>Ga0070739_10008780_pt1 | contig 10239 bp, 13 predicted proteins | sample Coa_R1_7_FD_66445 | JGI IMG/M metagenome (GOLD analysis project Ga0070739, IMG submission 66445) | Surface soil microbial communities from Centralia Pennsylvania, which are recovering from an underground coalmine fire - Coalmine... | ecosystem: Environmental > Terrestrial > Soil > Unclassified ...
AGGCGGAGCGGGAGGGGCAGGCGTTCTTCCTCCACAACCGCGTCGAGACGATCGAGGAGCGGGCCGAGCAGCTGCAGCAGCTCTGCCCGGGGCTCCGCTTCCTCGTCGCGCACGGGCAGATGCGGGAGAAGGAGCTCGAGGAGCGGATGCACGCCTTCCTGCGCGGCGACGCGGACGTGCTCGTCTCGACGACGATCATCGAGTCGGGGATCGACATCCCGCAGGCGAACACGCTGATCGTCGAGCGGGCGGATGCGCTTGGTCTCTCCCAGCTCTACCAGATCCGCGGCCGCGTCGGCCGCTCGGACGCAACGGCCTACGCCTACCTCTTCTATCCCGACGCGCACGAGCTGACCTCGGAGGCGCGCGCGCGGCTCGCGACGCTCGCCGACCACACCGAGCTCGGCGCCGGCTTCGCGATCGCCATGCGCGACCTCGAGATCCGCGGGGCGGGGGAACTGCTCGGCGCGGAGCAGTCGGGCCACGTCGCGGCGGTCGGCTTCGAGCTCTACGTCGAGCTCCTGAACGAGGCGGTCGCGGAGCTGCAGGGCCAGAAGCGCGTCGCCGTGCGGCCGGTGCGGGTGGACGCGCGGGTGGACGCATACGTCCCGGCCGCGTACGTCGACTCCGAGGCGCTCCGCATCGACGTCCACCGCCGGCTCGCGCTCGCCGAGAGCGAGGACGAGCTCCGGGAGCTGCAGGCGGCGCTCGAGGACCGCTACGGGCCGCTGCCGGAGCCGGTCGAGAACCTCTTCCGGATCCAGGAGGCGAAGATCAAGGTGGCGCTGCTCGGCGCCGACTACCTCGTCTTCCAGGGCGGCAAGGCGACGATCGGCCGCCTCGTCCTCGGCTCAGGCGAGCTGCGGGAGCTGCGCGATCGCGCGAAGACCGCGATCTACGTTTCGTCTAAGCAGGAGGTAAGCATCCGCGGGCAGGAGGAATTGACCCAAGCGGTTCAGCTGGTCGATGCTATCTTGGACGCGCGCCGGGCGGCCTGAGCATCTCGTCTCGCCGCTGCGGCTCCCGCGTTAACGACCTCACTGGGATTGGATATGAAGAACTCTCGCGTCCTGCTCTTGCTTCTCGTACTCGCGGCCGTGGCCGCACTCGCCGCCGGCTGCGGCGGCGGCAGCGGCTCGGGCGGCAACGTGCCGGCCGGAGCCGTCGCCACCGTCGGGAACGCCTCGATTCCCAAGTCCGAGTTCGACCTCGTGATCGGCGCCGCCAAGGCGAGCTACAAACAGCAGGGCCAGAAGTTCCCCGCCGTCGGCACCTCGCAGTACGACCAGCTGCGCGACCAGGTCGTCACCTACCTCGTGCAGCAGGAGGAGCTGAAGGAGGGCGGCAAGCAGCTCGGTGTCAGCATCTCGCCGTCCGACATCCAGAAGCGCATCGCCTACCTGAAGCAGCACTACTTCAAGGGCAGCGAGAAGAAGTGGAAGGCCGCGCTGAAGGCGAGCGGCGAGACGCTCCAGCAGGTCGAGATCCAGGTGCGCGCGCAGCTGCTCGCGCAGAAGATCTACGACAAGGTCACCTCCGGCATCACGGTCGGCGACGCGGCGGTCAAGAGCTACTACAACAAGAACAAGGCGACGTACACGACGAAGGAGACGCGCGAGGTCAGGCACATCCTCGTCTCGTCGAAGTCGAAGGCGGAGAGCATCGAGAAGCAGCTCCACAACGGGGCGAGCTTCGCGGTCCTCGCGAAGAAGTACTCGACCGACACGACCTCGGCCAAGAACGGCGGCAGCCTCGGCGCGATCACGAAGGGCGAGATGGTCCCGCCGTTCGACAAGGCGGCCTTCTCGCTCAAGACCGGCCAGATCTCGGCGCCGGTGAAGAGCGTCTACGGCTGGCACATCATCCAGGCCACCGGCCCGGTGAAGCCCGCCCACCTGACGCCGTTCAGCCAGGTCGAGGCGCAGATCAAGACGACGCTGCTCCAGCAGAAGAAGACGACCGTCATGAACAAGTGGAGCGCCAAGCTGAAGAAGCAGTTCAACGGCAAGGTGCACTACCAGGCGGGCTACCAGCCGGTCGCCACCACCGGCAGCACGATCGCGACCACGCCTGCGACCACGACGGGCTGAGATGGAGGGCCTTGCAGAGGCCCTCCTCGAGCTGCAGCAGCTGACGGAGCGGCTCCGCCGCGAGTGCCCCTGGGACCGCGAGCAGACGGCGCAGACGATCGTCCCGCACACGGTCGAGGAGGCCTACGAGGTCGCGGACGCCGCGCTCGCCGCCGACGACGAGAAGCTGCTCGACGAGCTCGGCGACCTCCTGTTCCAGGTCTACTTCCTCGCGCTGCTGCTCGCGGAGCGGGGCGCGGGCGACCTCGCGCAGGTCGCTCGCGGCGTGCACGCGAAGCTCGTACGGCGCCATCCGCACGTGTTCGGCGACGTCGAGGCGCGCACCGCCGACCGCGTCCGCTCGAACTGGGAGCGGATCAAGCGCGAGCAGGAGGGACGCGTCGGGATCTTCCACGACGTCGCGGCGGGGCTTCCCGGGCTGCTCCTCGCGCGCAAGGTGCAGCAGCGCGCGAAGGCGGCGGGCTTCGAGTACCCCGACCTCGACGGCGCGCTGGCCGACCTCGAGGACGAGCTGCGCGAGCTGCGCGCGGAGCCGTCGGCGCACGAGCTCGGCGACGTCCTCTTCGCGGCCGTGAACGTCTCCCGCAAGCTCGACGTCGACCCCGAGCTCGAGCTGCGCCGCGCCGCGCAGCGCTTCCGCACGCGCGTGGAGGTTGCCGAGGCGCTCGCCGCCGCCGCTGGCGAGAATTGGAGCGAGCTGCCGCTCGAGCGGCAGGACGCGTACTTCGACCAGGCCAAGGAGCGCGAGTGATCAGCGAGATCCACGCACGGCAGGTTCTGGACTCCCGCGGGAACCCCACGGTCGAGGTGGAGGTCAGGGCCGGCGACTCGTTCGGGCGGGCGATCGTCCCGTCCGGCGCCTCGACGGGCGTGCACGAGGCCGTCGAGCTGCGCGACGGCGGCGCCGAGTTCGGCGGCAAGGGCGTCGGCCGGGCCGTCGCCAACGTGAACGGCGAGATCGCCGCGGCGATCCGCGGGCTCGACGTCATGGACCAGGAGGCGCTCGACCGCCGCCTCGTCGAGCTCGACGGGACGCCGAACAAGGGCCGGCTCGGCGCGAACGCGATCCTCGGCGTCTCGCTCGCCGCGGCCAAGGCGGCCGCCGCGGCCGCGGGCGTCTCGCTCTTCCGCCATCTCGGCGGCGAGCAGGCGACGACGCTGCCCGTCCCGCTGCTGAACGTGATCAACGGCGGCGTGCACGCCGACAACTCGATCGACCTGCAGGAGTTCATGCTCGTCCCTGCCGGCGCCGGGTCCTTCTCCGAGGGCCTGCGGATCGCGGCCGAGACCTATCACGCGCTGAAGAAGCTCCTCACCGAGCGCGGCCTCTCGACGGGCGTCGGCGACGAGGGCGGCTTCGCGCCGGATCTCGCGACGAGCGAGGAGGCGATCCAGGCGATCCTCGACGCAGCGGAGGCGGCCGGCCACGCCGATCGCGTCGCGATCGCGCTCGACCCCGCGTCCAGCGAGCTCTTTGCCGACGGCCGCTACCGCTTCGAAGGACGCGAGCTCGAGCCGGACGAGATGGCCGGCTTCTGGGCCGACCTCGCGGGCCGCTTCCCGATCGTCTCGCTCGAGGACGGCAACGCGGAGGACGACTGGGACGGTTGGCGCGCGACGACCGAGCGGCTCGGCGACCGGCTGCAGCTCGTCGGCGACGACATCTTCGTCACGAACCTCGAGCGGCTGCGCGAGGGCATCGAGCGCGGCGTCGGGAACTCGATCCTGGTCAAGGTCAACCAGATCGGCACGCTGACCGAGACGATCGACGCCGTCCGGCTCGCACACGACAACGGCTACACCGCGGTCATGTCCCACCGCTCGGGCGAGACGGAGGACGCGACGATCGCCGACCTCGCCGTCGCGCTCGGCACCGGCCAGATCAAGACGGGCGCCCCAGCGCGCTCGGATCGCGTCGCCAAGTACAACCAGCTCCTGCGGATCGAGGAGGAGCTCGGCGACCGCGCGAATTGGCCCGGCTGGGCGAGCTTCCCGCGCGCAGGCCGGTAGTACCCTGGCATTCGTGCCTGTCGAACGCCGGACGAAGATCGTCGCGACGCTCGGGCCGTCGACCGACTCGCCCGACCGGCTGCGCGCGCTCGTCGGCGCCGGCGTCGACGCCGTCCGCTTCAACCTCTCGCACGGCACCCACGAGGAGCACTCGCACCGCGCCTGGCTCGTCCGCGAGATCGCGGCCGAGGTCGGCCACCCGGTCGCGCTGATCGCCGACCTGCAGGGGCCGAAGCTCCGCATCGGCGAGCTGGAGGAGCCGGTCGTCCTGCGCACCGGCGACGAGGTGACCGTCTGCGCGGAAGAGGCGGCGACCGACGGCGAGCTGCCGGTCGCGCCCGCCGTGATCGGCGACGTGCTCGAGCCCGGCCACGACGTCCTCATCGACGACGGCCTCGTCCGCCTGCGCGTGGACGAGGTGGAGCGCGGCCGCGCCCGCTGCGCGGTGGTCGTCGGCGGCCGCGTCAGCTCGCACAAGGGCGTGAACCTCCCGGGCGTCCCGATCCCGATCCCGTCGCTCACGCGCAAGGACGTGGCCGATCTCGACTGGGCCCTCGAGACGGGCGTCGACTTCGTCGCGCTCTCCTTCGTCCGCTCGCCCGCTGACGTGCGCGACCTGCGCGCGCTGCTCGAGCAGGCCGGCTCGCACGCGCACGTGATCGCGAAGATCGAGAAGGCGGAGGCGATCGACGTGCTCGACGACGTCCTCGCCGAGACGGACGCGGTGATGGTCGCGCGCGGCGACCTCGGCGTCGAGATCGGCCCGGCGCTCGTCCCGCTGCTGCAGAAGCGGATCATTCACAAGGCGCTCGAGCGCGGGAAGCCGGTGATCACGGCGACGCAGATGCTCGAGACGATGGTGCACTCGCCCGAGCCGACGCGGGCCGAGGCGAGCGACGTCGCGAACGCGATCCTCGACGGCACGTCCGCCGTGATGCTCTCGGCCGAGACCGCGGCCGGCGACTACCCGGTCGAGGCGGTCGCCTACATGGACCGGATCGCGCGCGCCGTCGAGCCGAGCCTCGACTACCGGCACGAGCTTCCCGAGGCGGCGGAGAACCCGTCGATCGGGCTGGCGATGTCGAACGCGGCCTGCGACCTCGCGGAGGCGCTGCGCGCGAAGGCGATCCTCGTCCCGACCTTCAGCGGGCGTACCGCGAGCGCTGTCGCACGCCTGCGGCCGCGCCGGCCGATCGTCGCGCTCACGCACGTCGACTGGGCGATGCGCCAGCTCGCGCTGGAGTGGGGGGTGACGCCGCTGCTGATCTCGGAGACGCACGACGTCGAGGAGCTCTGGCGCCTCGCGGTCGATGCCGCGCGGGACGCGGGGGTCGTCGAGGTCGGCGACTCGGTCGTGATCACCGCGGGGACGGCCGTCAACATCCCGGGCTCCACCAACGTGATCAAGGTGGACGTGGCGTAGGTAGGAGCGCCCGGGCGCGGGGCGAACTCGGCCGGGATGCCCCGCAAGGCCCGCACCCGCAGGCTCGTCGCCCGCCGCTGGCTCGGCCTTGGCGCGCTCGCGCTCGTCGCGCTCCTCTACTACCAGCCGCTGCGCGCCTACGTGTCCGCCCATTCGCAGCAGGCCGCGCAGGCCGCGACCGTGCGCCGGCTGCAGGAGCAGAGGGACACGCTGGAGCGGCGGCTGAAGCGGTCGTCGTCGGACGCAGTCCTCGCGGCGGAGGCGCGAATGCTCGGCTACGTCCGTCCGGGCGAGCACCTGTTCATCGTCAAGAACCTCCCGGAGTGGCGGCGCAAGCAGCATCCTTCGCGCCGTGTCCACAAGTAGCGACGCCGACCGCGCCGTCGTCGCGCGCCAGCTGGGGCGCGAGCCGCGCGCGTTCCGGCGCGTCGTCGTCCGCTGTCCCTTCGGCATGCCCGCCGTCACCGAGCAGGAGCCCTACGCGCCGGGCGGCGAGCCGTTCCCGACGACGTACTACGTGACCTGCCGCCATCTCGTCGCCGCGATCTCGCGGCTCGAGGCCGCCGGCGGGGTCGAGCGCTGGAGCGAGGCGGCGCGGACGGAGCCCGAGCTCGCGGCCAGCCTCGCCGCGGCCGACGACGAGCAGCGGCGTCTCCGCCGCGAGCTGGCCGGCCCGGAGACGGGACGGGACGCCGGCGCCTCGCTCGACTTCGGCGTCGGCGGCTCGCGGCGCGGCGGCAGCCTCAAGTGTTTGCACGCGCACGCGGCGTTCGCGCTCGCACGGCCCGGCTATCTCCTGGGCGAGCGGATCGTCGCGGAGCTCGACGCCCTCTGGCCGGAGCGCTGCTGCACGCCGTCTACCCTGGCCGAGTGACCTCGGTCGACATCGCGCGGCAGGAGTGGGCGGAAGGCGAGCGGCGGTTCGAGTCCTTTCGCGACGACCCGCGCCGCTACGACCGGCTGCTCGAGCTGCTCGAGCTGATCATCGACGAGCTGCGCAAGCGCGTCGGCCAGACCTACACCCTGCGCGAGCTGACGGCCGCGTACGGGGACGCGGAGCGCTGGGCGCGCGAGGTACTCGAGGAGCGGGTCGAGAGTCCCGGCTGGCCGCGCGACCTGACGACGGCGCTCGCGGCCGCCTTCCACGCCTATCAGCGCGGCGCGGTGGATTACGAACCATGAGTGGAGTCTCTTCCAGTTCCCTCGTGTAAAAAGTGGGAGCTTTGGACAAGTTCCCGCCTATGGGTTACAGAGAGGAAAGTCGGCGCGGCGACCCCGAATGGCTGACGCTGGGGCAGGCCGCGCGCTTCCTCGGCGTCGCGCAGAGCACGATCCGCAAGTGGTCGGACCAGGGCCGCGTGCCGGCCTTCTACACGCCCGGCGGGCACAGGCGGTACCGGCGCGGCGACCTCGAGGCGTTCCTGGCGCGCTCCGGGCCGGCGCGCCAGCAGAGCGGGCCGGCGGTGCTGCTCGTCGACGACGACGACCGCGTCCGCGAGCTCGTGCGCGTCACCCTCGAGATGGAGGGCTACGACGTCCAGGAGGCGGCGAGCGCGGAGGAGGGGATGAGCGCGATCGAGCAGCGCAAGCCGGACCTCGTCCTCCTCGACGTGATGATGCCGCACGTCGACGGCTGGGAGATGCTGCGCCGGATCCAGGAGCGCTACGGCGCCGGTGCGATCCCGGTCGTGATGTTCAGCGGCCAGGTGGACGAGGAGGCCCAGCGGCAGGCGGCGACGAGCGGCGCGCGCGGGTTCGTCGGCAAGCCGTTCGACCTGCAGGCGCTCGTCGATCAGACGAAGTCGGTCGTCCCGGTCTAGCCCGGGTTAGCGTCCGGCGGACGCGGGAAGTCCCCGCGCATGCTGTTCCTGTTGCTCCTGTTGGCCGCCCTCGTGGTGGCCGGGATCGTTCTCGCGGTCGTCGTGATCAAGTGGCTGTTCATCCTGGCCGTGGTCGCGGCGCTCTGCTGGGTGATCCTCTTCTTCGTGCGCCGTATCGCCTGAGCGGGATCCGGGCGCGGAAGCCGGGCCGGCTTCCGCGCGTGGGATCATCCGAGGGGTGAGGCTGCGCGGGGTTTCGCTCGGGCCGCTGCGGCGGCGGACGTTCCGCCTGCTCTTTCTCGGGCGGACGCTCTCGGCGATCGGGGACTCGATCGTCCCGGTCGCGGTGACGTTCGCCGTGCTCAACCACGGGACGACGACCGATCTCGGCATCGTGCTCGGCGTCGGCTCCGCGACGCGCGTGATCTTCCTCGTCGCCGGCGGCGTCTGGGCCGACCGGCTGCCGCGGCAGCTCGTGATGATGGGAAGCGACCTGCTCCGCGCGGCCGTGCAGGTGCTGATCGCCGTTGCGTTCTTCGTCGGGCAGATCCAGATCTGGGAGCTCGCGACGGGCTCGGCGATCTTCGGCTTCGCGAGCGCCTTCTTCAACCCGGCGTCGACGGGGCTGATCCCGAGCATCGTCCCGGTCGAGGACCTGCAGGAGGCCAACGCCCTGCTCGGCCTGTCGCGCGGGATCCTCGACGTCAGCGGGCCGGCGCTGGCGAGCCTGATCGTCCTCACGCTCGGTTACGGCGTCGTCTTCGCCGTCGACGCCGCGAGCTTCGTCGCCAGCTTCCTCTGCCTCGCCGCGATGCGCCTGCCGGCCGCGATCCAGCGCGTTGCCGGCCGGAGCATGCTGCGGGAGGCACGCGAGGGGATCCGCGAGGTCGCCGCGCGGCGCTGGATGGTCGCGGGGCTGGCGTGCGACCTCGTCGTGAACTTCGCGCTCGCGATCGTGTTCGTCCTTCCCGCCGCGATCGTGAAGCACGACTTCGGCGGCGTGCGGGACTGGGGCTTCATCCTCACGGCGGGCGCCGTCGGAGGGCTGGTCGGCAGCGCCGTCGCCGTCCGGTACAAGCCGAGCCGCCCGCTCCTCGTCACCTACCTGACCGCCTTCGTCATTCCGCTGCAGCTCCTCGCCTTCGTGCCGCCGATGCCGCTCGTCGTGCTCGTGATCGGCTCCTGCGTCCTCTTCTGGCAGATCTCGCTCGGCAACGCGTTCTGGGCGACGATGGAGCAGCAGCACGTCCCCGCGGAGGCGCTCGCACGCGTCGACTCCCTGCTCTGGCTGGGATCGCTCGTCGTCTTCCCGATCGGCCTCGCGGCCGCCGGGCCGCTCGCCTCCGCGATCGGCACGCGCACGACGCTGATCCTCGCGGCGGGGCTCGCAGCCGCCGCGGTGGCAGGCGCCCTCGCGGTCCGGGAGGTGCGCGAGCTGCGCCGCGTCGAGGCGGTCGAGGTCGTCGAGGAGCTCTCGCCAGCTCTCGACTAGAGCTCTTCGGCCGTCCGCAGCAGCCCGGTGGCGAGCAGCCCGAGCGCCGCGAGAAGCGCGATGTAGAGCCCGATCCCGCGCGCGGTCGTCGCAAAGTACGTGTCCGGGACGGACAGGAGCCGGATGAGGACGAAGATCGTCGCCAGCGCGCCGAGGGCGACGAGGACGAGCCGCTCGGGGAGCGCCGGGGGCAGCGCGATGCCGGCCTCCCGCAGCGCTTCGAGGATCAGCGTCAGCAGCCCGACGAAGAAGACGAGCTCGCCGAGCGCGCCGCTGTGCCAGCCGGTGACGGACAGCGTCAATCCGTTCGGGAGCGTCCCGGCGTACCAGTCCGTGAATGCGGACACGGCGAGCACGAGGCCCGACACCCACGCCAGCCGCTCCGCCCACTCCGCGAGCATCGGCGAGCGCGGCGCGCGCCGCCGCGGCTGCGGCTCGGGCTGGAAGGTGGGGTAGGGCTCCGGCGTTTGCACAGCGGGGATGAGGGGAAAGTACAGCACCGGCACGAAGGGGAGTGCCCTGTTCCAGGCGACGAAAGAGGCGGTGGGGCAGGTGGGGTCACAGGTAGACGAACAGACGGGCGCTTCGCCCGAGGCGGCGACCGTCCCGCTCGTCGACGACTTCGTCGACTTCCTGCTCGCGGGGACGGAGGCGAAGGGCGAGTTCCGCTGCACCGACTGCGGCTACGGCGCGGTGATCCAGCGTGCGCTGCCGGTCTGCCCGATGTGTAGCGGCGAGATCTGGGAAGCCCGGCCGGCGGGCGGCCCGCGCTTCGCGGCCTGAGGCTGGGCCGGCTAGCGGCTACAGGCCGAAGAGCCGGTGGATCTCCTGCAGCGTCCCGACGACGAACGCGCAGCCGATCGCGACGAGCACCCCGAGCGCGACGTAGAAGCGGTAGCGGGCGAGCCACTTCTCCTGCTTGTGCACGATCCGCCGCACGCGGCGTGCCCGGTGGTGCCGGTAGCGGAGGGCGATCAGCGACGCGTCGACCGGCGGCTCGCCGCCCTGCGCCTCGCCCGTGGTCTCGAGCGCGTCGGCCATCCGGGCAGTGTAGAGCCGTGACCGCACGGTGGGCGGAATACTTCCCGGCGTGAGCTCTCTCGTCGAAGGCAGCCCCGTCTCCGCTCCGGCGCTGGCGGCGCTCGTCCGGGCCGTCACCGCGGCCGCCGGGGCGCCGAGCGCAGTCGACGCGTTGCGCGAGCTCGCGGAGGCGGCGCGCACCGTCTCGGGCGCCGAGGTGGCCATCCTGCGCGCGCCGGATCTCGCGTGCGAGCGCCTCGAGGCGGTCGCCGTCGCGGCGCCGCGTGCGCTGGCGGCGGAGCTCGAGGGAACGGTGCTGGCGGCGGCGGAGCTTCCAGCGGCGACGCTGACCGAGCTCGCGCGGGCGCCGGAGCCCGTTCGACG
>Ga0070739_10008783_pt1 | contig 10235 bp, 3 predicted proteins | sample Coa_R1_7_FD_66445 | JGI IMG/M metagenome (GOLD analysis project Ga0070739, IMG submission 66445) | Surface soil microbial communities from Centralia Pennsylvania, which are recovering from an underground coalmine fire - Coalmine... | ecosystem: Environmental > Terrestrial > Soil > Unclassified ...
CACCGGAAATCTGGTCAAGCTATCGTCACGCTCACCGATCCGTCCGGCCAACGCCGAGACGTGTATCTCGGTCCGTACAACACCGTGGCCAGCCGCCAAGAGTACGCCCGTGTCATCGGCGAATGGGAAGCCGCTGGCCAACGTCTGCCGGCCCAGGACGTACAGGCGACGGACCTGACAATGAGCGAGCTGATCTTGGACTACTGGCGACACGCGGAGGAATACTACGGTTTCAAGATCGACAGGGAACGCGGCGATGCCGCTTGCCTGCGCAATGTCTTGGCCGTGGTGCGCCAGATGTACGGCAAGACGCACGCGGCCGACTTTGGCCCGCTCGCCTTGAAGGCGTGCCGGGAAAAGATGATCGAAAAGGGCTGGTCGAGGAGTTACATGAATTCTCAGGTTGACCGTCTTCGCCGGATGTTCAAATGGGCAGCTGGCGAGCAACTGTTACCCATCAGCATCTATCAGGAGTTGCAGGCGGTCGAGGGGCTTCGCCGCGGCAAGACGGGGGCAAGGGAAACGGCCAAAGTGAAGCCGGTCAACGCCGAGCACGTCGAGGCCGCGCTTCCGTTCATGCGGACGCCCGTACAAGGCATGGTCCGCTTTCAGCAACTCACCGGATGCCGTCCGATAGAGGCATGTCTGCTGCGAGCGCTGGACCTGGACATGAGCAACCCGAAGTGCTGGGTCTATCGGCTGCGGCAAGTCAACCGGCGTCTCTTCGACTTACGGCACAACCCAGGATCAGCGGCACCTTCGGCTTCCCGTTGCTGTACGACATGCGGAGCAGTGAACGTCGGCCCGGTTCAAATCACCGTGGAAAACCCGAACTTGCCTATCACAGCTGCGAACCCACGCCTTGATGAGTCTCACCTACCGTTACTGTCGCTTCGTGCTGCCTGTCTAGAGCTTGAAGGGGGGTGACCAATAAGGCTCACTCTGCTCTTTGCGCATTTTACTCAATTAAATGGTGGACTCACGACTGCACCTCCGGTACACTTCTAATCTGCTGTCCGGCAGAATGCCCGCTCTGGCCGGGGAATCGTCCTGAGGTTCGATGATGAATCCACCACCCACATTGCCGGGACAAATTGCTCGCGTCCGCCAACGACAGTACCTCGTCGAAGAAATCCTCGCCCCACCAGCAGAAGGCGATGCCACTCTCGTTCGCCTCTCCTGCCTGGATGATGACGCGCAAGGGCAGGCGCTCGAGGTTTTGTGGGAAGCCGAGCTAGACGCCGAAGTTCGCCAGGGAAGCGGCTGGGAGCACCTGGCCGCCAGAAGATTCGATCCGCCACGCCTCTTTTCGGCCTACTTGCATACGCTACGCTGGAACTGTGTCACGGCCACGAATCCGCGCCTCTTTCAGGCGCCCTATCGGGCAGGTATCCATATCGACGCTTATCAGATTGAACCGCTCCGTAAGGCGCTGCTCTTACCGCGAGTCAACTTGTTCATCGCCGATGATGTCGGTCTGGGCAAGACTATCGAAGCGGCCCTCATCGCTCGTGAGCTGTTGCTGCGCAAGAAGGTCCGCGATATTATCGTCGCTTGCCCGCCCTCAGTGTTGCTGCAGTGGCAAGAGGAATTGGAGCAGCGTTTTGGGCTAGTGTTCGAGGTACTCGACAAGGATTATGTCACCCGCGTGCGACGAGAACGGGGTTACGGCACCAATCCCTGGGCCACGCATAATCGCTTCCTCATCTCGCATCGTTTGCTCATCGACGAAACCTATGCCGGGCCGCTACGCGACTGGCTCGGTGATTTGCGCGCCGGTTCGTTACTCATCCTCGATGAGGCTCACCACGCGGCGCCGGCCAGCGGCTCGCGTTACGCCATCGATTCCAAGATTACCCGTGCCGTCCGCGATCTGGCTCCACGTTTTGAGCATCGTCTGTTCTTATCTGCCACACCGCACAATGGCCATTCCAATAGCTTCTCTGCCTTGTTGGAGATCCTCGATCCGCAGCGCTTCTGCCGGGGCGTGCCGGTGAAAAGCAAAAAGCTGCTTGAGGAAGTCATGGTCCGCCGGCTCAAGGAGGATCTCCGCGAGGTGCAGGGCGGTTTCCCAAAACGCGAAGTGAAGCAACTCGACATCGACGGTTTGCCGGTCCAGACACCGGAACTGAGGCTCTCGGTTCTGCTCGATGAGTATCGTCAGCTGCGTGAACAGCGGATGCAGGAAGAATCGAAGCGGAAACAGGCCGTTGCCGCGCTGCTGATCTCCGGATTGCAGCAGCGGCTTTTGTCCTCCATTGAAGCGTTCGCGCGAACGCTCCGTGTGCATCAACGAACCGTCGAACGACAACGCCAACAAGAGGCGAAGGAAGCAGTAGAGCGACCGGGGCTGCTCGATTTGCTCGGCAGCGGAGTCGGGGCCGACGATGCCCGCGCAGAATTATCGGCGGAGGATCTTGAACGCGAAGAGGATGCCCAGTTCGAGGCAGCGTCGCTGACGCGGGACAGCCAGCCCCTGGAGCGCGAGCTGCATTTGCTGGATGAAATGACACGCATCGCCGAGGAAGCACGCGGCCTACCTGATGCACGGGTACGATGCCTTTTCGACTGGATACGCGAAAATATGTGTCCGCAATTGCCGGCACTTCAGGGAGCATCGTCGTCCGGTGCCGCGAAATGGAATGAGAAACGTGTCATCATTTTCACCGAATATGAGGACACGCTTCGCTATCTGAGGCAGCAGCTCGAAGCCGCGATTCAGGGGACTGATCGTGCGGAGGACCGTCTCGCAGTTTACCACGGTCCCACTCCGCCGGCTGAACGCGAAGAGATCAAGCGTGCCTTCAATGCCGATCCGCACAAGCACCCCGTTCGCATCTTGCTGGCCACCGATGCGGCCCGTGAGGGCATCAATCTGCAAACGTACTGCGCCGACTTATTCCACTTTGATGTGCCCTGGAACCCCGCCCGTTTGGAACAGCGTAATGGCCGCATTGACCGCAAGCTCCAGCTTAGCCCTGTGGTCACTTGCTACTACTTCGTTTACCGGCAGCGGACGGAGGACCGGGTGTTGCAAGCGCTCGTCCGCAAAACGGAGACGATCAAGAAGGAGTTAGGCAGCCTCGCACAAGTGATCGAAGCCAAGCTCACCGATACACTCGCGCGCGGTATCCGACACTCGGACATCGAGCGGCTGGAACAAGAGATTGACCAGGCCGACCTCGATCGAGATTACAAGGGCACGGCGGATGAGGAGTTGGAAGCCGCCCGTGATCGTCAGAATGATTTACGCCGGCAGATTGAGGTGCTGCGAAATCGCCTCAAGGAGGCGCGCGACTGGCTCGGTCTGGAAATCAATCCCTTCCGCGCCGCGCTCTCTTGCGCCCTGGAGCTGATAGGTGCTAACCCCTTGAAAGAAACGCCCGACGCGCCAGACCAATTTATGTTTCCCGCCTTGGATCGACGAAAGGGCGGCGATCCCACGTGGGCGAACACTCTGGATACGTTGCGCACGCCTCGGCAGCGCGAGCAAACCTTCTGGGAATGGCGGCGTGAATCCGTGATTCGGCCAGTCGTCTTTGAGGCGCCCAAAACCATGACCGACGATGTGGTGCAGCTGCACCTGGAGCATCGTGTCGTCCAACGTCTACTGGGGCGCTTCACGGCCCAGGGATTCGTCTACAACGATCTCTCGCGGGCCTGTCTGACTCAGACGAATGATCCCATTCGGCGCGTCGTCCTTCTTGGCCGGCTTTGCCTCTATGGCACGGGGGCAGCTCGCTTGCACGAAGAATTGATTTTCGTTGCTGCCCGTTGGATTGATCCGCAGAACAGGAAAACGGCACTGGCCCCGTATGGCCGCGATGGCGAAAGCGAAACGCATCGACTGCTCGAAGAGGCGTTGCGTCAGCCGATGCAACCGACCAACGAAGTGATTGTGCAACTCTTGGGCAAAACCAGCCCGCGAGATGTTGCCGAGCTGCTTCCCCATCTGGAGAAACGCGGCAAAGAATTGGCCGAGGGAGCGACCCGCGCCTTGATGAAACGGGGCGACGAGGAAGCGAAGGCCATGCGCAGCATTCTCGAGGACCAGCGCAAACGGATTGCTGCCGCCGTCGAAAAGCGCTCTCCCATGCAACCGGAACTCTTCAATCAAGAAGAGATGCGGCAGCTTCAGGCTGACCAACGGCATTGGCAGCGGCGATTGGCAGATATTGAGAAGGAGTTGGAGACGGAGCCGGAACGCATCCGCGGGGTCTATGTCGTCAAGGCTCAGCGGATCGAGCCGGTGGGCCTGGTGTATCTGTGGCCCACAACGGGGTAAATTTAGTAGAGCCGCGACCGTAAGGGAGCGGTAAAGACAACCGCTCCCTTACGGTCGCGGCTCTGCGAAAGGAAACATCATGCGTGACATCGCTTTTTTCCTCAGTTGGACGTGCTATGGCCAATGGCTTCACGGTGATCAACGCGGATTCGGTAGACGAAACCCACAAGGAGTTCGGGTTCCCGTGGCTGTCCGCAGACGCGGAGCGACATCAAGACGAACGCGAGAGAATGAGCCAACCGTCCTACGACCTTGATGCTCCGCGTCGCCGGCTTGTCCTGCAGAGCATTCGGGACGTTTGTGCTTATCGGGGTTGGACTTTGCACGCCGTTCACGTTCGTGCGCGACATGTTCACGTCGTCGTCAGCGGCAACCAGACGCCGGATCGCATGATGAACGATTTCAAGTCTTATGCCAGCCGGGCGCTGAATACCGCCAACTTCGATACCCCTCAACGCAAGCGCTGGACGCGCCACGGCAGCACTCGGCACATCGACGACGAACGACACCTCGCCGCCGTGGTGCATTATGTCTTGCACAAGCAAGGCGAGCCGATGGAGCGATGGCCTGAAGAACCTGAAGAGCCGCGACCGTAAGGGAGCGGTTGGGAAGACCGCTCCCTTACGGTCGCGGCTCTCCGGTCGCGGCTCTGCGTCAGAGGGATAACTATGCCACGAGATCCCGAACTGCTGGCACATCAACAATGGCTGGGCTACTTACAGCCAGTCGGACTGGTTGTCTCGCCGCCGGCACTGTTGCAAGCGCAAGCCTATGTCAGCCGCGATGTGCTGGCCGAGCATCAACGCTTTCCGGAGCACGTCACGCAGTTGCCGGCGATTCGTGATTTGCGTGCGCTGTTGCTTCACGTGTTCGGGTGGCAAGTCGGCGATTTGATCGAGTCCAACGATCCCCGCGCGGCAGCCCTGGAAGTCGTCTTGCCGGAATATCACGAGGTGCTGCGGCCCACCTATGCCGTACCAGAACCAGCACAAACGGACGGTCACGCTTCTGCGTGGCTGATGCTCATTGAAGTGCTGCCGACAGGAACACCCCTCGATGAAATCGTCACCACGGACGAGCGCCGCTGGCAGGCCACGCCGCAGGCGCGCTTCGAGCGGCTGCTTCGCGAGACGCACGTACCCATCGGCCTGCTCTGCAATGGCACGCATCTTCGACTCGTTTACGCCCCGCGTGGCGAAACGACCGGGCATCTGACCTTCCCCGTGCAGGCGATGATCGAGGCAGCGGGCCGGCCCGTCTTCGCCGCCTTGCTCATGCTGCTATCGGCCGAGCGGCTGTTCTCGCTGCCGGACAAGCAACGGTTACCCGCTATACTCGCCGAGAGCCGCAAATATCAGAATAGCGTCTCGAACGAGTTGGCTCAGCAAGTGCTCGCCGCCCTGTACGAGCTCCTGCGCGGCTTCCAGGCCGCTGATGCCCAGCGCAACGGCAACCTGCTCCGCGATGTGCTTTCCCGCGATCCCGATCAGGTTTACGCCGGCCTACTAACCGTGCTGATGCGCCTTGTCTTTCTCCTGTATGCCGAAGATCGCGGCTTGATGTCCGACGATGAAGTGTATGTCCGGTTCTACTCTGTCACCGGGCTATTCGAGCGACTGCGTGGCGATGCCGGCCATTATCCCGACACGATGGACCTGCGCTACGGGGCATGGGCGCAGCTCTTGGCGCTGTTCCGTCTGGTCCATAACGGTGGGCGCTATGGCAAGCTGCGTCTGCCCGCTCGGCATGGCTATCTGTTCGACCCCGAACGCTATCCCTTCCTCGAAGGACGTGGAGCCGCGACCGTTAGGGAGCGGTCTTCTGCGCTCCCTCTCGTCGCGGACGGCGCTCTCTTTCGCGTGCTGCAAAACCTGCTCGTTCTCGATGGCGAACGCATCTCGTACCGCAGTCTCGATGTCGAGCAAATTGGCTCGGTATACGAGACGATCATGGGTTTCCGTCTGGAGAGGGCCACAGGCCGTTCACTCGCCATCAAGCCGGCCAAGGCGCACGGTGCGCCGGTGACGATCAACCTCGAAGCATTGTTGCGCGTACCCGGCAAGGACCGCGGCAAGTGGCTGAAGGAGCGAACAGATCAGGCCGTCACCGGAGCGGCTCTGAATTCGCTGAAAACTGCCGATACGCCGGAGGATCTGGCCGCCGCCTTGGAGAAGAAGATAGCACGAGATTTGACTCCGAATATTGTGCCGCCGGGCAGCATGGTGCTGCAACCCAACGACGAGCGTCGCCGGTCCGGCTCCCACTACACCCCGCGCGCGCTAACCGAGCCCATCGTCCGCACGGCGCTCCGGCCCATCCTGGAGTGTCTCGATCCGGACGCCAAGCCTGAGCAAATCCTCGACCTGAAAATCTGCGATCCCGCGATGGGTTCCGGGGCCTTTCTCGTCGAAGCCTGCCGCCAGCTGGGCGACGCACTGGTTAAAGCCTGGCACCTGCACGATCAGGTGCCGCGGATTCCGCCGGATGAGGATGAGGTCCTGCATGCCCGCCGGCTCATCGCTCAGCGCTGCCTCTATGGCGTGGACAAGAACCCGATGGCCGTGGACCTGTCGAAGCTAGCGCTCTGGCTGGCGACCCTGGCCAAGGACCACGCCTTCACCTTCCTCGATCACGCTCTGCGCTGCGGTGATTCGCTTGTGGGACTGACGCGCGATCAGATCGTGCGCTTCCACTGGAAAGACGGGCCACAACAGCAGATCCTCGGCTCCGAGCATGTCCGCGAACGCTTACAAGCCGCCACACGCTGCCGGCGAGAAATCCTCGAAGCCGGCGATGAAGTTGCTTTTGATTTGAAGCAGCAGAAATTGGCGCTTGCCGAGGAAAGTTTGAACCTGGTACGCTTCGCAGGCAATCTCGCCGTGGCCGCGTTCTTCGCCGCCGACAAGGACCGCAAACGACAGGACCGGCGCGATGAGTTGCTCGCCCAACTGACCGAGTATTTGCGCACAGGCAATATGAATCTGCGGCCGACGGCGACGGAGGAAGCCTTGCGAAGCGGCAACAAGGGGATCATGCCGCTTCACTGGGAAATCGAGTTCCCGGAAGTTTTTGCGGAGCCGCGACCGTCAGGAAGCGGCTTCGATTGCATCGTCGGCAATCCACCGTTCGCCGGCAAGAACACGATCCTCTCAGGGCACGCCGATGGCTATCTCGATTGGCTGAAGACGATTCACGCGGAATCGCACGGCAATTCCGATCTGGTGGCTCACTTTTTCCGTCGTGCCTTCAATCTACTGCACTCCGGCAGCACATTCGGGCTAATTGCCACCAATACGATTGCGCAAGGCGATACGCGGACGACCGGGCTTCGCTGGATTTGCACACATGGCGGCACGATTTATACCGCCTTGCGGCGCATGAAATGGCCGGGACAAGCGGCGGTTGTAGTCAGTGTGGTTCACGTCATCCGAGCCACGAGCGTTGGTGAGCGGGGCATCACTCCCGTCCTCGACGGCAAGCAGGTGCCCCAGATCACCGCCTTTCTGTTCCACGCCAGCGGCCACGAAAACCCCGCGACGCTGAAAGCCAACGCCAACAAGAGCTTCCAAGGCAGCATCGTTCTCGGCATGGGCTTCACCTTTGATGACACGGACAAGGACGGCATCGCCTCGCCGTTGTCCGAGATGCACCGCCTGATCGCCAAAGATCCCCGCAATGCCGAACGCATCTTTCCGTACATCGGCGGCGAGGAAGTCAACGACAGCCCGACGCACACACACCATCGCTACGTCATCAACTTCGGCGAAATGACGGAAGAACAAGCGCGACAATGGCCGGATTTGATGGCGATTGTCGAGGCGAGGGTAAGAGGCACACGAGCATCCCACTCCACGGCACCCTGGTGGCAATTTGAACGATTGCGACCAGAATTGTTCGTCGCCATCCGCGGGTTGGAGCGGGTGCTGGTGTGTCCAATTATCTCAAACAAATTATCGTTTGTGTTTTTGCCCGCTAGAATGGTGTACTCTCACAAACTCGCGGTCTTTTCGTTCCATACCTTCGTTGACTTCTGCATTCTGCAATCTCGCGTTCACGAAATCTGGGCGCGGATGTTTTCCTCTACGATGAAAGACGATCTCAATTATTCACTTTCCGACTGCTTCGAGACGTTCCCCTTCCCTGAGGGCGTGCTGGAACCGCTTCCCGAAGAGCCGCGACCGTTAGGGAGCGGGAAGGAAGCACCGCTCCCTGACGGTCGCGGCTCTACAAGTCGCGGCTCTCCACTCGAAATCGCTGGCAAGGAATACTACGAGTTCCGCGCCGCCCTCATGGTCAAGAACAACGAAGGGCTGACCAAAACCTACAACCGCTTCCACGATCCCAACGAGCGTTCGTCCGACATAGCCCATCTGCGCCAACTGCACGCGGCGATGGACCAGACCGTTCTCGCTGCCTACGGCTGGACCGACCTGCAACCGACGTGCGAATTTCTGCTCGACTACGAGGAAGACGACGACGACGAGGCCAACGGCGGCCGGCAGCGCAAGAAACCGTGGCGTTACCGCTGGCCGGACGACTTCCGCGACGAAGTCCTGGCCCGCCTGCTGGACCTGAACAAGAAACGCGCTGAGCAGGAAGCGCTGCTTGGCGCCGACGCCGACAAGCCGAGGAGAGGCGGCGGCAGGAGGCGCCCTCCGCGAAGGAGCGAAGATGCTCCTCGAATGTTCGAGTAAGATTGGATCGGTCAAAGGACAACACTCAACAGAGTGTGCATTCGCCCTCGTGATGGCAACCGATGGTGAGAGCATGGTGACTTCGACAAAATACCAGGGATCCCTCATGACGCCCGCCGAGGTTCGCTCCCGGCTGGTTGACGCGCTGGGACTCGATCTGATCGGCCCCGACCGCGATTCTCAGCTCGCAGGTGAGACGCTGCCACAAGCTCCGTCCCGCTGGTATTTGACAGGTTTTCTCGTCCCCATCGATGCCGACGCGGATCAGAAATCAGACGAAGCGGCAGAGGAAGGTGTGGACGAAATCGGCAAAGGCTCCGGCGATGACGATTCGGCGCCGGAGCCGGCTGCCGCTCGTCGGGCCTTTTTTCCGTCCTCGATGGGACTCAGCTTGTTGGTTCCGAAGGACGCCAAGGAGCTGCGCGTCACTGTCCGTTGGGGCGATTATCAATTCGTAGAGCCGCGACCGTCAGGGAGCGGGAAAGAAGGACCGCTCCCCGACGGTCGCGGCTCCACAGGCGGCGCTGCCTGGAAACGATGCGACCGGGCCGAGGAATTGACGCTGAAACTGCCACCCACGCAGAAACCGACTGAAAGCAGCGTGCCCAACAGCAACGGTTTGAAACTGGCGCTGTCCGTCCGCCCCATCCGTGACATCGCCGCTTTTGATGGCATGGTGCCCAAGGGTACTCGCTCTGTGTCGCTATTCCTGGTTAATCGGCGAAAGCCAGCGCCCGATGAAGCACGCGACACGGCTTTCGCCTTTCAGGCTGCCCTGGAAGTGCGGTGCGAACAGCCGTTTGTGCCGCGGCCAAACCTGCGCGGCCTCGAATCCGACGACTGGGACGAGCTCGTGGCCGATCTGCAATACCGCGATGTCTGCGAGTACGCCGTCGGTCACGGCATCTCAACCCGGGCCGTGCTGGACGATAAGTGCGAATGCCGCGAGATCCATACCCGCTGGATCCCATCCGCCGAGGTCGAGCGCGTCGCCCCGGCACCGATCGAGGGAGTCGAACTGGCGATGGAGAAACTGGCCGCTCTGCCCGACTCCGCGTCGGCCAAGACGAGCCTTTCTGCCCTTGTCTCGCATTATCGCGACTGGATCACGAAGCAGAAGATAAACATCCCCGCCAAGCCCAAACCGCGCCGCGACACGGCGACGGAACTGCTCAACCGAGCCCTCCACGCCGCCGATCGTATCGAGAAGGGTATCTCCCTGCTACAAGACGAACAGGCGCTGGAGGCGTTCCGCA
>Ga0070739_10008785_pt1 | contig 10231 bp, 6 predicted proteins | sample Coa_R1_7_FD_66445 | JGI IMG/M metagenome (GOLD analysis project Ga0070739, IMG submission 66445) | Surface soil microbial communities from Centralia Pennsylvania, which are recovering from an underground coalmine fire - Coalmine... | ecosystem: Environmental > Terrestrial > Soil > Unclassified ...
ATGAAGAAGCGGAAAGGGGATACGTAAGCACGGGAAAGAAAACCAGGATACCAATAATAATTATATACAAGAATTTACGTCCTCACAAGAGTAATTTGTCATGATCAGGTGTTTTGCATTAGCAACTGCCATATCGATAGCAGGGATTTGCAAGTCTTCAGTGCATTCTCCGTGCTTCTACTATAGCACTGGGAGTGACATTGATAAGAATCGGTAGCCTCTTTGGGATGATCGTCCTGGTCACAGAGGCCTGGAAATACTGCTTAATAGGATAAATGTCATGATGAGGGCACGACAAGTATACATACACGTATGTATGAGCTAAAATAATAACACTCCCTGAGTTCCTGGAAAGGAAGTGACAAGGTATTAGCTGTACTGCGTCTACTTCTAAGGGTGGACATACCCAAACTCAGGAATACAATAATACAAAAGTACCTACCATGACGTATATATGGACAAAAAGAAATTTTCATATTACCATGATATATGTCTACACAAAAAGAGACCATATGCCTACGGCCGCTTACGAGGCGCAGGTGGATGAGGTCTGGCAGGGTATCTTGTAACTTTTTTTCCGTTTTTACGTCTTTATAAAGGTAACAGTCAGTGTTACCTAATTTACCTTTTGGGGGAAAGTAAAGTGGCTGTAGCAATACATATTGAGCGAGACAGAGAGACGAGGAAGATTCTGCTCGACCTCGTGAAAAGTATTCAAGAACGAGATGTCGTAACTTACGAGCATTCCCGTCGGGTGGCGACTTATGTTCAACGTCTGGCACGCTTCCTGGGCCAGAATCGACGTGAAGCGCGTGATCTTGCCTTTGCTGCATTAGTACACGATCTCGGTAAAACATGGATCACAAATGATATCTTAAATAAGCCGAGCGGTCTCTCTGCCGAGGAACGACGCTTGATGGAGCGTCATCCCGTGATCGGGGCGCGTATCCTTATTGGTTGTGATGTTCACCCGTTCTATGTCGAGGCTGTACTTCATCATCATGAGGCATGGAACGGCAGTGGCTATCCGGCCGGTCTGTGCGGGGAAGAGATACCGTTGAGTGCACGTTTGCTCACAATTGCTGATGTCTACGATGTGCTTACGTCAGAGCGACCCTATAAAGCTCCCTGTTCTCAGGCCGAGGCACGAGAACGCATTCGCCAGGGAGTGGGAATAAGCTTTGATCCTAAGGTTGCGCAGGCTTTTCTGCACCTGCTGGACCTCTCACCGAATTTCACGATACCACAGCGTGTTGATGCACTCGCCGACGTACCCATGTCTCGTATACCGTTGCTGGTAGGTTGGTAGGCAACATCAGGAGGAAATTTCCTCATTAGTCAATCCCCATTTGAGAATCAATTGGTGATAGGTCCCATCAGCCTTGAGGGCTTTGAATGCAGCTTGTAAAGCTCTGAACATGGAGGTATCACCTTTACGCACGGCGATACCTTCAAGACCAACGTTGACGACTGTGCCCCCGACTTCGAACAGGCCGGGGTTTTGCTTGATGTAATAGTCAGTGACGGGTGAGTCCTGGTAGGTTGCAACAACGCGATTGCTCGTCAATAATTGTACGACATTCGTGAATTGGGTCAGATCGGTCTGATTTTGCAAGATGACCATCGTAATAGGCTTCTTACCTTTATTTACGCAGTCTTTGCTCGCCATAGTCAGTTCACTCAGTTCGACGGTAGCTTTCTGTACGCCGACGTTCTGGCCGCATAGGTCAGCAACGGTCTTCAGGTTATGCGGATTGCCTTTCTGGACGAGCAGAGATTCGCCAGCATTGAGGTAGGGGACAAAATCAACCTTTTTCTGGAGTTCGGGAGTTATACTGACGGCTGACACCACGATATCGAAACTATGGTTGACCAGACTATCGATGATGGTTGTAAAGTCCGTAGTTATGACATTGACCTTCAACCCCATACGTGCAGCCATCATAGTAATCAGGTCAACGTCAAAGCCGGCCGCCTTTCTGGTTACCGGGTCGATGTACTCCTGTGGAGGATATGTTGTATCAGTGCCTATCGTCAAGACGCCAGATTGTAGCAGATCGCTGGGTAGAGCGATACTCGTTTTCTTCACGGGTGTTGCACCGTCTCTCATTGTAGATCCGCCACTACTATTACAGGCGACAAGCAATAGCGAGAGCATAACAAGCGTTACCATACAGAGCAGACCGACAGAAGATCGTCGTGTTCGCTTCCTGGAAGATGGGAAAATCATGAAGACTAACCTCCTTACGCAACAAAGCTATATAGTAGAGATACACGTTATGCCCTCTGTAGATAACTACGCATTACTGAGGGATCCTCTCACGTCAGAACTCCATACATATTGCATGACATCCGGCTCACAATTTTCTCACAAATTTCCCCATCGGAAAAAAATATGTAATACATGCTACCGTAGAGCGAACGAATATGTTACACTATAGAAGGGTATAAGTGTAGATCAACAGACAAATTATACTCAGCTATACTGTCCACACATAGTAGCAGGTCATCCACGTAGTAGCAGATCATCATCTTAGAGGGGCTTGGAGGGGTTTATTATGCCCATCAGACTTGATCGCAGCGTCTGTTGTAACCTCGATGAGACCATTGCGCGGGAATGGCTCGTCACCAACGGCAGGGGAGGATATGCCGCCGGAACAGTTGCAGGTGCGCTTACGCGTATGCAGCACGGCCTGCTGGTGGCATTTCCGCCAGAGGAAACAACACCGCATCTCTTGCTTGCGAAGATTGACGAAGAGGTCAATTTTGATCAGCGTACTTACTACCTCGGTACAAATGAGTACCGCGAGGGGACGCTCAATCCTGCAGGTTTCTTTCATCTTGAAACGTTCCAGCTTGAAGAAGGCTTTCCGATTTTCACCTATCATCTCGGTGGCATCAATGGTCTTGTCCTCGAAAAGCGCATCTGGATGTCTCAGGGACATAACACGACCTATATTCAGTATCGTGTCTTGCGTAAAGAGACTGATGGAGGATATAGAAGGAGTGGTATCACAGGAGCATTACACAATGGACGCGCACGCAATAGCGGTAATGCACGCTACCATGAATACGCCGGGGCCGATGAGCAGCGACTCACTTTGACGTTGCTACCGCTCTCTGCCTATCGCCCACATGACCAACCCCAATATGGGAGCCTGGAGCGACATTTTCACGTGCAATCACATCGTTCCCAAGAGACAGGCATTGCCAATGGCTCATCAGAGCAGTCTGCACTGCTCCCTAGAGGTGTTGCTGGTTGTACCATTCGGGCTCATGATGGAGCTAGTCCCTACCATCTCCTGGCAGTCGGTCATCCAGAGGGACAGGTCACGTTTCTTCCTACCGGTGTTTGGTATTGGAACTTCCTACGCAGACATGACGCAGCGGCAGGACGACCTCCCAGCGATGATTTGTATCTGCCAGGCGTTTTCCGCGCTACACTCTGGCCGAATGAGGAAGCCTCATTGACCATTATCGTCACCACAGAAGAGTTGCTCACTCAGACATTCCGTCCGACTCAATTGAATCTTTCGTACACACGCAGCCTTGAAGAGCAGCGTTTATTGTTCTCTAATGCCCAACAGCCACAGCGCTTCTTCGGCGAATGCGGTGAGGCAGCCCAGGCGTATCGCCTCCAGGCATTGCCTCTCTCTACAACCTCTGATCCCTCCGATGAGGGGACAGAGTACCTTCGGAGTCTGCTCCAGGCCGGAAATCGCTTCTTGATGTATCATACCTTGCCACGGAATGATTCCGTAGGATTTTTTCCTTCGTTTCTTGGCAGGTCGGAGACTATTCCCGTGCTGCTCTCCGACTACTACTCCATGGAGTATAGGACACGCGACGCGCTGATTGCACTGCCTGGACTTCTATTAACGACGCAACACTACGATACAGCTCTTAGTGCATTACGCCTGATTGCACGGCACTTTAAGCAGGGAGTTCTGCCAGACTGTATTCCGCTCTCCCCTGACCAACCTCTCTCGGAGAAAGACTACGGCAATGTAGATGCGACGCTGTGGTACTTCGTAGCCCTCGATGCATACCTACGTGCTACTCACCATTACGAATTTCTCGACGAACTTTACCATCGTCTTGCTGAGAGTATCAACTGGTATGTGCAGGGAACCTTTCACGGCATTCGCGTTGACCCTCGCGATGGATTGCTCATGGCTCAACAGCCTGATAAGGCGTTGACCTGGATGAATGCAGTCGTTAACCATGTACCGGTTACACTCCGCTCTGGAAAACCGGTTGAGGTCAATGCGCTCTGGTACCACGCTCTCTCGCTTATGCACGAGTGGTCCCAGCACCTCTACCGTGCTGGGAGCCTGCATCATATGCCAATGAGTTACCATGACTTGCTCACACAGTGTCAGGCTGGCTTTGAGCAGCGCTTCTGGTATGCTAAGGGTGGGTACCTCTTTGATGTTATTGATGGACCAGACGGTGATGATATATCCCTGCGGCCCAATCAGTTGTTCGCACTCTCACTACGCCCATCCCTCATAAAAGAGGACTATCGAAAACAGGTATTCGCTATTGTCACCGAACATCTGTTGACACCATACGGCCTGCGCACTCTTGCGCCGCAAGCAGCGGGATATCGTGGTCACATTGGAGAACAACAACCAGAGCAGTATGCGCTCCACCAGGGAAGTGTATGGGCATGGCTCCTCGAACCCTATCTGGAGGCTCTACTCTCTCTCCATGCTGCCACTGATATAATTACTTCGCAGGAAGACGAGAGGCTCTATCAGGAGTTTTTGTGGCGTAAAGGGCTACAACTGCTTGAACCCTTCAGGGCGCACCTTACTGAGGGACTGCTGGGTACAATCGGTGGTGTCTTTGACGGAGATGCTCCTCATCGTGCCAGATATAGTCTTGCTTCCGCACTCACCGTAGGTAAAATCCTGCAAGTCTATAACTCTTTAGCACGTCTATATGTCGCTCAGCCCACCCATGTCATATCAAGATGAAGCAGCAACTTAGGGCAGCATAAAGGCTGCCCCTACATGATAAGTGTCATGTAGGAGCAGCCTTTATGCTGCCCTAAGTTGCTACCTCTGCCATGCTCATGTGCATACATCCTTTCTCCCCGACTTCTGCACATTTTGCTAGCTTTTATCCACATCATTGTGGATAACTTAGCGTAAAGTGTGATAAAAGCATATGAAGCTTCTAGAGCAGGTTACAGGCGTTAATCTTTATTTACTATCAGAACTCCTCATATTTCGCCATTTGAAATCTTATCCACATTTTTGTGGATAAGTTATCCACAGCTTATCCACAATATTGCCATTCTTCACACGCTCTTCACACCTATTTCGCCATTTGAAATCTTATCCACATATCCACATCTATCTGCTAGATATGTCTATGATAGTATCACACTCATCTTTACATAAGTTTCACATCATTTCACTATTCGGAATCTTATCCACATTTTTGTGGATAACTTTTCCACATTCTATCCACAGCATTTCTATTCTTCACACGGTTTTCACACCTATTTCGCTATTTGAAATCTTATCCACATATATCTGGCAGATATACAAACTTATCCACAATTGTGGATAAGTTATCCACATTCTATCCACATATCCACGTCTATCTGTTAGATATAAGCGTGAGTATATCACACTCATCTTCACACGATTTTCACACATTTCGCCATTTGAAATCTTATCCACAAAAATGTGGATAAGTCATCTAGATATGAAAAAGACGAGGCGAGAACGTAATAACTTATCCACAAACTTGTGGATAAGTTATCCACGAAAGAGTTGGGGCTGTGGATAATCGCAAAAGTTATCCCGCTTCTATCCACAGCTTATCCACATGTATCTATAGTTTCTCCACAGCGCTATTATCATGTGGATAACTTATCCACATAATCTAAGTGCGCTCTAGATGCTGGTCGAAGGTAATTCCTTGAAGAAAGTAAAGAGGAGATCTGCCGACTTATCCACATATCCACAGCTCCTACTACTACTGTTATATCTCTCTCTAGAGAGAGATTCTTATTAGTAGTAATAGGGGCTGTGGATATGTGGATAACTTTGGGTCATCTGACTTATACTTTTTCCCTTGAAAGCCTTCGACGTGTTGACGGTTCCCTTATGGCTTTCGGAAGGGGGAGCGGTGCAACTAGTGTCGTACATCTTACCAGCATGTATGTTCGTACTAAGATATAGTACAATTGGTATAGTACTTGCCATATTATGTCCGTTTTCAACGATGAACGCGACTTTTTGTATTATCACTCGTTATATTGATGTAAGATAAACCGATCTGTTTCCAGGCATTGACACTATCTTGGTGATCATTCCATTGACCTTTTTGGTTTTCCCATCCGCGCTCAAGCACACGGGGAGCTGATTGGTCTAGGATACTGCTACTGGTCCGTTTGAGGATACTACAATATGACATCGATCATTGAGACAATCAAGGCAAAGGTAGATGTGGTGGAAGAGATCGGCCTGGTGGTTGCTTTACGGAAATCGGGAAAGTCTTTCAAGGGGTCTTGCCCGTTTCACAACGAGCGCACACCTTCGTTCTATGTCTTCGCAGAAACCCAGACTTGGCGCTGCTTTGGTTGTAACGAGGGTGGCGACATCTTTACCTTTGTACAGAAGCAGCAGGGCTTAGAGTTTCACGAGGCTCTGCTCTATCTTGCAGAGAAAGCAGGGGTCACGGTTGAGGAGCATGGTAGCCATCCTCCTGTAGAGGGGCGAGAGGCGAGTGCAGCTAAAGAGCGTTTGCGGGCACTGAATGAGCACGCGCTGCTCTGGTTTCACCAGATGCTTTTACGAGCAAAGGAGGCTGCAATCGCACGAGCGTATGTGCAGAGCCGTGGTATCTCAACTGACTCGGTGATCTCTTTCAGCCTGGGCTATGCACCGGACAAGTGGGATAGTTTATCACGCTATCTGCTTAGTGAGGGCTACACTGAACGTGAACTGGTTGTGGGGGGGCTGGCAAGGGAGCGCGACGAAGCCAGGGAGCGTGCCGATAGTGATGGGAATGGAGGGATAGGTGGTGGAGTATACGATTACTTTAGAAATCGTTTGATCTTTCCTATTCGAGATATGCGAGGTCGGGTAATCGGCTTTGGCGGTCGTGCATTGGGAGACGATAAGCCCAAGTACCTGAACTCGCCGCAAACGCTCTTATTCGAGAAAAGTAGCGTCCTGTATGCCATAGATATGGCGAGAGATGCAATAAAGCAGGCAGGGCAGGTTGTTATAGTAGAAGGGTATGTTGATGCAGTCATTGCCCATCAGTATGGAACCAAACAAACGGTAGCTTGTATCGGAAGCGCGATTACCGAGAAGCACATTCAACAACTCAAAAAGCTCACGAAGCAGGTAACGCTCGCTCTCGACCCTGATGCAGCGGGGAGTGCAGCCACCGAGCATGGAATCCAGGAGGCATTGAAGGCATTCGATCATACCCTTGTACCGGTACCTCTGGCGACAGAAAGAATAGAGAAGTATGGAGTGCAGAAGCAACAACCGCGTGTACTGATTCGACTGGAAGAACAAGTCGATGCAGAGATCAACGTGTTGCGACTGCCAGAGGGTGAAGACCCGGACGAGGTAATCCGTCGTGACTTCGCGACATGGTTCTACGCCGTGTCCCATCCGTTGCCGCTCATTGACTACTACTTCGTGGTGAAGACCGCTAGTCTCAACTTAAAAGAGCCACACGGCAAAACTGAGGCTGCCAAGCGTTTACTTCCTGTGATTGGTATGATGCGGGATCGCATCAAGCGTGATGCCTATCTACGGAAGCTAGCGGCTATGATTAGTGTTGATGAACGGCTATTGCACGAAGAGTTGCAGCGGGTGCTGCGGGGCCAAATTGTGGGAGGCGTGACTGCAACCTTTTCAGCCCCAACGTCATCCCTCCCGGTAGGGACCGATTTATCGCGTCCGCCACAAGGTGATGGCAACAACAGCGGACGCGATAAATCGGTCCCTACCGACTTGCAAAAGGTAGAGGAGAGGGCAGGGTTTGCCCTTGACAAAGGGAGGAGTGATAAGTTACAATGGGAGGACTACCTAATTGGGCTACTCTTGCGTAATCCTGGGCTACTCGTTCGTATATATGGTATAATAGACGATGGTGACTTTGCAGGGACAGACACGCGAGAGTTGTACCGCGTACTTAACTCTTTGTATCAACGTGGTTCTTCCCCCTCCCATCAACCCTTAGAGCAATACATACCTTCGGCGTTGCTGGAAACAGTGACCAGAGTCCAGCGGTCCGTTGAGTCGCAGCTTCCGAAAGATGAACCAGGACAGATGAAGGCTGCTGTCCAATGTGCCACGCGACTCAAGCGTAACCGGCTGGTACAACTGAATACGGAGTTACAATATCTCATTGGTGAAGCTACTAGCGATGGCGATTCTGCCATTGTGCGACAGCTTCAGCAACGACTGCGAGCAATTCATCAACAATTGCGCACAATCGACTCAGCAACGCATTTACAGGGCTAACCTTGAGATGCGTCTAATTTCGTAGAGGTGTGTGGGGTGTTGAGGAATCATTTTTATCAAGCAGATCGGGAAGCAGGATTTTTCCTTTTTCATTTTCATCAAGACTGCTTTCTGAAGGGGGATGTCAGAATGGTGAATCGGGAACAAGATGTAATGGATCGAGTACACAATGATCGTATTCTTACAGGTAGTGTAGTACCTTTGCATGATGTGTTTGCCATCGAGCCTTTTGACGATGAACACATGTTAAGTCATACGGATACTGTCTTTGCTATTGATGCGATAGGTCATGGCGTTCATGATGGCGGCGGTGGTGGCCTGATAACGCCACTGCGCGAGAGCGAAACATTTGACCTATTCAAGCTACAGGACGAAGAGCCTATGGACGCCCTGGATCCAACCAAAGAGCCACCGGCAGACTGGGAACCTGGTCCTGAGGATGTGGCGGAGGTCGAAGTCATGGAAGATGCTAAGTGGGATGAACTGCCAGATGCCTTCGGGATTGCCATTTCTGATCTGGATGTAGAGGCAAGCCTCGACGATCCTGTGCGCATGTACCTGCGCGAGATCGGACGAGTGCCTTTACTGAGTGCAGAGGAAGAAGTACGATTGGCGCAACGTATGGAGCGCGGCAAGGCCGAGCGTCTCAAGGCTAATCCCAGTCGTCGCATTATGGAAGACGGCGAAGAAGCCCAGCGCCGTCTCACGGAGGCCAACCTGCGTCTGGTGGTCAGCGTTGCTAAAAAGTACATTGGGCGCGGCATGAGCCTGCTGGACCTGATCCAGGAGGGCAATATTGGCCTGATCCGTGCAGTCGAGAAGTTCGATTACACGAAAGGCTACAAATTCAGCACGTATGCGACGTGGTGGATCCGTCAGGCCATCACTCGCGCTATCGCGGACCAGGCCCGCACGATTCGTATCCCCGTGCATATGGTGGAGACGATCAATCGTCTGATTCGCATCAGTCGCCGTCTGCTGCAAGACCTGGGGCGTGAACCTACGTCCGAAGAGATTGCCGCGCAGATGGATATCAGTCCTGAAAAAGTGCGTGAAATCATCAAAGTTAGCCAGGAGCCGGTGAGCCTGGAGACGCCTATCGGTGAGGAAGAGGACAGCCATCTCGGTGACTTCCTCGAAGATCACACCGCGCTTGCTCCCGCCGAAGCTGCCAGTCATCAACTGCTCAAGGAGCAGGTCGAGGATGTGCTGGACAGCCTGACCGAGCGTGAGCGCAAGGTGCTCCAACTGCGCTTCGGTCTTGATGATGGACGCAGCCGCACGCTGGAAGAGGTGGGCAAAGAGTTCCACGTCACCCGTGAGCGGATTCGTCAGATCGAAGCCAAGGCTCTGCGCAAACTACGCCATCCTAGCCGCAGTCGCAAGCTGAAGGATTACCTGGACTAGCAAACTTGAACGTAGGAGCAGATGCAGAACGCCCTGCAAACGGTTTAACCGTTTGCAGGGCGTTCTGCATCTGCTCCTAATCAGTTCTCTGGTAGGTCATCTGCAGTTATTCTCGGAAAGGTCACTCGCTCGTAGAGTGCCTCGATAGAGAAGCTGACTCCTATGCTGGTCAGTTCTATGTCGGTTCTTGCTCGAAAAAGATGCGCAATCCAGGATTCGTTCTGCTGACGTCGGTGTACCACAACCAGTTTCTCGTTTGTGCTTACCACCATATCCTCCTTGATGGAGGGAACGGAACCGTAATACGCTAATTTCTG
>Ga0070739_10008787_pt1 | contig 10231 bp, 11 predicted proteins | sample Coa_R1_7_FD_66445 | JGI IMG/M metagenome (GOLD analysis project Ga0070739, IMG submission 66445) | Surface soil microbial communities from Centralia Pennsylvania, which are recovering from an underground coalmine fire - Coalmine... | ecosystem: Environmental > Terrestrial > Soil > Unclassified ...
CGATGACCGCGTTGTGGAAGGTTGCCTCGGTGACGTCCATCGCCTTCGATGGTAGCGACGGCTTCCGGGCGCCCGGATGGGCTAGAAAGGGTCCCATGAGCGAGCGCACGGTCCAGAGCGGCGGCGTTTGCCTGGCCGTGGAGGAGGCGGGCGAGGGCGTGCCCGTGGTGCTCCTCCACGGGCTCACGGCGACCCGCCGCTACGTGGTCATGGGCTCCCGGGCGCTCGAGCGCTCCGGCCACCGGGTCATCGCCTACGACGCTCGCGGCCACGGCCGCTCAGGCCCCGCCGCGGATCGAGGCGCCTACGGCTACGAGGAGCTGTGCCGCGACCTCGGCGCGGTGATGGACGCCCTCGGCGTCGACCGGGCGGTGCTGGCGGGGGCCTCGATGGGCGCGCACACGCTGCTGCGCTTCGCGCTGCGCGCGCCCGAGCGCGTCGCCGGGCTGGTCGTCATAACGCCGGCCTACGAGCCGGACGCCAACGACGACCCCGAGCGCCTCGCGCGCTGGGACGCGCTGGCGGACGGGTTGCGTTCGGGTGGGGTCGAGGGCTTCATCGCCGCCTACGGAGAGCCCGCCGTGCCCGAGCGCTGGCGCGAGACCGTGCTGAAGGTGATACGCCAGCGGCTCTCGCTGCACGAGCACCCCGACGCGGTGGCCGACGCGCTGCGCGCCGTGCCGCGATCGCGCCCGTTCGAGGCGCTCGACGAGCTGGCCGCGCTCGCGATGCCGGTCGCGGTGGTGGCCAGCGACGATGAGGCCGACCCCGGCCATCCCCGCGGCGTCGGGGAGGCCTACGCGGCCGCCATCCCGGGCGCGCGCCTGGTCACCGACGAGCCTGGAAGATCACCTGTGGCCTGGCAGGGCAGCCAGCTCTCGAAGGTCATCGCCGAGGTCGCGCAGCGGGCCGCGGGCCGGCCCTCACCGCCGCGGTGACCGGTCAGTAGGCGAGCCAGGTGTCCGCGAACCTGGTTCCGCGATGGGTGAGAGCAGACGGCGTCGCCGCCGGGTGATGCGCCGCGGAGGTGGCCTCGACGAGCCTGGTCACCTTCCAATGCCGGTTCCTGGCGAACGATCCGCGGTAGCCACTCCAGTCAACGATCGTGATCCCCGTGAAGTGAACCTTGCCGTAACGCGCCAGGGGCGAATACCCGGTGAACGGAAGACCCGCCGTCACCTCGGCGGTCGAGTGTCCGCACGGGTGCGCCACGCAGTCCGATGAGTCGGCTCTCCGCACCGACCGATGTTGGGTCGCATCCCTGAGCGTGAACCGGTAGCGGCCCACGTGATACGTGTTTGACCCGGAGTGCAGCGGAAAGCGCCCGAGGTAAGTCACGCTGGCCGAGATCCGGTCGCCTGGGTGGAGATTGACGGGCAACCCGCCCGCAGTGCCCACAGCCTGGACGCCGCCCACCGTGAAATATGCAACGTAGGTGGCCACCGTGCCGGTGCAGAACCCGCGTGTGACCACCTGCTCGGAGGATGCGTACGACGCGCCCAGACCCACACCCACCGACACCGAGCCCTGATATCCCGGGGAGGATTGACCCGGACACGAGATCTGCGGCATGACCCAGCTGGCATGCACGGAGCGGAAGGCGTCGTGCCCAGCCCGGTAGCCGGCGCTGGGCGAGGTGCTGCGCGCCCACGCGGACGCGGAGAGCATTGCCGCGACGGCCGTCCCGATTGCCACCACCATCTTCGCTCGAGCGATCATGCCGTTCCTCTGGACGCGCGACAGGCTGTCGCGGCATCCTATGGCCATACCGGTGCCGTCGGGGACATTCCTTGTCCGCTCAGCGCCACCCGTCCATACGACTCCATGACAGCGAGGCAGAGAGCCCCTCGAGCAGCCGGCTACTCGGGCACGCCGCTGCCCCGCAAGCTGGGGATCGGGCCGGGCGCCCGCGTCGGGCTGATCGCCGCCCCGCCCGGCTTCGACGCGGTGCTCGGCGAGCTGCCGGACGGTGTGGTGCTGCGGCGCGCGCTCCGCGGGCCGCTCGACGTGGTGGTGGCCTTCGTGGCGCAGCGCGCCGAGCTCGAGCGGCGCTTCGGCGCGCTGCGCGGCGCGCTGGCGCCCTCCGGGGGGCTGTGGATCGCCTGGCCCAAACGCAGCTCGGGGGTATCGAGCGATCTCAGCGAGACGGTCGTGCGCTCGGTCGGCCTTGCCGGCGGCCTCGTCGACAACAAGGTGTGCGCGATCGACGACACCTGGTCGGGCCTGCGCTTCGTCTACCGGCTGTCCGATCGCCCCGGTTAGGGCATCACCGACGCGAGAAAGCGCCCCAGCGTCGCGCGCACGGCCGGGTCGCGGGCGCGCAGCTGCACCGAGTGCCCCGCGCCAGGCACCACGAGCAGCCGCCCGTCGGGCGCCTCGCGGGCCTCCTGCTGCGCCCAGGGCAGCGGGGTGGACAGGTCGTGCGTGCCGGCCAGGAGCAGCACGGGGACGTGGGGGAGGGGTGCGTTGACATCGCCCGTCGGCACGGCCGGTCGGGGCGTGGCGGGCCAGCGCAAACAGTCCTGCACGAGCGCGTTGCCCGCCGCCGTGGCACGGTCGAAGGGGTAGAGCCTGGCCGCCGGCTCGCGGGCGACCAGGCGCACGATCGCGCCGGCGCGGCTGCGGGGCGGCGCGGCCGGGTTCCACGGCGCGGCGAGCTCTGCGCAGAGCGCACTCTCGTGCAGCCCCTGGCTGAGCTCGGCCGCGGTCACCCCGCCCGCGTTGGCGCCGTCGGCCAGGAAGATCCGCAGCTGCGTGGTGTCGCCGGCCACGGCGCGGTGCAGAGCGGCGAGCACGCCGGGGAAGGAGGGCTGGACGATGCTCTCCGCGACCAGCGCCGTCAGCAGCGCCGGCCCGTCGTGGCGCGTGCGCACGAGCGCGGCCACGTCGGCGGCGGGGTCATAGCCGCAGCGCTGGCTCGCGCACACCGAGCGCAGCACCCGCCCGGCCCCCGCCAGCGCGGCGGCGTAGAGCGGATCGACGCCCTGCTGGGGCACGACCGAGTCCAGCACGAGCGCCGCGACGCGAGCGGGGTAGCGCAACGCGTAGCGCTCGGCCACGAACGTCCCGTAGGAGACGCCGTCGAGCGTCATCCGCCTCACGTCCAGGGCCTGGCGCAACTGCTCGATGTCGCCCACGGTCTCGGAGGTTGCGAAGAAGCGCCGCCGCGGCCCGATGGCCCGCGCGCACGCCTCGATGACGCCGGGCGGCGGTGCGATCAGGTCAGAGTAGCCGGCCGCGCGCTGCAGGGCGGGGCACTCCAGCGCGCCGGCGCCGGTGCCGCGCTGGTCGAACATGACGAGCCGGAAGCCGTTCAGCTGGGCGCCCAGGACGGTGCGGATCCGGCGTACGAAAGGGACACCGGGCTGGCCCGGGCCGCCGCTCAGGAAGAGGAGGACGCCATGACGCGCGGCGCCCCCGTCCTGGACGGCTACGCGCAGCGCGAGCGTGCCGGCCACCCGCCCGGCGTGGTCGAGCGGCACGCGCAGGGTCGCGCACGTGAACCCCGGCGCGCGGGGGCAGGGACGGCGCGCGATGAGGCCCGGCGCGCTCGGTGAGACCCGCGCCGCCTGCGCCGGCCGCGCGGCCCGGCCGCGCTCCCGCGCCGCCGCGTGGTGGTGCGCGCCGCAGGCGGCGAGCGTGGCGGCGGCGAGCGCCGCGGCCGCGAGCGGAGTCGCGGCGGCGAGAAGCCGGCTGAGCGGTGCGGCCCGGCGCACCGCCGCATCTTCCCGCGCGAAGTCTTAGCCCAGCGTTATGAACTGCGAACGCGGCGCAACGGTCTGCAGGTAGCCGTTGCCGCGGTAACGCACGGCCACCCGCAGCGTCACGATGCGGTTGCGCGCCCCGCGCCCCGGCTTGCGGCGTAGCACCGTCTGGCCGGAGAACGTGCAGTCGGGCTGGAGCGGGACGAGGATGAACGACACATCCCGGCGGCCGAGGAACAGGCGGATCGCCACCCAGCCCGTGCAGCCGAACTGCGCTGGGATGGCCCGCGGGGGCGTGATGCGGCCCGAGGTCGTGAACGTGAACGGGCGCCGGCGGTCGTGCCGCGGCGTCGTTCTGACCACGATGTGCGGCGTGGGGCGGCGGGAGGGCTCGGTCATGAAGACGGCGTCCGCGCCCTGCCCCGCGGACACGCTCCCGTGGAAGGCGACCAGCCGGTAATGGAAGATCGTCCCCGGGGCGAGGCCGGCCAGCGTCTGCGTGACGACGACCGGCGCCTTGCCGGCGGGAAGCGTGCCGCCGACGGTGTAGGAGCTGTAGGCGCTGCTCAGCCCGTACTCGAAGCGCCAGGTCGTCGCGCCGCCGTTGGGATCGATGACGCCGGTCAGCGTGGCGCCGGTCCGGCCCACGAGCGTGGCTGCGCCGGTGCTGGCCGCCGGCGGGGGCGGGCCGGCGGTCTTGAACGTGCGATCGCGACCAGCGGCGCCGCCGTCCTTGTTGAGCGCGACCAGGCGGTAGTGGTAGACGGTTCCGGGAATGAGGCTCGTCGGGTTCCCGCTTACGTTCACCGCTTTGGTCCCGCTCCCAGCGTGGTGGACGTGGCCGACGTAGCCGTAGCTGGAGGTGAGGCCCCACTGGAAGAAGTAGGAGGTGGCGGTCCCGTTGGGATTGACGGTCCCGAGCAGCACCGCGCTCGTCTGGGTGACGCTCTTGTGCCCACCCGTGGTCACCGACGGGGAGGACGCCGCGGCCGCAGCCGCGGCGAAGGCGCCGCTCAGCACCGCGACCAGGACGCACAGCCGGAACTTGCCACGCACATCAACCTCCTCCGAAGCGGTTCTGAGCCTCTGAACACCCACGCGCGGGCCAGAGTTGCGCGGGATAGTTGCCCGTCAGAATCCATCCTCAAGCATGCGCCGGATCGCCATCATCGCCAGCGCCAGCGGCAACGGCAAGACGACGCTGGGGCGCGAGCTCGCGCGCCGGCTCGCCGTCCCGTTCGTCGAGCTCGATGCGCTCGTGCACGGGCCGGGGTGGGCGGAGACGCCCGACGACGTCCTGCGCGCGCAGCTGGAGCCCGTCCTGGCGATGGACGGGTGGGTCATCGACGGCACCTACTGGCGCAAGCTCGGCGACCTCGTGCTGAACGCCTCTGACACCGTGGTCTGGCTCGACCTGCCCGTGCGGGTGTGGTTTGCGCGGCTGGTCCGCCGCAGCTGGCGGCGGCTGGGCGGGCGCGAGCCGCTGTGGAACGGGAACCGCGAGACGGTGCGCGGGCTGGTGTGGGGAGGGGAGTCGCTGTTCGGCTACGCGCTGCGCACGCACTTCGCGCGCCGGCGCGCGTGGCCCGCCGAGCTGGCGCGCTATCCGGTCGTGCGACTGCGCAGCCCGGACGAGGTCGAGCGCTTCCTGGCTGCCATCAGCGCGACGCCACGTTGAGCGCCACGGCGATCCCGAACAGCACGAGCGCCACGCCGCGGATCAGCCAGCCGAGCCGGTCCGACGGGCGGCCGGTGACCATGCCGACCAGCGCGGCCGTCATACAGGCGACCGCTCCGAGCGCGAGGATCGCCGCCGCGGCGCGCACCCGCTGATCATCTCACCGGCGCGCCAACAGCTCGAGCTAGCCAACCGGCCCGTCCGGCTGGCCACCCACCCGGTAGCGCACGTGCGTGGCGTGGCGTGTGTGAGTGACCTCCACCGGTTCGAAGCCGCGGTCGGGCACCCCGTCGAAGATCCGCTCGCCCGAGCCGAGCAGGACGGGGGCGATGTCGAGCGTGAGCTGGTCGATCGCCCCGGCGCGCAGGGCCTGCCGGATCGTCGAGGCGCCGCCGGCGATCGCCACCTCGCGCTCCCCCGCGGCCTCGCGGGCCTGGGCGAGCGCGGCGTCGAAGCCCTCGGTGACGAAGTGGAAGGTCGTGCCGCCCTCCATCTCCACGGGGTCGCGGGCGTGGTGGGTGAGGACGTAGACGGGGGCGTGGTAGGGCGGCTCCGGGCCCCACCAGCCGCGCCATTCGAGGTCCCACTCGCCACGGATGGGGCCGAACATGTTGCGGCCCATGACGTAGGCGCCGCGCTGGCGCAGAAGATCGTCGCGTGCCGCCACGTTCGCCTCGTATCCGGGCTCGCCGGCCCGGAAGTGCCACTGATGCAGGCGCATGCCGCCGATGCCGAGCGGGTTCTCACGGCTCTGGCCGGGACCGGCGATGAAGCCATCGAGCGAGATCGAGACGTGAGCGGTCGTGAAGGTCATGTTCCTCTAGACACGCCTGCGGCCCCGAAATCATCGCTCGATGGCCCGCTCGGCGCTCAGTGCGCCGGCGAGATCACCACCAGCTCGACGGCTGGGGCGGGCAGGGGCGCCGACAGATGGATGCTCGGCCCCTGACCGAGCGTCCTGTCGATGAGCGCGAGGTTGTGCGTGGCGTCGACGCGGTACCGGCTCACGACCACCGTCCCCGAGCCTTCGGGCAGCTTGTCGACCGTGAGGTCGTAGCCGCCATTGTCGGCGTAGGTGACCGTCCGCCGCGGCAGCAGCGTGAACGATCCGACGTTCGGGATCGTGAACACGTCGTTGACGATGAACGGCGGATACGGTCCCTGATGGGCGGCCGGGATCTCGTAGTTCGAGATCAGCACCCGAACCTCGCCGCGGGTCGAGCGGCCCGCTTCCACGGCCAGGCCGTCGAGATCGCCGCCGGTCGTCGACAGCCGGATCGGCGTTCCGTTCATGCCGCCGACCGCCTCGTAGGCGGCGCCCGTCTTCGAGATCTGGCCGTCGGGCGAGATCAGCCCGAACCCGCCCGGCGCGTTGGCCCGGTAGAAGAAGGCTCGCTGCAGCGGCGCCTGCTGCATGTAGATCAGCGAATCGGCGACGAACGCGGCCCGCTGGGCCTCGCCGGCCGGCTCGACCACGCCGTAGTTCCACTCGGTGAGCTGGAGATCGGTGTGCGTGAAGCCGTAGCGATCGAGCAGCCGGCGGTACTCGCGGGCCAGGCGCACGAAGTCGATCGGGTCCTCGGTGAAGTCCGTGTAGTGGTGGATCGAGTAGAAGTCGAGCGGCAGGTGGTTGGCGCGGATGTAGGCCAGCAGCGACTGCCGGTAGCCGGTGAGATCGTTGTTGGTGGTGAGCGCGGGCCCGCCGACCTCGATCCACGGGTGCAGCGACTTCAGCGCCACCGCGGTCGCGGCGTAGAGCGCGTCGTACTGGGCAGTGGTGCCGGACCAGAAGGGGAGGAGGTCGGGCTCGTTCCAGATCTCCCAGTAGCGGATGTGCAGGTGGTACCCGTTATCCCAGCCGTCGTTGTAGTGCTCGGCCACATGGCGGACGACCGTGGCGTAGAGCTGCGGGTCGGGCGGCGGGACGTTATTCGTCTGGATGCCGGCGCAGGTCAGGTCGCTGTGCCCGACGCTGTACTCGATCTGGGCGCCCATCCGCGCGATGCTGAGCACCGCGCGGTCGGTGGGGCCGAAGTTGTAGCTGGCCGGATCGTTGGGGTCGGCGCTCCAGTCGCGGAAGATGCGGTTCGGGCCCAGGCCGTCGATGTCGCTCGTGCCGGTGCAGTCCACGTCGTGCGTACGGACGATGTTCACGCCGAGCCGCTGCTCCTGCGCGGTGAAATCGGGGTGCTGGTCGTTGCCGCGTAGCGGGGTGCCCGAGACGCCCTGGAGCGAGCGGATCGTCCCCGCGGCCTGCGAGGCGTCGACGGTGATCGGCCGCAGACCGCCGGCGGCGGCGGCCGGAGCCGCTCCCAGGGCGCCGGCGGCCAGGGCGGCGCCAAGCACTCGACCAAACGTGCGCATCGGTTCTCCTCTCGTCGTCGCCGGCCGGTGGGGCGCGGCCGCGGCTCTGCTGTGAGAGGATTGTAGGCATAAGCCCATTCTGTATGCAACCTATAGCCGTGCATACGGCTATCAGAGGAAGCTGGCTGAAATTGGATCTTCTCTGCTTTGGTTGTAGGCATGAACGCTTCTTTCGTTCCTGCCCACACACTTCCTAGGACACTCCCGCGTGCCGACCCGCTCGGGGGATGTGAATGTCTGGTGCGCGAACGCGGAGTCGCTCTGTAGTCCGTGCGTCGCGCTTCCGCGGCGAAGCGGTTGGTCCAGGATCAAGAAGCTCGCCCTGCCCCCGAGGCTCCTTGGTGTCATCCTCCTGCTGACGTCGACGCGTCCGTCGTCACGGGTCCGAGCGCAGCGAGATCCGGGTACGAATTCGCCAGGCCCGAGTCGGTTATCTGGCCTGTTGTCGCGTCTACGATCAGCGTCATCACGGTGTATGTCAGAGTCTTTGGCTGAGGGGCCACCGGTACTCCTGGGGGGAGGGGCGGCAGCTCTGGCGTCACGACGAAGTGCCCCTTAATGGCGATGAGGTACGACTGTTGCTCGCCGGGGACGACATCTCCCGAAGCAAGCCGGTTCGCCTCCGCCCGGGTTCCTGTGACATGTTGGATCAACGTGGGGGTTTTATCGCCGCTTCTTGCGGCGGCCGCACGAGCCAACGCTGGAATTGCGCTCGGACTAAATGGAGTACCAGCCGATGCCGTCGTCGCCATCGCCGACCAGAGTATCGCTGCGCTCGCCGCAGCAGCACAGACTATGCCAAGTCCGATGATCACGCGGGTCTTGACGCTCATTTCTTATGCTCCTTGAGGTCGGCCTCGACTGGTTCAGAAGCCACAGGTGGACTTGTTCGGCGCATAGCTGCGGAGCCAGTTTGGCTGGCTCACCCAGTACACCCCAGGCGGATTGCTCGCATAGAGCTTTGCTTGCCCATTCGAGGAGTCCGACCAGCCGGTGTGTAGCTGGCCGTTGCTGTCGTACCACTGCATGTTGCTTGACGAGGAACACGACAGGCCATCGGGCTGCGTGTCTTCCTCGGTTCCGGTTTCGATGAGGTTGGCCGTCACCAGACTGTTGGTCGACTGCTGCGCAAGGGTACCTACGCCAACGTCCCAGGTCGTGCCGTACGCGGCCAGTTGGTAGATCGTCGTCCCGTAGTAGACGCCCTGGCTGAAGACCTGACCAACGTGGCAGTTATACGAGCCATTCGGCCGCTGGTCCGCCCAGAAGAAGGAGTGAGGCGAGACGATGGCGTTGCAGTTCCCATAGCTGGCGTTACCGTCGACGAGGCCGGCCTCGATCCACTGCAGAGGACTCGCGTTCGTATTGATTACCCAGTCAAGGTTGCCAACGACTTCGGTGCCGACGTTGGCAACAGCAAGAGCCGGCCTGGCGCAGCCGGTCATAGGCCGCGCCGTGGTGGTGGTCCTGGACGGCGACGACGATGGGCGCCTCCAGCTCGCGGCTGAGCACGAGCACCGCGGTGAGGAACCGCTCCGCCTGCTCGCCCGGGCCGCCGCCGATAGCGTCGGTGTCCTCGAGGACCAGCACGAGCGACCTCTCGCGCGCGACGAAGATCGACCCGAGCCGGTCGAGGCTTCGCGCTCGAACTCATCGCGCAGGGCACTGAGATCCTTGCCGAGCTCGAGATGCAGGTTATCCCACTCAGGCTCCAGTGAACGCTCGATAATCGATCTTATGTCTACCTAGCTTGGCGAACAGCCGGGGGGGCGCGCGTCGGTCGTGCCTCAGGCGAGCCGGAGTGACGAGCAGCGCGCGAGCACCTCATAGTCGGAGTCCGAGTGGAGAAGCTCGATATCAGCGTCGATCGCGTGCGCGGCGATGAGGCAATCCATGAGCTTGCGTACGGTCTGTCCTTGGGTACGACAGGCGCGATAGAGCGCCGCAGCCGTCTCGTAATGCGCGGGCGGCGTGGGCAGCACGGCCGCGCGCGCAAGGAGACCTCGCAGCTCGCGGAGGTGTCGTTCATCGCTGGCGCCCGCGAGCACCTCCATTCTCACCGGGTGGCAGGTGGCGATCTCCTCTCCAAGTAGCGCGTCCACCCGTTCGCAGACCGTGGAGCCGGTATCCCGGAGGAACTCCACCCACGCGGAGGTGTCGATCAGGATCACGTGCGCGTCGACCGCAACTGCTCCAGATCCCCGTCCCAGCCGCTGCCGCGCAGGGCGCGCGCGGCCTCCAGTCCCAGGGCCTCTCCTGCCAGTGTCCGGAGTGCCAGGTTCACGGCATCACGCTTAGTTGCGAGCTCGTATCGGCGCATGACCTCCGCGCAGGCGTCCTCATCGATATCGATGTTGGTACGTGCCATACACCTATGATACACCAGCGGATGTCGGGACGCCCCGCGAGCTGCCCGGCCCCCTTGGTGTTATGTCCACCGCGGAAGGGGCTCTCCGCTTGTCGGGCCGGCGCGCGCCGTTACCGA
>Ga0070739_10008789_pt1 | contig 10230 bp, 7 predicted proteins | sample Coa_R1_7_FD_66445 | JGI IMG/M metagenome (GOLD analysis project Ga0070739, IMG submission 66445) | Surface soil microbial communities from Centralia Pennsylvania, which are recovering from an underground coalmine fire - Coalmine... | ecosystem: Environmental > Terrestrial > Soil > Unclassified ...
GCCGCGACGATCCCGCGGCTCCTGTTCCTCTCAACCCGGCGCCGGGAGCGACCGACCAAAGAGGCGTGAAACGGCTGGTGGCGATCGCCGCCCTCGGTGCGTGCGTCGCGACCGGCGTCCTGCTCGTGCACCTGCGTGACCTGCAGGGCACGACGATCGTCGGGCCGCCGTACGTCCACCTGTACGACCGGCCGGCCAACTCGCTCGAGAAGGCGCTCGACCTCGGCGACGGCCAGGCGTTCGCCGCCGTCGCGCGCGACCCGACGCTCGCGCACCCCGACGTGTTCCGCCGCCCGGGTGACGCCGCCTACCGCTTCGGGCGGCCGCTCTTCGGCGAGCTCACCTGGCTCGCGACCGCGGGGGACGGGGCGCGTGTGCCACTCGCGATGGCGGTGCTGTGCGTCGTCGCGGCCGCATTCGCCGCGGCGGCGGTCGCGACGTTGTTCGCGTCGCGCGGCGCCAAACCGATCCTCGCCGTCCTCGTCCCGTTGCTGCCGGGCGCGATCGCCGCGACGCGCGGCCTCACACCGGAGCTCCTCGCGCTCGCCTTCGCGGGGTGGGCAGTCGTCATGTGGGAGCGCGCACAGCGCGCGACCGCGGTGGTGGTCGCGCTGGGGACGGCGGCAGTGTTGACGCGCGAGACGATGGTCATCGTGCCGCTCGCACTCGCGCTCTGCGACGCGCGCTCCGGGCGCGCGCGACGCTCGGTGCTGATCGCCGGAGTGCCCGTCGCCGCGCTCGCGGGGTGGTACACGTTCGTGTTCGCGCGCGTCGGCAGCTGGCCGTTCGCGTCCTCGCCCCCCGGGACGTTCGGTGCGCCGTTCGCGGGGCTCGTGCACCAGGTTCCCGGCTGGCGGAACCCCGTCGACGTGGTGGCCGCGCTCGTGTGCGTCGTGCTCGCGGTGCCGGCGCTGCGGACGCGGCGCCGCGATCCGCTGGCGCTCGTGGTGCTCGGGTCCGTGTTGCTCGCGATCGTGATGGGTCCGCAGGTGTGGCGACGCTGGGACGACTTCGGGCGTCCGCTGCTGCCGCTGTGCGCGTTCGGCCTTGTCCTGCTCGCGGGTCTGCCGGGCCGGGCGCGCGACCGCGCGCCCCGTCGCGCTACGTGATGTCGAGCATCCGCTGCAGCGCGACGCGCGCCCATTCGGCGGTTGCCGCGTCGACGACGATCTGATTCACGACCTCGCCGCGGCGCAGCGCGTCGAGGCACCACGCGAGGTGCGGCGCGTCGATGCGGAACATCGTCGAGCACGGGCACACGAGCGGGTCGAGCGACACGATCGTCTTGTCGGGGTGCTCGTTCGCCATGCGCTGGACCATGTGGATCTCGGTGCCGATCCCGAGCACCGCGCCGGCCGGCGCCGACTCGACCCAGTCGAGGATCCGCTCGGTCGACCCCACCTGGTCCGCGAGCGCGACCACGTCATGGGCGCACTCGGGGTGCACGATCACGCGGCCGGTCGGATGCTCGGCGCGGAAGGCGTCGACGTGCTCGGGGCGGAAGCGCTGGTGCACGGAGCAGTGGCCCTTCCACAGCAGGAACGTCGCGTCCTTGACGTCGCGCTCCTCCATGCCGCCGAGCTCATGGCGCGGATCCCACACGCGCATGTCCGCTTCGCCGAAGCCCATGTCGTAGCCGGTGTTCCGGCCGAGGTGCTGGTCCGGGAAGAACAGCACCTTGTCGCCGCGCGCGAGGGACCACTCCAGCACGGCGCGCGCGTTCGACGACGTGCAGACCGCGCCGCCGTGCTCGCCGACGAAGGCCTTCAGCGCGGCCGACGAGTTCATGTACGTGATCGGCACGATGCGACCCGTGTCGGTCACCTCGGCCAGCGCCTCCCAGCACTCCTCGACCTGGTCGAGGTCCGCCATGTCGGCCATCGAGCAGCCCGCGTTGAGGTCGGGGAGCACGACGCGCTGGTGGTCGCCCGTGAGCACGTCGGCCGACTCGGCCATGAAGTGCACGCCGCAGAAGACGATGTCGGTCGCCTGCTCGTTGTCCGCCGCGAAGCGGGCGAGCTTGAACGAGTCACCCCGCGCGTCGGCCCAGCGGATGACCTCGTCGCGCTGGTAGTGGTGCCCGAGGATCAGCAGCCGCGCGCCGAGCTCGGCCTTGGCCTCGGCGATCCAGGCGGCCAACTGGTCCGCGGACGCGGTCGTGTAGCGGTCGGGCAGCGGCGCCTGCAGTCGCAACATCGATTGTTCCTCCCACGAGGGGAAGCTCCGATGTGGCCGGCGGGGACAGCCTGGTCGCCCACCGCGGGGATGTCGGCCTCGGAGCTGGTATGTGGCCGGAATGCCAGGCCGGCCTGCACCCGATGTTAACCGTGCCGCCGGCCCTGGTTCGTCCGGGCCGGGTTGACCAGGCGCGACGCCGCCCCTTGCGTACGATCCGCGGCATGCCGGCGCGACGAGTGCTGTTCGCGATCGCCGCGCTCGTCGCCGTCCGGGTCGTCGTCGTCCCGCTGCTTCTGCACGACCCGATGACGACGAAGCACAACGCGATGCTCACCGGCGACGTCCGCCGCTACCAACGGATCGCGCAGAGCCCGGGTATCCCGTGGCGCGACTTCGCGGTCGAGTACCCGCCGGTCACGTGGGCGGCCATCAAGGTGCTCGACGGGAGGAGCGAGCACGGTTCCGCGACGCGCGTCGCGTGGTCGCAGCTCGTCTGCGACGTCGCCGTCGCGGCGGCGCTCGCGTACGGGTGGCGGAAGGAGGCGGCGCTCGCGTACCTCGTGCTCGGGCTGCCGCTCGTGGTGTTCCCGTTCATCTACCTCCGCCTCGACCTGCTGTCGGTCGCGCTCGCGGTCTGGGGACTCGCGCTCGTCCGGCGCGACAAGCCCGTCGCCGGCGGGATCACGCTCGCGGTGTCGTGCTTCGCGAAGTTCTGGCCCGTCGGGATCGTGCCGTTGCTCGTGCTGCAGCGCCGGTGGCGCGCGCTCGTCGTGACCGTCGCGACGGGGACCGTCGGCCTCGTCGCCTGGGTCGCGGTCGCCGGGACCGACGGCGTCAACCAGGTGCTCTCGTTCCGGGGTGCGCGCGGTTGGCAGATCGAGAGCGTCGTGGGCGCGCTCGTCCGTGGCGTGACACACGACGTCGTCGGCGTCGAGTCGGGCGCGTGGCGCGTCGGCGCGTCGGCGGTGTCGTGGAGTCGCCCGCTCGGTGCAGTGCTCGCGGTGGCCGTGCTCGCGGTGTGGGCGCTCGCGTGGCGCCACCGCGACGAGCCGCGCATGGTCGAGGCCGTCGCGCCGATCGCGGCCGTCGCCGCATTCCTCGCCTTCTCGCCGATCCTGTCGCCCCAGTACGTGTGCTGGTTGCTCCCGTTCGGCGCGCTGGCAGCCGTCGAGGGGGTGCCCTCGCTCGCGCGGATGGTCGGCGCGGTCGTCGCGCTGTCGGCGATGCTGCTGTACCTCATCAAGGAGGTCATCTGGGGCGAGGACGGCGCCATGGCGATGCTGCTCGTGCGCAACGGCCTGGTCGTCGCCCTGTTCGTCGTGGGCCTCGTGATGCTCGCTCGCCGCCGCAGCGAGGCCGCGGCGGCCGCCACGCCGGTGCCGCACCGGCCCGCCGAGCAGGCCCTCCGGCTCCCGGCCTGATCGACGCCGACCGGGGATGAGGGCCGTCGCGGCCGTCCCGGCCCGCGACAATGGAGTGGTGCTGACCCGTCCGCCGGCCGGCTCGATCCCCGACGCCCCCGGCTCGTACCAGTTCAAGGACGCCCACGGCCGGGTGATCTACGTCGGCAAGGCGAAGAGCCTGCGCAGCCGCCTGTCGAACTACTTCGCGCCGCCGGCCACGCTGCCGGAGCGCACCCGGCAGATGGTCGCTGCCGCGGAGGCGGTCGAGTGGATCGAGGTCCGCAACGAGGTCGAGGCGTTCTTCCTCGAGTTCAACCTGATCCAGAAGCACAAGCCGCGCTTCAACATCCGGCTGAAGGACGACAAGTCGTACCCGTTCCTCGCGGTGACCCTCGACGAGGAGTGGCCGCGGGCGATGGTGATGCGGGGCGCGAAGCGCAAGGGGGTCCGCTACTTCGGCCCGTTCGCGCACGCGTACGCGATCCGCGAGACGCTCGACCTCCTGCTGCGCACCTTCCCGATCCGCACGTGCACGCGCGGGAAGTTCGACCGGCACCACCGGCTCGGTCGCCCGTGCCTGTACGCGCACATCGAGAAGTGCGTCGCGCCGTGCGTCGACGCGGTGACGCACGAGGAGTACGGCGTGCTCGTCGGCGAGCTGCTCGACTTCCTCGACGGCAACCACGCGCCGATCCTCGACCGGCTCGACAAGCAGATGCACGAGGCCGCCGACGAGCTCGAGTTCGAGCGCGCCGCGCGCCTGCGCGACCAGCTCACGTCGGTCCGCAAGGCCATCGAGCGCCAGCAGATGGTCGCGGCGCGCGAGGAGGACATCGACGTCATCGGCATCGCACAGGACCCACTCGAGGCGAGCGTGCAGCTCTTCCTCGTGCGGCGGGGCCGGGTCGTGGGCCGCAAGGGGATCGTCATCGACAAGGTCGAGGAGCTCGACGACCACGCCCTCGTCGGAAGGATCCTCGAGCAGCTCTACGGAGGCGCCGATACCGAGGACGTGCCGAAGGAGGTGCTCGTCCCCGTCGAGCCGGAGGACCGCGAGCTGTACGAGGAGTTCCTCGCGCTCGCGCGCGGCTCGAAGGTCCACGTACGCGTCCCGCAGCGGGGCGAGAAGCGCGCGCTGCTCGAGACCGTCACGAAGAACGCCGACGAGGCCTTCGTCCGCCACAAGCTGAAGCGCGCCTCGGACCACAACGCGCGCGCCCGCGCGCTGACCGCGCTGCAGGGCGCGCTCGGCCTGCCGGAGGCGCCGCTGCGCATCGAGTGCTTCGACATCTCGAACCTGCAGGGCACCGAGATCGTCGCGTCGATGGTGGTGATGGAGGACGGGCTCCCGAAGCGGTCCGACTACCGGCGGTTCAAGATCCGCCAGCAGGAGGGGCAGGACGACTTCGCCGCGATGGAGGAGGCGCTCACGCGCCGCTTCCGCAACTACCTGCGTGAGCGCGACGAAGGTGCCCGCGCCGGGAAGCGGTTCTCGTACCCACCGAACCTGCTGCTGATCGACGGCGGCAAGGGCCAGCTCAACGTCGCCGTGCGCGTCCTCGAGGAGCTCGGGCTCGAGGACATCTGCGTCGCGTCGCTCGCGAAGCGCTTCGAGGAGGTCTACCTGCCACGGGAGGCCGAGTCGGTGCGCATCCCGCGCGACTCCGAGGCGCTCTACCTGTTGCAGCAGGTGCGCGACGAGGCCCACCGGTTCGCGATCACGTACCACCGCAGCCTGCGCGGCAAGTCGATGACGCGTTCGATCCTCGACGACGTGCCCGGGCTCGGCCCGACGCGCCGCGCGCGGCTGCTCAAGGAGCTCGGCTCGGTGAAGCGGATCCGCGAGCTGTCGTCCGACGACCTGCACGCGCTCACGTGGCTCCCCGACAAGGTCGCCGACGCGGTCTACGCGCGTCTCCACCCGAACGAGGGGGTGCGCGCGTCGTGAGCAACCTCGACGTGACGATCATCACGGGGATGTCGGGTGCGGGGCGTTCCGAGGCCGCCAACGTGCTCGAGGACCTCGCGTACTTCGTCATCGACAACCTGCCGCCCGCGCTGATCACGAAGGTCGCCGAGCTCGCGAAGGGCGGCGACCGACCGCAGCGGTACGCGCTCGTCGTCGACGTGCGGTCGGGCGCGTTCATGGACGCGCTCACCGCCGCGCTCGACGAGCTCAGTGAGACCGGTGCGCGCACGCGCATCCTCTTCCTCGACGCGTCGGACGAGGCGCTCGTCCGGAGGTTCGAGGCGACACGCCGGCGTCACCCGCTCGCGGAGGGCGACCGCGTGCTGGAGGGGATCGCGAAGGAGCGCGAGCTGCTCGAGGAGCTGAAGGGCCACGCGGACGTGGTCGTCGACACGTCGGACCTGAACGTCCACCAGCTGCGCGACCGCCTCCACGAGCTGTTCGCCGACGCCGCGCCCGAGGGCTCGCTCCAGCCGAACATCGTGTCGTTCGGCTACAAGCACGGGCTGCCGCTCGACGTCGACCTGCTGTTCGACTGCCGGTTCCTGCCCAACCCGCACTGGGTCGAGGAGCTCCGCCCGCTCACCGGGCGCGAGGAGCCCGTCCGCACGTACGTGCTGGAGCAGCCCGAGACGGGGCCGTTCCTCGACGAGCTCGACCGGCTCCTCGACCTCCTGCTCCCCGCGTTCGTCCGGGAGGGCAAGTCGTACCTGACGATCGGGATCGGCTGCACGGGCGGCCACCACCGCAGCGTCGTCATCGCGGAGGAGCTCGCGAAGCGACTGCGCGCGCAGGGCTATCCCGTGCGCGTCACCCACCGGGACGTGAGCCGTGGGTGACGCGCCGCGCGTCGTCGCGCTCGGGGGCGGGCACGGTCTCGGGGTCGCGCTGCGCGCCATCCGCAGGTACGCCGGGACGGTCACGGCGGTCGCGAGCGTCGCCGACGACGGCGGGTCGTCGGGCCGCCTCCGCCGGGACTACGGCGTCCCCGCGCCCGGCGATCTGCGCAAGTGCCTGGTCGCGCTCGCGCCCGACGGGTCGCCGTGGGCGGAGGCGTTCGAGTACCGCTTCGACGCCGGCGACCTCCACGGTCACGCGCTCGGCAACCTGATGATCGTCGGGCTCACCGAGGTGCTCGGCGACTTCACGCGGGCGCTCGACGAGGCGGGCCGCGTCCTCGGCGCCACGGGCCGCGTGCTGCCCGCGACGACGGACCCCGTCGTGCTGAAGGCCGACGTCGAGGGCGTGCAGGTCGAGGGCCAGGTCGCCGTGCAGAACTCGCGGGGCCGGGTCCGCCGGGTCGAGCTCGTGCCGACGGACGCCGCCGCCTGCCCGGACGCCGTCGCCGCGATCCGCGAGGCCGATCAGATCGTGGTCGCGCCGGGCTCGCTGTTCACGAGCGTCATCCCCGTGCTGTGCATCGGCGAGCTGCGCGACGCGGTCGCGCAGGCCCGGGGCCGTGTCGTGCAGGTCTGCAACCTCCACCCGCAGGTCCCCGAGACCGACGGGCTCGACGCGACCGACCATCTCCGTGCCGTGCTCGACCACGGTGCGCGCGTCGACGTGTTTCTCTACCAGCGCGGGGGCATCCTGCGCGCGGACGACACCGAGATCGAGGCCCTGGGGGCCGTCCCCGTCGGTGCCGACCTGACCGAGCCCGGAACCCCCGGTCACGTGCCCGAACGACTGGCGACCGCGCTCCGCGCTCTGCTGTAGTCAACGGTTCCTTAACCCGGAGGCGACCAATGGCGGTACGAGTCGGGATCAACGGGTTCGGCCGGATCGGCCGGTCGTTCTACCGGGCGCTGCTGGCCCGGGGCGACGACGCGGGCGTCGAGCTCGTCGCGGTCAACGACCCGTTCGGCGACGCCGACACCATGGCGTTCCTGCTCAAGCACGACTCGGTCGGCGGGCTCCTGCCGAACGAGGTGAAGGCGAGCAACGGCGGGTTCTCGGTCGACGGGCGCGACGTCAAGAAGCTGGACGAGAAGGACCCCGCCGAGATTCCCTGGGGCGACAACGGCGTCGACGTCGTGATCGAGTCGACCGGCCTGTTCACCGCGCGCGCGAAGGCCGCCGGCCACCTGCAGGGCGGCGCGAAGCGGGTCGTGATCTCGGCGCCGAGCAGCGACGCCGACGTGACGATCTGCATGGGTGTCAACGACGAGGTGTACGACCCGTCGAAGCACACGGTCATCTCGAACGCGTCGTGCACGACGAACTGCCTCGCGCCGCTCGCCAAGGTGATGAACGACCGCTTCGGGATCGCGCACGGGCTCATCACGACCGTCCACGCGTACACGAGCGACCAGCAGCTCCAGGACCAGGCGCAGGCGTCGCGCAGCGGCAAGGTCGACCTGCGCCGGATGCGCGCCGCGGCGCTGTCGATCGTCCCGAACACGACCGGTGCGGCACGCGCGATCGGTCAGGTGCTCCCCGAGCTGAACGGCCGTCTCGACGGGATGGCGTTGCGCGTCCCCGTGCCGACGGGCTCCATCACGGATCTCGTCGTCGAGCTCGAGAACCCCGCGAGCCTCGACGACGTCAACGGCGCGTTCGCGGAGGCGTCCTCCGACGCGAGCTACCGCGGCGTGCTCGAGTACAACGACGAGCCACTCGTGTCGGCCGACATCGTCGGCAACCCGTCGTCGTGCATCTTCTCGGCGCGCGACACGATGGTGAACGGCGGGATGGCGAAGGTGCTCGGCTGGTACGACAACGAGTGGGGCTACTCGAACCGCCTCGTCGACGTGGTCGCCTTCGTCGCGCAGTAGCGCGCACCCCGGACCGGTGGACCTCCCGCGTCTGGAGGACCTGCCGCCCCTGGACGGGCGGCGCGTCCTCGCCCGCTTCGACTTCAACGTCCCGTTGCGTGACGGCGAGGTCGACGACGACCTGCGCATCGTGAGCGCCCTGCCGACGCTGCGATGGCTGCTCGACCACGGCGCCGCGGTCGTCGCGTGCTCGCACCTGGGCCGTCCGAAGGGTGAGCCCGACCCGAGCCTGTCGATGCGTCCGGTCGCGGCGCGCCTGGGCGACCTGCTCCAGCGGCGCATCGTGCTCGCGCCGGCCGTCGTCGGCCCGACGGTGCAGACGCGCGCGGACGCGCTCGGGCCCGGTGACGCGCTCCTCCTCGAGAACCTGCGGTTCGAGCCGGGGGAGAAGGCGAACGACCCCGCGTTCGCGGCCGCGTTGAGCGCGCTCGGTGATGTGTACGTGAACGACGCGTTCGGCGCGTCGCACCGCGCGCACGCGTCGATCGTCGGCCCGCCGCAATGGCTGCCGAGCGCGGCCGGTCGGCTGCTCGCGCGCGAGGTCGACGTGCTGACCGGTCTCCTGCACGACCCGAGACGGCCGTTCCTCGCGGTGCTCGGCGGCGCGAAGGTCAGCGACAAGCTCGGTGTGATCGACGCGCTGCTCGACCGCTGCGACACGATCCTCGTCGGCGGCGCGATGGCGTTCACGTTCCTGCTCGCGCAGGGGTTCGCCGTCGGCGACTCGCTCGTCGAGCCCGAGCGCGCCGACGACTGTCGCCGTCTCCTCGCGACCGATCGCGTCCGCGTGCCCGTCGACGTCGTCGTCGCGCGCGAGACCACAGCCGACACGGAGACGCGTGTCGTACCGGCGTCGGCGATGCCCGACGGATGGAAGGGTCTCGACATCGGGCCCGAGACCGCGGCGATCTTCGCCGACGCGATCGCGGCCGCGGGCACCGTCCTGTGGAACGGCCCGATGGGCGTGTTCGAGGTCGAGCCGTTCGCGGCGGGCACGCACACCGTCGCCGATGCCGTCGCCGAATGCCGGGGCTTCACGGTCGTCGGCGGCGGCGACAGCGCGGCCGCGATCCGCCAGATGGGCCTGGCCGATCGCGTCGACCACGTGAGCACCGGCGGCGGCGCGTCGCTCGAGCTCATCGAGCGGGGCGACCTGCCCGGCCTCGAGGCACTGCGCGAGAGCCGCGCCCGCACTGCGAAGGGAACTGCATGACGTCACCCGGCCGCCGGCCGCTGATCACCGGCAACTGGAAGATGCACCACGACCACTACGTCGCGATCCAAGTCGTGCAGAAGCTCTCCTACCGGCTCGACGAGAGCGACTACGAGCGCACCGACGTCGTCGTCGCACCGCCGTTCACCGATCTGCGCACGCTCCAGACGCTCATCCAGGCGGACAAGCTCCCGATCGGCCTCGGCGCGCAGGACTGCCACTGGGAGCCGCAGGGCGCGTTCACGGGCGAGGTGAGCTGTCCGATGCTCGCCAAGCTCGACGTGTCGTACGTGATCGTCGGGCACTCGGAGCGCCGGCAGCTCTTCGGCGAAACCGACGAGATCGTCAACAAGAAGGTGCGGGCCGTGCTCGGCGCCGGCATGACGCCGACACTGTGCTGCGGCGAGACCCTCGACGAGCGGCAGGCCGGCATCACCGAGGACAAGGTCCGCACCCAGGTGCTGACGGGGTTCGACGGCGTGAAGGCCGAGCAGGTGGCGGGCTCGGTCGTCGCGTACGAGCCGATCTGGGCCATCGGGACGGGCCACAACGCGACGCCCGACGACGCGAACGAGACCATCGGCGCGATCCGGGCGGCGATCCGCGAGCGGTTCGGCGGCGACGTCGCCGACGCGGTCCGCATCCAGTACGGCGGGAGCGTGAAGCCCGGCAACATCGGCGAGCTCATGGCCC
>Ga0070739_10008790_pt1 | contig 10229 bp, 10 predicted proteins | sample Coa_R1_7_FD_66445 | JGI IMG/M metagenome (GOLD analysis project Ga0070739, IMG submission 66445) | Surface soil microbial communities from Centralia Pennsylvania, which are recovering from an underground coalmine fire - Coalmine... | ecosystem: Environmental > Terrestrial > Soil > Unclassified ...
CTGACCTCCGATGAAGGCAACATCGCGCCCGTCATTAAGCTGGTGGACACCACCATTTTTAATGCCCTGGAAAGGCGCGCCAGCGATATTCACATCGAAACGCGGGACCAGGAACTTGCCATCAAGTACCGCATTGACGGCGTGCTGCAGTATGCCATGAGCCCCATCGCCAAGGAATGGTATTCGGCGGTGATTTCGCGCATCAAGGTAATGAGCGAGTTGGATATTGCCGAGCGCCGCGTTCCGCAAGACGGGCGTTTTCGTGTCCGGTATAAAGGGCGTCTTATTGACTTTCGCGTCTCCATCATGCCGACGATTCACGGTGAAGACGCCGTGCTTCGCGTGCTCGACAAGGAGTCGATGAGTGAAAAGTTCTCACGGCTCACGTTGGACGTCGTTGGCTTTGCAGATCAGGATCTGGCGAAATTCCGGCGCTTTATCAAAGAACCCTACGGAATGGTGCTGGTGACCGGACCCACCGGATCGGGTAAGACGACGACGCTTTATGCGGCCCTGAGCGAGATCAAGAACGATGAAGACAAAATCATCACCATTGAAGATCCCGTCGAATATCAGATTAAAGGCATTACGCAGATTCCGGTAAACGAGAAAAAGGGTTTGACCTTCGCGCGCGGCTTGCGTTCGATTCTGCGCCATGATCCCGATAAAATCCTGGTGGGTGAAATTCGCGATCAGGAGACCGCCCAAATTGCGATTAACGCGGCGCTCACCGGCCACCTCGTATTTACCACGGTTCACGCCAATAACGTGCTGGACGTCCTGGGGCGCTTTTTGAACATGGGCGTTGAACCATACAATTTTGTCTCGTCGCTGAACTGCATCTTGGCGCAGCGTCTGGTGCGTATCATCTGCCCGCATTGCCGCCATCGCGTGCATTACGACGATGCGTATCTCGTCGAGAGCGGACTGAACCTCGATGAGTGGAGGACATTTCCGTTCTACGAAGGACGCGGCTGCATGGAATGCAGCGGCACGGGATTTCGCGGCCGGACGGCGATTCATGAACTGCTGGATTTGACCGAAGACATTCGGGAGATGATTCTGGAGCGCAAATCGACATCAGAGATCAAGCGCCGGGCGCGCGAAGACGGGATGACGTTCTTGCGGGAATCGGCGCTCGATCGCGTGCGGCAGGGAATCACCACCTTGCGCGAAGCCAATAAGGTAACTTTCATCGAAGGATAGGTATCAACTCTGTCAATTGTCGACCGGATCCAGCGCTGGATTATGGATCCAGCACCCGATCATCTGTTTGAAATGACTGAGACGTCGCTCGCCTTTGCGTCGCCGCGCACGCCTGCACAGCAGAAGACGGAGGTGCTCGTGGAGCGCGGTCTGACCGCTTCGCCTGCGGCGCCGAACCTTCTGAAGCCGCAACTGTATCGTGATGCGCTCGCGCGCTCTGTGCCGGTTTCCAGGCGCACGACGGCGGCACTCGTGGTTCCGGATTATGCCGTCCGGATGGCTATTTTGGATTTTGAAGAGTTTCCCTCCGGTGATGAGGAACGGCTTGCGTTGCTTCGTTTCCGGCTGCGCAAGACAGTTCCCTTCCACATTGATGAAGCACGGCTGTCGTATGCGATTCAGGTGCAGGCGCCGCAACACTGGGAAGTGCTGGCGGTAGCGATAGCGAAGCCGATTCTGGAAGAATACGAAAGCATTTTTACAAGCGCGGGATACCGGCTCGGCTTAGTCACGCCCTCGTGCCTGGCAACTTTACGCTTATGCCCGGCTGCGGAACGCGGCCTCACGTTGTTGGCAAAAATGGCGGGAGCGACGCTTTCGGTACTGCTGCTCGATAACGGCATTGTCCGCCTGGTCCGCTGCCTTGATCTGGAGGGCAGTGAGGACGCAGAGTCGGGCGAAGAGCGTTCCGTGGGTCCGATACTGCAGCAGACCGTTGCCTATGCCGAAGACCAGATTGGCCAGCCGGTGACGCGCCTGCTGCTCTGCGGCTTTGGCAATGAAAGCGATAATTTGGGCAGATTTGTGACACGCGAATTTGGAATTCCCTATGCACCGGTGCGCTCCCAATTCGGCGCGCCGTCGCAGCAGAACGCCGGTTTGCTCGGGTTACTGGAACAATACGCAGCATGACAACAGGGAACTACACCGGCATCAATCTGGCATCGCAGCCGTTCCGCCGCGAGCGGGCGGAGAATGCAGCTTATGCATTAATTTGCGGGGTGCTTACGTGCTCGCTGATCGTGCTGATCAGCCTGATTGCACACGCCCGCACCCGCGCCGCCGATTTAAGACGAGTCATCGATGCGGAAAACCGCGAATTAGCGCAACTCCAACGCAAAGGCCAGCAGTTTTCGGCCGTGTTGTCGCGCCCGGACAATGCGGATGTATTTGCACGTAGCGTGTTTCTGAATGAATTGATCGCGCGCCGCGCCGTGAGTTGGACGCGCGTGTTCGAGGACCTCGCTAAGGTGATGCCGAGCAACATGCGGCTGATGGGCATTCGCCTGCCGCAGGTCGCTGCCGATAAAAGCTCGGAACTAAACCGTATTGAATTGGAAATGACGGTGGGCACCGACCATTACGAAGCCATCACCGAGCTATTGAAAAACCTGCAGCAATCACCTCTGTTCGGCGCTGCCCAGGTCATGTCGCAGAATCCTCCGACGCAGAATGATCCGCTTTACAAGTTCCGGTTGAATGTCGATTATGCGCAAAAACTTTAACGGCATCTTCTCGAGTGGCTACCGGGACCGCCGCAGCGTCAAATTCTGGCTGCGCAGTCTGGGGCTGGTTTTATCTGCGCTCAACGGCATCGCCCTGTTTTTTTATCTGGTGCCTCCAGGCGGATCGAGAAAAGAGCTAACGCAGGAGAGCCTGGCAGTGCGGAACCAGATTATCCTGGCGCGTGCCAAGGCAGCGCGGCTGGGCGCTGTTGCCGCCAAGGTCGCACTGGGAAATTCCGAGTCCGGCGATTTCGAAACGAAATATTTTCTGCCCAAGCGATTGGCTTACGCGCAGGTGATTACAGAAATCCAGCGCATGGCGAATGCGGCGGGCTTCCAGCAGCGCGACGCGGTGTATACCGAAGAGCCAATTGATGGCACGGCCGATCTGGATCTGCTCAATTGCACTGCGAACTACGAAGGCACTTACGACAACCTGATGCGGTTCTTATATCAGGTGGATCATTCGCCAATGCTGCTGATGCTCGAAAACTTGCAAGCCGCTCCGCAGCAGCGTTCGGGACAGATCAACACCTCAATCCGGTTTCAGGTGGTCGTTCAGGAGCAGCCGGGCGCTGCCGGAAGTGTTCAACCCGGAGGTAGTCAACAATGAGCAGCTCGAGCCAGACTGCTCCGGCACAAACGAAGATCTTTGGGATTCGTGTTGGCGTAGACCCGAAGATTTTAGCGGGCGTGCTGATCGCGCTCGCCCTGGTTCTGTTGTGGTACAACACGCGCTCGAGTGATGATGTTCCGGTGACATCGACGGTAGTTCGTCACGAGACAGCCACGGCGCCGGCAGCCCCCATCCGGCAAAGTGCAATCGCGCGGGTACGCCGGACAGGCAATCTGAACGACCACGGGCTGCGCTTACGGCCCATCGATCCGAGCCGCGGCGATGTCGACCCCACCTTGCGTTTAGACCTGCTGGCGCGCTTGCAAAATGTGCAGCCTGCCGGGCCGGGTCGAAGCCTGTTCGAGTTAGGGCCGCCACCGCTCACGCCTACCCAAAAAGCCTTGCTAGAGCATCCACCTATTGTTAAGCCGAAAGCGCCCACGCCGGTCGCCCCGCCTCCGGTCGCGCCCGCCGACCAGCCGCTCAATATTCCATTGAAATATTACGGATTCGTGAAGTCCGCTGAAACGAATCAGGCAAACAAGGGCTTGTTTCTGGATGGCGGCGACAATATTATTCTTGGAACTGAAGGCGAAACGATCCTGAAGAAGTACCTGGTTGTCAGTCTGACTCCCACAACGGCCCGTCTCGAAGATCCGCAATCCAAGAAGTCGCAGACGTTGCTGGTAGTACCGGCTGCGGCGCCCACGCCATGAAACACATGCTTCCGGCAGCAAAGCAAAATGAGCGCGGTTCGGCCTTGCTGATCGTGTTTCTCTTTGCCGCTGTTCTCGCCATCTCGCTCTATATGGAGATGCCCACAGTGGCATTCGAAGCCAGGCGCGCCAAGGAACAGTTGCTCATCGATCGCGGGAATGAATACGCTCATGCGGTCAAGCTGTTTTACCGCAAGTTCCGTACCTATCCACCGTCTATTGATGCCCTGGAAAATACCAACCGGATTCGATTTCTGCGCCACAAATTTAAAGATCCAATGACCGGGGACGACAAATGGCGGTTGTTGCACGCCGGTCCCGGAGGCCAGCTTACCGATTCGAAAGTAAACCCAATCGGCTTGAGCGCCAACGGCCAGACCTCCGGCGCGAACGGCTCGGGCACAAACAGCGGCTTCAGCGGATTTGCCAACAGCTTTTCGGGCAGCTCAACATCCGGCGATGGCACGGCGGGTGCGACGGTTGCCGCCTTGCCCCAACGGCCTCCTGAGATGCCGATAAACGGCGGCGGTGCGGCGGCGTCTTCCGCGAACGCGGACCCCACGCAAAGTTTGCTGCCAAGTTCAAGCGCCCAGCGCGTGCCCGTTCAGCCCGGGTCTACCGCCGCGCCCACGGCCGCAGCGGACGCTTCCGCGACGCAACCGGCGGGTCAAATGCAGCCCGCTAACGGCGCTACACCGTCGAATCCCATGCAGGGCGTGCAGAGCCTGATGACCAATCCGAATCCGCTCCCTGGCGGCGGTACGCCCGCAACAGCCGCGCCGCTTGTAAATCCCCTCGCTCCCACAAATGCAAGCACGGGAACAAGCGGCAGTTCCGGGCCCGCACTCGGTGCCGCCACTACAAGCCAGTCGCGTATGGGCGTCATTCAAACGGGCGGCTTGGCTGGGGTCGCGAGCCTCGCAAAAGGGCCAAGCATTAAGACCGTGAACGATCAGACCGACTACTCTTTGTGGGAATTCTATTACGATCCGACCAAAGACACCTCTTTGACCGGAAACAGCGGGATGAATGCGGCCGGCGGCCTGGCTCCGCAAAGCGGCGCTTCACCGGCTACGCTGGCGCCTGCAAACTCGGCAAATCCGCCCGCGCCAACCCCATCCGCCACAACACCGCCCGGCACAACACCACCTCAACAGCCGTAAGCTAAATACATGGCGACGGTTGCAAGCAAGCTCAGCGTCGAAGAATTCGACAAATTGTACTCCGGCGAAAAACCGTATTACGAATATTGGCACGGAGAGGCGATTCAAAAGTCAATTCCTACTTGGGTCCACGCTCTGCTGGAAAGAATTCTAATGAACCTGCTTGGCAAGGCCGGGTATGAGGCAGGTTCCGAACTTAAGCTCGAGATCGACCCTGATTTCCAACCTGTGCCCGACGTGGTTGGAACGCGGCAGCCAGTCGAGTTTCCGTACCCCACCAGGCCGCTAGAGGTCGTTATAGAAATCCTTTCCGAGGACGATCCCATGTCGCGTGTGCTAAACAAGTTGCGCACGTACGACAGATGGGGGTTTGAGCAGGTTTACTTGGTCGATCCAATGAAGCGAATTGTGTACCGTTGGCGCGGAAATCGGCTCGAGGAGGTGGACGAGTTTGCGGGAGTTTCTGTCGCCGAAATCTGGTCTGCTTTGGATAGGGTTCCAAGGTAAATATGACTTTCCCGATAGGCTTGAAGGTGTTACTATCTGGATATGGCAGAGTACGCTCATCCAGAAGTACTTGTTGAGACTGATTGGCTGGCTAAAAAGCTTTCCGATCCCAACATTCGAATCGTAGAAGTTGATGTAGATACCGCCGCTTACGATCTCGGGCATATTCCAGGTGCGATTGGCTGGGCCTGGAACACACAACTGTGCGACACCGTTCGGCGCGACATTTTGTCGAAGGAGCCGCTTGAAGCTCTGCTGTCGAAATCCGGGATCACGCCCCATACGACCATCGTTCTTTACGGCGACAGCAACAACTGGTTCGCTGCCTGGGCATTCTGGCAGCTCAAGATTTACGGCCATAGGGACGTGCGCATTCTGAACGGCGGCCGTAAGAAGTGGATTGCCGAGGGCCGGGAATTGAGCAACGAAGTCCCCTCCTACCCAGCCACGAACTACAAAGCGAAAGAGGCGGATCAGTCATTACGAGCCTTCCTGCCACAAGTCCAGGACGCGGTGCGGGCAAAAGCTGCAGCGCTGATTGACGTACGCAGCCCGCAGGAATTCACGGGCGAAATTCTGGCGCCCCCGGGGCTGCCCGAGACCTGCCAGCGCGGCGGCCATATTCCCGGCGCGCGGAATGTGCCTTGGGGCAAAGCTTGCAACGAAGACGGTACGTTCAAGAGCTACGACGAGCTGAAATCTCTCTATGCGGCTGAAGGTGTCGATGACTCGCGTCCCACAATCACATACTGCCGGATCGGAGAACGATCGAGCCATACCTGGTTCGTTTTGAAATACCTGCTTGGCCATCCCAACGTGGTGAACTACGATGGCTCGTGGACCGAATGGGGCAATCTTGTTGGAGCGCCGGTTGAGCGGGGTGCGGCTGCCGCTGCCGCCGCGTAAAGGATGCCTGCAGCAAACGATTACCGGGAACGCCAGATCGAACTCGCCGGCTGGCCGGTGAGGCTAACCAGCTATCGCATCGGCGAAAAGTATGTCTGCCAAGCCGATAACGTCTCGCCGGCAGCATGCCTGGCGCGTTTCGCCGCTCCAACGCTTGAAGAAGCTGAATCCCAGGCGATTTCGAAGGCGCAGCACTTGCTCACTAAGACCCGGCGCCACGCGGTGTAGCCGAGCAGGCTAGCGGCCGCTTCGGCAATCGAACTGAAGTGTACTGATCAGGTGCAGGAAAACAGGTTCGAAGCGGTTGACCTGATCTGCCGGGCATTCCAGTTCTACGCGGTAGACGTCAGTTTTACGCTGAACGAATAGTACCTCTTCCAGCCACGCCGACCGGTCTTGCGGGTCGTAGTAGCGGTCCTTTGTGAACAGGCCGGGCGCACCGGCGACCTGCATCGGGTGCTGATCCAATACCTCCATTTGCTGGGCGCGTTCGAACTTCTTCAGGCCATTCACGTGGACGTCGAAATCGTCCTTGAGGCTGATGGGAGTGGTTCGGGCGGCATCGGCGGCGGTATCGCGAAACACCGCGATATCAATCTCGCCTACGGGTCTGGAATGCTTTTTCAGACCGGTCATGACGTAGATCCCTAAGCCGTCAAATGCTTCTCCTTTGTACCAGCGCGCTGGATAGTTGACGCAATATCCCACTTCGAGATTGGAGTACCGCTTCCAGGAGAGATCCTGCCTCGGTGTGGATCCCGGATACGCCAAACCAGCAACTAGCGATGAGAGAGCGAAACAACTAATCAGAAAACTCCTGTACGGACCAGGCATCTGGGACAGACTCTCACATTTCCAGCAGTTTTTCCAGCCCTCCAGATCGGAAAAAGTAATGGAGGCAAGGAATTTTCTGGGGGATCCGGCTAGAGAAACCCAGCCGGTTTTGAGAACTTCGTGTTTGCGTACTGGAGGCAGAGATATGGACGATCGCCGCAAGCAGATTTTGACCACGCTGGCGCAAATGGACAAGCAGTTTGGCAAAGGCTCGGTGCTGATGCTGGGGTCGCGGGCAACTTTGCCCGTCGAAGTAATCCCAACTGGCTCAATCGGAGTAGACAACGTGCTCGGCGCGGGAGGGTTTCCTCGCGGCCGGGTTATTGAGATCTTCGGGCCGGAATCTTCGGGCAAAACGACGCTGGCCCTGCATGTCATTGCGGAAGCGCAAAAAGCAGGCGGCGCGGCTGCTTTTATCGATGCAGAGCATGCACTCGATCCGACCTATGCGACCAAGCTGGGCGTCGACACGGAAAACCTGATTGTTTCGCAGCCCGATTACGGCGAGCAGGCCCTCGAGATCGCCCAGGCCCTGGTAGCATCCCAGGCGATTGATGTGATCGTAATCGACTCGGTAGCGGCCTTGACGCCGAAGGCTGAGATCGAGGGCGAGATGGGGGATAGCCATATGGGGTTGCAAGCCAGGATGATGTCGCAGGCCTTGCGCAAGCTGACGGCCTCGGTGTCGCGCGCCAATACCTGTTTGATCTTCATCAACCAGCTTCGGGAGAAGATCGGCGTCATGTTCGGAAACCCGGAGACCACGACCGGCGGCCGCGCGCTTAAATTCTATGCATCCGTGCGCGTCGAAGTACGCCGCACCACTGCGCTCAAAGATGGAGAAACGGTGGTGGGCAACCGCACGAAGATCAAGATTGTGAAAAATAAAGTGGCCGCTCCGTTTCGCGAAGTTGAAGTCGACATCTTGTACGGCCGGGGCATTTCGCGCGAAGGCGACGCTTTGGATCTTGGCGCACAGCACGGCGTAGTTGAGAAGAGCGGATCATGGTACAGCTTCAAGGGTGAACGCATCGGCCAAGGCCGCGAAAACGCGCGTCAAACGCTGCTTGACAGGCCCGAGCTTCGGGCCGGTATTGAACATGAATTGCGGCGTATTCTTGGATTAAACGGGAATGGCGCAAACCAGAAAATGATGCCCGAATTCGAACTGCTGACGCCGATCGAATCGAAGCGGGCTTCCGCGGCCTCGTAATCCAGACGAGACTTCCCGCAACGCCAGTGAGCCGTCAGCCCGGCGAAGTGACCGGAACGGTTGAATTCTGGTGAGAAACGGTGGTCCTGACGTCTTTCACGATGACGCGCGCCGGGTTCCCGATTGCGACGGCAAATGGCGGAACGTCGGTCACTACTACGCTATTTGCCCCGACTACCGCGCCCTCACCGACAGTGACTCCCTTCATGATGTAAGAACCTTGCCCGATCCAGGCGCGGCGGCAGATTCTGACCGGTTTAATCTCGTCCGGGCTGGGCGGCAAATCAGCGGCTCGAAGTTCCGGGTCACGCGGATGCGCGTCGCTGTCAAGGATGCGCACATAAGAGGCAATGTTCACGTCCTCTTCGATAACGACTTCCTTATTCACGCCAATGAAGACCATATGGCCGATGTCGGCGCGGTCTTTGATAATTAGCCGCGGCTTATCAATTACCCGCCCGCTGGTTACGCCTAGGTGGCCGAAGATATTGACGTTATCTCCGATGATGATATCCGCATGCCCGGCCACGTCCGGCATGAGCCACAAATGGAGATTTTTCCCGACGCTGGTGCAACGGCTGCGAAATGCCGGTTCGCAATAGAAGTAATTGACTGTCCAACGGACCGCGTAAATAACGAGAAAATGAAGGTGGTAAAGACCTCGGTAGAACGTGCGCAAGAAGGACGGCAGCGGAAGATTGGAGCGCAGCATCCGTTTGGCGATGCGCCGCAGCGCCCCAAAAAACCAGCCGTCTCCTCGTCGAATCTTTAAAGCGATTTCCTCAAATACTGCCATGTCGATAATGGCCCCACACCAAGCCCACCTGAAAATGAAAGCATTTGAAAAGGACAGCGATTGGCGCGAGCCTGTTAGTGCCTATCGTCATTATCGGCGAAGTGATGGAAAGCCGCTAGCCGGCTGCCGAGCCGTCTCTCACTTCGGCGGCTAGACCCCGCTCCCGGCGGGACCGGTTTGCCTTTCGATAAGTACGCCAGGTGAATATTCTCGTGACCACATAGTTCCACACAGAACCGACCGCCAGCCCGAAAAGTCCGGCAATATACGAATTGATATCCGCATCCCGCACAAATTCGGCTAATCGAACGTTGATCAAGACGCCGATCGAGCAGGCCAGATAGAAAACGAAAAGCCCTTCCAGGAGCCGCCACCCGCGAAGCCTCTGTGCGCGGTACGTAATGATGTTGTTCAACAGGAAATTGGCAGTCATTGCAAACACGGTTGCAATGACTTGCGCGCGCAAAAAGCTTTCGTGCAGAAGGTGAAACTGAATCCACAGAAGCAATACGTGTAGAACAGCTCCGGCGCAGCCTACCAGTGAGAAGAGTACGAAGCTGGGCGGAATAAAGTCGCCGATTGCCTTATCGAGTAATAGTTGTAAGTATTCGACTCCAACCAATACGTCGAGCTTGCTTTCTCCCCGCAGCCGCTGCCGGAAGGTGTATGGAACCTCTTTTACGCGTGCGGGCGGGTCCGATGAGGCGAGCAAATCCACCAGAATCTTGAAACCGATGCCCGAAACCCGGTGCACCACTTGCATGAGG
>Ga0070739_10008793_pt1 | contig 10226 bp, 8 predicted proteins | sample Coa_R1_7_FD_66445 | JGI IMG/M metagenome (GOLD analysis project Ga0070739, IMG submission 66445) | Surface soil microbial communities from Centralia Pennsylvania, which are recovering from an underground coalmine fire - Coalmine... | ecosystem: Environmental > Terrestrial > Soil > Unclassified ...
GTCGCCTTCGCGACGCACGCGACGAGCGGCAGCTCGTCCGGATTCTCGCTCGCCGCCCAGCAGCCGTAGTACGCGGCCGAGCGCGCGCCCTCGACGTCGACGAGCATCTCCGCGCACTTGTGCTTGATCGCCTGGAAGGAACCGATCGGACGGCCGAACTGCTCACGCTGCTTGGCGTACTCCACCGCCGCCTCGAGGCACGCCTGCGCGCCGCCGACTTGCTCCGACGCGAGCAACACCGCCGCGCGGTCGAGCGCCGCCGAGACGACCTCCGCGCCGCGACCGGCCTCGCCCACGAGCTGCGCGGCTGCGCCGTCGAAGCGGACGCGCGCAAGCTGCCGTGTCTGGTCGAAGGTCGGCACGCGCGTCGCCTCGACGCCGTCCGCTTGGGCGTCGAGGGCGTAGAGCGACGGGCCGGCGGGCGACCCGGCGAGCACGAGCAGGAGATCGGCCGTCGCGCCGTCGAGGACGTAGCGCTTCTCGCCGCGGAGGACCCCGCCCGCATCGGCGCTCGTCGCCGTGCCTCCCTCCCACGCGCCGTCGGTCTCGACCCACGCGAGCGTCGCGGTCCTCGCGCCCGCTGCGAGCGCAGGCACGTGCTCGTCGATCGCCGACTCGTCGCCCGATTCGAGCAGCGCGGGCAGCGCGAGCGCCGCGGTCGCATACAGCGGCGAGGGAACGAGCAACCGTCCGAGCTCCTCGAGCACCGCGCCGAGCTCGCCGTAGCCGAACCCGGCGCCGCCGCGCTCCTCCGGCACCGCGATTCCCGGCAGCCCGAGCTGCTCGCCCATGAGCCGCCAGACGTCCTCGTCGTAGGACCCTCCGCGCTCGAGCACCTCGCGTGTCGCCGCGAGCGGCGCCCGCTCGCGCGCGAAGTCGCGGACGGTGCGGACGAGTTCCTCGCGCTCGTCGGTGACGACGCCGATGCTCATAGGTCAACCTTCGGTCGCCCTATGACGCTTCCGCTCCGCCGCCGGCAAAGCCGGCGCCTCCGCTCCTGTCCCGCTCCGGCGCCGGCCAAGCCGGCACCTCCGCTCGCGGCGGGCTCCGTCGAGTCTACGCCCGTGGTGAGCTCCGTCGAGCCTACGCTCATGAGCGCGCCTCCTTCGGGAGCCCGAGCTCGCGCTCGGCGATGATGTTCCGCTGGATCTCGGCGGTGCCGCCCCAGATCACATGCGTGCGTGTGTGCAGGAACGTCTGCTGCCAGCCGCTCAGCTTGTAATCGTCCCCGACCTCGAGCGCCTCCGGCCCGACGAGCTCGAGCGCGAGCTCTGCGAGGCGCCGCTCGTACTCCGTCCAGCGGATCTTGTTCGCCGAGGCGGACGCGCCGGCGCCGGGCTCGCGCCCGGCCGCGAGCGCGTTCAGGAGGCGGAGGCCGCCGTAGCGCATCACCTCGACGTTGGAGTACGCCCACGCCAGCCGCTCGCGCCAGACGGGATCGTCGAGCTTCCCGCGCTCGCGCGCGAGGTCGACGAGCCGCCAGAACTCCTGCTCGAACTGCGCGTACTGCGTCGTCGCGTTGCCGCCCCGCTCGAATCCGAGGGTCGTCATCGCGACGCGCCAGCCGTTGTTCAACCCGCCGACGACGTTGAAGAGGGGCGCACGCGCGTCGGTGATGAACGTCTCGGCGAAGTGACCCTCGCCGGTCATCTGCTTGATCGGCCGGAACTCGACGCCGTTCCGCTCGCCGTCGACCTCGAGCGGGATCAACACGTACGAGATGCCCTTGTGCTTCGGCGCCTCCTCGTCGGTGCGGCAGAGGCAGAACATCATGTTCGCGCTCCACCAGTTCGAGGTCCACACCTTCTGGCCGTTGATCACGAGCTCGTCGCCGTCGATCACGGCGCGCGTGCGGAGGCTTGCGAGATCGGAGCCTGCGTTCGGTTCCGAGAAGCCCTGGCAGTAGCGGTCGGTGCCGTCGATGATCCGCGGCAGGAAGTACGCCTTCTGCTCGTCGGTTCCGTGCGCGATGATCGACGGGCCTACGAGCTGCTCGCCCATCGCACGCGTGATCCGCGGCACGCCGGCGCGGTGGAACTCCTCGTTCAGGAGCGCGACCTCGACGGCGGTGAGGCCGCGGCCGCCGTACTCCCTCGGCCAGGCGACGCACATGTAGCCCGCCTCGTGGAGCGTGTCGGCCCACGCGTCGAGCAGGCGCTTCGCCTCGCCCCGCGGGCGGCGCATGATGCCCACCTCGACGCTGCGCAGCTCCTCCGGCGCGTTCTCCGCGAGCCACTCGCGCACCTCGAGCTGGAAGGCGCGGGCCGCTTCGCCGAGCTCGAGGTGCTCCTCGGGCCGGCTCAGGTTCTGGATCATCGATTCACCTCGGCTCGGACATGGTCTGACCGTAGTGTCCCAGCCCGGGGCGCGTCACGCGAGCCCGCTCTGCCGATAGGGCAGGTACTCCCGGTAGTAGAGCTCCATCGTCGTCTCGCGGCTCCGCGGCCGGACGTGCGCGACGTCGTACGGCGAGATGTTCACTGCGCGGACGAGCCACTCGCCGTCGTAGTCGAGGATGTTGATGCATCCCGGCGCCTGCTCGAGCGAGCCGAGGAACGTCCGCTCGCCGGCGAGCGCGCACGAGAGGATCGCCCGGTTGACGCCGCCGTGGAGGACCGCGAGGGCGGTGTCCCAGCTCTCGTCGGCGACGATCCGCTCGAGGGCGGGCAGCACCCGGTCGAGGAGCTCGCCGACCGTCTCGCCGCCGAGGAAGGGCCGATCCTCGGACTGGCGGCCGCGGAACGCGCTGCGGAACGTCTCCTCGAGGTCGGCGTCCGCGATGTCGGCGAGCGTGCCGCCTTCGACCTCCCGCAGCTCGGGCCACCGTTCCGGCTCGTGCCCCGGCGCGACGATCTCCGCGGTTTCGAGCGTGCGCGGGAGGCCGCTCGTGATCACGCGATCGAGCTCGATCCCGGCGAGGGCGTTCGCGGCGGCGAGCGCCTGCTCGCGGCCGCGCTCCGTCAGCTTCACGTCCTCGGGCGGCAGCGGCGTCCCGTCCGATCGGAAGTACGCCACCTGCGCGTGGCGCATCAGGTAGAGCCGGCGCCGCAGCGGCCGCCGCTTCGCGGAGCTCAGATCGTCTGCCCTCCGTCGACGGCGATCGTCTGGCCGGTGACGTACGACGAGGCGTCGCTCGCGAGGAACGCGATGACGCCCTTCAGCTCATCCGGTCCGCCGAAGCGGTGCATCGGAATCGTGCCCCGCATCTCGTCGCCGAGGTTCTCGAGCACCCACTTCGACATGTCGGACGGGAACCAGCCCGGCGCGATCGCGTTCACGCGGATCTTGTGCTTCGCCCACTCACCCGCGAGCGAGCGCGTCAGCATGATCACCGCAGCCTTCGTCGCGTGGTAGCCGGAGGTGCCGATCCCCTCCATGCCGGCGCGAAGACCGGCGACCGACGCGGTGCTCACGATCACGCCGCCCTCGCCGCGCTCGATCATGTGCCGCCCGACGGCCTGCGAGAAGTAGAACGTGCCGTTGAGGTTGACGTCGACGACCTTCTGCCAGCCCTCGAGCGGCACGTCCTCGGCGGGTGCTCCCCAGGTGGCGCCCGCGTTGTTCAGAAGGATGTCGACCCGTCCGAAGCGCGCGACCGTCTCCTCGACGACCGACTGCACCTGCCGCGGGTCGCGCACGTCGCACCGCACGCCGATCGCCTCGATCCCGAGCTCCGCGAGCTCCGCCGCAGCCTGCTCGCACCGCTCGACCTTCCGCGCACAGAGGACGAGGTTCGCGCCGAGCTCGGCGAGCGCCTCGGCCATCTGGCGGCCGATGCCGCTGCCGCCGCCGCTGACGATCGCAGTCTTCCCGGAGAGGTCGTAGAGCTCGCGGACGTGCATGTGGCATCCCTCCAATGCGGAAAACTGCGGACGATCGGGCCATGCGTGATCTGCGATCCTAGTCGCATGGCCACGACCGAGATTCCCAGCACCGAGCAGTACGCCGAGGCGCGCGCGGCGTACCGCGCGTTCATGGAAGAGCACATCTTTCCGAACGAGCACGTCTTCGAGTACGGCAACGAGGAGAGCGACCGGCTGATCGCCGAGCTGCGCGCGAAGGCCAAGGAGCAGGGGCTCTGGGCGCCGCACCTGCCGCCGGACGCATACGGCACCGGCGAAGGGTTCCTCTACTACGCGTACCTGAACGAGGAGATCGGACGCAGCGGCTTCGCGCAGCTCGTCTTCGGCTGTCAGGCACCGGATGCGGGCAACGCCGAGATCCTCTACATGTTCGGCACGGACGAGCAGAAGGAGCGCTGGCTGAAGCCGCTCGTCGACGGCGACATCCGGTCGTTCTTCTCGATGACGGAGCGCGACGTCTCCGGTGCCGACCCGACCGGCCTACGGACGCGCGCCGAGCTCGACGGAGACGAGTGGGTCATCAACGGCAAGAAGTGGTTCTCGTCGGGTGCCGACGGCGCAGCGTTCGGGATCGTCATGGCGGTCACCGACCCCGACGCGGACAGGCACCGCCGCATGAGCCAGATCATCGTCCCGGCCGACACGCCGGGCGTGACGATCGTGAAGACGCCGATCATGGGCCACACCGGCCACGGCTGGCACTCGCACTGCGAGGTCACCTACGACAACGTGCGAGTCCCGGCCTCGAACATCCTCGGCGAACGCGGCGACGGTTTCCGGATCGCGCAGAAGCGGCTCGGTCCCGGCCGGATCCACCACGTGATGCGGTGGCTCGGCCAGATGCAGCGCGCCTTCGACCTGATGTGCGAGCGGGCGCTCTCACGAGAGGCCTTCGGCTCGAGGCTCGCGGACAAGCAGGCGATCCAGTTCTGGATCGCGGAGTCGGCGGCGGAGATCCAGGGCTGCCGGCTGATGACGCTCGACGCGGCGCACAAGATCGATCAGGGCTCGGAGGCTCGCGTCGAGGTGGCCTGGATCAAGTTCCATTGCGCGAAGGTGCTCGGCGACGTCCTCGACCGGGCGTTGCAGGTGCACGGCGCCCTCGGGATCACGGACTACTCGCCGATCGGCCGGATGTGGGGGCTCGCGCGGGCGGGCCGGATCTACGACGGGCCGGACGAGGTGCACAAGCAGACCGTCGCCCGTCGGATTCTCCGCGCGTACGAGCAAGGCGACGGCTTCACGTTTTCGTAGCGCCTCGCCCTGATTCGAAAATCTGGACAGACCAAGTCGGATCAGTTGGTCAGACCTGGTCTGATCAACTTGGTCGGAGTTGATCAACCGGCCGAACGTCGCGGAAGCGTCACGACTACGGCGCGGGAACGTAACCGGGTGGGCGGCGCCCCTCGGCGCCTTCGACCCGCGGCCCCGGAACGTTCCCGAAGCGGAACCGGATCGGCTCGCGGCCCGGTTGGAGCGCCCACACCTGGCCCGTGAGCCCGCTGCGCGCGGCCATGATCGCGGCCGCCGCGACCTCCTCCGGCTGCAAGAGCGGGAACTGCTCGCGCTCGAAGACGTCCCGCGTCCCCTCGCCGATCAGCGGCGTGTCGACGATCCCGGGTGCGACCGCGTTGATGCGGATTCCCTTCGCCTCGAGCTGCGGCGCGATCGAACGGACGAAGCCGACGACGGCGTGCTTCGTCATCGAGTAGATCGCGTCGCTCGGCATCGCCACGAGCCCGGCGAGCGACGCCGTCGCGGTGATCGCGCTGCCCGGCTCCATCACCGAGGCGAGCCGTCGCACGCCGTAGACGACGCCGTTCACGTTCGCGCCGAGGATCCGCAGGTAGTCGTCGTCGCTCATCGCGCCGATGTCGTTCCGCTCGCGCGTCGTGACGCCTGCGTTGAGATAGGCGAACTGCACCGGCTCGACGGCGTTCCACGCGCGCGGGTCGGAGACGTCGAAGCCCGTGGAGAGGTCGAGCACCGTCACGGTCGCGCCTTCGCTTTCGAGCTGTCGGACGGCCGCCGCACCGATGCCGGAAGCGCCGCCGGTGACGAGTGCGGTCTCGGGGAACATCTCGGCGTTCGCCCTCCTCTTTGGTGGAAATCCGGCGCGGACTCGAGGATCATCTCAGACGTGGACCTGAAGCTCTCCGACAGCGAGCGCGCGTTTCGCGACGAGCTTCGCGCGTGGCTCGGCGACCACCATCCCGGCGACGAACCCGCGGAAGAGGACACCGATGCCGGCTTCGAATGGCGGCGCGAATGGCAGCGCACGCTCCACTCGGGCGGCTGGGCAGCCGTGTCGTGGCCGAAGGAGTACGGCGGCCGCGGCGCGACACTCGTCGAGCAGGCGATCTTCGGCGAGGAGCTCGCGCGTGCGCACCTTCCGCTCCCGGTGAACGAGCTCGGGATCCTCATGGGCGGCCCGACGCTGATGGTGCACGGGACACCCGAGCAGAAGGAGCGGTTCCTGCCGCCGATCCTCTCGGCGGACGAGATCTGGTGCCAGGGGTTCTCCGAGCCCGGCGCCGGCTCGGACTTCGCCGCGCTGCAGACCCGCGCGGAGAAGGTCGACGGCGGCTTCGCGATCACCGGCCAAAAGGTCTGGACGAGCCAGGCGCACCACGCGAAGTGGTGCATGCTCGTCGCGCGCACGAACCCGGACGTGCCGAAGCACAAGGGCCTGACGTACTTCCTGCTCGACATGGAGCAGGACGCCGTCGACGTGCGGCCGCTCCGCCAGATCACGGGCAGCGCGGAGTTCAACGAGCTCTTCTTCGAAGGCGCGTTCGTGCCGGACGTGAACGTCGTCGGCGCGGTCGACGACGGCTGGACGGTCGCGATCACGACGCTCATGAACGAGCGCGCGGGGCTCGGCCTGCGGCGCACCGTCGAGATCGTCACGACACTGGACGAGCTGACGGCCGAAGCACGCGAGCGCGGACGGCTCGGCGACCCGTGGGTGCTGGACCGGATCGGCGAGCTCTACGCCCGCGCCGAGGTGCTCCGGCTGACGGCGTACCGCGGCCTCACGACGCAGATGCGGAACGGCGCGCCGGGACCCGAGGGCTCGCTCCCGAAGTGGATGTGGTCGGATGCCGGCCAGCGGACGAGCGAGCTCGCAGCGGAGATCTTCGGCGCCGAGGCGCTGCGGAGCGACTCCGACTGGGCGTTCCGCGTCCTCCGCTCGCGCGGCGCCTCGATCGCCGGCGGCACGACCGAGATCCTCAAGAACATCATCGCCGAGCGCGTCCTCGGGCTTCCCCGTGCGCGGCTCGGGTAGCGGGACTCGGACCTCGGCGATCGGCCCGACCTTTAGAATCCGACGCCTACGACGACGGTGAAGGGAGAAGCGTGGACCTGACTCTGTCCCCCAGCGAGCTCGCCTTCCGGGACGAGCTCCGCGAGTGGCTCGCCGCGAACCATCCGGGACCGATCCCGACGGACGAAGAGGGCTTCGAATGGCGCCGTAACTGGCAGCGCAAGCTCCACGAGGGCGGCTGGGCCGGCGTGTGGTGGCCGAAGCAGTACGGCGGCCGGGGCGCGACGCTCATCGAGCAGGCGATCTTCAGCGAGGAGATCACGCGCCAGCGGCTCCCTTCGCCGATCAACGTGCTCGGGATCATGCTCGCGGGCCCGACGATCATGATCCACGGAACCGACGCGCAGAAGGATCGCCTGCTCGAGCCGATCCTCTCGGCGGACGAGATCTGGTGCCAGGGCTTCTCGGAGCCCGACGCGGGTTCCGACTTCGGCAACGTCCAGACCCGCGCGACGAAGGTCGACGGCGGCTGGTCGATCACCGGCCAGAAAGTGTGGACGTCGATCGCGCAGCTCGCGAAGTGGTGCATGCTCGTCGCCCGCACCGACCCGGACGCGCCGAAGCACAAGGGCCTCACGTACTTCGTCCTCGACATGGAGCAGCCCGGCGTCGAGGTGCGGGGGCTCAAGCAGATCACGGGCAGTGCGGAGTTCAACGAGCTCTTCTTCAACGAGGCGTTCGTCGCGGACGACATGGTGCTCGGCGAGATCAACGGCGGCTGGGGCGTCGCGATGACGACGCTCATGAACGAGCGCGCCGGCCTCGCGTTCGGGATGCAGGTGGCGATGCGCCAGAACCTCGACGAGCTCGTCGAGCAGGTGCGCGAGCGCGGCCTCGTCGAGGACCCGTACCTCCTCGACCGGATCGGCGAGCTCTACGCGCGGACCGAGGTGCTGCGGCTCACCGGCTATCGCGGCCTTTCGAAGCAGCAGCACACCGGCGTCCCCGGGCCCGAGGGCTCGCTGCCGAAGTGGATGTCCGCGTCGACGAACCAGGCGATCACCGAGCTCGCCGCCGACGTGCTCGGGGCCGAGGCGCTGAGCCAGGAATCCGCATGGGCCTACCGCGTCCAAAGGAGCCGCGGCAACTCGATCGAGGGCGGCACGACCGAGATCCTCAAGAACATCATCGCCGAGCGCGTGCTCGGACTCCCCCGGATGAAGGCAGGAGCCTGATGAATTTCGACTTGAACGACGACCAGCGAGAGATCAAGAACACCGCGCGCGACCTGCTCTCGCGGCGGTCGAGCTTCGAAGAGGTCCGGCGCGTCGGCGAGGGCGGCGCCTACGACGACAGCCTCTGGAACGAGCTGACCGAGCTCGGTTGGACCGGGATCGGCATCGACGAGGAGAGCGGCGGCGTCGGCTTCGGCGTGATCGAGCTCGCGCTCCTCGCCGAGGAGCTCGGGTACGCGGTCACGCCGTCGCGCTTCCTCGCGAACGCGATGGCCGGCCTCGTCATCTCGAGCGCCGGCTCCGACGAGCAGAAGGGGAAGTGGCTCGGCGGCATCGCGAGCGGCGAGGCGCCGGCGACCCTCGCGTTCGCGCGCGACGGCGTCGCAGAGCTCGTTCCGGACGCGGAGGGCTCGGCGGTGATCGTGCTCGTCGACGGCGACCGCGCGACCGTGCACGACAGCGCTGACGTCTCCGTCGAGAAGATCGAGACGATCGACCCGACGCGCACGTACTTCCGCGTGACGGCGAACGGCGGCGGCGAGCCGCTCGAGGGCAACGTCGAAGGCGGCGTCGACCGCGCGGAGGTGATCCTCTCGGCCGAGCTGACCGGGATCGCGCAACGCGCGCTCGACATGACGGTCGAGTACGTGAAGCAGCGCAAGCAGTTCGGCCAGCCGGTCGCCGTCTTCCAGGCGGTGTCGCACGGCTGCGCCGAGATGTTCCTCGAGACCGAGAGCGCACGCTCTGCGACCTACGGCGCCGCGACGGTCGCGGACTCCGACCCGGAGCAGCTCCCGTTCTCGGCGTCGATCGCGAAGGCGGTCGCGGGCGAGGCCGGGCCGCGCGTGACGCGAAAGGCGATCCAGCTGCACGGCGGGATCGGCTTCACGTGGGAGGCCGACGTGCACTGGCTCTTCAAGCGCGCGCACCTCGACGCGGCACAGCTCGGGCGGACGCACGAGCACCGCGCGCGGATCGCACGCATCGCAGCCGGCCTCGACCAGCCCAAGGCTGGGGCGAAGCCCGTGGGGGCGACGGCCTGAGCGGACTGCAGCGCCGGATCGGGCTGACCGTCCCGTTCGAAGGCGTCCCACTCTCCGAGCTGCCTCCGCTCGCGGAGCGGGCGGAGGCGGCCGGCTACACGGACCTCTGGTCGGCGGAGTCGGTCGGCTACGACGGCTTCGCCCCGCTCGCGGTGTGCGCGACGGCGACGACCGATGTCCGGCTCGCGACCGGGATCGTCAATCCGTTCACGCGCGGCCGGACGCTGCTCGCCCAGAGCTGCGCGACGCTGCAGGACCTCTCCGGCGGGCGCTTCGTGCTCGGCCTCGGCGCGTCGTCGAACGTGATCGTCGAGCAGTGGAACGGCATTCCGTTCGAGAAGCCGCTGCGCAAGGTCCGGGAGATGGTCGACTACCTCCGCCCCGTGCTCGCCGGCGAACGCGGCGACGGCGGGTTCAAGCTCCCCTCCGCGCCGATCGCGCCGATCCCGATCGTGCTCGCCGCGCTCCGCGACAGGATGCTGCGCCTCGCGCGCGACCGGGCCGACGGCGCGTTCACGAACTTCATCCCGCTCTCGGGCGTCCCGCAGGTCGTCGACGCGTTCGGCGCGCCCGACAAGGAGCTCGCGTGCCGCTTCTTCTGCTTCGTCGGCGACGAGGAGGAGGCGCTCGCGCGCGCGAAGCGGACGTGGGTCGCCTACGCGACGGTGCCCGTGTACACCGAGTTCTTCCGCTGGCTCGGCTGGAGCGAGCGCCTCGACCCCGTGGTCGAGGCGTGGCGGACGGGCGACCGGAAGCGCGCGCTCGAGCTCGCGCCGGAGGAGCTCGTCCGCGAGATCTTCATCGTCGGCCCGATCGA
>Ga0070739_10008795_pt1 | contig 10225 bp, 8 predicted proteins | sample Coa_R1_7_FD_66445 | JGI IMG/M metagenome (GOLD analysis project Ga0070739, IMG submission 66445) | Surface soil microbial communities from Centralia Pennsylvania, which are recovering from an underground coalmine fire - Coalmine... | ecosystem: Environmental > Terrestrial > Soil > Unclassified ...
AGATCCTTCTGGAGCATGTAGCCGACGTGGCCGGTCTCGCCCGTGACGTCCTCGCCGTCGAGGAGCACGCGCCCGGACGTCGGCCGCAGCAGCCCCGAGACGACGTTGAACAGCGTCGACTTCCCGCTGCCCGAAGGGCCCACGATCGAGACGAACTCGGAGCGGCCGATCTCCAGGCTCAGCCCGTCGAGCGCGAGCGCGCCCTCGAAGCGCACCGTGACGTCGTCGACGACGACCTTCTGCCGCTCCCGCTCCATGCCTTCATATTTGCGCACTGTGGCCGCCGAGGAGAAAGCGCTGCTCGCCTTGCGGTTGGCGGCGCAGGGGCTGAGCCGTCCCGACGCGCGAACGCCCGAGGAGGCAGTCGGGCATCTGCTCGCGGTCCAGGCGCAGGATCCCCGCGGCGCCCGCCTCGCGGTGCGGGTCCGGACGACCGGCGTCGCCGCGGCCGACGTGGACGCCGCGTTCGACGGCCGCCGGCTCGTGATCACCTGGCTCAACCGCGGCACGCTTCACCTCGTCCGCGCGGAGGACTACTGGTGGCTGCACCCCCTGACCACACCGCAGCTCGCGACGGGTGTCGCCGGCCGGCTCCGGCAGGAGGGCGTGTCGCCGGCGCAGGCCGAGCGCGGCCGCGAGGTGATCGCCGAGCAGGTCGCGACGCTCGGCCCGCGCACGCGGGCGGAGCTGCGCGAGGCGCTGGGCGCGGCGGGCGTCCCCACCGGCGGGCAGGCGCTCGTCCAGCTTCTGGCCTGGACCTCCCTCCGGGGCGACCTCGTGCGGGGGCCGATGCGCGGCGCGGAGCAGTGCTTCGTCGGCGCGGAGGCGTGGCTCGGCCCGCGGCCGGAGCCGCTCGAGCGCCCCGCGGCGCTGGCGCAACTGGCCCGCCGCTACCTCGCCGGCCACGCGCCGGCCGAGGAGCGCGACCTCGCGAAGTGGGCCGGGATCACGCTCGGCGACGCCCGTCTGGGGCTGGCGGGCGTCGTGGAGGAGACCGTCCGGCGGCCCGCGCCGCCGCTGCCGCCGCCTCGATTGCTCGGCTCGTACGACCCGCTGCTGCACGGCTGGGTCTCACGCGAGCTCGTGGTCGGGGCTCACGAGGGAATCGTCACGAGCAACGGTCTCTTCCGGCCGTTCGCCCTCGTCGACGGTCGAGCCGTCGCCACGTGGGGACTCGCCGCCGGCGTCGTGACGATCCACCCGCTCGAGCGCATCCGACGACGCGACCTGGACGCGCTCGAGGCCGACGCGGCCGGCGTCCTCCGGTTCCTCGGGCTCCCCGACCGGCCGTCCGTCGTCGAGCCCTAGCCGCCTCCCGCACACGGGCGGAGTCCCCGGAAGGGCTATTGCATTTCATCGTTCCGCGAATCACAATCGCTCGGGGTTATGAGGAGGGCACTGGCAACCGTCGCCGCGGCGCTAGGCGCTGCAGCGGTGGCTGCGCATGCGACGGTCGCGCCGTTCAGCAGGTCGCTGGCGACGACGTCGGCGACGACGTGCACCTGCTCGACCACCGGCCCGTACGTCAACCCGAAGGCGATCGACGGGCAGATCGGGACGCAGACCTCGACCACGACCGTCAGCTCGCCGACCGGCAAGTACAACGTCAGCTACACGACGGGCATCGCTCCGCCGCCGAACTACTCGATCGTCGTCACCGACGCGAGCACGAACGCGACCGTCTACAGCACCCAGGGATCGTCGTTCGAGTTCGGGCCGAAGGATCGCGCGTTCGTCACGCACTACGACGAGGGCAACGGGCAGATCCGGACGAACGTCACCGATCTGACGGCGTCGGATCCGCAGACGAGCACGTGGACGGACGGCGGCACCGACCTCGACAACCACGTCTCGTTCAGCGCCTCAGGGGCCTACTTCGTCTACGCGCAGGCCCCGAGCTCGACGATCACGACGCTGCAGATCGTCAAGGTCGGCTCGACCACGAGCCTCTACTCCTCGGGCAACCTCTTCATCTCCACGCCGCCCGACGGCGGCGGCGACGGCACGAGCTACCACGCCGTGACGTGGGGCTTCTCCCCGCGCGACAAGGCGCTCGCGTACGCGTACGTGCCGCAGGACACCGGTGTGCCGGTGCTCGACATCGTGAACCTCTCCTCGCCGGGAACGACGCACCCGTACCCGATCAACGCCGCGTCAGGCTACTGGCAGTTCAGCCCGTGCGGCGACGTCTTCGCGATCGTCACCGGCAACGGCGGCCCCGACGCGGACGTCAACCTCTTCAAGATCTCGGACGGCAGCGCGGACGGCGCGGCGAGCGGGCCGGCTCCGGTCTCGCTCAGCTCGACGGCGAGCGAGCAGGTGGCCACCTTCGCGGACAGCAGCACGTCCAACCTCGCGCCGAACGACTGCTCCGGCGGAGGCGGCGGAGGCGGCGGCGGTGGGAAGATCAGCGCGAGCTTCACCAACCCGACCCCGATCCATGCGCTCGACCCGGTCACCTTCACCGACACGAGCACCGACACGGAGGGGACGATCGACTCCTGGTCGTGGGACTTCGGGGACGGGACGACCTCGACCGACGAGAGCCCGTCGCACACGTTCCAGTCGACCGGCTCCTACACCGTCACACTCACGATCAGCGACGGCACGAACTCGGCGACCCACACCAAGACGGTCAACGTCCAGTCGAACCCGCCGCCCCACGCGTCCTTCACGTGGTCGCCGACCTCCCCGCAGCACGGTGACCAGGTGACGTTCACCTCCACGTCGACCGACGACGACCTGTCCACGCTCCAGTACACGTGGTACGTCAACGGCTCCTACTACGGCTCCCAGTCGACGGCGATCGCCCAGGCGTGCACGAACCTGAACGTCGTGCTGACCGTCACCGACGCGGCGGGACAGTCCGACTCGCAGAGCGAGAAGATCCTCCTGCCGGCGACCGGGCCGCAGACGATCCACTTCGGGCCGGGCGGCAACCTGCAGGACGCGCTCGACCACGCCTGCCCCGGTGACACGGTCGATCTCGCGGCGGGGACCTACACGGGCAGCGTGACCCTGGACGACGTGACCCTGCACGGCGCCGGAATGGGCCAGTCGATCATCGAGCCGGACTCGAACGACTTCGTCGACCCCGTGCTCACGATCGAGAACACGCAGAACTCCAAGACGGAGACGATCACCGACCTCACGGTCGCCGACGGCCCGAACGGCGGCATCTTCGCGCAGCGGGCGAACGTCGTCGACCTCGAGCGCGTCGAGGCCAGCGGCAACCACAACAACGACGGGATCTACGTCCAGGACAACGTCAACAAGGTGATCGTCAACGCGTCCTCGCTGCACGACAACGACGGCGAGTTCGGCGGCGGCTTCGGGATGTTCTGCTGCGCGCGCGTGGTGATGACGAACAACGAGATCTACGGCAACACGTCGACCGACGACGGCGGCGGCGCCGAGCCGTTCGAGAACGACCGCGTGATCTTCACCGGGAACTACGTCCACGACAACCACGCGTTGACCAACGGCGGCGGCCTCTACCTCGGCGACGGGTTCTCGGGATCGCCCGACCTGATCCTGAACAACAGGTTCGTGAACAACACGGCCGACAACCAGGCGGGCGGCATCTACGCCGGCGACGACGCGCTCATCGGCGGTGACCTCGTCACCGGCTCGAATGGCGGCGGCATCGTCTCCACCGACGGCGACGTGAACATCTCCAACTCGACGATCGTCGACAACACCGGCATCGGGGTCGACGGCACGGACGCGCGCCACCTCTATCTCGAGAACAGCATCATCGGCGGCAACACCACCGACGTCCCCACCGACGAGGTGGTGTGCCGGCTCGACGGCGACATGATCGGAACGCTGCCGGCCTTCAGCGACAGCGAGTTCCACCTCGCGCCGGGCTCGGCGGCGATCGACGCGGGCGTCAATGCGCATGTGCCGCAGGCGCTGACGACGGACGCCGACGGGAATGCCCGCATCCAGGGCAGTGCCGTGGACGTCGGCTACTCCGAGTCGCCCGGCAGCGGCACCACCACGCCGACCGGCTCGAACCGCGGCGGCGGCTGCGACTCGCGGCTCCAGGAGGAGAAGTCCGCCTTCGGCGAGAGCATCACCACCGTCGAAGGCGTGGGGGCACGCTCCAGCGACCCGCTCGAGACGACGCTGACCGCGATCGGCGGCGACGCCTCGCTTTCGATCGACGAGCAGTTCCACCCGTTCCAGGCGGGAACGAACATCACCCGCTGGACGGACGACCTCCAGACCTTCGCCTTCGGCGCGGGCTCCCCGACCTCGTACGAGGTCGAGTTCGACCTCGACAAGACGCTCGTCCCGCCCGGCAACGTCGCTGAGGTCTTCTTCGACGGGGCAGCCGTCTCGCCGTGCGCCGAGGGCTCCCCGGTCGGCTCCACGCCCTGCATCTCCGACTACCAGACCGTCGGCGGCGACGCCCGCGTCTGGGTCGACGCGACCGATCTGAGCGGCACCTGGACGTTCGACCTCCCGGCCCTCGCGAACGAGGTGCCACCGACGCTGATCGGGAACGCCGAGGACGGCCGGTGGCTCGACAGCGACAAGGGCGTGTGGGGCGGCACCTCGCCGATCACCTTCACGTACCAGTGGGAGCGCTGCGAGGCGGACGGGACGGGCTGCGCCGACATCACCGGCGCGACGAACCCGAGCTACAAGCTGACCCACGACGACGTCGGCAAGACGATCGAGCTGAACGTCACCGGCTCCAACTCCACTGCGCCCGACCCGCTCACGGTGACGACCGCGCTCACCGACGTCGTCTCCGCGGCGGCGCCCGTGAACACGCGGTCGCCGACGATCAGCGGCGCGGCGCTGGACGGGAGGAAGCTGATCGCGGACAAGGGCTCGTGGTCGGGGACGCCGCCGTTCTCGTACGACTACTCGTGGCTGCGCTGCGACTCGTCGGGCAACTCCTGCACGCAGGTCGCCGACGGGCCGGACAAGACCTACACGCTGAGCTCGGCGGACATCGGCTCGACGATCGAGGTCGACGTGACCAACACCGACGGCGTCGGGTCGGGTGACGCGACCAGCGCACCGACCGGCGTCGTGCAGCCCTCGCCGCCGCAGGAGGTCGCCCCGCCGAACATCACCGGGACGGCCAAGGGCGGCGACACGCTGACCGCCCACGCGGGCGTCTGGACGGGGACCGGCACGACGACCTTCTCGTTCCAGTGGGTCCGCTGCGACCCGGGCGGCTCGAACTGCAACGACATCGCGGGCGCGAGCTCGCGTTTCTACGAGCTGACTCCGGACGACGTCGGCAACACCGTCGCCGTCCGCGTGACCGCGACGAACGGGATCGCTCCCGACGGCTCCGACACCTCGGCGGTCACCGCTGTGGTCGCGCAGGGCGACGCGCCCGGCAACTCGACGCTGCCGTCGATCCCTGGCACGCCGACCGACGGCGTTCCGATCACCGGCGACAAGGGCGCCTGGACGGGCGTCCCGGCCGGCGGCTATGCCTACCAGTGGTCGAGCTGCGCCCCCGACCTGTCCAGCTGCAGCCAGATCGCGAACGCGACCAACGCGACCTACAAGCCGACGCACACCGACGTCGGGAACGTGCTCGAGCTCACCGTGACCGCGACCAACGGCTTCGGCTCCACGTCGCGGACGAGCGCGCCGTCCGACCCGGTCGCAGCGGCGCCTCCGTCGAACACCTCGCTGCCGACGATCACCGGCACCGCCGCCGTCGGACAGGTCCTCACCGGCGACCACGGAAGCTGGAGCGGCACCCCGCCCATGAGCTACGGCTGGCTCTGGCTCCGCTGCCAGAGCGGAACCTGCACGAGCACCGGGAAGGCGACCCACACCTACACCGTCCAGGCGAAGGACTCCGGCTACACGCTCGAGCTCCGGATCACGGTGACGAACGGCGTCGGCAGCGCGCAGGCGACGAGCGCCGACACCGCCGTCGTCCCCTAGCCGGCGCTCGCCAGCTTCCGCAGCAGCTCGTCGACGCGCGCGAAGCCGCCCTTCGCCCCTTCCTCGACGCCGTACTGCATCGTTGTGTCGCGCTCCTCGGTGCTCCCGAAGAGCATCGTCTGCGTCAGCCGCGTCCGCTGCTCGCCGAGCTCCTCGAAGACGAGCGTCTGGACGTGGTTCTGGAACGTCTGGACGAGCCGCGCCGGCGGCTCGACCTCGCGGAACTCTCCCTCGACGACGCCGTGGCCGGTGTTGAAGCGCCAGCGGCCGCCGGGACGCATGTCCATCTCCTCGACCACGGTCTGCCCGCCCCACCACTCCGGGATCAGCGCGGGATCAGTCCAGACCGAGAAGACGTGCTCGCGCGGTGCGTCGAACTCCCGCTCGACGCGGATCTCGAGCTCGCTCGGCGTGCTGACGGTGGTCTCGTTCACGCGCTCACCGCCTGCTTCACGAGCTTCGCGAGCCGCGCCTCGTCGGCCTTCTTCAGCTCCGTGATCGCGTAGACGATCGGCCACATCGCGCCGTCGTCGAGGTTCGCGGGGCCGTTGAACCCGAACTCCGAATAGCGGGCCTTGAACTTGCCGGAGTTCTTGAAGAAGCAGATGACCCGGCCTTCGCCGTCCGCGTAGGCGGGCATGCCGTACCACGTCTTCGGCTTCAGATCCGGCGCCGCCTGCTTGACGATCGCGTGGATTCGCTCGCCGAGCGCGCGGTCCTCGGGGGTCATCTTCTCGAAGGCGGCCCGAACCGCCTCCTCGCCCTCCGCGTCCTTCAGCGCTTCCCTTGCCGCGGCCTTCTCCTCGGCGGTGAACTTCCGTGCCATCACGCTCCTTTCGTTCGTTCGACGACGAGTGCGAACCGGTCGAGCCGCTGCAGCCAGGCGCTGATGCCCTCGAAGGCGTACGGCGCGAGCCTGCACCTGCGGACACGCCCGATCTTCTCCGTGGTGACGAGCTCGGCCTCCTCGAGCAGCCGGACGTGCTTCTTCATCCCCGTCAACGACATGCCGAAGGGCTCGGCGAGCTCGCTGATCGTGGCGCTCCCCGAGCCGAGCCGTTCCAGCACGGCGCGGCGGGTCGGGTCGGCGAGGGCTGCGAAGGCACGATCGACACCGGTGGATTGCTGAACCATTAGGTTCAGTATAGCACGTGTCCGCTCAGGCCTGCGGGAGGAGCAGGCAGGCCGCCCGGTGGCCCTCCGGCGCCGTCGCCGGACGGGCGAGGACGGGGTCCTCCTCCGAGCAGCGCGCGACCGCGAGCGGGCAGCGCGGATGGAAGCGGCAGCCCGACGGCACGGCGACCGCGTCGGGCGTCTCGCCCCGCAGGATCTGCGGCCGCTGCCGGTCGCGCGGGTCGCGCCGGGGCACGACCGAGAGCAAAGCCTTCGTGTACGGGTGCTGCGGGTTCCGGACGACCTCCGCCGCCGGCCCTTCCTCGACGATCCGGCCGAGGTACATGACCGCGATCCGCTGCGCGAAGCGGACGGCGGTCGAGAGATCGTGCGTGATCATCAGGATCCCGAGGCCGTTCTCGCGCAGCCCGTCCAGCACGTTGAGCACGCCCGCGCGGACGGAGACGTCGAGCATCGAGACCGGCTCGTCCGCGACGAGCACGTCCGGCTCGAGCACGAGCGCCGCCGCGATCGCGACGCGCTGGCGCTGGCCGCCGGACAGCTCGTGCGGGTAGCGGTCGAGGAAGAGCTCGGGCGGGGAGAGCTCGACGCGCCGGAGCGCCTCCGCGACGCGCGCGGCGCGCTCGGCCCGCGAGCCTCCGAGGCGGTGGATCAGCAGCGGCTCCTCGACTGCCGCACGCACGCGGAGGCGAGGATCGAGCGACTCGTACGGATCCTGGTAGACGACCTGGATCCGCCGCCGCAACGGCCGCAGCTCGCGGGCGCCGAGCGGCGCGAGGTCCCGGCCCTCGAAACGGATCGCGCCGGAGACCGGATCGACGAGCCGCAGCACGGCCTGGGCCGTCGTCGTCTTGCCGCAGCCCGACTCGCCGACGAGCGCCAGCATCTCCCCACGCCGCAGCGAGAGCGACACGCCCTCGACTGCGTGGACGCTCCGGCGCGGCCGCCGGGCGAGCGTCCCCGCGATCCCGCGGTGCACCGGGTAGCGGACGACGAGCTCGTCGACCTCGAGCAGCGGCGGAGCAGCCGCGCTCATGCGGGCACCGCCGCGTTGAGATGGCAGGCGGCGACGTGGCCCTCGCCGATCTCCTCCAACGGCGGCCGCACGGAGCAGGCCGCGAAGACGGAGTCGCAGCGCGGCGCGAAGGGGCAGCCGTCGATCGGACGGTCGAGCCGCGGCGGCGCGCCGGGAATCGAGAGCACCGGCTCGTCGATCGCCGCGAGATCGGGCGAGGCGGCGAACAGCATCCGCGTGTACGGGTGGCCCGGCGAGTGGTAGAGGAGGTCGAGCGGCCCGCGCTCGACGATCTCGCCCGCGTACATCACGGCGCACAGGTCGCAGAGCTGCGCCACCACCGGGAGGTCGTGGGTGACGAGGACGAGGGCCAGCCCGAAGTCGCGGCAGAGCGCGTCGAGCAGCTCGAGGATCTGCGCCTGCACCATCACGTCGAGGGCGGTCGTCGGCTCGTCCGCGATCAGCACCTTCGGGTCGCACGAGAGCGCCATCGCGATCGCGGCGCGCTGGCGCATCCCGCCCGAGAGCTCGTGCGGAAAGCGCTCGGCGCGGCCGGCCGGGATCCCGACCGACTCGAGCAGCTCCGCGGTCTTCCTGCGCGCCGCCGCACCGCTGCCGCGGCCGTGCAACTCGAGCGCCTCGACGATCTGGTCGCCGATCCGCCGCACCGGGTTCAGCGCGTTCATCGCGCCCTGGAAGACGATCGCCACGTCCGTCCAGCGGTGCGGGCGCATCGCCGCCTCGCCGCCCGCGAGGATGTCCTCGCCGTCGAGCAGGATCCGGCCCGCGACGCTCGCGCTCGGCGGCAGCAGCCCCATGATCGCGAGCGCGGTCGTCGTCTTGCCGCACCCGGACTCGCCGACGAGCCCGAGCCGCTCCCCCGCGGCCAGCGAGAGGTCGACCCCCTGCACCGCGTGCAGCTCGCCGCCTCCCTCGAGGTCGAACCAGACGTGGAGCCCCTCGACCTGCAGCAGCGGGGCGCTCACAGCGCCGCCTCCCCGCGTCCGACGAGCGGCCGCAGCCGGAAGGTGCGGGCCGAGAGGTGCGCGACGCGCAGGCGCGGGTTGAGCGCGTCCTCCAGCGAGCCGCCGACGAGGCTGCAGCCGAGGATGATCAGCGCGACGAGCGCTCCCGGCGGCACGATCGCCCACCACGCTCCGGAGGAGATCGCCGCGCGCTCGAACGCGTTCTCGATCACCTTCCCGAGCGAGGTGCGGCTCGGGTCGCCGAGGCCGAGGAACGAGAGCGCGGTCTCGTCGAAGATCGCGACGGCGACGGTGAGCACCGTGTTCGCGATCAGGAGCGGCCCGACCTGCGGCAGCACGTGCCGCAGCACGATGCGCGTGTGGCCGGCGCCCAGCGCGCGCGCCCGCTTGACGTAGACGCGCTCGCGCACGCTCTTCACCTGCGCGCGGATCACGCGGGCCGTGCTCGTCCAGAGCAGGATCCCGATCACGATGATGATGTGGAAGAGGCTCGGCCCCCAGATCGCGGCGACCACGATCATCAGCGGCACGTCGGGGACGACGAGGAAGTAGTCCGTGATCCGCATCAGGATCGTGTCGACCGCGCCGCCGAAGTAGCCCGCGACGACCCCGACCGCGCCGCCGATCACGATCGAGACGAACGTGGCCGCGAAACCGACGACGAGCGAGACCCGCGCGCCCCACATCAGCAGCGTGACCATGTCGATGCCGCCGTCGTCGAGGCCGAGCGGGTGCCGCCACGACGGGTGCCCGAAGACGGGCCCGACCTGCGTGTGCAGGCCGTAGGGGGCGATCCACGGCGCGAGGATCGCGCCGAGCGCGACGACGACGAGGATCGCGGTCCCGATCACCGCCGCCGGCCGGTGGCGGAGCGTCCGCAGCAGGAAGCCGCGCCGCGTCTCGGCCGGTTCCGGCGGCGCCTCGATCAGCAGCGAGGCGTCGGTCACTCCGTGATCCTCGGGTCGAGCTTGAAGTAGAGGAGGTCGGCGATCAGGTTGCAGACGACGACCGAGATCGTCAGCAGGAGGAACGCGCCCTGCAGCATCGGGTAGTCGCGCTGCAGCACCGCGTCGTAGACGGCGCGGCCGATGCCGGGCCACGAGAAGACGGTCTCGATCAGGATCGCGCCCGCGACGATGTAGCCGAGCGAGAGCGCGACGAG
>Ga0070739_10008796_pt1 | contig 10223 bp, 4 predicted proteins | sample Coa_R1_7_FD_66445 | JGI IMG/M metagenome (GOLD analysis project Ga0070739, IMG submission 66445) | Surface soil microbial communities from Centralia Pennsylvania, which are recovering from an underground coalmine fire - Coalmine... | ecosystem: Environmental > Terrestrial > Soil > Unclassified ...
GATCGGGCGGCAGCCAACTGTACTTCGGCTCGATGTAGCTGGTAGCGGCCGACGAAGTCGTACTGAGCACCCAGAGACCCCCACCGGCGTAGGTGCCATTGCCCGTGACGCCATTGAGGGTAAACGAAGTGGGCGTCACGTTGCTGACCTGGTAGGTCTTGTTGCCCGAACCGGTATTTGCGGCCGTGTCGCCTTGCATGTCGCCGATGGTGACGTAGTCGCCGTCGGCCAGGCCATTGGTGTTGTTGGTGGTGATGACGATTGTGTTGCCGACGTTGCTGGCGCCGGTGATCGAACCCAGAGGGGCCGTGCTCCAGAGAACGGCTCCGGTGACATCGTTGATGCCCACCTCAATGAAGTTGGTCGCACCCTGGTTGTTGGCATCCCAGGTCACCTTGATCGGCACGACGACAACATTGTTGGGCGTGAAGATCGGATCGCCGTAATGGGCCGCGCCCCAGGGACCCAGATCGAGCGGCATTTGCCAGAGGAGTTGATCAATCGGCTGGGCGGTCACCTGAGCTACGTCGGTGTGCTGGGCGTCCCCGCCGAAATTGTTCCACGTTGCTGTGGGAACGGTCCTATCCTCTAATCTTTCGAGCGTCGGCCTGTAACTGAATTTGCGCGGAGTCCTCTTCGACGGGATTCTCCGAAACCACATGCTGAAGTCTCCTGGTCCAACTCTGTCCGGATAGTCCTCTTCTGGGCGTGGGCTCAGGCGACAAGAGCAATCGGCCAAAACCTCCTGCAGTTCTGTGACACCAACCCGGAGCGCAAGCGAGGCAGGGAGTTCCCTCGCTTGCGCTCCGGGTTGGTGGTCGTTTTGTCCAATAGCTCGTAGGGTTGATTCTAACGACCGTAGGGTCCGTTGCAAGTGTTTTCTCGCCCCAAAAAAGATGCCACGATCCACTCCCTCGCCGCCTCGACTCGACGCAGCCCAAGTCATTGCCGGGAAGCCGACGATCACCTATCTTGAACCCAGCGGTTCACGAAGTTCCGCGCAGCTAGCTCGCTTCTGGTTTACAAACACACGAACCGTAACCCGACGCGATTGCTCAAGCTGGGCAGCCTTGGAAAGGCTCTATCACCTATGAACCAAATTCATCCCCCTCAGCATCGAGAGCAACGGCCCGGAACATCGTTCGCGCTTCACAAACTGTTTCTCTTGTTCGTTACTCCTCTGGTCCTCGGTGCGGAAAGCCGTCAGGCAAGCGATAAAGAGGAGTCAAAAGCGGCGAAGCCGAACATCCTCTTGATCGTGGCCGATGACCTGGGATACGCCGACCTGGGCTGCTATGGTTGCAAGGACATTCGCACTCCCAACCTGGATCGCCTGGCGGAGCAAGGAGTGCGACTAACCGATTTTTACACCAGCGCTCCGGTCTGCTCGCCGACGCGCGCCTCCTTGATTACAGGTCGCTATCCGCAGCGGTTTGGTTTCGATTTGGCGATTGGCTATCGCGAGAAGACTCGTGGCCTGCCGGCCAAGGGAGCGAGTCTGCCTCACTTACTGCACAAGCGGGGCTACGCCACGGCGCTCTACGGCAAATGGCATCTGGGCTACGAAAAGCAATTCAGCCCCAACGCACACGGCTTTGAGGATTTTTTCGGTTTCCTCGGTCCCGACCTCGACTACTACACCCACCTCACGGCACTGGGCGAACCGGGCCTGTATGCCAACACCAAGCTCACGGAAGAGAAAGGCTATATGACGGATCTCATTACGGAGCACGCTCTGGCCTACTTGAAGCGGACCACGCAGAAACCGTTCTTCCTGGAAGTGGCCTACGGTGCGCCGCACTTTCCCTTCCAAAGCCCGGATCGACCCGACGATCGGCGGACGTTATTCACTTATGGCCGAGCACTCGGCACCCGGCGCGATTATGTGAAGATGGTCGAGCGAATAGATGAAGGGATCGGCAAGCTGCTGGCCTCACTCGACAAGACGGGGCGCGAAAGAGATACCTTCGTGATCTTTCTGAGCGACAATGGTGGGGAACGGCTATCGGACAACGCACCGCTCTTTCACGGCAAGAACTCGCTGTGGGAAGGCGGCATTCGCGTTCCCTGCATCCTGCGCTGGCCCGGCGTGCTGCCGCCCAAGACGATCTCTAAGCAACCAACAATCGTTATGGACCTGGCTTCCTCGATGCTTGCGGCGAGTGGCGCGTCCCTGCCGGAGGGAACCCTGGATGGCGAGGATCTGGTTCCCCTCCTATCGGCAAAGAAGCCGGCCCGCCAACGGACGTTTTGCTGGCGTCTGCCTCGCCCGGACGACTACTTCGGACAAAGGGCCGTGCGGCGGGGGCGGTGGAAGTACGTTTACGACCGTGAGTCGGAGCTTTTGTTTGATCTGGAAAAGGACATTAGCGAGAGGCGGAACCTCGCATTTCAACACCCCGACGAGGTCCAGGCCCTGCGGGCTGCGCTAGCCGAGTGGGAAAGCCACTTGCCAGCGGTGAAACCCTAGAGCGCCTATCAGGCTGTTGTAGGGGGTCCGGCTCGGCTCGCCGGACCTACCGGTAGGTGCCGCGAGCCGAGCGGCACCCGCAACTGCTACATCCACTTGAAACGCGCTCTAAGAGAGGGAGTCCGCAGCCTGTCCCAGCGTCAAAAGACTCCGGCAGCTCATGCTCACCCCAAGGCCAGGACCACAAGCATCGCCCCGACGCTCGGTCTGAGCGCCGGACGAGATGGCTCTTTGCTCTATCGCTGACCATTTACCGTTTTTTCCGATACTGGACTCTGTACTCCCCAGGCGACTGGCCGGTTTCACGCTTGAAGGCGACACTCAAGTATTCGACGTGCTTGTAGCCGGTGCGGTGAGCGATGGCGGTCAGGGACAGATCGGTTTCGGTCAGCAGCTCTTTGACGCGCTCAAGCCGCGTGCGGGTGATCTCCTCGTGCGGCGTGCGGCCCAGAAGCTTTTGGAAGCGCGCTTCAAGAACGCGGCGCGACAGCGGTACAACCCGCAGTACATCTTGCACGTTGATGCCTTCCGTAGCGTGCGAGCGAATGAAGCGCACCGCAGTCGAGATATCGGTATCATCGGTGGCGAGCACGTCTGTGGAATCGCGCGTGGCAATGCCCAGCGGCGGAATCAAGTACGCCCCCGGCTCGATTTTCCGACCGGCCATCATCAGGTCCAGCAAACGTGCCGCTTCGTAGCCGGTGCGGCGCGTATCCGGGATGACACTGGACAGAGGCGGATCGGCCAGATCGCACAACAGCTCATCGTTATCGACGCCCAGGACAGCAGCCTCATCCGGCACATTGATGCCGATCTCTCGGCAGACATCGAGCACTTCGCGGCCGCGTATGTCGTAGGCCGCCATGATGCCGACCGGCCGCGGCAAGCTCCGGAGCCAACGGGCCAGCGACTCGCGCTCGCGTTCCCAGGAAATCGGCCGGCGTGCTGCATCCGGAGGGTGGTAGAGCCGGCAGTCGAAGCCGGCTGCAACAATGTGTTTGTAAAAGTGCTCCTCGCGCGCTTTGGACCAGTTGAAGCGAGAGTCGCCGCAAAAGCCGAAGTGACGAAAACCACGCTGGATCAGATGCTGGGCCGCCAGTCCGGCAATGGCCGCGTCCTCCGTTTCGACGTAGGGCAGCTCCGGTAGGGTGCGCGCGGCGCTGACGTCGATGGCCGGCACGCCCAAGGCCCGCACCACGCGCGCAATCACCGCATTCTCGATGCGGGCGATGATGCCATCGCCTCGCCACTTGGCCAGCCAGCGCGGCGCCGGCTCGCCGCGCCGTTGTTCCCCCAAATAGCACGACCACCCGCCGTGTTCGCGGCTGTAATCGTGGATGCCGTGTAGCAGGCCGCGCGCATAGGCATTCGAGGTTTCAATGAGCAAGGCCACATGCACTCGGCCCCCAGAACCCCGGCGCATTTCCTCATTCCCTTTTGAAGAGACGGCTGAGCTAACCTGAATATCTCCCTTACTTTTTAGAGAGAAATTACCGTTGCCGGCAAGGTAAAAAATCTCAAAAGAATTGCGCTATTTCTCAACGAAAGCCTGACGTATACGTATTAAAATACTGTGTCCTTATCGGTTAGATAGGCGGTTTGCAAAATAACTTCAATCAACGACCGTTAAGGACTCAATCGACTCGAACTCTTGGTTTAGCAGGGCGTATCATGCGTTGGTGCATGCTCCCATGTTCGCTTCTCATGGGGAGTCTCTCCCTTGTCGCCGCCGCCGATAGCGTCGAGATGACGCCCAAGCGCACGGATGTCAAGCCATTTGAGTATTTGCCCGCCAAGGTGCCCTTCTATCCGGCCGGCAAGCAATGGGGCACCACAGGCGAGCCGCTCAGCCGAATGCAGAAGCCGCTCGACGCCGCCGAATCGGTCAAGCACATGGTCATGCCGGTTGGCATGGAAGTGAAGCTGTTCGCCTCCGAGCCGCAAATCCACCGACCGATCTGCATGAACTGGGATGAAAAAGGCCGGCTGTGGATCATCGAGAGTGTCGATTATCCCAACAATAAGCAAGCCAATGGCCCTGGTCATGATCGCATCGTGATTTGCACCGATAGCGACGGCGATGGCCAAGCCGACAAGTTCACCGTCTTCGCCGACAAGCTCAACATCCCGACCGGCTTCACGTTTGCCAACGGCGGCGTTGTCGTTTTGCAAGCGCCGCACACTCTCTTCCTCAAAGACACGAACGGCGATGATGTCGCCGACGAGAAACGCATCCTCTTCAGCGGCTGGGGCATACAGGATACCCATGCGGGGCCGAGCAATCTGCGCTACGCTCTGGATAACTGGATCTACGGGATCGTCGGTTACTCCGGCTTCAATGGCGTGGTCGGCGGGGAACGGCACCGGTTCAGCCAGGGGTTCTACCGTTTCCGTCCCGACGGCTCCAAGCTCGAGTTTCTGCGCAGCACCGACAATAACTCGTGGGGCGTTGGCTTCAGCGAAGAAGGCATCCTTTTCGGCTCGACTGCCAACGGCAATCCCAGCGTCTACTTGCCGATCCCCAACCGCTACTACGAACGGGTACGCGGCTGGTCCTCCCAGGTGCTCAAGGGAATTGCCGGCAATGCCCCCATGCACCCCATCACGGACAAGGTTCGCCAGGTGGACTGGCACGGCCATTTTACCGCAGCGGCCGGTCATGCTTTGTACACCGCTCGTACCTATCCGCGGCAGTATTGGAACCGCACCGCCTTCGTGTGCGAACCCACCGGCCATCTCGTGGCCACCTTCCCTGTTCAGCCCGAAGGAGCCGGCTTCCGTTCGCACAATGGCTGGAATCTGCTGGCCAGCGACGATGAGTGGACCGCGCCGATCATGGCCGAGGTTGGTCCGGATGGCCACGTCTGGGTAATCGATTGGTACAACTACATCGTCCAACACAATCCGACGCCGCCCGGCTTCAAGACGGGCAAGGGCAATGCCTACGAAACCCCTCTGCGCGACAAGACTCACGGTCGGATTTACCGCCTCGTCTGGAAGGCAGCCAAGGCTCCGCCGGCCGTCGATCTCCACGGCGCCTCGTCCGAGAAGCTGGTGCAGACTCTCCGCCATGAGAACATGCTCTGGCGGTTGCACGCGCAACGGCTGTTGGTAGAGCGCGGCAAGCTCGATGTTCTGCCCGGCCTGGTCGAATTGGCGAACGACCCATCGGTGGACGAAATCGGCTTGAATCCAGCGGTCATCCATGCCTTGTGGACCCTTCACGGCATTGGAGCGCTGAAGGGCGACCATCCCGAGGCGACGGCCGCTGCCGTAGCTGCTTTGAAGCACCCATCCGCCGGCGTGCGCCGCAATGCAGTTCTGGTGCTGCCGCCGGACACGGCTACGACGAAGGCGATCCGAGAGGCGGGTCTGCTGGGCGATAGCAAACCGCAGGTGCGCCTGGCCGCCCTTCTGGCCCTCAGCGACATGCCGCCCTCCTCGCTTGCAGCCGAAACCATCGCGGGCGCTTTAACAGCAAACGGGACCTTGTTGCAAGATGACGTGTTGCGGGACGCGGCCACGAGCGCCGCCGCCAGCCATGATAGGGAGTTTCTCCGCGTCCTGACGGTGTGGCACTGGCGCGAGAAGCCGAACGCCAATCTGACCGCCCTTATCGAGCGCGTGGCCGAGCACTACGCCCGAGGCGCTCCGGTCAAGACGGTTGGCTCGTTGCTCGACGCGCTGCCTGGAGCCGTCGAACCGGTTCAGATGGCTCAGCTTACCGGGCTGGCACGCGGCTGGCCCAAGGGTCATCCGGCGGAGTTGAACGCCGAAACAGAAAAAGTTATCGCTGACCTGGCATCCCGGCTGCCTCTGGCGGCGCGCGGCCAACTGGTGCTCTTGACCGAGCGCTGGGGAAGCCAGATCCTCTCCTCTTACGCACAAAAGATCGTTGCCTCTCTCTTGGCCGAGGTCGAGGACATGAAGAAGAGCGAACCGGATCGTATCCGGGCAGCCGCCCGGCTAATGGAATTCCGTCCCCGCGATCTGACACAGGTGCAGCAGCTGTTGTCCCAGGTCACACCGCGTACATCCTCCGAGTTTGCCCAGGGCATTTTGGAAGCGGTCGGCCACAGTGAAGAGCCGCAAGCCGGCGCCGAATTGGTGCAGTTCCTGCCGTCGCTGACTCCGGCCGTTCGTTCCGTTGCTATCCGGGTACTGCTTGCCCGTTCTGCCTGGACTGGCTATCTGCTGGACGCTCTGGACAAGCGGGTGGTGCCGCTTTCCGATTTGACCTTGGATCAACAGCAACAATTGACCTCACATCCGGACCGGAGATTGGCCTTCCGCGCTCGCCGGCTCTTGGCTCGCAGCGGCAGCTTGCCCAGCCCGGACCGCCAGAAGGTCATCGAGGAATTGTTGCCATTGACGAAGCGCAACGGCGACCCGACTCGGGGAAAGCTGGTCTTTCAAAATCACTGCGCCAAGTGCCATACGCACAACGGCGAAGGGGCTAAGATCGGACCCGATCTGACGGGGATGAACGTCCATCCCAAGGAACACCTGCTTATGGAGATCCTGGACCCCGGCCGCAGCGTCGAGGGCAATTTCCGCCAGTACGTTGTGACCACCAAGGATGGACGTGTGCTAACGGGGCTTTTGGCTTCGGAGAGCAAAACGGCTGTTGAACTGGTGGACAGCGAAGCGAAGCGCTCCACGATCCTGCGCGACGACATTGATGAGTTAGCGGCCACGACCAAGTCGCTGATGCCCGAGGGGTTCGAGAAGCAGCTGTCGGCCGACGACATGGTTAACCTCTTGCAGTTCTTGACGCAGCGCGGCAAGTACGTCTCGTTGCCTCTGGAAAAGGCTGCGACGGCCATTAGCACCCGCGGGATGTTAACCAGCGTGGATGCCGAGGCCGAGCGGCTCATCTTTGACGACTGGGGTACGAAGACCGTAGAAGGAGTGCCGTTCCGCCTCGTCGATCCGCAGGGAACGCGCGTACCCAACGTCATCGTGCTCAACAGCCCGGAAGGCAAGCTGGCGTCGAAAATGCCCAGGGCGGTGAGCCTGCCCTGCAATGCCCCGGCCAAGGCGATCCACATACTCGGCGGCGTCAGCGGCTGGGGCTTCCCGTCGGGGCAAAAAGACTCCGTATCGCTCCTCGTGCGGCTGCACTATGCGGACGGCAAGATGGAGGACCACACCCTGCGTAACGGCGTGGAACTGGCAGATTTCCTTCGGCGAGTGGACGTGCCGAATTCGAAGTTTGCTTTCGACCTACATGGCCGGCAGGTTCGCTATTTGGCTATTCACCCTCGGCAAACGGAGACGATCCGGACCATCGAGCTTCTCAAGGGGTCCGACAACACGGCGCCCGTCATCATGGCGGTGACGGTGGAAGCAGCGAAATGACGTGCGTTCACACGCAGGACGCATCCGCGAGAGCTTGGGGCCAACTCTCGCCGCTTCGAGCGCTTTTCAGGCTGGTGTAGTGGCGAATCTTCGGCTGGTACGTACCCCTCCAGCCGGCTTGTGCGAGCCGTTCGCCGGCACCTAGCTACACCAGCTTGAAAAGCGCTCGAAGCGGCGAAATCCTGACTTTTCTCTAAAGGCGCGGCCACCACGCGAACATCGGCGTTCGTTTCCCGCGTTCCACCCACCCGGCGATAATGCCCGTCTTCCAGCACGCGCAACAGCTTGGCCTGCAATCCGGGGGCCATCTCGCCGATCTCATCGATGAACAGCGTGCCGCCCTCGGCCACCTCGACCAATCCCGGCTTGGCCGCCACGGCACCGGTGAAGGCACCTTTCTCGTGGCCAAACAGTTCGCTCTCCAACAAGGTTTCTTGCAAGGCGGCGCAGTTAATGGTCACCAGCGGCCGAGTGCGACGCGGGCTGTTGCTGTGCAGCGCCCGCGCGACTAGCTCCTTGCCGGTGCCGCTGGCACCGCGCACTAGCACCGTAGAATCGGTGACGGCCACTTTCTCGATCAGGCCGAGGACCTTGCGCATGGCTGGGCTGGAACCGACCAGACGATAGCGTGGCGATTCGTAGGACAGATGCCGCAACCACTGTTGCTCACGGCGTTGCAGCTGCACTTTCTCGAAGGCTTTTTGGATGTGTACTTCCAGATCGGCGGCGCGGAAGGGTTTGGTGAGATAGTCATACGCGCCGCGGCGCATGGCCTCGACGGCGGTTTCGATGCTGCTGTGAGCAGTGAGCATGAGCGCTTCCAGCTCCGGCTGCTGTTCCTTGAGCTTGGCCAGCACGTCGATGCCGCTGATTCCGGGCAGGTGCAAATCGAGCAGGGCGACGTCGAAACGGGCGTGTACCGCCTTGTCCAGGGCGTCTTCTCCGCTGACGGCGGCGGTCACTTCATGGCCTTGCTTGCGAAACAGTTGCATGAGGTCGTCGCGCATGTCATCGTCGTCATCGACGATCAGTAGTTTGATGGACGGATTGGTATTGGCCATAGCCTCTTCTCGCACGGGACGTGCTACGATGAAAGCTCCCCCTTGAGCATCTTATCCCATTTTTCAGCATATAGCGCAGTCATTTCCCAGAGCAACGGCGTTCGCAAGTATTTCCGAGCCTGAAGCGTAAGCGAAGAGTCTTCGCTTACGCTTCAGGCTCGGAAATAGGTTGCACGATTTGTTACTTTTCCTCCACCGTGATCTCAATGTCCTTGAATTCGCCGGCGCCTTCACGGTCGATCACCGTCACTTTGGGGTTGCTTTTGAGTCCCTTGAGTCGGGAGAGGTTTTGCTCGGCGATGCGGAGATCCGTATAGTCTAAGAGCATTCCGGGATACAATTTGACCTGTTCCAGAATGGTCTCATCTGGGATCTTCTTGTTGCCGATGATGAAAATCTGCCCGACACGGGCAGGCGGCTTTCCTTCGCTCTTGGCAGGCTGTTTCCGCGGTTTGCCCCCTTGTTTTTTTGACTCGATCCATCGTTCTTTGAGGAAACGGTCGGCGTCAGAGAGGTCTGTGCGGCTTAGTAATAGTTTCTCCATCTCGCTCATGCGTTCCTTGGCTCGCTCGGCATAGATGGTGTCCGGATAATTCTGTGATAGTTGTTCGTAGTAGACCAGAGCCGAGCCGGGATGGCCTGTGCGTCGCCAGAATTCGGCCCTTTTGAGGCACCTTTCGGCTTCCTCAATCTTTTTCTCCCCTGTGTCGGGTTTCATCTCCTGGACACTTACGGATACTCTCAACATCTTCGAATCTTCACCGGCCACTGCGAACTGCAGGCGAGAATCGAGCGTCGTTTCGGTGATGAGGCGTCGAGTCTTCGTATCCAGAATCGCACAATCCGAAATGGTTGTTCGCGTTGGTAAGCTAACGGTTATGTCTAAATAAATCTTGTTTTCCTTACCCGAACGAACAACTGTGCTGATGGTAGTACCTATCAAAACTTGTTCCGTCATTCCGCCGCCGAGTGGGATCGGTCGATAACCGCCGATGGTGAATGATGCAGGCGTGCCTTCCAAGGCAGTCAATCTCGGATCCGCCAACGTTTTATCCATTCCATCCCTCATCTCAGCCAAATGCAGATCGATTCGAAACGAACGGGGCGCGGGAGGCGCTGGCATTCGCGCAGCATCCGCTGGTTGAGGTGCACCCCTCTCCGGAACGGCGGAAGGCGTAGGATGCGAATAGATTTTCAGCGTTTGGGCCGCGCCCGCCTCCGGCGCGGCGTTCATGAGTGCCTCTTGCGGCTGCTCCTCGTTTGAACCGGCTAAGGCGGCATAGTGCCAGGCGCCGATTGTGAGGCTAAGAGCGACCGTCACCAGCGCGACG
>Ga0070739_10008798_pt1 | contig 10220 bp, 10 predicted proteins | sample Coa_R1_7_FD_66445 | JGI IMG/M metagenome (GOLD analysis project Ga0070739, IMG submission 66445) | Surface soil microbial communities from Centralia Pennsylvania, which are recovering from an underground coalmine fire - Coalmine... | ecosystem: Environmental > Terrestrial > Soil > Unclassified ...
CACACCACCTGCTGGATTCCTGGGGCGGCGGAGCCGCACAAAAAACGAGAGTTTTTGTAATCTAAATGCCTTCCTGTTTCGTTCCCTCTATGTATCAGCATTCCTCCGGCAGAAGATCGGGATGATGGGTAGCATGCGTTGGCGTGGCACAGGGCGAGCGGTGAACGCCGGGGGAAGCCGATAACGCGCGTTGCCGGGGATGCTGTGGTCATATTGGGGAGGAAGCGGGTGGCTGGTTATGGGGGAGCGAGAACGGTCACAGGAACTGATCCTGTGGCCGTTCTCATTTTATTCGACATCCAGCAGGCCAAGACGCGCGAGCTTCGTTGCCAGTGCGTAGACATCGCCCTTGTCCCTGGCTTTGCGTATACCTACAGCTACAACAACGACCACTACCTGCTCATCTTCCAGCCTATAAATAATGCGATAGCGCTGTCCCACGGCTCGCAGGCTGCGGTAGCCGGCAAGCTCGTCGGACAGCGCCTTGCCCTGTTTGTCCGGCTCATCAGCAAGGCCCTCGATGCGCCTGCCGATGCTCTCTCGAATACGCGTATCCTTGATTTCCGTCAGTTGCTTCAATGCCGGTACTGTTAATCTTACATGCCATTTCATGCTAATCCAAGCTCCCGCTTCGCGTCATCCCACGCCACTGTTTTCCCCTCTTGCAGCGCTTTGACGCCCTCGCGGAATGCTGCCATCATTTCCTCATCCTGTATTATTTCGAGCGTTTCTTGCAGGGCCTCGATTTTTTCGAGTAGCTCCTGATATTGTCTGGTAGTAAGGATGGTCATTACCGGCTGTCCTCGACGCGTCACAGTCACCGGCTGCTGCTCTCGCTCAAGCTGCTCCGGCAGGCGTGTGATCTCTTCGCGAATCTCTGAAATCGAATAGGTTCGTGTCATTGTGGTACCCCCTCGAAAGTCTGCTCCTGTACATCCAAGTATACACTTAGATGTACAATTATGCAAGAGGTCAAGGGTATAACAACAGTCCGCTGGCTGCCTGTGATATACTCTAAGCATCATTTTCGCTATGCACGCCATTCCTGTTCAGAAAGGAAATTTCAATAGATGAGCGATCAGCAGAGTCTACCTGCCAATTATTTCTATCATCGCCTGCCCAATGGTATAGAGATGATCGGCCAGTATATGCCCAGCCTCAGTTCCATCACCTTCGGCTTCCAGCTGGAGGCCGCCGTCATCCACGAACCCGCGGAGAAGCTCGGGCTGGCCCACCTCTTCGAGTATATGCTCTTTCAGGGCACGAAGCAGCACGACGCCCGCGCACTCAACGAGGCATTCGAGTCGCTCGGTGCGCGCAAGGGTGCCGGCACCGGCCTGGAGACGGCACAGGTCTGGGCGCAGATCGTCCACACAAAATTCGATGCTACCCTCGCGCTCATGCGCGAACTGCTGCTTACGCCTACTTTCCCTAAAGATGAACTGGAGCAGATCCGCAACATTGTTTTGCAGGAGATCCGCCGCCGCGACGATGAGCCGATGAGCCGCATCTTTGAACTGGTGCGCTCCAAGTTCTATCGGGGCACCGCGCTTGGCCGGCTCAGGCTTGGCACCAGCGATAGCGTGCGCGCGCTGCAACGCTACGACCTGGTGGAATTCTGGAAGGCGCGCTACCAGCCCGATAACGTGCTCTTTGCCATTGCTGGCAAGTTCGACTGGGAGCATGTAGTAGAGCAGGTGCAGGCGCTTTTTGGCGACTGGACCGGTCACGCGGAACCTTCGCCGGTTCAGGAGCCGCATCCTACAACGAGCATCGCGCTGGAGCACCAGGAGGGTAAGCAGGAGCACCTCGGCATGATGTGCCCGTTCCCTAACTATACCGATCCCGATTACTACGCCGCAATGGTCATCAGCGAAGCGCTGGGCGGCAACATGGCCTCGCGCCTCTTCGTCGAGGTGCGTGAGAAACGTGGCCTGGTCTACGGCGTCTCGGCGGGCCTGGCCGGGAACCGGCACAGCGGAGCGCTGCGCATTTATGCGGGCACCACGCCAGAGCAGGGCCGCGAGTGCTTGCAGGTTATCATCAACGAACTGCGCAAACTGGAGCAGGAGGGCCTTACCGCCGACGAGCTGGAGCGCGCCAAAGTCCAGCTCAAGAGCGAGCAGGTCATGCGCGGCGAAGGCTCCGGCGCGCGCATGGGGGCGATAGCGCACTCCTGGTGGTACGAGCGCAAGATCAGGACCATCCAGGAGGTCAGAGAGGCTATCGACGCTGTGACGCAGGAGCAGGTGATGCGGGTATTGCAGCGCTTCCCGCTGCTCTCCCCGCTCACGATAGCCGCTATCGGCCCGCTTGAGCGCGAGGAACTGGTCGGCGATACGCTCTCGTTCTGAGGGCAGAATCATAAAAAACCTGTGGGCCGGCACAAGCCGGCCCACAGGTCTTTTTATTCTTTCACATCACGCTTCCATGTTAGTACGAAGGCTGTCACGGAGAAGACAGCCGAGTAGGCCAGGATAACCAGCAGGGCATGAGTACTCGTCAAATCGGGCAAGGGGAATATTGAGAGCACGGCCTTGACGGGGGCTTTAGCTGGCAGGAGCGCTGCGCCCAGACCGTTAAGATTTGGTCCCAGGAAGTAATAGATGACATTGAGCCAGAAATTGCTGTGCGTAACTTTGCTGGCGAGAACGAGCATCAATGGGAGGCCAACATTGTCGAGCGGGAACCAGGCCAGGGCCGCGCTCAGACCAATCGAGAGCGAGCGTCCCGCCACGGACATGCACGCTGCCATCAGGATCGTCGCACCCATGCTGATGAGCGTGCTCAGCATATAATCTTCGGTTGCCGACCAGAACGCCGGGGTCAGCGTTCTGAGCGTGTCGAAGTTTCCCGTCACGATACCAGCTACCGCGAGCGTGAGCAGACTCTGGAGCACGATATCAAAGACGAACAGCGCCAGCGCGATGATGACGATAGCCAGCAGCTTCGCGCTCAGCAACTGGACGCGCCCGATGCCGCGCGACAACTGGATGCGGATGGTGCCAAGCTGGTACTCAAGGCCGATGACGTTGGCCGTGATAATGATGAGGAAGATGCCGGCAAAGGCGCGTAGAACCTCCAGGTCATACTCCATAAAGCGATAGTAAAAACCAGGCGGGGTTTGCAGCAGCGCAGACCTTGTGCCATCAGCGGCGACCATGAAGACGGCGGGCACGCACATCGCGCCGAGCCAGAGCACGAACATAATCCAGGTCAGCCACTGGCGCGAAACCTTGAAGATCTCGCCGTACACAATGCCGGCAAAGCTGGGCCGCGCGGACCGTAATCGTAATTGCTCCGTAGAGCCATACATAGTCGCAATACTCATTTCACATCTCCTGAACCATTATTCGTCAGACGCAGGAAAACCTGCTCCAGATCATGCGTCGTCTGTGTCACAGTATCGGGCACGAAGCCGGCGCTGCTGAGGAAAAGGATAAGATCACGGCCACGCCCGCTAGGCGCGGGCGTAATCAGGGCATTGCTGGTATCGAGGCGGGCGTTCATCCCCCACGGCTGGCTTCTGATGAGGGCCAGCGCCTCCTGCGGGCGCTCAAGCGTCACCGTAAATTCGCCCTGCCCACGCACCAGATCCTCAACCGTGGTCTCTGTCACCAGTTGACCGAGGTTGATGATTGCCACGCGGGTGCAGATCTGCTGTACCTCGGTGAGCAGGTGGCTCGAAAAGAGGATGGTTTTGCCTTCGGCGGTGAGGCGGTGCATGAGATCGCGCATCTCGACGATGCCGGCGGGATCGAGGCCGTTGGCTGGCTCATCGAGAATCAGCACGTCGGGATCGTGCAGCAGGGCAACGGCGACGCCCAGGCGCTGCTTCATGCCGAGCGAGTAGGTGCGCACGCGATCCTTCTGGCGGGCGCGCAGCCCGACGATTTCGAGTACAGCATCGATGCGCTTCTCCGGCACCCCGCCCAGCAGGAAACCAAAAGCTCGCAGGTTATCGCGCCCCGACATATAGGGATAAAGCGCCGGCGTCTCGATGAGGGCACCGACGCGCGGCAGGATGCGGGCGCGCTGCGTTACGAGATCCTGTCCCAGAATCTCCACGCTGCCGGCAGTCGGGGCGATGAGTCCGAGCAGCATACGAATGGTGGTGGTTTTGCCAGCGCCATTGGGACCGAGGAAGCCAAAGATCTCGCCCTGCCGGACGGCGAGGTTGAGATTATTCACGGCGAGCCTTTGAGCATAGCGTTTGGAGAGGTTATGCGTCTGTAGCACGATTGCGCCGGAGTGTGGTCTGGCCGCGCCTGTGCCTGGCGCGGCCATCAGGGTATCAAACATGCCAGCTTTTCCCTTTCGTCGTATTAAAGATTTTTGCGTAGGGATAAGTAGAACCTTACTGGTCATGAGTCTAACAGGGAGTTGTCACAGGAGCATCACCGCTTTGTCGCAGATCCGTCACAGGGGCAGTCCTCACTATCTTCCAGCAAGCGCCTGTGGCGCTCACCTGATGTAGTATGTGTTGTGGCAAATGCGCTCTGCGCATTTGCCACAACACATACTACATCTTTGCGCGGCGATGGCGCGCGACCAATTCGGCTTGACAGATATATTGCAGCGTGATACAGGTATAGCATATGCTTAAAATTGCCGAGATTTACCTGCCACACTTGAAATAGAGGAATGGATATGATTACTGGAGAAGGTGGTATCAGTAGCTTTATTCATCGTTTTATACCCGCTCAGTCCGCGCAGGTCTCCCCTGGTCCTACTCTGCTGATGCTGCACGGAACCGGCGGCGACGAAAATGCCCTGCTCGACCTCGGACGCATGCTGGCGCCGGGGGCGGCGCTGCTCAGCCCGCGTGGCAAAATTCTGGAGAACGGGATGCCGCGCTACTTTCGCCGGCTTGCGGAGGGCGTCTTCGATCTCAGCGATCTGACGCGGCGCACCCATGAACTGGCCGATTTTGTAGAGACGGCCAGTGTCGCCTACGACTTCGATCCCGCGCGCGTCATCGCGGTAGGCTTCTCCAATGGCGCCAATATTGCGGGGAGCATGCTCCTGCTGCGTCCCTCGGTGCTCTCGGCAGCGGTGCTTCTCCATGCCCAGGTGCCTCTGGTGCCCCCATCACTGCCAAATCTGCTCGGCAAGCCGATCTTTATTGGCGCCGGTCTCGCTGATCCGCTGATCCCTGTGAACGAGACCGAGCGCCTTGTCGCGCTGCTGCAACAGGCCGGCGCGACGGTCACAACGTACTGGCACAACGGCGGCCACGAGGTCAGCCACGGCGAGGTGAGCGCGGCGCGCGAGTGGCTCGCGCCGCTGATAGAGAGCCGGGGAGTCGTATAAAAATCAGCAGATCTTATTGAATTGCTCTCGTATTTGCTTCACGGCTTCGACGATTAATCGGTGCTCGACCTGCTTGATGCGCTCGTGCAGCGTCTCTTCGCTATCCCCTTCTTCAATCGCGACCTCTTCGCGGCAGATGACGGGACCGGCATCGACTTCCGGTGTGACGTAATGGACACTGCTGCCCGTGATCTTGACGCCGGCGTCGAGCGCCTGCCGGACGGCGTGCAGCCCGCGAAAGACGGGGATAATTGTGCCGTCGCTCGTCGTGAAGCTGTTGCCCATGCCATCGTCGGGAAGGAGCGCGGGATGCAGATTGATGATGCGCCTCGGAAATTGCGCGATGAAGCCGGCGCTGAGAATGCGCATCCAGCCCGCCAGCACGATCAGATCCACGCGGAAGAGGCGCAGCAGTGACGCAAGCTGCTCCTCGGCCTGCGCACGCTGCGTCCACGGCAGAAATATGGCCGGCAGTTTGTGCTTGAGTGCCCGCTGCAAGCCCTGAGCGCCGGCTTTGTTGCTCACGACCAGAGCAATCTCCACGCCCGGCAGGCGCCCATCCTCCAGCGCGTCGATGAGCGCCTGCAAATTGCTGCCGCTGCCGGAAACGAGCACGGCGATGCGCAGCGCTCGCGGCTCCGGGGACCCGGGCGTTCTATGCTCCGGCGCGATCTTCCATGAGAAGACGCCATGATCGCTGGCGCTCATCCCTGCTGGACCTCTTTGTCTGCTTTGTCCAGCTCATCCAGGAAATGCTGCTTATAGTGCGCGACGCGCTGCTCCAGTTGCTTGTCGGACAGCGCCAGGATCTTCGCGGCCAGCAGCGCCGCGCCCTCCGGCTCCAGAATCGTTGGCGAGGCGATCCCAGAAGGCAGGCGCAGCGATGAGAGCACGTCCATGCCACCGAAGCGATCACTGTACGGCGGGCAGGCGATCACGGGATAGCGCGTGTTGGCGTCGATGACTGCCGAGAGCGCGTTTGAGCGGCCTGCGATGGTGATGTAGACGAGCGGCCCCTGCTGCTGCTCGTATTCTTTCAAGATTTCCAGCAGCCTCTGTGTGGCTTTGTGCGCCGAGCAGACGCGCATCTCGTAGGTGATTTCCAGCGTTTTGAGTGTCTTGACGACTCCCTGTGCGTGAGGAAGGTCGCCTTTGCTGCCCATGATGATAACAACTGATGGTGTCATATGTTTTTTTCCTCTATCTCTGACCGCTCGCCGCTGCGCGGTTCGCGGGGAGAAAAGTCTGCGGGCTGAGCGCCGCAGGCGCTCAGCCCGCAGACACTTCGTCACTGGTGAGCCTGGGGCGCTCGGCCCGCAGACCTTTCGTTACTGGTGAGCCTGGGGCGCTCGGCCCGCAGACTTTTCGTCACTGGTGAGCCTGGGGCGCTCGGCCCGCAGATACTTCGTTACTGGTGAGCCTGGGGCGCTCGGCCCGCAGGAGCTCCAGACGGACCACAACAGGCACATCGGGTTATTTAACGACCAGGATCGGGAAGGTCGTCGTTTTGTAAACCGCGATGGGCGATATCTTTGCGATAGTGCATATCCTCGAAAGAGATGTAGCTGGCGGCCTCGTAGGCAAGCGCCACGGCTTCCTGCAAGGTCGCGCCGCGTGCCGCCACGCTCAGTACGCGTCCGCCCGCTGTTACCAGACGGCCATCACGCAGAGCCGTGCCGGCGTGAAAGACCTGCACCCCCGGCACGCGACTGGCTGCCTCGAGGCCGGTGATCGGCAGACCAGAGCGGTACTTGCCGGGATAGCCACCCGACGCGATGCTGATACTTACAGCATGGCCTGCATGCCATAGGTTCCCGGTGTCTACGCTTTGCCCTTCGGCGTAGTCCAGCACGTCGAGCAGGTCCGCGCGCAGCAGCAGCATAAACGCCTGCGTCTCGGGATCACCGAAGCGCGTGTTGTGCTCCAGCACCATCGGCCCGCGCGCGGTGAGCATGATGTTGGAGTAGAGTACGCCGGAGAAGTCGATGCCACGTTCCTTGAGCGCCCGCAGCGTGGGCGCGATGATGCGCTCATGGATCTGCGCCTCCTGGGCCGGGCTGACGAAGGGCAGCGGGGTGAAGACGCCCATGCCGCCCGTATTGAGGCCCTGGTCGTGATCGAGCGCGCGTTTGTGATCCTGCGTCAAGGTCAGGGGGAGATAGTCGGCGCCGTTACAGATCGCTGTCGAACCGATTTCATCGCCCTGAAGGTAATCCTCGATCACCACGACTTCGCCGGCATCGCCGAAGATGCGCTCAACCATCATCTGTTTGAGCGCGTCGCGCGCTGTCTCCATATCCAGCGCGACAATCGCACCCTTACCGGCGGCATTGCCATCGGCCTTAACGACGACGGGCGCGCCATGCTCTTCGAGATAGGCCCTGGCCTCGTCGAAGTTGCGAAAAGTGCGATGCCGCGCCGTGGGGATGCCTGCTGAGGCCATCAGTTCTTTCGCGAAGGCTTTGCTCCCCTCCAGAGCCGCACCAGCCGCGCCGGGGCCGAAGACGCGCAGCCCGCGCTGGCGGAAAACGTCGGCGATGCCGTTGACCAGCGGAACCTCCGGGCCGACCACGGTCAGGTCAACACGGTTGCGCTCTGCAAAGGCGGCCAGTTCATCGAAGCGCGCTATGTCGAGCGGCGCGCATTCCGCGTAGGCGAGCATCCCCGGATTGCCCGGCGCGGCGTACACATGCGAGATGCGTGCGCTCTGCGCCAGCTTCCATACCAGTGCGTGCTCGCGTGCCCCCGAGCCAATTACCAGTACCCGCACGTAAATACCTCCGGTTTCACAATGGTCCTCTCACTACCGCGTCTCGCGGCACAAATGTTATACTGCGAGCGCCATGTCGCATGCCTGCGATGGGATCGAACGGCCAGCCACGCCTGTCCATGCAGCCGTAGCAGAACTCGCTGTGCAGCAGTTTGAGCGCGCTATCGTCATCTATGGCCGCGCCGTTCTCTTCAGCAGCCTGGATGGCGCGGCCAAGTCCGGCCATACTCAGATAGCCCAGGCTATCCACGCCCATATAGTCCGCGACCTCCTGGATGCTGCGCCCGGCGGCGATCAGCTCGGCTTCCTGTGGAATGTCGATGCCGAAGTAGCAGGGATGGCGCAGCGGCGGAGAACTTGAGCGCAGGTGAATTTCTTTGACGCCGCGATGCCGCAGCGCCGAGACCAGGCGCTTCATCGTGTTGCCGCGCACAATCGAGTCATCCACGATCACCAGGCGCGCGCCTTCGATCTTGGGCTGCACAAAGTTAAACTTCAGGTCTACCTCCAGCTGGCGCAGGCGCTGGTCGGGCTTGATGAAGGTGCGATCACTGTAGCGATTTTTGATGATTGCCTGGCTGTAGGGAATGCCCGAAGCCTCGGCATAGCCCAGCGCGGCGGGGATCGATGAGTCCGGCACTGGCAGCACCAGGTCCGCATCGACGGGATGCTCCTTTGCCAGCTCGCGACCAAGCGCCTCGCGCACCAGGTAGACATAACGCTCGTTCAACTGGCTGGTGGCGTCGGAGAAGTAAATATACTCGAAGACGCACAACGCCTGGCGCGAGACCTTCACCAGCGTTTCACCGCGCATGCCGCGCTCGTCGATAGTGATGAGTTCGCCCGGCTCGACCTCGCGCACAAATGTCGCGCCGAGCCGATCAAGGGCGCACGACTCGGAAGCAACGATCCAGTTATCGCCGATGCGGCCTATGCACAGCGGGCGCATGCCCCAGGGATCGCGCATGGCGTAGAGCTTACCCTCGGCCAGCATAATCAGGCTATAGGAGCCGCGCAGCAGCGGGAAGGTTGCGATCATGCGCTCGCGCAGCGTCTCGCCATCGGCGTAGAGCAGGAGCAGAGCAATCACCTCGCTCTCGGTGGTCGAGGTAAATATCTCTGGCGGAAACTGCTCGCGCAGGGTTTCGCCGTTGACCAGGTTGCCGTTATGGGCCAGCGCGATAGTATCGTACTGTCCCCGGCGCGGGCCAACAACGAACGGACCGGCGTTCTCGACGCAACTGGAGCCGGTTGTGGAGTAACGTACATGGCCGATGCCGCAGTGCGTAACCGGCAGGCTCATGCCCGAATCTTGAAAAACCTCGCGCACTTTGCCCATATTGACGCGGTGAACGATCTGTCCCGCGCTATCATAGACAGCCATGCCGGCGCTCTCCTGACCGCGATGCTGTAAGGCGGTGAGCGCTAATGTCAGGTAGTGCCTCACATCAAGGCTCTGCTCCTCTTTGCGTGCAAAAATACCCACGATACCGCAGGCATCATGTAATCGCTCCATGCGCCGTCCCTCTCAGGGTGTATCTGATTCCCGATACTTTCACTCGCTCGCGCCCGGGGCGCTCGCGCGGGTAAGCTGGTTGTGTGGACCAGGCGCGCAGCATCTGGTCCACACAACCAGCTTACCCCCTTCCTGCGCGGCAAAGCCACGCGAATATCCGCGAGAAGCTATCAAGTCTCAGACGCCTCTCGCACGATGTATTACGCCCGGGGGAGTTTCAATTTGCCCGTCAGGTCGGCGACCAGCGCGTAGCGGTCAGCGACGCCCTGCAAGCCTTCGGGCGTGACGCTCTGCAAATTGCGATAGACCTGCTTATCGAGCATGCGCGTCTTGTCGCCGCCCGGCCAGAGCCGCCAGCTATCGTTATCGATCACGTCGGCCACCAGCAGATCGCCCCGCGTGTCGCGCCCGAACTCGATCTTGAGGTCGACCAGCGTGACATCGATGGTTGCCCAGGCGCGCTCAAGCGTCTCAAAGACGCGGCGACTCTGATCGGTCATCCATTCGATCTCCGGGGCCTTTGCCACCCCCATCTTGATGATATCCTCCTCCCAGATCTGCGGGTCGTGACGCGCATCGTCCTTCAAGAACGTCTCGACGAGCACCGGATCGAAGCGCGTC
>Ga0070739_10008799_pt1 | contig 10219 bp, 9 predicted proteins | sample Coa_R1_7_FD_66445 | JGI IMG/M metagenome (GOLD analysis project Ga0070739, IMG submission 66445) | Surface soil microbial communities from Centralia Pennsylvania, which are recovering from an underground coalmine fire - Coalmine... | ecosystem: Environmental > Terrestrial > Soil > Unclassified ...
GATGTGATTTCCGCCGGACACTTCCTCGCCGTTGACCCACAAGCGAACCTCGCCGTTGATTGCCCGCACATAGTAATGGTTCCATTCGCCGACCCCTTTGCTCAGGTTCTTGCGCGGAAAGCTACGGCTGCCGTTGGGCGAGGTGGGCGGAAACGGCTTCATCTTCGCCTTGCCGACCGGGAAAACATCGCCGTTGGTCGTGAACCCTTCTGCCTTTTTCTTTGTCCGCTTCTCGTATTGCTCGACGTAGCCGTGATCGAGAATCTGCACTTCGATGCCGGCAGCCGGCAACTTGCCGGGCTTCAGCTCCTTGAGCACATCTTCGGGCACCCACACGAAGATGCCGGAATTGCCGGCGCTCTTATTGTGCCGCCACTGGGCCACCAACTCGAAGTTGGTGTAGATCTTTTTCGAGCGGCAAACGCCGATGGGCGTGCCGGTGCAGTGGATGTCGCCGTCCTTGCCGGTCCAGGTGTCTTTGTCGCAGTTGACGTTGACGAAGTCATCGAAGCTCAACGGCTTCCAACCGGGCCCTGTGCCGTCGATGAAGGCTTTAGGCAGCTCCGCCGCACGATCCGATGAGGCGGCGAGCAGCGTCAAACTGGCGATCAGCATGGTGAATCGAACTATTTTCATAAGTTAGCGCTCCTGTTCCCGTTGTACTCCTCAAGGTGTGCCTTCTATAACAACAATCATATGCCGGATGCGAGCAATCGATTCGAGATTCCACGATGAAAGTACCCCTGAAATGGCTTGCGGAACACGTTTCATTGACGCTCCCCGTCGCCGAGTTGGTCGAGCGGCTGACGCTGGCGGGCCTGGAAGTGTCCTCTGTGCGTTTGATTGGGATGCCAGCGCCGGAGGGATTGCGCGTCAAGTCTGCGGAAGCCGGCCCGGTGTGGCCACCAGATAAAATCGTCATGGCGCGGGTGCAAAAAGTCGAGCCGCATCCCGATCCCGCCGTCGTCAATCTGAAGCTACCGACCGTCGAGTACGGCAATGGCCGCACCAAGCAGCTGGTCACGGGAGCGCCGAATCTCAAGGTCGGTGACTCCAGCCAAACGGTGGTCCTCGCTCTGACCGGCTCGGTCCTCTTCAGCCATCACGCCAAGAGCAGCGAAAAAGTGCTGCAAGAATTGAAACCGGCCAAGATTCGCGGCATTGCCAGCGATGCGATGGTTTGCTCAGCGTTCGAGCTGGGCATCGACGACGACAAGGAAGCCGGCATTATCTTGCTCGACGAGGAGGTTGCACCCGGCACGCCAGCCGTCGATTTCATGGGCGATATTGTGATTGAGTTGGAAATCACGCCGAACATGGCACGGTGCTTATCCGTGATCGGCGTGGCCCGCGAGGTTGCCGCGTTGACCGGGCAGAGTCTGCGTCTGCCTCCGCACCAGCCCAAGGCCGAGGGGCCTGCCATCGAAGGACAGGCACGCGTCTCCATCGAAGATCCGGCGTTGTGCGCGCGTTATGCGGCCATGCTCCTCAAGGACGTGCGCATCGGCGCTTCACCGGGTTGGATGCAGCGACGCCTGAGTTACGCCGGCATGCGGCCCATCAGCAACATCGTGGATGTTACCAATTATGTCTTGCTGGAATGGGGACAACCCCTGCACGCTTTCGATTACGACAAGCTGCGCCAGCGCGCCGGCGGCAAAGCGCCGCACATCATCGTTCGCCCCGCAAGAACCGGCGAGACACTGACCACACTCGACGAGGGCAATAAGGCGACACCGTTCAAGCTGACTACGGAGATGCTGATTATCGCCGATGAGGCGGGACCAATCGCGCTGGCCGGCATCAAGGGCGGCGCCGATACGATGGTCACAGAATCTACGCGAAATGTGCTGCTGGAATCGGCGAATTTCGATTTCCTCTGCATCCGCCGCACCATGAAGGCGCTCAACCTGCCCAGCGAGGCGAGCGTGCGCTTCAGCAAGGGCATCCATCCCGAAACCGTGAAACCCGCCGCCGAACGTGCCGCCGAGCTGATGCGGCAGTACGGCGGCGCTACCGTTTGCCGCGGCATCGTCGATGTGTATCCGCGACCGCTGCCGCCGCGAGCCATCGAACTGAAAATGGCGGAGGTGCGCCGCATCCTCGGCATGGACATGCCGCGCTCCGAATGCGTCCGCATCCTGCGCGCCTTGGAGTTTCAGGTTGAAGCGATTGGCACGGATGCTCTCCGCGCCACAGTGCCGCCGCACCGGATCGACGTGGAAGAGGGGCCGGCCGATCTCATCGAGGATCTGGTGCGGCTGTATGGCTACGACAAACTGCCGGCGGCTCTGTTGGCCGATCAGCTGCCGCCGCAACGGACCAATCAGCCGCTCGTTTTCGAGGAGCGCCTGCGCGATCGCCTCGTTGCCCTCGGTTTGCAAGAGGTCATCACCTACTCCTTGACGACAGAAGAGCGCGAGAAGCCGTTGGGCTTGCCGCCGTGCGAATATGTCCGCTTGCTGAACCCCATCAGCAGCGAACGCGAAGTCATGCGGCACAGCTTGCTCGCGGGCGTCCTCAACGTGGCGGCGGCGAACCTGCAACATACCAATGATGTGCGGCTGTTCGAAATCGGTTCGGTGTATCTGCCGCGGGCCGATCAGAAGCTGCCCGACGAGCCGCGCCGCGTCGCCCTCGTTCTGTGCGGCGTGCGGCAGCAGGAATTCTGGGCCGAAGCCCCCCCCTCCCCCCCCCAACTTGGGGGGGGGAGGGGGGGGACGCAACCCCTGGATTTCTTCGACTTGAAGGGCATCTTGGAAGCGCTCCTGACCGATTTGCACGTAGCGAATGGGACGTATCGTTCGATCAAAGTTCCCGCCCTGCATCCTGGCCGAGGCGCGGAACTCGTGGTGGGCGAGCGCGTAATCGGCTCGTTCGGCGAACTACATCCAAAGGTCGCCGAAGCGTTCAATCTCGGCGGACGCACGGTGCTGATCGGCGAAATCGATTTGGAAGCGCTGCGCAGTACGCTACCGGCCCGGCATCTCTATCAGCCGGTGCCGCGCTTTCCTCCAGCGTTACGCGACCTTGCCGTCCTCGTCGAAGAATCGATGCCGGCCGAGCGCGTGGCGAGCGAAATCCGCGCTGCCGGCGGTGCATTGTTGCGGGACGTGCGATTGTTCGATCTGTATCGCGGTGAAAACATTCCTGCTGGGCACAAGAGCCTCGCCTATGCCTTGACCTATCAGGCCGACGACCACACACTGACGGATAATGAGGTCAAGAAGGCCCACGACAAAATCATGGGGCGTCTCAAGCACGTCCTCAAGGCGCAAATTCGGGACAAATAAGGGCCGGAAAATCTCATGTCTGACGATCCCTCCACCACGAACCTGCCGACGGTCGAGGGCTTTCTGAAAACCGTTCTGAGGAGCGGTCTGCTCAATCGCGGCCAGCTTCAGGAGGCGCTGCGCGATGTGCCGAAAAACCAGCGCGACGATCCGCAAGCGTTGGCCGATCACCTGGTCCGCAAAGGCAAATTATCGCGCTTCCAGGCGGGCAAGCTCCTGAGCGGCAGCGGCAAAGGGCTGCTGCTGGGGCATTATCAAGTGCTCGCTCCCATCGGCCGCGGCGGCATGAGTACGGTGTATCTGGCCCGCGATGAACGCAGCGGCGAATTGGTGGCTCTCAAGCTGCTGACGCCCAGCCGTTGGCGCAATCGGGAGCAGTTATTAGCACGTTTTCAGCGCGAGATGGAGCTGAGCCGTCGCGTCGCTCATCCGCACCTGGCCTGGACGCACGAGAGCGGCTTCGTCATGGGCGTCTACTACATCGCGATGGAGTACATTCCCGGCAAAAACTTGTCCAAGATCGTCGCCGAAAGCGGTCCCTTGAAGGTGCCGCGCGCCGCGCGCCTGATGGCCGAAGTGGCCTCCGCTCTGGAGCACGCCCACAATCAAGGGTTGATCCATCGGGACATGAAACCGTCGAACATCATGATTACGCCCAACGATCATGCCAAGGTGCTCGATCTGGGCTTGGCGCTTATGGAGGGCGAAGAGGCCGAGCAAAACGTGATTGGCGGCCTAGGTTACATCGTCGGCACCATGGATTACATTGCCCCGGAGCAGACCACCGATGCGACCGGCGTGGACTGCCGAGCCGATCTGTACTCGCTGGGCTGCACATTGTACTTCGCGCTGAGCGGTCAGCCGCCATTTCCCGGCGGCACCAGCCGCGACAAGATGCGGCGTCATCGCCAGGAGGAGCCGCGGCCGCTGCGCGAGCTGGCCCCGGACGTTCCGGTTGGCTTTGCTCGACTTATCGAGCGTTTGATGGCCAAAGATCCGGCCCAGCGTCCGCCCTCAGCCGTCGCTGTCGAAGAGGAGCTGCGCGCCTGGGCGACTGAGGACGCAGCCCTGCCGCTGGACCGCCGCGAAGATCCGTGGTATACCGAAGCAGTCTCATCGTTGCAAAATGCGGAAACGTCAACGGAGTATAGTTTGCCGGGCATCTCGACACCGGAGATCGACTTATCCGCTGAAATGCCCGGCAATCCCGGCTGGTCGATGCAGACGAAACTGCTGTTGTTGGCCCTTGCGTTGGTTGTGGGTAGTGCGACTCTGTTTTTCGTGCTGATACTGCTGCTTGCGACTAGGTAGGCATCCGAGCCGCGCACGCAGCGCAGCGGAGTAAGCGGCCGCGCGGGACGGCCCGCTTACTCCGCTGCGCTGCGTGCGCGGCTCGGATGCCTATTTCAGTCGATCTAGCTCCTCGTCCGCGCTCTGCCGCTGATCCTATTGGATTTTCCCCAAAAAATCATCGAATCCGCCATTGCCTCTGGCCCAACATTGTCTTAAGATCATTCATTGACAACTGGGTGGGTATCTTATCCAGAGTGGCTGAGGGATTAGGCCCTGCGAAGCCACAGCAACCGGTCCTCCCCAGAGGATGCTGGTGCTACCTCCTACCCGGCATGGCCGGGAGAGATAAGATCGTGTGCCCCGCACGCCTCTTGCTCTTGTCTCCGCTGTCGCGGAGAAATCCCTGGACGATACACACCTCCACAAGAAAAGAATTCACCGCAGAGAACGCAGAGAGCGCAGATAGAAAAACAGAGACAAAAAAAGACGCAATGCCTTCACGCTTTCGCAATGTCCTGTTTTGGTTTTTGCTCTTCTCTTTCTTCTTTTCTCTGCGCTCTCTGCGTTCTCTGCGGTGAATTCTCCGTCGAAAACTTTGCTCCGGCATTTGGAGGAACTTCTGTGTCTTCACCTTTTGTCCGCGGCCTGAAATGTCGCTTGTGCGGCCAAGCGTATCCCATCTCGGCGACCAACTTCTGCACCGAGGACTTCGGTCCGCTGGAAGTCGAGTACGATTACGACGCCCTTGCCGACAGCCTCGATCGCGCCAAAATCGAGCTGCGTCCCTTCAATATGTGGCGCTACCAGGAGTTTCTGCCGCTGGACGGCGAGCCGACGGTTGGTCGGCAAGTCGGCGGTACGCCGCTGGTCAAAGCGCATCGACTGGCCCATGAGCTGGGCGTCGAACAGCTGTGGATCAAGAACGATGCCGTCAATTTCCCCACCCTCTCGTTCAAGGATCGTGTCGTTGCCGTGGCCCTGAGCAAGGCGCGCGAGTTGGGCCTGACGACGGTGGGCTGTGCATCGACGGGCAACCTGGCCAACAGTGTCGCCGCCAACGCCGCCGCCGCCGGACTGGAGAGTTACATCCTCGTCCCCTCCGACCTGGAGCGATCCAAGATTCTCGGCACGAGCGTCTTTGGGGCGAAGGTCATCGGCATCAAGGGCACCTACGACGAGGTCAACCGGCTCTGCACGCAGATCGCCTTCAAATACGGCTGGGGCTTCGTCAATATCAACCTGCGGCCGTTCTACGCCGAGGGATCGAAGACGTTCGGTTTCGAGATGGCCGAGCAGCTCGGTTGGCGAACGCCGGGACACGTCGTCTGTCCGATGGCCGGCGGCAGTCTGATCGGCAAGATTCACAAGGCGTTTAACGAGCTGCACCGCACGGGCATGATCGACAAGCCGAGCTGCAAGTTCTACGGCGCTCAGCCGACGGGCTGCAATCCCATCAGCGCTGCGGTCAAAAATGGCTGGGAAGCGCATCGTCCGGTGCGCAAGCCGAATACCATCGCCAAGTCGTTGGCCATTGGCGATCCGGCGGACGGCTATTTCGCGACCAAGGTCATCCGTGAAACGGGCGGCTGGGCCGAGGATGTGAGCGATGCAGAAATCGCCGAGGCCATGGCGCTATTGGGCCGCACCGAAGGCATCTTCGCCGAGACGGCCGGCGGCGTCACCGTCGCCGTGGCCCGCAAGCTCATCGAGCAGGGCCGGCTGCCACGCGATGAGGAAATCGTTCTCTGCATCACCGGCAATGGTCTGAAAACGCAAGATGCCGTGGCGGATTGCCTGGAGGAGCCGGCCGTGATCGCGCCGTCGCTGGATGAGTTCAGCGGTTTGCTCGCCGAAGAGTCGAGTGCGGTATTGGTATAATATAGCCCCCGGCTTGCCGGGGGTGGATTTCCCCCGGCAAGCCGGGGGCTAACCAGGATTTGTTTTCGCGGAGGTTTCTTCATGCCGGTCACCATTCATATTCCGACACCGATGCGTCAGCACGCCGACGGGCAAGCATCCGTGCAGGTTGCGGGATCAAACGTGCAATCCGCGCTGGCCGCACTGGGCGACAAACATCCCGCCTTGACGCAGCGCATCTTCGAGAACGGGCAAGTGCGCCGCTTCGTCAATATCTATCTTAACAATGAGGACATTCGCTATCTCGATAATCTCGCCACTCCGGTCAAGGACGGCGACGAGCTGGCGATCATCCCTGCGGTGGCCGGAGGTTGACATGAGCGACGCCGGCGCGTCTGAGGTGCCCGAAGGCGCCGCGGTCTTTCCCCTGATACCGGCCGAGCTGGGCGTCAACCCGCTCCTGCTGGCGGTCCTGCACGCTACTGTGTTCCTGGCCGGCTCCGACGATGACGTAGTTCAACCCGACGCCGCCGAGGAGGCACTGCAATACTTGGCCGGCTACATGCAGCGCCTCGATGGGCCGCTCTTGCGCCAGGTGCGCGAAGACCTGGCTTGCTTGGTATCCTTTGCCAAGCAGGAGAAATGGCCCAAACAGCTGATTCGCATGTTGCAACAATTCCTCAAAGATTTCGGAATCGAGAAAGACGAAGCATGAGCAACGACGTATCTGGACAAGCCCGGAGCGCCAGCGACGGGAGCTTGGAGCGCTATAGCCGGCAGATTCGTTTCCCCGGCGTCGGCGAGGCCGGCCAGCGCCGGCTGCTCGCTTCGCGCGTGACGTTGTGCGGTTGCGGCGCTCTGGGGACGGTGTTGGCCAATGCTCTCGTTCGCGCCGGCGTCGGCCATCTGCGCCTGATCGACCGCGATTTCATCGAGACGAGCAATCTGCAACGGCAGGTGCTTTTCGATGAACACGATGTCGCGGAAAATCTACCCAAGGCCGAGGCCGCCGCCCGCAAGCTCGCGGCCATCAATTCTAGCGTTCACGTCGATCCCGTCGTCGCCGACATCGACCGCACCAACATTCTCGAACTGACCCAGGACGCCGATCTGATTCTCGATGGTACAGACAATTTTGAGATCCGTTATCTCATCAATGATGTCGCCGTCAAGCTAGGCAAGCCGTGGGTCTACGGCGGCTGCATCGGCAGCCACGGGCAAACGATGACGATCCTGCCCGGCGAGACTCCGTGTTTGCGCTGCGTCTTCGAGGCCGCTCCAGCGCCGGGAGAAGCCGGCACTTGCGAGACGGCCGGCGTTCTCGGCCCCATGGTCAACATCATCGCCAGTCTGCAAGCGACCGAGGCGCTCAAGATCCTCACCGGACGCCGCGACAAGATCAACCGCGAGCTGTTGTACTTCGATATCTGGGATAACATGCAGCGCCGCATCAAGATCGCACCGCTGTTGGGCAAAGTCGATTGCCCGTGCTGCAAACATCGCCGCTTCGAGTGGCTGGACGGCGCCCACGGCTCGCAGACAACCAGCTTGTGCGGCCGCAACGCTGTACAGGTTTCGCACCGTACGCCGTCCAAGCTCAATTTTGAGCAAATGGCAGCGCACCTAGAGAAAATGGGCGAAGTGAGTTACAACCGATTCTTGCTGAAATTCAACGTCGAGAGCTATGAATTCACGGTGTTTCCCGATGGCCGAGCCATTATCAAGGGTACCGCGGATGTGGACAAAGCGCGGACGTTGTATGCGAAGTATGTTGGGCATTAAAGGCATAAAAGCATGAAGAGGTCGAGGATATGTCTGCCATCGTGAAATCGATGCCACAACTCGCTCGTCCTGCGCCGGCTCGTTTGCAGGAAAAGGCGTCAGCCGACTCCTTTTATCCTCTACATCGCTTCAGCGTGGATCAATACGAGAAGATGATCGAGGCGGGAATATTGACGAGCGCGGATCGCGTGGAATTGATCGAGGGTATCGTAGTCCAGAAAATGACCCAACATCCTCCTCATGCCGTGGCCATCGATTTCGCCTTAGATGCGCTCCATCCCTTGCTTCCCGACGGCTGGCGACTCCGCGAGCAGAAACCGATCAAGCTTAGCAATAGCGAGCCTGAGCCAGACTTGGTCATTGTGCGCGGTCCTCTCCAGCGCTACGAGCGGCGGCATCCGGGCCCGCGCGACATCGCTTTGCTTCTCGAGGTCGCCGATACTGCTTTAGAGGCCGATCGTCAAGAAAAGGGCCGGACGTATGCTCGTGCCCACATCCCGGTTTACTGGATCATTAACTTGATTGATCGGCAGGTTGAAGTGTACACCGAGCCGAAAGGCGGCAAAACGCCGGCGTATCGCCGCCGCATGGATTATACCTTCAAGGCCCAAGTACCCCTGAGGATCGAAGGAAATGAGGTCGGGCAGGTTTCTGTAAGCGAGTTGTTGCCGTCGGCGTCAGCCGATTCAAGATGAACTGCCCGCGCCCAGTCGGTAAGTTATGGGAGGATGCGGCCCCAGGCCACATGTGGCCAACTGGATCACCCTGATATGCTTAACGTGAACATTGGGAAGAGGCGATGTGTCCAATCGAGATAGGATATAGAGGACACTAAAATGCGCACAGATTTGACCGTTTTCGCTAAGGACTTCCCCGAAGTCCGCTTGGTAGTTGAGGTGAAGCCAACCATTGCCGTCCCTGCCGAGGAAGATACAGCCGTTAAGCAATTGGCGCGGTACATGTGGGGCACGAACTGCCATTATGGTCTCATCGTAACCCCGAGTAAGACTTATGTTCTTCGCGATGACTTCACGGTTCCTGGCCCGGAGGCCATTCATATCACCGATGTTCTTCCGACGCGGATACTATTCAGTCGATTGGGCTGGGCTTATCCTGAAACCATTAGTGAGCAGCACCTGGAAACCTTAACGCGGGAATGGTTGGAGAGTTTGACGAGTTCCTATGATGCGGCGCTTCCGGACAATCCGGATGTGATGAAGGCCTTCTTCCCGGACATCGTTGGTGCAGTGGCCGAAGGACGAGTTGTCTCGGAGGCTGCCATCGGATGACTGTCCGACATGTGTTCATTGAGACGAACTTTCTTTTCAGCATCTTCTGTATGCCGAGCAAGCGCCATCGAGACGCGCTGGCGCTTAAAGCGCGGTTCGATGCTAGAGAAATCAAGCTTTATGTTCCTTACCTCTGCTTTCAGGAAGCCCGAAATCTCATAAGTAAGTCTCTGCCGGGGAATCGCTGTTCGGATTTATTGGAGTTCCATCGCTTCGCCTCCATGTCGGGCAACGCTGACTGGAATTTCGAGGAAGTGAAAAAGTTCCTCGATGCCGCAACAGGCGAAGTTAACCGAACAAAGGCGGTCTACAAACGAGAATTAGCTGATTTTACCAATGTTCTCGGAGACGGGCTTTTACATGCTGATAAGAAAGTATTCGACTTTCTGGAGGCACTCGATCTAGATGGGGATGCTCTCGCGTACAACGATAAGCTCATCCTAAGTTCGGTACTCGTCAAAGCCAAAGAACTGCGCGAGTCTGGCGAGCATTCCCTGTACTTCGTTTGCCTCGACAAGAGACACCTTGAGCCGACCCCTGATCGTCCAAAGATGACACGCTATTACAACGAGGCCGGTCTTAACTTCGTCTCCAGGTTCGTGTTACCTGATACGTCCACGATTTCGCCCTGAAGTAATCGTGCTGTGGGGAGCCACCAATGATTTATCTCGATAACGCCGCCACCAGTTTTCCCAAACCCGAAGC
>Ga0070739_10008800_pt1 | contig 10218 bp, 6 predicted proteins | sample Coa_R1_7_FD_66445 | JGI IMG/M metagenome (GOLD analysis project Ga0070739, IMG submission 66445) | Surface soil microbial communities from Centralia Pennsylvania, which are recovering from an underground coalmine fire - Coalmine... | ecosystem: Environmental > Terrestrial > Soil > Unclassified ...
TAATTTACATATCGGCCCGTCTTGAATGTGCCGCCGCCCGCGCCGGCGAACACGATGGGCAGATTCACGTGCGTGTGGGCGTTGCCGTCCGCATTGCCGCCGCCGTAAACGATCATCGAATTGTGCAAAATGGATTTCCCGTCAACGTCCTTGATGGAATCCAGTTTTTGGAGGAAGCGCGAAAATTGCAGCACATACCAGCGGTCAATCTCGGCGACTTTTTTGATGCGTTCGGGTTTGTTTTGATGATGCGAAAGATCGTGATGGCCCTCGAAAATGCCGATTTCCCCGAACGAACGGTTGTCGCCGTCGTGCGCCAGGCAAAGCGTCGCCACGCGCGTGGAATCCGTCTGGAATGACAACGCCATCAAATCGTACATGAGCTGGATGTATTCGGCGTAATCTGCCGGAATGCCCGCAGGCGCATCGCCGCCAAGGTCCTTCACCGGGCCGAGCCGCTCGGCTTTTTGGATGCGCGCTTCAAGTTCCCGCACGCCGGTTAGATATTGGTCCATCTTGTCACGGTCGCGCGAGTCCAGGCGCTTTTCCATCCGACGCGCGTCGTCCATGACGAAATCAAGGATAGACCGTTGTTCAACCTGGCGACGCTTGCGGTTCTCGGCGCGTTCATTGGGCGCGCCAGCGCCAAAGAGCCTTTCAAACACAAGGCGCGGATTGGTCTCAGGCGTCATCGGGGTGGTCGGCGAATTCCACGAAAGGTTGTATTGGTAGGCGCAGGAGTAATTATTATCGCACGAGCCGGATTTGCGCACGCTGTCGCACGTCAATTCCAGCGAAGCGAATCGCGTGAGGTGTCCGATCTCGCGCGCGAAAACCTGGTCAATCGAAACGCCCGCATGAAGATCCGTCGCGCTTTTCTTTAAACGCACGCCGGTGAGAAAAACACCCGTTCCCCGCGCATGATCGCCCGCACCATCCGCCCCGCCGATGGCATTGCGCTGGTCCAATCCACCCATCACCTGGATCATGTTGCGCGCCTGTTCCAACGGCTTGAGCGTTTCGCTGATGGGGAAATCCGCGCCTTCCTTTTGCGGCCACCATGAGGCGGGAATTGCGCCATTCGGGAAAAATACAAATGCCGTCCGCAACGGTGCGCCGCTTGCAGTGACGCCCAGCTTCGGCGCGGACGAAGCCATCGCCTTGAAAGGTGTCAACGATTCAAACGCCGGCAAGGCGAGGCACGCGCCCAGCCCGCGCAGGAAATGACGGCGGCTCAATTGTATCCGGGCGGCCTGGCGCGCGGCGGCGATTTCTGTCGGCGTGTGCATATTTAGTTGCGTTCGGCCCGTTGTTCGACATGTCCCGACGACGGCGGTACAACAGTATTCCTATCATAATATCGACGTTTTTGGAAGGGGGCAGATTCAATGATTCCATTGAGCACGGCGGAGAACCGTCCGTTCTCGCGGTCGAGCCGGTCTACAATCTGGTCCACCGTCTCCACGTCGTAATAATCCAAACCACGCCCAATCGCGTAAGTCAGCAGTTTCTCGGTCAACGTGCGGTAAAAATCCTCGCGATGATTGGTGACGAGAATGTGCTTGAGCTCGCGGATGTTCTTGAACGATTCGCCCGTGATGAGCGTGCCGGAGGCATCAATCGGCTGGTCGCGCTCGTGTTCGCGCCACATGCCCATGGCATTGAAATTTTCCAGCGCCAGCCCGAGCGGGTCCATGCGATTGTGGCAGGAACTGCAAATCGGTTTCTCGCGATGGATCGCCAGCACCTCGCGCAAGGTCGGTTGATGCCCGTTCACTTCGTGGTCGGAATCTTCCAACAGCGGGACGTTCGCGGGTTGCGGCGGCGTGGGCGTGCCCAGAATGTTATCGAGGATGAACAAGCCGCGTTTCACCGGCGAGGTGCGCGTGGGATTGGAAGTGACCGCCAGCACGCAGCCACTTGTCAGCACGCCGCCGCGCGGACAGCCCGGCGGCAAGGTGACGCGCACCATCTCGCTTCCGCTCACGTTCAGATTCGTGAGGCCGTAATGCCGCGCCAGCCGGCCGTTCAAATAGGTGTAATCGCTGTCAATCAATTCCATCACATTGCGGTCATCGTGTACGATGTGGTTGAAGTAAGCCTCCACTTCGTGGCGCATCGAACGCCGCAGTTCGAGGCTAAATTCCCTCTTGGACCTCGCGGCGGAAAGTTTCAAATAAATTGCATGCGCCTCGGCGTGTTCACCCTCGGTCCATTGTTCCCTCGGCTTTTGCCTCAATTCATGCAATCGCGCCCGCATCTTCGTGATTTCCGGGTCCGGATGTTCGTCACCTTCAAGGACCACGGCCGAATCAATGGGCACCGTTTCGATGTCGCGCGCCTGCAGCCATTGGCCGGTGAAATTTTTTATCAACGCGTCCGAACGCGAATCGGCCAGCATCCGCTTGACCTGCGCGGGAAGATTCGCGCGAAGTTGCTTTTTCGCCGCAAGCTGGATCAATTCATCGTCGGGCATCGAAGACCAAAGAAAATAGGAAAGGCGCGAAGCCAGGGCGTATTCATCAACGAACGGCTGCGTTCCCGGCGGATGGTCCGGCTCGACGTTTTCTTCGCGAAACAAAAATTGCGGCGACCCCAGCACCGCAGTCATTGCCTGCGCAACGCCCGCTTCAAACGTCTTCCCGCGCTGCTTGTAAAAATCTTCTGCAAGGCGCGTGAGTCGGTCCACCGTGCCATCGTCGGCGGGATGACGGAATGCCCTGCTCGCAAAAGCCGCAATCAACTCTCGCGCATAAGCGCGCCGGGCCGAAGAACCGGCCGGCACTTCGCGGGGGAAGAATCGTGAGTAATTTTTTGGCGCAACATAATACTTTTCGACGAATGGCCCGCGAACTGTCACCGAATCGAACCGGATGGCCAGTGAGCGCGGCCTTTTTTGGTCGGGTGTCAAAGGCTCGACTTCGAAGGTCAATTGATGACCGCCCGGCCAGAAGTCGTGCTTGAATTCGAAGTGAAATGGTTTGTCGCCCTCGCGGATGAATTCCTTGCGCAGCAGTTCCTGGCCGTCTGCCTTGAAGATGACGCGGCATTTGTTGTAATCGAACTCATCCTCGACAAACTGTTCGGTCGCTGCCAAATCCAGCAACAGCTCGTAAGGCCCGCCGTTCGTCACATGAAGCGTTTTGGAAACCGACGCATGTTCGTAATACGAAAGCCACAACGATCCCCAGGCGCCATCCTGGCTGAACGACTGGCCCGCAATCACGCGTTCCTTTGGCACGCGCGAAACCATCGGCACCGCCTTTGCCACGATCGTTTTTGCCGCGTCCAAATATTTCTCGAACAACATCGGCGAAAGCGTGAGGACGTCGCCGATATCGTCAAAGCCATAACCGGTATCGTCCGCGGGAAATTCTTCCGTTGTATCGTAATCCACGCCCATCAAGTCACGGATGGTGTTGCGATATTCAACGCGGTTGAGCCGCCGCAAGGTCACGCGGCCAGGATCGGGATTTTTCGGATCCAGACCGAAGTCATCGTATTTGATCCAGTCCACGAGGCGCTTCATTTCATCGGCGGAAGGATGCGGTTTTTTGGCAGGAGGCATGAGGCCGGCGCGCAAATTTTTCAACGCATTGAACCAAAGCGTGCGATTGGTCACCAGCGCTTCATCCGACTTGAACTGGTCGAAAGTCACGCCGCCCTTGTTCGCGCCGTCCTCGTGGCAGTCGCCGCAGTATTGATCGAGAATGGGCTGGACGTTCGCGCGAAAATGCGCCGCAACAGGCAATGCGGCGCCATCGGCGGAAAAAGCAAAAAAGACCGCCGTCGCCGTCAAGTATATGAATCTCCGCATCTATTAGGCCGTTCTGAACAATACTCCAGTAACTATGACTTAATCCGACCCGAAATTCACCTGAAATATTCAGGTTTCCCGCTGCATCCATGTCACTAATTCACATGACATCCCGGTCCTTATGAGCGCGGACGGCAGTATCCGCAGTGCTTTCTTTCCCGCGTGACTTTGGCACTTTCCCAACGCAATATGCCCGCGATCGAGCATGAAAAAAACTTCTCCTGTCTCCCGCAGCGGACGTTTCGCCGCCGGTCCCGGCGCGGACGTCGCGCGCTTCACCGAATCCATCTCGTTCGACTGGCGGCTTTGGGAGCATGACATTCGCGGATCCATCGCCCACGCCACGATGCTGCAAAAAATCGGCATTCTCACCAACGCCGAACTGAAGGAAATCGTCGGCGGTCTCGAAAGCATCGCGCAGGAAATCCGCGATGGAAAATTCGATTGGAAGCCCGAACTCGAAGACGTCCACATGAACATCGAGGCCGAATTGACGCGGCGCGTCCCCGCCGGCGAGAAGCTGCACACCGGCCGTTCGCGCAACGACCAGATCGCGCTCGATATGCGGATGTGGGTGAGGGACGAAATCGTCGCGTTGCAAAATGAGTTGCGAGAACTACAACGAGCGCTGGTGGATTTGGGCGCGAAAAATTCCGAAGTCATCATTCCCGGCTACACGCATCTGCAACGCGCGCAACCGGTCCTTTTGGCGCATCACCTGCTCGCGTATGTCGAGATGCTCGAACGCGATCATCAACGGCTCGCGGATGGTTCGGAGCGCGTTAATGTCTGTCCATTGGGCAGCGGGGCGATTGCCGGTTCCACGCTGCCGCTCGACCGCGAAACGGTCGCGAAACTACTCGGTTTCGTAGATGCAAAAGGCAACGCGCGCGTGTCGCAAAATTCCATGGACGCGGTGAGCGACCGTGATTTTGCAGTTGAATTTTGCGCGGTGGCGGCGTTGCTCGCGGTGCATTTGTCGCGGCTGGCCGAGGATTTGATTTTGTGGGTGAGCAGCGAATTTAATTTCATCAAGATCGCCGACGCCTACACGACCGGTTCGTCCTTGATGCCGCAGAAGAAGAATCCGGACATCGCGGAGCTGACGCGCGGCAAGGCAGGCCGGGTCATCGGCAATTTGGTGTCGCTCCTGACGCTCTTGAAAGGTTTGCCGATGACCTACAACCGCGATCTGCAGGAGGACAAGGAGCGGTTGTTCGACAGCGCCGACACCGTGCGCGCCTGCGTGCGCTTGATGGCCGCCATGCTGCAGAACACGACCATCAACGCGAAAAATTGCGCCGCGGCCGCCAGCGACCCGGCATTGCTTGCGACCGATTTGGCCGATTATCTGGTGCGCAAGGGAATGCCCTTTCGCCAGGCGCATCATGCCGTCGGTGCGGTCGTGGCCCTGGCCGAAAAAACCGGCAAACCGATCAATCAACTCACGCTTCCCGAATTCCAATCCGTGGACAAAAAATTCGACGCGGATGCGTTGAACGTTTTCGATTTGAAAAAGGCCATGGCGCAACGAAATGCCATCGGCTCGCCGGGGATGAAGGAAGTGGAGAGGCAACTTGCGCGGTGGAAAAAGTTAAAATAACCACGATTCACAACGAGAGCCCAAAGGTACGTTGGAAAGTAACCAAATCGCGACTCCCGATGTGGTCCCGCAGGGACAATGGAAAGTAGCCGGCCACAAGGTGGCTGGTAAAATTGTCAAACGCGAATCCGTCCTGAAAGGACAGGGGGAAAACATTTAATTACCAAGGGTGCAAACTCTTCCAACGTCCCTTCAGGACGAAAATTTTTTCGCATCGAGCCCAGACACTTCGTGTCTGGCTACTGTCCGACGTCGCCTCGCGACAGCAAGAAAGATGTCTGAAAAAACCTCTACTCTTTAGAACATGTTTTGATTGAAATTCTGAGTGTGTTCCAATTGAATTTGGAAAAAGCATCGTTATGCCATCGACCCAGCGCACAAGCCTTCACCACCACGTGGTCTTCAGCACGAAAGACGGGCATCCATTCATCGAGGACAAATGGCGAGGCCGTTTGCACGAATACCTGGGCGGACTCGTTAGTAAGGCAATATTTATGGTAAAGCCCTCCGATCTCAACCGTCGCGCATGAAAAAATGCTCTTACTGTGGCAAAGAGTATCCCGACGAAGCGACCAACTGTTTGATAGATGGCGAGTCGCTTCCAAGAAGCGCTGTAGAATCTGCTGATGTTGCTGCACCAATCGAACCCGCAGCGGCGGACACAGCGACTTCAGAGGAACAGGAACCTGCCACCCTGCCAGCTACCTCAAATTGGACGGAAAAGCAGCTTCTCATTATCGAATTAGTCTTGGTCTGCTTGATTGCATTTGGTGGGAGTCTTTTCTACTCAATGCGCTTTTTGGCAAATGAAAATTTCACGCCGCAGAAGAGCACCAATTTCACCTGGTACTATGCAATGATGAGACAGGGCGTAAGCCTCGGGTTGGTCTGGTATCTGCTTCTGCGCAGGGGAAAGAAATTTTCAGACTTGGGATTGCGTTGGGCACCGAAAGACTTTGGCTGGTCGATTCTGCTGAATGTCGGCGGCGGCATCGCTCATTATATGGTTTACGCGTGCCTGTATCTTTCGGGCCTGACAGCGACTGGACAGCATGAAGCAGGAGCACGTGTTGGACAGCTTCTATTTGGCGGAAACGTTTTTTACTCAACCCTTCTTTTTCAGTTCCTAAATCCCTTCTTTGAAGAGTTGATTGTCCGGGCCTATTTGATGACGGCTGTACGACAATTGACAAGCAGCGCCACGATCGCCGTCCTCCTAAGCACCTTTGTGCAATCCAGCTATCATCTTTACCAGGGTGTTCCCTCCGCGATTGCCCATGGAGCAACTTTTTTGTTGTGGTCCATTTATTATGCTAAAACAAGCCGCATCTCGCCTGTCATTCTTGCCCACCTTTACAGCGACGTAGGCGCAACGGTCTTATACATGCTTCGGCAATGAGCGCGCAAAGGGAATTACTCACCAAACTCCCCCACGACACCTCGCGCTCGTTTTATCGCACGTTGCGCCTGTTGCCGGGGGAGGCCCGATTCGTCAAAAGCGTTGGCATTGATTTGAAAACAAGCTAACATTGTCTTATGCGAACAGTCGCACTTGAAAAAGCCCAGGCCACACTCCCGGATTTGTTGCACGAAGTTGCGGGCGGTGAAGAAATCACCATCACTCAAGATGGCGAGCCTAAAGCCAAGCTGTCGGCTGTCCCAACACGCAAGCGCATCCAACTTCGCGCCGGAAGCCTGCAAGGAAAAATTTGGATGTCGCCGGATTTTGATGCCCCACTGGATGATTTCAATTACTATATGAGATCAACCTCGACGATTCGAGGTTGTTAAATTTCGGACAAGCCACCCAAGGTAGCCCAGCCCATCAAAACGCGGAGATGGGCTGGGCAACCTTGGGCTTTGTGCCAAACCCTCTTGCGAGGTCTTCACAGATGATTCACCCACGCTTGCGTCGAGAAGTTGTAAAACCAGCGCGGATTGGAGGTGTAGCGGCCCGTTTCGCTGGCGGGTGAGTAATAGAGCCACGCGTTGATGTTGAAATCATACAAATACGGGAACATTCCGGGTTCAGTGTAGAAGAAGGCCGTGTCCGCGAAATCATAAAAATAACCGCCGTGCTGCGGGTTGTTGGCGTCCAGGAAATATTCCCAGCCCATGTCCAGATGGAGAACGTAGGGATAATTCTGCAGGTTGTAATCGCCAAAGATATGGTTTGAGCTGGCCAGATAATACCAGCCGCCGCCGAGCGAAGCTTCCCCGGCGAAGAATGGCGCGGGCGGGTTGTCCAAAAAATTGCGGACGCCGGGAACGATTTCGCCGTCGGGCAGCATTTTGGCGAGATAATTGCCGGGGCCAAAGCCGGCGGGATTGGCGAATTGGATTTGGCTCAGTTGCTTTGCGGTGAGCGCATTGGTGCTGCTGCCGAAGGCGAGGACGTTCGTTCCTGCGCCTGAGAGCGAGCCGTTCCAATTGACTATCGTGAGCACACCGTTGTTGGACCACGTCACGCCGCTGCTGTCGGCGAATTGCAGGGAGCAGGCGTTGGTCGGGAATTGGATGATGGAATTGGTGCCCGCGCCCAATTGCAACTGGCCGAAAGTTTGGCCCGTAGTGCCGTCCTGCCAGGTGCCGTCGTTGAGCGTGAGATTGTTGACAATCGTGCAAGTGCCGCCGGTGTGCTGAAAGACCGCATCGCTCACGGTCAAGTTCGTCGCGATGAGGCTGCCGCCGCTGAGGGAATAATTTGCGGAAAGATTCCCGATTTTCGCCGTGCCGCCAGATTGGGAACAATTGCCGGAAACATTTTGGGCGATCAATTTGCCGCCGCTTTGGCTAAAGGCCGAAGGGACGGCTGCGCTCAGGTTGGAGACCAACAACAATCCGCCATTCAAGCTGTAGGTTCCGTTAGCGCCAGGGTAAACATTGGCAAAATTCAACGAATCGGAGATGATGTTGGTACCTCCCGATTGCGTAAACACACCTGCCAGTCCGAGGTTTACGGTAGTAGCAGAAAAAAGCCCGGCTGCCAATGTATAGGCCGCCGGAGCCATACCATCAATCATTACTGGATCATAAATGTTGATTGCGGCCGCACCGTTCAGATTTAATTGTCCAACTGTGTGAACGCCTCCGTATTGCGCAATGCTGCCCCGACACCAAACCGAAATGGAACCCACGTTCAGCCAACCGTTGGACAAGGTGTATGTTCCGCCGTCCACATTGAGGTTCTGTACATAACCAACTGTTCCTGTGAACACTCCCAAGGTAAGGTTGTTTTGGTTATTTGTTCCTCCAGTTTGCAATGCTTTGCCACTTGCACCCGCCTGGTGACCTGCAGGCATTGGGATGGGAAGGCCCATTTCCAAAGCGTTGGTGATGATTCCGCCGGATTGTAAAAAGCTTCCATCGATCCAGCTTGCTTGGGAGAGACAATTGCATATACCGCCTTCCATCTTAAAGGTGCCTCCTGCATGAACTACCGAGGAACCATCCAACTCGCCGCCTTTCAAATCATAAACCGACCCGCCATAGATTCGGATGCCATTATCACACGCATTGATTCCTGACGCCTGCACGAAGAACGATGGGAAGCTCAGTCCAACATCTATGTAATTTGCAGCCAACGTTCCGCTGGCCAAATAATATGTTGCAGGGTTTTTTTCGCCCATTTCCAGCATCGCGGTGGCAACCGTCGAAGATTTGTCTTGAGTAAAGATTCCGTTCATTAGGATTTGATTTGTGGCTGCCAGCGCCGAGCCGTCCATGACGACCGCGGAATTTGCGCCTAGGGAAAGATTCGCAATGGTCAAGGGCGATTCGAGTCCCGCGTAGTTCATGAACAGCGTGTTGGACGAACCCGCAGCGGCGGAAATCGTCAACGCTTCGATGTTCAAAATGGATGGATTGTATTGCGTGGTGGTTTGCTCGATGACGATGGTCTTCGTGCCCGCGTTGGTGATGAAGATGTCTTCATTTTTTGCCGGCAAGCCGAACGACCATTGAGGACTTTCCCAATCGCCGCTGCTCGAACTGATCCAGTTGTTGACCTGGGCGCGCGCAGGTTGCGACGTCGCAAAAATCAAAATCAAAAAACTCGCCAACGCACAGGCACAGAGTGTCCCGCGGAGGGAGAAATGGAAAACCTTCATGGTCCCCGATGCTAGTCAACTCTCCTTTTTTCGCAATGGGGTGAGCACCCGGTATTTAAAAATTCCAAGCACCAAACGCCTGTTACCAGAGAAGCTCCAATTCTCAAACTACAACGCGGAACAAAAGGCGTGAGGCGCTTTTTAAATTGGTGTTTGGAGTTCTCTCGTGCTTGATGCTTGGATTTTGGTGCTTTTAGTATTGCCTGCTGGCGATCACCGCGGGAGCGGTGGATTGGTCGTAAACTTTGTCCTGCACGACGGTTTTCTTGGGCAACTTTTCTCCCTTGATCGCTTTTTCAACGGCATCAAATGCCATCGGCCCGAGCAACGGATTGCATTCGACGGTGCAATTCATCCGGTGCGCGACAATCGCTTCGAACGCGCTCTTCACGCCGTCCACGGAAAGCACGATGATGTCCTGGCCTGGTTTTTTGCCGGCTTCTTCAATCGCCTGGATGGCCCCGAGCGCCATGTCGTCGTTGTGCGCATAAACGGCATTGACCTGGTCACCGTATTTTTTCAAAAGGGCTTCCATCACTTCCTTGCCGCCGGAACGACGAAAATCACCGCTTTGCGACGCGATGATTTTCATGTCGGGATGGCTGGCGATGGCTTCTTCGAAACCTTTTTTGCGGTCGATCGCCGGCGCGGCGGCGGGCGTTCCCTGCAATTCGATGATGTTCGCCTTG
>Ga0070739_10008801_pt1 | contig 10217 bp, 8 predicted proteins | sample Coa_R1_7_FD_66445 | JGI IMG/M metagenome (GOLD analysis project Ga0070739, IMG submission 66445) | Surface soil microbial communities from Centralia Pennsylvania, which are recovering from an underground coalmine fire - Coalmine... | ecosystem: Environmental > Terrestrial > Soil > Unclassified ...
TACAAGCAGCTCAACCTGTTCGGCGACGTGTTCGAGCGGGTGCGCGCCGATTACGTCGACAAGCCGGATGACGCCAAGCTCGTCGAATCGGCGATCAATGGCATGCTGTCGGGGCTCGATCCGCACTCGAGCTACATGGACCCGAAGAGCTTCCGCGACATGCAGGTGCAGACCCGCGGCGAATTCGGCGGTCTCGGCATCGAAGTCACCATGGAAGACGGGTTGGTGAAGGTCGTGGCGCCGATCGACGATACGCCGGCGGCCAAGGCCGGCATCATGGCGAACGACATCATCACCGAGCTTGACGGCGAGGCGGTGCAGGGCCTCACACTCAATCAAGCGGTCGACAAGATGCGCGGACCGGTCAACACCAAGATCAAGCTGACCATCATGCGCAAGGGTGCCGACAAGCCGATCGAGGTCACGATCGTCCGCGACATCATCCGCGTGAAGTCGGTGCGCTCGCATCCCGAGGGCGACGACGTCGGGTATATCCGCGTCACGCAATTCAACGAGCAGACCACGGACGGCTTGAAGCAGGCGATCAACGACCTCGACAGCCAACTCGGCGCCGACAAGATCAAGGGGTTCGTGCTCGACCTGCGCAATAATCCGGGCGGATTGCTGGACCAGGCGATCTCGGTCTCCGATACCTTTCTCGATAAGGGCGAGATCGTCTCGACGCGGGGGCGCAATCCTGAGGAGACGCAGCGCTTCAACGCCCGGCCCGGCGATTTGATCAAGGGTAAGCCCCTCATCGTGCTGATCAATGGCGGCTCGGCCTCGGCATCTGAAATCGTTGCCGGCGCGCTGCAGGATCATAAGCGGGCGACGCTGATCGGCACGCGCTCGTTCGGCAAGGGCTCGGTGCAGACGATCATCCCGCTGGGTGCCGGCAATGGCGCCTTGCGGCTGACCACCGCCCGCTACTACACGCCGTCGGGGCGCTCGATCCAGGCCAAGGGCATCACGCCCGACATCGAGGTCCTGCAGGACGTGCCCGATGACCTGAAGGCGCGGACCGACACCAAGGGCGAGGCATCGCTGCGCGGCCATCTCGCCGCGGAGGGCGGGGAGAAAACCGGATCGCAATCCTATGTGCCGCCGGACGAGAAAAACGACAAAGCGCTAAAGATGGCGTTGGATCTGCTGCGCGGAACCGCCAGCAACGCTGCCTTCCCGCCAAACCCGAAGAATCCGGTGCCCAACTGAGCAGAGGCGTACCATAAAGCCAATGTCGGGGCGGCTTTCAGCCGCCCCGATTTGTTTATGCCAGCGGGCTAGCCTCAGTCGGCCCGGCGCTGACCGAGGTCACGCCTGCCGGATTTCGCCGCCATGCTAGACTGCCGCGCATGATTCGCGCGGAAAGCAGCCGATGTCGGCCGACGATCTGAACGCGCCGCTCGGTCAGAACCCAAGGAAGCGGCGGCGGCCGCTCCCGATCAAGCCTTCGCACGCGCTCGCGGGCGCACTGGCACTCTTTCTTGGGGTTTTCGTCCTGTGGGCGGCCGTCGGCGATGACCCGTTTGGCGGCCAGCCAATGGTCGCCGTGCCCATCAAAACGGCGCCTGCCGCCAAAGCAAGTCAAGCCGCCCCGGACATAAAGACCGCCGGCCCGGGTCGCTACGACGGCCCGGTTCCGGACGAGAAGTCGGACGTTACGCCTCCGCAGACGCGGACCGTCACAATCATCGATGGCAAGACCGGCGATCGCCATGAGGTGGTGATTCCGGCGCCAGCCAACACGTCCAAAGACGCGCCTCTGGCGGCGAGCACGCCCGGCATTGCGCCGAAAAGCGAAGCCTCAGCCATCTCGGCACCGCCGCCGTCACCCGCCGATCAGAAATTCTCCGAAAATACGCCGGAAGGGCCTATTCCCGCCATCGCAGCCGACGGCGTGCGGCCCTCGGATGCTTTTGCTCAACCCGTGAAAGCCATTCCGGGCAAGCCCGACGCGCCGCGCATCGCCATTGTGGTCGGCGGGCTCGGCATCAGCGAAACCGCAACTGCGAACGCGATTGCGTCTCTGCCTGGTGCGGTGACGCTTGGCTTCATGCCCTATGGAGTTGATGCTGCGGGTCTCGTTGCGCGCGCTCGCGCCCAAGGGCATGAGGTCTTGCTGCAAGTACCCATGGAGCCGTTCGATTACCCGAACAATGATCCGGGTCCGCGGACACTGCTCACTTCGCTGACGGCGGAGCAGAACATCGACCGCCTGTACTGGCTGATGAGCCGGTTTCAAGGTTACGTCGGCATCACCAATGCCATGGGGGCGCGCTTCACCGCGTCCGAGCAGTCGTTCGGTCCCATCCTGCGCGAGGCGGCCAAGCGCGGCCTGATCTATGTCGACGACGGTTCCAATCCGCGCAGCGTCGCCGGCGAGGTTGCCGGCGCGATCAATCTGTCGTTCGCCAGGGTCGAAGTGGCGATCGACTCGGTGCCGACACCCACAGAGATCGATCATGCCTTGGCGAGACTGGAGATGGTCGCCCGCGAACGCAATGTCGCGGTCGGTTTTGCGACTGCCCTGCCGGTCTCGATCGAGCATATCGCCAAGTGGGCCAAGTCGCTGCAAAGCCGCGGGTTGCTCTTGGTGCCAATTACGGCAGTGGCCTTGAAGTCGCGACAAAGCTGAGAATGGAAGGTTCGATGGGGCCGTCGGATGACGGATGTCGGACAAGTTGCCATTATCTGAGCTCCGACCTCTGACGTCCGATATCGATCCGACATGTCCTTCGAAGACCTACCCTATCGGCCCTGCGTCGGCGTCATGCTGCTCAACCGCAACGGCCTGGCGTTCATCGGCCGTCGCATCGGCGGACCGGAGCATGTTGATCCGACGCACGCGTGGCAGATGCCGCAGGGCGGCATCGATCCGGGCGAGGACCCGTGGTCGGCAGCGTTACGCGAGTTGCGCGAGGAGACCAACGTCGAATCCGTGGAACGCCTCGGCGAGATCGCCGGCTGGCTTACGTACGACATCCCGCGCGAGATCGTCGGCCAGGCATGGAAGGGCCGCTATCGTGGCCAGGCGCAGAAGTGGTTTGCGATGCGTTTTGTCGGCCCGGATAGCGAAATCGACGTCGCTCATCCCGCTGGCGCCGTCGAGGCGGAGTTCTCAAACTGGCGGTGGGAGCGCATGCAGGCCATTCCCGATCTGGTCGTGCCGTTCAAGCGTGCCGTCTATGAGCGGGTCGTCCGGGAATTCCAACATCTCGGCCGATAGGCGTCATTTCCCACGAGCGAACGGTCCAGGGCAATCACGCGACAAGAGCTGTCGCGTCTCGCGCGGCCCGCCTTCGGTGGCTTGGAGCGGGATAGTCTTCGATTCATCCAGGCTGTCCCGCCGCGTTTCCTGGTGCCGTCTACGTCAATGCCGCTTGCAGCGTCTTCAATTGCTCGAGGTGCCGAGTCAACCGGTCGCGCTCCGCGTCGTCGGTGCAATCGGCGACGTCCTCTTCGGTGTCTCTGATGTCGTTGGCGAGCGATGCGACGTCGAAATCCTCGCGCGCCACCGCTTTGTCGGCGAGCACCGTCAAGCCGGACGGACTGACTTCGGCAAAGCCGCCCATGACCACCACCGGCATCCGATCATTGCCACGATAGATGGTGATAATACCCGGCCGCAAGGCCGTGACCATCGGCGCGTGTCCGGCAAGAATCCCAAGGTCGCCTTCGGCGCCGGGCACGTCCACTTGATCGACATCGCCCGAGAACAGCACGCTTTCCGGCGAGACGAATTCGAGATGAAGGTCGGGCATGACTGTCCTGTCGTGTGTCAGGCGCACGCGGCGGGCGCCGCAGTCAAGTTACGCCTCGGCGGCCAATTTCTTGCCCTTCTCCACCGCCTGCTCAATTGTGCCGACCATATAGAATGCGGCTTCGGGCAGATGGTCGTATTTGCCTTCGCACAGTCCCTGGAAGCCGCGGATGGTATCGGCCAACTCGACGAACACGCCGGGCGACCCGGTGAACACCTCCGCGACATGGAACGGCTGCGACAGGAAACGCTCGATCTTGCGCGCACGCGCCACCGTAAGCTTGTCCTCTTCCGACAATTCGTCCATGCCTAGGATCGCGATGATGTCCTGCAGCGCCTTGTAACGTTGCAGAATCTGCTGCACCCGCCGCGCCACCTGATAATGTTCCTCGCCGACGACCCGCGGATCGAGCATGCGCGAGGTCGAGTCGAGCGGATCGACGGCCGGGTAAATGCCCTTTTCGGCAATCGACCGCGACAGCACGGTCGTCGCATCGAGGTGGGCGAAGGAGGTCGCCGGCGCTGGATCGGTCAAATCGTCGGCCGGCACATAAATCGCCTGCACCGAGGTGACCGAACCTTTCGTGGTGGTGGTGATGCGCTCCTGCAGGGCGCCCATGTCGGTCGCCAATGTCGGCTGATAGCCGACCGCCGATGGAATGCGGCCGAGCAGCGCCGACACTTCCGAGCCGGCTTGCGTGAAGCGGAAGATATTGTCGACGAAGAACAGCACGTCCTGGCCTTGGTCGCGGAAATACTCGGCGACCGTCAGTCCGGTCAGGCCGACGCGGGCGCGGGCGCCAGGCGGCTCATTCATTTGACCATACACCAGGGCGCATTTGGAACCTTGGACCGAGCCCTGCTTCGGATCCTTATTGACCTTGGACTCGATCATCTCATGATAGAGATCATTGCCCTCGCGTGTGCGTTCGCCGACGCCGGCGAACACCGAATAACCGCCATGAGCCTTGGCGATGTTATTAATCAGCTCCATGATGATGACGGTCTTGCCGACGCCGGCGCCGCCAAATAATCCGATCTTGCCGCCGCGGGCATACGGGGCGAGCAGATCGACGACCTTGATGCCGGTGACGAGAATCGCGGCTTCGGTGGATTGATCAGTGTAAGGGGGCGCATCCTGGTGGATGGCGCGAGTCTCGGTATGCGGAATATCGCCGGCCTCATCCACCGGCTCTCCAACCACATTCATGATACGTCCGAGCGTGCCTTCGCCCACCGGAATTGCGATCGGCGTGCCCGTGTCGACGACTTCCTGTCCGCGCACCAGCCCCTCGCTCGTGTCCATCGCCACCGTGCGCACGGTGTTCTCGCCAAGCTGCTGGGCAACTTCGAGTACCAGCCGCCGGCCCTGGTTCTGCGTTTCCAGAGCATTGAGGATCGGCGGCAGGTCGTCCTCGAAATGCACGTCGACCACGGGCCCGATGACTTGGGTGATGCGTCCAACTGCCTTAGCCATTCGTCGTCCTACCTTGCCGCGGCGCCGATCACAGCGCCTCGGCTCCAGAGATGATCTCTATCAGTTCCTTGGTGATCATGGCCTGACGCGTCCGGTTATAGAACAGCGTCTGGCGCCGGATCATGTCGCCTGCGTTGCGCGTGGCATTATCCATTGCCGACATCTGCGCGCCGTAGAACGACGCGGCATTCTCCAGAAGCGCGCGGAATATCTGCACGGCCAGATTGCGCGGCAGCAAATCGTGAAGAATGTCCTCAGCCTCGGGTTCGAATTCATACACGGCGCCGTCAAGCGATTCGGCGGCCTTGGCGTTAAAGACCGGCGGGATGATTTGCTGCTCCGTCGGAATTTGAGCGATAACCGAGCGGAACCGCGAATAAAACAGGGTGCAGATATCAAATTCGAATTTGTCGAACAGAGCGATGACTTTGCGCGCGATCATCTCCGCATGTTCGAAATGTAGCACGCGGACCGACCTCAGATCGACAAGCTCGACGATTTGCTGGCCGTACAGCCGCCGAAGCTGATCGTAGCCCTTGCGGCCGACGCAGAAGAACTTGACTTCCTTGCCTTCGGCCGCCAGCGCGGCGGCGCGATCGCGGGCGAGCCGCACGATTGCAGTGTTGAACGGCCCGCACAGCCCGCGTTCCGCGGTACAGACGAGAAGCAGATGCACGCTATCGCTACCGGTCCCGCGCAGCAGCCGCGGCGCGTTTTCCGAACCGGCCACCGATGCGGCGATGTTACCCAGCACAATATCCATGTGGCTGGCATACGGACGCGCCGCCTCGGCGGCGGCCTGGGCACGGCGCAGCTTCGATGCGGCGACCATCTGCATGGCCCGCGTGATCTTCTGCGTCGCCTTGGTGGCTGCGATGCGGTTGCGAAGGTCTTTCAGCGAAGGCATGGCAATGCGGTCGACAGAGGACGAACTGCGGTCGGATCGAAAATCCACCGCATTTTTATTTCATCTGCCGTCGGTCCTCCGTTTTATGTCCTCGTTCAGGCAAACGTCTTGGCGTAATTATCGACGACGCCCTTGAGCTTGGCCGCGGTCGCATCATCGAGATCGCGGGTGTCGCGGATCGCATTGAGAATGTCGCTGTTCTGGTTGCGCAGCACACCCAACAATCCTTCCTCGAAGGCGCGGACCCGCTCCAGCGGCAGCGGATCGAGATAGCCGTTGACGCCGGCATAGATGACGCAGACCTGCTCCTCCATGCGCAGCGGTGAGAACTGCGGCTGCTTCAAAAGCTCCGTCAGACGGGAGCCGCGGTTGAGGAGCCGTTGGGTGGTGGCGTCCAGATCCGAGCCGAACTGAGCGAAAGCCGCCATTTCTCGGTATTGCGCCAGCTCGCCCTTGATCCGGCCGGCGACTCTTTTCATGGCCTTGGTCTGCGCCGACGAGCCGACGCGCGACACCGAGAGGCCCACATTTACCGCGGGCCGGATGCCTTGATAGAACAAATCAGTCTCAAGAAAGATCTGGCCGTCAGTAATGGAGATGACGTTGGTTGGGATATAGGCGGAGACGTCGTTCGCCTGAGTCTCGATCACTGGTAGCGCCGTGAGCGAGCCCGCCTTGTGCTCATCGTTCATCTTGGCGGCGCGTTCGAGCAGGCGCGAGTGCAGGTAAAAGACATCGCCCGGGTAAGCCTCGCGACCGGGCGGCCGACGCAGCAACAACGACATCTGGCGATAGGCGACCGCTTGTTTGGACAGGTCGTCATAAATAATGACCGCGTGCATGCCGTTGTCACGGAAGTATTCGCCCATGGCGCATCCGGAAAACGGCGCCAAGAACTGCATCGGCGCCGCATCGGATGCCGTGGCGGCGACCACGATCGAATAATCGAGGGCGCCGTTTTCCTCCAATACCTTGACGAACTGCGCGACAGTCGAGCGCTTCTGCCCGACCGCCACATAGACGCAATAGAGTTTGACCTTTTCGTCACCCGAGGCGTTGAGCGATTTTTGATTCAAAATGGTGTCAAGCGCGATCGCGGTCTTTCCGGTCTGGCGATCGCCAATGATCAGCTCGCGCTGGCCGCGTCCAATGGGAATCAAAGCGTCGATTGCCTTGAGGCCGGTCGCCATCGGCTCGTGCACGGACTTGCGCGGGATGATCCCGGGGGCCTTGACATCGACACGGGCGCGCCGCTCCGCGTTCACCGGTCCCTTGCCATCGATCGGTTCGCCGAGCGCATCGACGACGCGGCCGAGCAAGCCTTTGCCGACGGGGACCTCGACGATGGCGCGCGTGCGCTTGACGGTCTGGCCTTCGTTGATTTCGCGGTCGGAACCGAAGATGACGATGCCGACATTGTCGCTTTCGAGATTGAGCGCCATGCCGCGGACGCCGCTCGCGAACTCGACCATTTCACCGGCCTGGACGTTGTCCAGACCGTAAACACGGGCGATGCCGTCGCCCACCGACAGCACTTGCCCGACCTCGGAAACTTCGGCCTCCCGACCGAAATTCTTGATTTGCTCTTTGAGAATGGCGGAAATTTCCGCCGCGCGGATATCCATTATCGAGCCTCTTTCATGGCTTGCCTGATGGCGTTGAGCTTGGTGCGTAGCGAGCTGTCGACCATGCGGCTGCCGAGCTTGACCACCAGGCCACCGATGATGGCGGGATCGACCTTGATGTGAAGGTCGACGTCCTTGCCGCTGACCGCCTTCAAGGCTTCGCGCAGCGCGAGGAGATGATCGTCCTTGACCGGTTCGGCTGTCGTGACCTCGGCGGTTGCTTCGCCTTTGTGCTCGGCGACCAATTCCCGATACCCCTTGATCATGTCGCGCACGGCGAACAGCCGGCGATTGGAGGTCACGAGCTTGAGGAAATTCGCCGCAAGTCCGCCAATCCCGGCGCGCTCCAACACCGCCGAGAGCGCGTGCAATTGCTCGGCGGCGGAAAATACCGGGCTGCGTACCAGTCGATTGAGATCGGCGCTTTCGGCAATAAGCGCATCGAATCGATCAAGATCCGCCTTGACCGCATCGATCGTGTTGGACTCCCGCGCAAGATCGAACAGCGCTGTCGCGTAGCGGCCCGCCATGCCCGATACGATGGTGTCTTGGCCTGCCAAAGTCGCTGCTCGCTGCGCGTGGGCCCCTCCCTCTCCAGTGTGCGGGAGAGGACGGGGAGGGCTGACTAAGAGCTTTTCCGCAAAACTCGCATCCGGCGCCAATCGTCGGTGCAAGTCCTTACGATGAAAGCGGGACTTGGAGCTTCGGGGCACTGCGGAAATGGCCCGCAAACCCGCGAAAACCGGCGGCTAGCTAACATACCGCGGAATGGGGCGCAACAACCGGTCCGGCGCGGAACACCGGCGAAAACGGCAAGCGAAAGCGCGCGGTTGCGCAGACTGCAGCGCTCATGCAGTTTGTCGCCTCACGCCGGGTTTGATTTTCCATGCCATCGTCCGCAAGCCGAGACGGCTCCTCGCGGGGCCGCCTGCTCAAGCTACTCGTTGCGCTCTGGCTGGCCGGCGTGGCCATGCGCATGACCATCCTGGCCATGCCGCCAGTCATTCCGCTTGTCCATCGAGAATTGCACATGTCCGAAACGCAGGTCGGGCTTTTGATTGGGCTGCCCCTTTTGGTGTTCGCCGCCGCGGCGGTTCCCGGATCGCTGCTGATCGCGCGGATCGGAGCAGTTCTCGCAGTCGTGGCGGGGATGCTGATTGCGGCATTGGCCGGCGCGTCGCGTGGTGCCGCTATTGACGTATGGACACTCTATGCGGCCGCCCTTACCGTCGGTTTGGGCGTCGCCATCATGCAACCGGGACTGCCGACGCTTGTGCGCGAATGGCTGCCGCCCGAACGTATCGCGCTCGGCACGATCGCCTATACGGCCGGCATGCTGATGGGCGCGACCCTCGCTCCGGTGCTGACGATCCCATACGTTTTGCCGCTGGTGCACGGGTCTTGGCGGCTCGATCTGATGTTTTGGTCGTTGCCTGCCGCGCTTATCATTCCGGTGTTTTTTCTGCTCGGGCCGCGGCGCGGCAAGAGTTCCGCGGCGGCCGCAGCAACAGCGCGCCGTTGGTGGCCCTCCTGGAATGATCCGCTGATCTGGCTCCTCGGTCTCACGTTGGGCGGCAACAACAGTTCCTACTTTTCCACCAATGCGTTCCTCGGCGACTATTTGGTCAGCAACGGGCGCGCCGACCTGCTGGGACCGGCTTTGGCGTGGCTGAACGGTTTCCAGCTCGTCGCGCTGGTGATCTTGCTCGCCATGGCGGGCCGGTTGCAGCGGCGGGCCTGGCCGTTTCTGATATTCGGACCGCTGCTGCTGGCCTCATTCCTGGTCATGATCCTGGTGCCGACCGCGTTTGGCATCATCGCGGGCGCCGCCATGGTCGGGCTGACCACGGCGGTGACCTTGACAGCAACGTTGGCGCTGCCGGCTCTGCTCAGCGCGCCGGCCGACGTGCCGCGCACCGCCGCCGGCATGTTCACCATCAGCTATACCATGGCGATTATCGTGCCGACGATAAGCGGCGCGCTGTGGGATGTAACCGGTCGGTCCTGGACGGCGTTCGTGCCGCTGTGCGCCTGCGCATTATCGCTGACGGTGCTCGGCGTCTTCGCGGTGCGCCACCGGCCGCGGTCCCAGACATTGGCCTTATGATCCGCTAATTTGAGCCGCGGCAAACTGCAGTGTGTGGAATTGGCAATGATCTCCCGAGCGAACCGAGCGACAAGCAGAAAGACACCAGCGAAGCGTCCGATGTTGCCGACAGACCGCATCGCTTATTCGCCGATACCGACGCGTCCACGCCTCGCGCTGCCAGGCGGCGCCCGCATAGCGGTGTGGGTCATCGTCAACGTCGAAGAGTGGGACCCGACACAACCGATGCCGCGGACCGTGCTGACGCCGCCCGCGGGCGGCTCGCCAAGCCCCGATGTGCCGAATTGGGCCTGGCACGAATACGGCAACCGCGTCGGCTTCTGGCGCTTCGTCAAGGTCTT
>Ga0070739_10008803_pt1 | contig 10215 bp, 7 predicted proteins | sample Coa_R1_7_FD_66445 | JGI IMG/M metagenome (GOLD analysis project Ga0070739, IMG submission 66445) | Surface soil microbial communities from Centralia Pennsylvania, which are recovering from an underground coalmine fire - Coalmine... | ecosystem: Environmental > Terrestrial > Soil > Unclassified ...
TGGCGGTGACCGTGGCCGTGACCCGGCGCAGCCGATGGCACGACCAGGGCCGGCATTCGCCCGTGCTCCACCGCCTGGGGGTCCCCGGCCGTCCCCGGCCGCCCGGCGCAGCCGGTCTGGGGACCGCGGGCCGCTCCTGCGGTGGCGGGCGCAACGGCGCGGCGACGATCCATAGCCTGTGCGGCATGCCCTCCCGGAGATCGTGCCGAGCCGTGGCCGTCTCGGTCCCAGCCGAGGCGGCAGATGCCTTCGGGCGGATGGCCGAGGAGGAGGGACGTGATCGCAGTGAGCTCTGTCGCGAAAGGCTGCGGATCTACCGCACCTACCGGGAGACCGGTCGCTTCAGTCCCTCCAGCGCTACGGGGCGGCGCGGGCCCGTGCCCTCGGCATCAGCTCGACGGGCGTGACCGTCGTCCTGGACACCAACCTCCTCATCTCTACCTTCGTCCTCCCCAGAGGTGCGCCGGAGACCGCGTCTCGTGCCGGAGAGGCGGGTGCGTCTCGTCGGCTCCCACGCGCTCCTCGCCGAGCTGGGCCGCGTTCTGCAGCTCGAGTTCGGCTGGGAGCCGCATCTGGTCGAGGAGGCGGTCGCCCAGGTGGCTCGCATCGGCCGGATCGTCACCCTCACCGAGCCGGTGTCGATGATCGGGGCGAACCCCGCCGACCACCGGGTCCCCGAGGCGGCGGCCGCCGCCGAGGCGGAGGTGATCGTGTCCGGCGACCACCACCGGCTCGATCTCGGCAGCCGGCGAGGCATCTCGACCCTCGCCCCGGCCGGCTTCCTCACCAGACATGGAGGGCGCGAGGACCACCGATCGGCGTGGGGCTGTCGCACCCCGGCGACGTGGAGCCGGCCCGGAGCCCTCGGGGAACGACCTGGCGAAGGCTGGCTCCGGTCGGGCAGGCCCGGAGGCCGTGACCTCGTCCCGACCTCCACGCCTACGACGGAGGCCGATCACCGGCGCCGAGCATCACCCCGCCCGAGGCCACGCAAGGCCACGGTCCGCCCTGAGGCCGAAGCGGGAGGTCACTCCTCGGCCCGCACGATCAGGATGGTGGCCTCCCGCAGGACCGCCTCGGCCCCCACCGGGTCGCCCAGCCGTCCGGCCAGGACCGCGTCCACGAGCCGCGGTGGGAGCAGCTCGGCGAAGCGGAGGCCGGCGGCCAGCTCGGGGTCCACCGCCGGGGAGGGGAGCGGCACCTCCCGCGCCGTCCGGATCGCCGCCCGCAGCCGGCCGACCTCCAGGTCCGGCCGCAGCCGCAGCCAGCAGTCGTGGAGGCGGGGAGGATCGGTCGTCGCCTCCCGCAGCGCGGCGGCCAGGGTGGCGTTGGCCCGGCCGCCGGCCCAGGTCCACCACCGTGCCCCGCCGGATTGGTCACGGACGACGACCGAGCCCTCGGGATGGGCCCGGGCGCTGTGCTCCTCCACCGCCCGGGCCAGGGCCGCCTCGGCCCGCCGCGTGAGCGGCAGGCCGGGGGAGTGGCCGAGGACCACCTCCCGCATGGCCCGGCACAGCTCGAAGGAGAGCGCCCGCGGCGCCCCTGGCCAGAGTGCTCGTCCTGGCGCGTCGGAGGGCTCGACCTGGCAGCGCCCTCGCCGCCGGTCGACCTGTCGCACCTTCCAGCTCTGGCCGGCGAGCCGGATCACGGGCGGGCCGCCGGTGCGCAGCGCCAGCGACAGCGGATGGACGCTCCCGACCTCGGCCCGTCCGTGGAGCACGGTGAAGTGTCGAACCGTTGCGGGTGAGTGACCATGAGTAGCCGGCAGTTGGCGCCCCCGGGATGCGTGCCCGTGCCGGACGGCGTGGCAGGCTCGAACCGCGGCCGGGCCGGTGAGGCACGCCGCTCGGTCGGCGAGGCCCGGCATCGTGCTGGCGGCGCCGACACTCGGAGGGCATCCGCCTGGTGGACCCGGGCCGGCCGGTGCCTCGCATCGCCCTCGGACCCGGTCGGCCACCGTCCGGCGGGCCGTGTCCCGGTCGGTGAGGGGTGAGACGGGTGGGCCCCGCCGCGGTCGCCCGCCCCAGCCGAGTCGTGGCCATCCGGGGATCGTGGAGGAGGAGGTCTGGCCCCCGGCCCGGCCGGCCCGGAGTCCCGGGTCGCGATCGGCGGCCGAGCGTGCGGTGCCAGCGGGGCGGAGGCGGGAGGTGCCCGGACCCCCGGCCGGAGGGCCGTGCGGCGGGCCGGAATGGGCGCCGTCGTCGAAGCGATGGCGCTCTCCGCGCTCACGGGGACCTCTGCGCCCGGGCCGGCCGCCGGTTGTGGGCCGCTTCGTCTTCTCTTCCTCTTACCGAGGCGCCGGCCAGGCGTACGTGAGGGGCGAAGCGGGGAAGGGGGAGCGGCCGGACGTCACGGCGACCGCGCGGCGGGTCGGCCTGGTGGGGCCGCCCGCGACGGTGCGGCCGGGGCTGCCGGTGCCCAGGATGTGCGGGACACCGACGCCCTGGCTGACCGCTCAGACGTTGCCGCCGACCCGGTCGGCCAGCACGGTCACCGTCACCCGGACGTCACCCGGCTGGCGCCACGGGTAGCGCTCCTGGCCCAGGTACTTCTGGGCCAGGCGGTCGATGTGCTCGTCCGCCCCCTCCTCGGTGAGCTGGGCCCGTCCCCGCACGGTCAGCACCCCCCGGTAGGGATCGTCGGGATCGACCAGGACCACCGAGAGCCGCGGGTCCCGGCGCAGGTTGCGCTCCTTCAGCCGGCCGCGAGCGGTGTTGAAGCGGAGGTTGACCCCGTCGTGGTCGACCCACACCGGCGTGCTCTGCGGCGAGCCGTCACGATTCAGGGTGGTCACGGTGGCGAAGATCCTCTTGTCGACCAGAGCTTTCTGGGCATCGGTGAGTGCGGCCATGGCGTCGATTGTGCTCGATCGGCGGCCGTCGGCTCGTCCGGCGCCGTCCGGCCGTGGTTGCCGCCTGCGGGTGGGCAGGTCGTCGGTCCGCGACGCCGCCGGCTCCGCTCCGGTGGGGCCGGCCCGGACCGGCTCCACTCGTGCGGCCGGTGTCGCAGCCCGACCCGGCTGCGGTGCTGATCGACGGTTGCCACCGCCGGCCGTGGTGCTGATCGCTCCGGCCACCTGCAACGGTTCCAGATCCCGCCCTGGGCCGGGGTCCTCTCCGCCCTGACCGTCGGCTTCGACAGCTGGGCGGGCGGCGGGCAGATCGCCGAGACGGTGGCCTGGCGCATCCACGAGACGACGCCGGTCACCGGCATCACCACCGAGTTCACCTCGGCCGGCCTGATCCAGGTCGCCACCCGGTTCGGGCTGCCGGTGAGCGCCATTGAGGTGGATCTTGCAAGCTCGCCAGCACAGGCCAGGTTGCTGCGCCGTCCACTTGGGCCAGGGCAGGCGGTGGCCTAACTGCTGGGGGCCGACTGGGTCGAGCGGTGTGGCGATCTCCGAGAGTTCATGTCATATGAAGCATCGATCGTCGGAGCACGTGCGCCCACCACCCCGGGTGCGGCCGGGCTTCGGGCCGCGCCCTCGCCACCGCAGGGGCCCTGGTGATGCCACCGGGCCAGGTCGGCCGGCTCCAGGCCGATCATGGCCTCGTCGCCCTCCAGCACCATCCGTTCCAACTCCTGGAACACGCCCGCGGCCAGCCGCTCGTTGGGGCGAGTGCGCAGCCCGGGCACCCCATCGGAACGGGTTCCGAGGGGGACCCTGTGGTCGCCGAGCAGGTTGATCGGCGGCCCCGCGGTGGCTGCAGCCGAACCCGAGCATCCAGGCCGGCTCCTCGAAGACCACGCGGTCGGGCATACGTGGGCGGTGGCAGCCCAGGGGATGGGAATCCGATCGCTGGGGCAAGAGGGCGGAGAGCCGGACCCACAGCGGCTCGAGGAGGCATGACGGGACGGCGGGCATCGGCGCTCCAGTGGTCACCGATGGGTAGTGACGTCATGACCATCGGGTCCGATGCCGGTTCGGTTACGTTTCCTCGGTCCATCCGCGCACACTCTCAGCCCAAGCCCAGCGCGCATGACCGGAGTGGCGTCAGCCGTCAGTCCAACAGCTTGGGGTTGGAGCTGGCGAGGGCCGGGCATGACAACCTTCTCGCTCATCTATGCCGTGCAGCCGAGCTTGGCGAGGAATTCGAGAGCCTGGTGGCCGACCATAGCGAACCGCGCTGGTTCGGCCCGCGGGTCGAGGCGGCGGCTGCAGAATGGTCAGGTCAAGATGTGGTCCAGGCCAAGCCGCCAGAGCTGGTCGGGGAGCTAGGCTCTGCCCAGGGAGAGTGAAGGAAGTGGAGCTCGGAGGCCTGGGTGGCGAGGGCCTCGTCGGGTGGGAGGGCGCGAGACGGCGAGCCGATGCGACGACAGGTAGTGTCGCGGTCGTGCCGTCCTGCTCCCTCCCCGCGTGCCACCTCCGCACGGCCACCGGCCCGGGGAGGGACGATGGAAGTACCGGCCCGCCAACGGCTGGGACGGATCAGCTGACCACCCAAGGCTAGCGTTGGCAGCTTCGCCACGCAGTCCGCCCGGCGCGACCGTCAGCGCTGGATGGCCTCGAGGGTCGCCGACACCTCCCACGGCTCCGACGACCACCTTCATGCAGCTCCTGTAATAAGGAGTTTGCTCTTGCCATACGAAACTGAAATCCTGAAGCATCGACAGGCCGGGCCAGGCTGTCCACTGTCGGACGGACCGCCTGCCCGCTTTCCACTGGAAACTCGGGGTCCCGTCTCATTGGAGGGCCGACCTTGGGCAACAATATCGCCGTGGGGATACACCGCCCTTAGGACCGGCTTCCTCGCTCGGCTCCGGCGCGGAAACAGCAGTCAATACCGTCATAAGGCGGCGCTCCAAAGGCCACCTGCTACCGCCACCCTCACCTGCCTGCGGACCGAAGGGGCGCCGGCCAGCCTGCTTCCGGGCTGCCCGTCCTCCCAAACCTTATCCTAGACCGGGCCAAATGCCAGCTGCCAGCGCTATGATGCAAGATAGGTGGGGTAGTCAAGGTTCGGCGCGTAGATGCGAGGGCGCGAGTGAGATGAACCGCGCGGCCGGCTCGGCTCGGCTCAGGGGCGATCGTCGGCCATGCTGAGGAGATCGCCTGGGCCCCCAAATCTACCGCTGCCGACACGGAAGAGGAGACGGCGCCGAAAGTCGACACCCACCCCGAAGCGATCGCCGAAGCGGTCGCCGAAGCGCCGAGCGCCCAGGCAAGCCATGGCTGAACAATAGGTTGGAACCGGCCAAATGCTCAATAAAGTCTTCGATTCAATTGCCACCGCATTGTCCACATTTGTCCTTGGATGGGCCATGCCGAGCGTGGTTACGGTTGGCACCTTTGCAGTATTTGTATTCCCAGAGGTTGAGTCACGCTGGCCGTTCGACGCGATCCGCAACGCAGCGATGCTCAATGTCCCAACGGAGCTGGGCATAATCTCTTTCTTCATCCTTATCCTGGCCGTTCTCTCGGCTCATATGCAAGTACCCATCTATCGGTTGCTCGAAGGCTATGCCCTCCCCCGCATCCTACGTCGGCGCCTCCACCTTCAGCAGCTTAAGCGTTGGCGAACGATGCAAGTCTTTCGGCGCTTAGCAAGCCGCCATCATGCGCGCAATTCTGAGCTGCTCCTAAAGTTTGAGCAGAGTTTGCTGTATCCGGACAATCGTGACGACGTTCAGCCAACTCGGCTCGGCAATGCGCTGCGTGCAATGGAAACGTATGCAGTACCTCGGTTTGGCCTAGACTCCCAAACTCTTTGGTACGAGTTGGTCGCTTGCGCACCTGCACGTGTGGTCAAGGATGTTGAGGAAACGCGTGCTACGGTCGACCTTTTCGTAAGCGCGGTTATGCACTTCAGCCTTCTGGCCGTAGCTTGTTTCGTGGTTGCCATTTGGGCGCGGAGCTGGCAGGCCTTGGTCGTCGGTTTGTTGGCCCTCTTTCTAACTAAGCCTGCCTATAATGCGGCTGTGAGGAATGTAGGAGATTATCGATTCGCAACGCAGGCACTGATCCATACGGCGAGGAAGCCGCTGGCGGAACAGCTTGGTTTCAGACTTCCTCGCAAGATGGCTGAGGAGCGTACCCTTTGGCGAAGTATTGTGGGCTTCGTCTACCACAGGCAAGGGGACGATTTTGACAGTAGCTATGCGGAAGAACTGGATCGCTTTCGGGCATGAAAGCGTTGAAGAAAGACCGGCTTTTGCTCTGTAGGTCTCATTTGGGTTCGTCCTCCTCTTCGTCATCTTCTTCTTCTTCGCTTCCGTCGTCCTCGTTGTTCTCATCTAGGTTGTTGCGCACGCCGAGAGCATCCAACAGTTGACTGGGATCGGGCCATTGCGGTTCCCGAACTACATCGTTGTCGTCGAGAATCCTTGAGAAGTATCGTGGTGCGATGGTAGCACGCATGAGGTCCTTCATGACTTGGGAATCGATGGAGCTGATGAAAGTTGGCATTGTGCGGAGCTGGCGCGATATGCGCAGCTGTTCGGCCGCACTGCGACGATGTCGGTCCGCTTGCCAGAAGATGACAAGTGAGCCGAGGAAGAGAAGCGGCGTGGCTGACGCACGTGCCAGGAACTCATGGACTGAGAACGCGACCTCTCGGACGGCCGAGTTGGCCGCCCAGATCGTGTCCGCAGTGGCGAGGACGAGAATGATGATGCCGGTCAAATAGAGCGTGGACATGACGACATTTTGACGAAAGGCATCGTTAGCGTATTCGCGAGCTAGATCGTTGAAGGAGGTAAAGTCGACGTGCCCAGAGGCCCCTTTGGAGGCGGGTGTATGGGTGAGATTGTGTGGATATAGGGTTTCGAGCGTCGTTGTTAGCTGTCGCGCGGCGGCTGACACTTGATGGAGGGCGACTTGTCGCGCAGGCCTGCTGAGGTCGGGGCGCCAGCCTCCCAGGGCGACCAGAAGCTGCCGCGCAGGCTCCGCAGCTATTTCCAACTCGGTTTCGTCGGGCGCGAGGCGCAGAATGGTCAGTAGCGATGATCGTAGGCGGGCGAGGTCGTCGGGGAGCCTCGCGCCAGAGATCTGTAGTCGCCGTAGCGCTGATAAGGTGTCAAGGAGAAGCTGATAGGGGTCGTACTTGTTGTCTTTGCTTGCCTTGGAGTTCATGGAGTAAGGCTGGAAAGCAATTCGATCAATTGCCTGAGTTTGCCGTCGATGTGTTGGTTGTCACGAGGATGGGGTGCGGTGGGATTGTGGATGTTGGGCAACGTCTGGCTTGGCCATTCGTTGGACGTGCGAACGGGCTGACGGGGAATAGGGGTTGTGGGAAAGAGATGGTCGTCCTCGTTGCTGCGCGGCTGGGATGAGAAGGCGCGGCGCGGAGGTGCACCAGGCCTGTGGGCCTGTTTCGGCGGGAGAACAAAGGTATGAAGAAAGATGGCCGGCGGGCTGCCGCTTTCCATTACCCGTAACCGTCGTGGCTTGGTGGGGAGCCATACTACCATGTTCGGAAGGGGTGCGGCGAATCGGTTTGTGTCAACGGACAGCGGGATGTACCACACAAGCGGACACGGGATCTGCCGGGTTTGTGGACAGCAAAGCCCAGGAGGCTGGGATCCTCGTTGGCTAGCCAGGTCCTCGTGATCGGCATCTGCTCGGGCGAGTGATCCGGTGGCGGCTAGATGGCGTTCAGCGCAGTGTGGCCAGTGAGGTCACGGGCATTGCCTTTCCCTGCGGTCAACCCGTCCAGGCGCAGGAATGGTCTTTCGGTGGCGATGGGTGGGCGAGTTGGAACTGCGGGCCCGCCGCAGCGGTGGCCAGCGGCCTTGGACATGATGGGGCTGAGGCCGGCCGGCCGAGGTTACTGGTGGCGGTAGGGCTGCACTTCTCGTGGGTGATGTTCACGATGCGGGACAAGGTCTAACGGTGCCAGAAGCCGTGCCCGTCATGGACCCGGGCACCCGCCGGGGAGAGGCGCGGCGACCAAACGAAGGAGCCTCGTGGCGATCAACACCCCAACCACGAGGCCATCACTCGCCTGCACCCACGACACGTCTTGGCACCGCCCGCTATCGACGACCACCCCCGGCTCCCAACCCTCCTCCGCTTCCCCCTGCGCCCGGTCATGGTCCTGAGGTCCCTCCAGGGCTACCCGGCCGCCACCATCGCCGAGCGCTTCGGCTCCGACCCCGCCAGCGTGTGGCGCTGGATCCAGCGCTGCACCCGTGAGGGCATCGCGGGGCTCAGCGACCGACCCCGATCGGGGCGGCCGCGGCCGGGCCGCCCCCGGCTCGGGGAGCGCATCCGACGCTGGCCGGGCCTCGGGACGGGATGGTGGCCCGACCCTGGCGGGGGCCCCTCGGAACCCGTACCGGGGACCCCATCGGAGAGAGCTCCGATGGGAACCCCTCAATGGGGTGCTGCTCCACCTCCTCCCCTGGCTGCGCTCGACCTGGGTGGTCAGGGCATCTGGATGCGGACCCCAACCCGACACCAAACCGGGCTCCCCATCGAGACCCGTCTCGACGGGGTCCCCTCAGCGCCGGACTCTCTTCGGGGCCATCGAGCCGGCCAGCGGGCGTCGGTCACCGCCCGGGCCACCCGCGTCGGCTTCCTTGCCCTCCCAGAGCGGGTGGTGGCCGCCTCCCCCACCGGCCATCGCCATCCCCCTTGACCACCATCCACCCCTGCCCGTCACCCGCCGGCTCGGGGAACACCGGGTCCGGCTCGTCCCCGGTCCTCGCTCCTGCCCCCACCACCCGGTGGAGCGCGTCTGGGAAGCCCTGAAGACGTATCTGGCCAACACCCGGGTAGAGCCCATGGCCGGTCGGGTGCGTCAGGTGCAGGACTGCTTTCGGGAGCGCAGCGGCCAGCGACGCTTGCGGTGCGCCTCGCCGACCGCTCGCCCCGGTTGCCCGAAGGTGACGCGCAGAACCTCTGGGCGGCGGTCTGCTCCCTGAACGGCCCGGGGAGGTGAGCTGGACCACCGAGGGGCCCCTGGGCGAGCGGCCGCCCGCGGTCAGGCCGCCCAGGCGCTCGATGACGATCGGCGGCTGGCCGGCTCGCCCGACCAGCGCGGCAGGTGCCCGGGACCGAACCCGGGTTACCTCGCTGCGCCGACCTCGCCGCGGAGCCGACCCGGCCCGCACCGGCCGACGACCGACGCCAGCCGGTGACCGAGCCACGCCCATGGGCGGTCCTCCAAGGCCGTGGAGGCCGAGTCGGCGTCGAGCGCCGGCGCCCGAGCCGGCGCACGGCCCTCTTGAGTGGAGGCACCGATGTCGGCCCGAGCCGCTCGCTCCCCCGGGCCGGCACCGGCCGGTGACGCGCGGCACGGCCCCGGCCCTTCGTCGCCCAACCGCGGTGATCCATGGTCGCGCCGCGGAGTTATTCTGAAGGGCTCCATGTCGGGCACGGTGGGGGAGCTGCGACCGGGACGGGTGGCGGCGAGGGACGAACGTTGGCGGCCACGGTAGCGCAGGGGCGAGACCTCGAGCGGCCGCTGGAGGTGGGGGAGCGGGTCCGCTTCCGCTCCCTGCAGTGGGAGGTCGAGGAGGTCGGTGAGCGGCTGGTGACGCTCTTCGGCCGCGAGAGCGCCAACCAGGGTCGCAGGGTCAAGGCCATCCTGGGGCTGGAGCCCATCCAGCGCACGGCGCCGCCGCCCCTGGTCTGCCGCGTCGGGGAGAAGGGCTGGGACCACGCCGACTGGCAGGGGCTGCACGACGCCTTCCGGCTGACGCTGGCCCAGGGGCGGGGCAGCCTGGGCACCGCCGCCTGGGGGCGGCTGGTGCTGGAGCCCTACCAGCTGGTGCCGCTGCAGCGGATCGAGCAGCTGCCCGAGCCCCGGCTGCTGATCGCCGACGACGTGGGGCTGGGCAAGACCAGCGAGGCGGGGCTGATCCTGAGCCGGCTGCTGCAGCGGCGGCGGGCGGACCGGGTCCTGGTCCTGACCCGGGCCCGGCCCGAGCCGGAGCGCTGGCGGGAGGAGCTGCAGGAGAAGTTCGGGCTGGAGTTCGAGGTGATCCGGGACGGGGGCGACTACGCCCGGCTGCGCCGGACCGTGCCCAGCCACCTGAACCTCTACGCGGCGCTGCCCCGGCTGATCGTCTCCATGCACTTCGCCGCCCAGGCCGAGCGGGTGCCCGACCTGGAGCGGCCGGGGCTGCGCTGGGACGTGGTGGTGATCGACGAGGCCCACCACGTGGCCGACCGGGGCAGCGGGCAGAAGCGGCTGACCCACCTGGGCCGGGTGGTGGCGGAGCGGTGCGACGCGCTGTTGCTGCTCACCGCCACCCCCCACGACGGCAAGG
>Ga0070739_10008804_pt1 | contig 10214 bp, 9 predicted proteins | sample Coa_R1_7_FD_66445 | JGI IMG/M metagenome (GOLD analysis project Ga0070739, IMG submission 66445) | Surface soil microbial communities from Centralia Pennsylvania, which are recovering from an underground coalmine fire - Coalmine... | ecosystem: Environmental > Terrestrial > Soil > Unclassified ...
CACCGAGAAGCTGCTTTATTCGGCTGGCGCAATCCACGAGGCGGGCGAGGTACGCGCGCGTGGTGATCGCCGCCGTGCCCGCTCGGACTGGATGGCAATCGAACAGCAACGAGGCATCTCGGTCACGAGCTCGGTGATGACCTTCCGGCACGAGAATATCCTGTTCAATTTGCTCGACACGCCGGGGCACCAGGATTTCTCAGAGGATACCTACCGGACCCTGACCGCCGTTGACAGCGCCATCATGGTGATCGACGCGGCCAAGGGCATCGAAGCGCAGACGCGCAAGCTCTTCGAGGTTTGCCGACTTCGCAACATCCCGATCATCACGTTCATCAACAAGGTCGACCGCGAGGGTCGAAGCCCTTTCGAATTGCTCGACCAAATCGCCGAGGTTCTGCAACTCGACGTGAGCCCACAAAATTGGCCGATCGGTCTCGGCGGCCTTTTCCACGGGCTTTATGATTTTGGCGCGAACAGCCTCGTCACCGTCGACAAGAAAGATGGGCTTTCGATCGGGTCCTTGCTGCCATGCACTGGTCTCGACGACCCGTTGATCGACACGTTGATTCCGGCGCAGGCGGCCGATGTCCTTCGCGAAGAAGGCGGACTGGCAAGCGAGGCATACCCGCAGTTCGATCGTGCAAAGTTTGATTCCGGCGATCTGACGCCAGTCTATTTTGGAAGTGCACTGAAGCTGGTTGGCGTCAGACAGCTACTCATGGGACTGGCGCGCTACGCGCCGGCACCACAGCCACAGCCAGCGCTTCCTTCGCCCGTCGATCCGCGGGAGGCACGTGTGACCGGCTTCGTGTTCAAGGTCCAGGCGAACATGGATCCGAACCACCGCGATCGGATCGCCTTCCTGCGCGTCTGCTCAGGAGCTCTAAAGCGGGGAATGAAGCTCGCCAACCCGAGGCTGGGCAAGTCAATCGCCATCCACAACCCGATCACTTTCTTCGCGGCTGACCGGGAACTCGCCGAAGTCGCGCTTCCTGGCGACATCGTCGGGATTCCTAATCACGGAACGCTCCGGGTCGGCGATACGCTCACTGAAAAGGGCGAACTTGCCTTTACTGGCCTTCCCGATTTCGCGCCGGAGATCTTGCGGCGAGTCCGCCTCGACGATCCATTGAAGGTTAAGCAGATGCGCCGAGGACTTAGCGATCTCGCTGAAGAGGGAGTAATCCGACTGTTCAAGCCCGCGATCGGATCGCAATGGATCATCGGCGTCGTCGGCGAACTGCAGCTCGACGTGTTGGCGACGCGGATGGAACAGGAATATGGCGTCAAGCTCGGCTTCGAGGAATCGCCGTGGGCGGTCGCACGCTGGCTTAGTTCGGACGATCCGCTTCGACTCAAGAGGATGATCGAAACCAACCGCGCAAACATGGCCGAGGACCAGGACGGCGCACCCGTATTGATGATGCGCAACGATTGGGAATTCGGCCGATTTGTCGAGGAATGTCCTGGAATTGAGTTCCTCGCGATCCGAGAGCGCCTGTAAGTTCTCGGTTGGCGCCCAGATAAGCGCGATGGTGCACGCTCCGTTTTCGTCGATGCACGAGGACGTAATCACAAAAGCGCAGGCGCTTCCAGATGAGCTTGCGCGGCTCGGGATGAATCGTGGCCAATCGCACAAATGTGCCGCGATGGATTGATTCATTTAGACATTTAGCTAAATGTCATATCGTGACTCAGGTCTTCAAGGCACTTTCCGATCCAACGCGCCGCCGAGTGCTTCAGCTCCTGCGCAAACGACCAATGAGCGCTGGCGAAATCAGTGAGAAGTTTGACGTTTCAAAAGCGACCATGTCAGCCCACTTTGCCGTTCTGAAAGAGGCGGACCTCGTTCATTCGAGGAAGTCAGGCAAATCGGTCATCTACCACCTGAAACTTTCCGTGCTCGAAGAAGCCCTGCTTGGGTTCATCGATTCATTGAACGCCGGTGCTGACATTCCCACCCCGAGCAAGGAGACTGCATCATGAAAAAGGGTTTAACTGAAGCTCTTGCATGGGCTGGCATCATGCTCGGATTAGCCGCCGCCGCTGTAGCCGCTCAGAGGATGGGTTACGTCGATCACGTGACCGCGACGAGGCTCACAACGGGCATCTTCGGCATTTGGATGGTTTGGTACGGAAACAGAATCCCGAAGACCTTCGCGCCCAGCGAGTGCGTGCGAAGGGTGCAGAAGGTTTCCGCATGGTCGATGATCCTCAGCGGTTTCACCTACGCGATACTATGGGCATTCGCGCCCGTTCCCATTGCACTTAGTGCCGGCATGGCAGTCATACTCACAAGCATCGTCGTCACGCTCGGCTATTGCGTCTCGCTGCACGTCCGGCGGAAAGCGGGTTGACCAAGCAGCGGGCAATCAATTCCCGTCCGTTGTCCGTGCTCAGCTCCCCCCGGAATGGTTCCGGCTTCTGCCGGCAGCGCGCTTGTGATCGTGGGTCACTTCGCGGGTGGGTCGGAATCGAGTACCGTCGTCTGAACTCCCGTCGACGCGCCCGTCACGCTCGCTTGCGTGACGAGAACAGTGGTGCCGGGCGTGATTGCTGAACGCATGTCTTTCACGAATTCGGCCGGGAGGTGCATCTGTTCGACGCGCTCGGTCGAGATGACTTCCGCGTGCTGCGCGGTAAGTTCGCTCACCCCGACTTCAATCCACTGCTTGTCCTTGCCGGCGGCCAAGGTCATCACCTGGGGCTCACTGGTTTGTTGCTGGACGTCAGCATGCGCGCGGCCGATCTCCACGCCGTTGCGGAGCACCACCACCTGCTGGTCGCCGGTCGAAACGATAATAGAGACGGGGCCGCTCAGCGCTGCCGCCGGGTTCCACGTAAAGTTTGCGTCGGAATCGAGCGATGCCGCACGAACCGTTGTCGCCCCGGCAATTGCTGGAGCGAGCACGCCCGCGGGAGGCCGCTTGACGGGATCTTCATGGCCGCCAGCGATGATAACCGTCCCGCCAAGCGGCATGGAGCCATAAAGCAGCTTCGAAAAGGCGAGCGGCAAATGCACGCATCCGTGGCTTTCAGGATAACCCGGCAAGCCACCCGCATGGAGCGCGACGCCGCCCCACGTCAGCCGTTCCTGGTAGGGCATCGGCGCGTCATTGTACTTGCGGCTGATGTGCTCCTTGTTCTTTTCGAGAATCGTAAAAACGCCCGTCGGCGTTTCATACCCGGGGCGGCCGCTTGATATCGTCGATACGCCGATCCGAATGCCGTTTCGATAGACCGTCGCAAGCTGCCGTCCGAGGTCAACATAGACGAGGATCGGCCCCTTGGGCGCAATCTCGGGCTTCCACACCCACTGACCCGGCCTCAGCCGCTCCGCCTCCTTCGCAAGCTCGAGCGCAGCGGATTTGGGCGCGCCCTGAGCGCGCGCGGGTGGCGACGAAAGTACCGCGAGCAAGGTCACGGAAGCGAAAAGGCGCGCGAACTGGTTCATCGATGCCCCCATCAACGCCCGTACATTCATAACCTCATTGGAACCGGCGCAAAAGTCGCGCTGCTGCGCGCGAGAAGACGGTCGCAGGGCGAATGCGTGGCTTGCCACGCCCGCACCAAGCTCAACAACGCGACCCGCATGCAGCCCAATTGTCTTCGCTTACGCGATGAGCTTGACAGTGTGTCTTGTTCGGCTAGCGGTCCGGCTTGACATCGGTGCCGCCCACGGACGGGAAGTCTGGCGGGGGCGGTTAAAAGGGAAGCCGGCGAACATCCGGCACTGTGCCCGCAACTGTGAATGACCAGGTTCATGCCTGGTCTTAGTCAGGAACCTGCCTTTGTCCGTCGTCCGCACCCGGTCGGGACCAGCCGTGGACTGCGTGGCACCGGGCTGTAATGATCCCGGTACCTCCGAGACGACAGTTTCGTGTCGTTTTTCTGGAGGCCAATCATGATTGCTTCATTCCTGCTTGCCGCTGCCGATGTCGTGGTGGCACCCGCCGATCAATCGAACACCATAGTCGTGACTGCATCCCGGGCTCCGGAGAAAGCCAAGGACAGCGCTGCGAGCGTCACGGTCATCGACGACGAGGCAATTACGCGCCAGGGCGATCCCCTGGTCTACGACTTCCTGCGTGAAATTCCGTCGGCGGCGGTTTCGTCGAGCGGCCCCGCGGGTTCGGTCACGCAAGTTCGTATTCGTGGCTCGGAAGCTAACCACACCTTGCTGTTCATCGATGGCATCGAAGCCAATGACCTTTCCGGAAGCGACCAGCCGCGCTTCGAGCTGCTCAACGCGGACATCGCCTCACGGATCGAAGTGGTGCGCGGTCCGCAGTCGGCGCTCTGGGGGTCGCAAGCGATCGGCGGTGTCATCAACATCGCCGGAACGGCGGATCGTTCAGGCTATGGCGCCGCTGCGGAAGGGGGTTCCTATGGTTTCCTGCGCGGCTCGGCTGCGGGGTCGCTCATCTCCGGCAACATGCAGGTCGCCGGCGCACTCGGGTGGCAGCGCGCCACTGGTATCGATGAATCCGGTACCGGGGGCGATCGCGACGGCTACCATAATCTTTCCGGTCGTGCGCTCGCCTCCTGGACGATCGCACCGGATGTTCGGATTGGAATCAACGGCTTCTCGCTCAACGGCTATTCCCAATATGATGGGACGGACCCATTCACGTTCGCACCGACGCAGAAATTATCAACCAGGTTCGGCATGTCGGCAGGTCGGTTTTGGAGCGCCTTTGGGTCAAGCGACGACGGGCTTTCCGGCTCCGTGTCGGCATCCTTGTTCGACGCGCGCAACCATTTCCTGTTCGACGGCGACGAGACGAACCGCACCAGCGGGGTGCGGAAGACGATCTCGGGCCAGCTCCAATATGCATTCATCGCTGGAGCGATTAAAAACCAGCTTGTTGCCGCCGCCGATTATCAAAACGAGAATTTCAAATCGAGCGACACGGTCTATGGCGGTCTCAGCGACGCCAACAAGCGCCGCGTCAACCAGGCGATCACCGGCGAATGGAAGGCTGAGGCCGGTACGATCGTTGCGGACGTTGCGGTCCGCCACGATTTCTTCAACGAGTTCAAGGGAGCAACGACGCTTCGGGCGTCACTTCTTGGACATCTCGGCGGCGGTTTTTCGGTCGCGGGGTCCTATGGCGAGGGCATTGCTCCGCCGACGTTTATCGAGATGTACGGCTTCTTTCCCGGAACGTTCATCGGCAATCGCAATCTCAGGCCAGAAACTTCGCGCGGCTACGAAGTTTCGGTCCGGTACGCCAAGGGCCGGTTTGATGCGGCAGTCACCGGCTATCGCCAGCGACTTCATGATGAGATCGTCAACAATTCGGACTTCACGAGCTCGATTAATGCGCCCGGCACCAGTTATCGCTCCGGCGTCGAGCTGGAAGCCGGCTGGCACCTTGCCGAAAAGCTGAGACTAAGCGCCAATTATGCCTACCTCCATGCAACGCAGCCCAATGACCTTGGCGAGCAAGTGGAGGAAATCCGGCGACCCAAGCATAGCGGCAGCATTGCGCTCGATGGATCCAGCAATCGCCTGACCTATGGCGCGTCCCTCGCCTATGTTGGAGCCCACCGCGATACGGACTTCGACCTGTTTCCATCTAAAGACGTTCAGCTTGGCTCCTATTGGCTTGCGAGCGCACGCCTCGCCTACGCCATCCGGCCAGGAATCGAGCTTTTCGTGCGCGGCTCCAATCTCCTTAATCAGCATTACGAGGACGTGATTGGCTATCGAACGGAAGGCCGCGGAATTTACGGCGGATTCCGCCTCTCGCACTTCCGCTAAGCGAGTGCGCCTCGTAATCGCCCGGGCTTGAAGCGACCGCGCAAGAACAAAGAGCGAGCGCCGGTAGAAGCGCCTATGAAGAGTCCCAACAGCGCGTCCCGCGACTGTTGGAAAATCGCCCCAAATCCAGCTATTTGCAGCGAAATGAGCGACGATGAACGGGCGATCCGAGCCGTGGTGGATCAGTGGATGGCCGCGAGCAAGGCGGGCGACACTGCAAGCGTCTTAAATCTCATGTGCGACGATGCGCTGTTCCTGACGATGGGACGTGAACCGTTCGGCAAACGAGAGTTTCTCGACGCTTCTGAGGCACTCAAGCACATTTCGATCGACGGGCAAGCATCGATCGAAGAGATGGAAGTCATTGGCGATCGCGCCTGGGTCCGCAATCATATCGAGCTCACGATCACTCATCCGGAAAACGCACCGGTCTACCGGTCCGGCGAAACCCTGACCATCTTTCGCAAAGGGCAAGATGGCCGCTGGCGGCTTTTCAGAGACGCCAATCTCGTAAGCTGACTCGAGACTTCGGAGGGGCCGGCCATCGCGATCCGCGGAGCAGTGCTTTCGAACCGCCATTTCTCTCGTCAGCAGAACACGGATGCAATTGCATCGATCTTCGCCCGAGCAGCCGGGCTAACGTTTTCGAGCGCTTCGAGAAAACCTTTGTTGACCAGCGCCGAGCCGATGAATGTCCATCGCATCGCCTGATGCTGCTGCTCGACGAGCTGCAAAGCCTGTTGCGCGGGCAGTTGCCGGCCAATGACCGCTTCGAGCGATTGCCGATCAAGCTCCGCTTGCTGCTTGAGTCCTCCATCGACGAACGCGCCAATCTCGAGGAACTCATCGACGGCATTTTCAACTTGCTCAGCGGGGGCGCTCATCGTGAGCTCTCGGAACACCAGCGCATCGAGCTTCACATGCTGGGATTCCTCGAGCCAATGATGTTTGAACAGGCTTTTGAACTGAGGGTCTAGCGCTTCATTGTCACGAATGCTGTCAACATAGTGACGCTGCGTCCCCCATTCGATTGCAAGCGTAAAGATGGCGAGGGCAAGGTCGCTGTGGTTGCGAATCGCGGCGCCAATTTCTTCAGCAGGGCCAATGAAACCACATTGGTGGCCAAAGCAGGCCGCGAACTCGTCGCGAAACCGGACGAAAAGCTCGATGTGCTTGTGCTCCTCACGCGCAAATTGCGTGAGCGCTGCAGAGCGACAGGAATCCTGTCCCGGATCGGACGGAATCTGTGCATCGAGATAGGGCAGGATGCAGCGCTCGACGAGCTCGAACATCGACACGTAGCCGAACGCGCGAATCTGGTTGAGTTTGAGCTGCTCATCGGGCGTCAGAAATGTAACGGCGCTCGTCCGCGCAAAGCTTTCCGGCAGAAACGGACGTGAAAAATCAAAGTGCCTGTCACCGCCGATGACGTCCTCGAGGCGCCAGTTCACGCGCTTCGAAGTCTCGAGCAAGGCTTCATAAGAAGGTGCTGTCGTCATGATCATACTCCTGGCAGATTCATTGGCGCGCCGTCGCGCACCCGCGAGCAGCCTTTCGCCGATCAGTTGTTTGCCGTTGTTGGGTCGATGATCTGGGGCACCTCGGTAATCCGGGTCACTGGTATCCCACTCATCTCGCCATGGGTTCGGATCGTCTCTTCGCCGTCAGCGAGGTAAATGCAGAAAGTCCTGTCGCCGGCGACGTAACTATGTTGCCACTGTATCTTTGGAGAGAGTTTCTCCAATGCCTGGTTCGAAGCGCGTGCAGCCCCGCACAATTCGACGATCGACATCCCGCCGATGCCGGGGATCTCGCGCTCGACCAGATAGCGCTTGAGTTGGCTCATGACGCCAGCTCCACTTGTGTTGTTCGAACGTCGCTATTGTCGTCCTGGCGAGAGCGATAGGCAAACTAAACGTTCTGGTGCTGACTAAAGATTTTCCTTACTATGGGACGTGGTCGCTCCAGCTCACCTGAAGTCCCTCCAGGCGCTTGAAATGGCAATTCGCGTGGGCTCGCTGAAGCGTGCCGCGGAATTGCTTGGAATCACGCCTGCCGCGGTTGGCCAGCGGGTAAAGACCTTGGAGGCCTACCTCGGCGTAAACTTGCTCGAGCGAGGCCGGACAGGGATCCGCGCTTCACCCGAGCTCCGGTTGGCGATGCCCCGGCTCAAGAGCGCGTTCGCCGACCTTGAAGCGGCGGCAGCCGAGCTCGACCTGCAGCGCGCGCACGAAATCCATATCGCCGCCATTTCCGATTTCGCCGAGCTTTGGCTGCGCCCACGTCTCGAAGCTTTTCGCATGCTGCATCCGAACATCCTGTTCTCGATCAATGGCGAAGGCACCGCGCCAGCGCGCTTTGGCAAAGTGGATTGCGAGATCAGTTTCCGCGCGATTCCCGAGGGCGACAAACATCTGACACTCTTCCGCGATTTTGTGGTTCCGATTAGCTCGCCGGTGAACTTCGAACGGACCGCATCATTGCCAGCACGTACGCGCCTCGAAGGCTTTCCTCTGCTGCACCTCGACTTCTACCGCAACGATCCCGTAGGCCTGTCCTGGCCCGAGTGGTTCAGGCGCAACGGCATTGAGCGGACAGCTCCAGAACGCGGCATTCGGTTCCAGCTGATCGGGGCGCTTCTCGACGCTGTTGAAGCAAATGCCGGCATCAGCCTTTGCGGGCTTGCCTTGATCGCCGAGCGCGTTGACGCGGGCAGGATCAAGCTTCCCTACCCGATTGCAACGGGCTCACGAACCCGGTTCGGTTTCGTTGCAGAATTCCGCTCGGACCTTTCGCGACGCCCTTTTGCACTCTTCCGCGATTGGCTCCTCGACGAAGCTCGAATGACGAGTGATTGGATTGAAAGAGCGATTCAAGCGCGCGATAAATGACGTGGGTCGACCCGGGGCGGATCGCGTAAGTCGTGTCAGGCCGACCGACGTGGGGCCAATCTGGTCAGAGCAGGCCAACCCACGTGAACAAGATCAAATACTCGACTACGTCACTTGCATTATGCCCGACCATCGGTGCCAAGACGCTTCCCGACTTCTCCAGCCAATAGGCATAGAGCACCCCCAAAGCGAAAGCGTAGATCTGCTGCCCGAGCGCCAGCGGCCACGCACGTACGTCAAAGTTCGTCGCGTGCAGGAGCGCGAAGATTAGCGCCACGAAGACGCCGGCCCAGTTCATCTCGAACCGGCCAAGGCGCAATCGACCGGGCATGGTTGCTGCGAGATAAGTGACCAGGAGGCTGCGAAATGGAATTTCCTCAGTGGGTCCCACATAGGCGCCCTCGAAGAACAGCCAGCCGGCAACATTCGGTGACGTTAGCGGATAGCCAATCTTCGGCTTGGCTGCCGCAAGCAGTTCCGGAGCATAATCGACGAGCGTCATCAAAATGCCGAACGCTGCGCCCCAAGCAATCGCTGGCCAAAGATATGTCTTGCCCCGCGGGAGATGCAGGCCAAAGTCCACGTCGAGAAAACGCTTCATGATGAAGATGACGATGAGCGCCAGCAGCAGTTGAAAACCGTGCTGCATGTAGAGCCACGGCAGCGTTGGGCCGTGTGGCGATGGCGTGTGCCAGACCGTGCTACAAAGTGCAGCGGCTTTCGCGGCGAGAATGGGCACGCCAAACGCGAGCAGAACCGTCACCAGCAACGGGATCGCCTTCAGTCGGAATGAAGGCCTGGACTCGTCGGGAAGTTTCATATGAGCTGCGCCTCGTCATGCGCAGCATCCTCAATATGCGCAAGCGCAGCGCCAAACGCCAATGCCACTCCATAGGCGTTGGCGCACGATTGTATTCGCTCGCTTTGGAGGGCGTCCGCGTTGCTTCACGCGTGACGCGCGGAATCGATTGGTTGACGACTGGCAATGAATAGGTGAGCGTCTCTCAAGCGCGAAAGGACAAGCATGCGCGGGCCGTTCCGAACGATCATCTTTTCAGCGTTACTGGGTGTCTCCGGCATCGCGCAAGCGGAGTGCTCCGTCTCATCGGATCACGATGCCGGCGTCCGGTCGCTGAACCCGGCGGTCAAGAGCGACGTCGATCTCATCGTCTCCATGACCATACTGCCAAAGATGATGCATGTTGATTATCGCACTGCCGCGATGAAGACGGGTTGCAACCTTGGTCCGTTCATCGCTGGTAACGTGACCTACGAGTTGTGGGGCGAGGATAACGGCGGGCGCCAGAGAAAAGCCGTCGCCGCAAAAGAGGGCGCCCCTGTCGCGCTGGTACTCCCGGTCGTCGATTTGATGAAGGCGATCGAGAACCAGCGGCAAGGAAGGTCCGCGCAAGTAGAAGGCTACCTGCTGGCGACGATCACTAAGGACGACTTTACCGCTTGGCGTTATTACACGGGAATGCCGGATCCGGCGACCTTGAAGGAGGACATGGCGAGCGTGCTAGCCGGCAATGGGAGTCCGATTTTCCGCGCTG
>Ga0070739_10008805_pt1 | contig 10213 bp, 9 predicted proteins | sample Coa_R1_7_FD_66445 | JGI IMG/M metagenome (GOLD analysis project Ga0070739, IMG submission 66445) | Surface soil microbial communities from Centralia Pennsylvania, which are recovering from an underground coalmine fire - Coalmine... | ecosystem: Environmental > Terrestrial > Soil > Unclassified ...
GAGATGAGCGGGGGGATGCGCCAGCGGGTCGGCGGCGCCATCGCCATGGCCGCGCCGCCGGCGGTGCTGATCGCCGACGAGCCGACTACCGCCCTCGACGCGACGGTCCAGGCCCAGTACCTGGCGCTGCTCAAGGAGGTCCAGCGCCAGTCCGGGCTGGCCATCCTGTTCGTGACGCACGACTTCGGGATCGTGGCCAACATGTGCGACCGTGTCGCCGTGATGTACGCCGGGAAGATCGTCGAGGTCGCCCCGGTGCGCGAGCTGTTCGAGCGCCCGGCGCATCCCTACACTGAGGCGCTGCTCCGCTCCGTGCCGCGCCTCGACGAGGATGTCGAGCGGCTGTACAGCATCGAGGGCCAGCCGCCGGCCCTGCACGCCCTGCCGCCCGGCTGCCGGTTCGCCCCACGCTGCCCCGCCGCCCGCGCCCCCTGCCTCCAGCGCCCGCCGGCGGCGGTGGACGTCGACGCCGGCCACTGGGCGGCCTGCTGGAAGCTGACGAGCTATGGTGAGTGATATCCCTCTGCTGGAGCTGCGCGAGGTCAAGAAGCACTATCCGGTGCGCGGCGGCCTGCTCGGCACGCGGACGGTTGGCGCGGTGCGGGCCGTCGACGGCGTCTCCTTTCGCATCGGCGCCGCCGAGACGCTGAGCATCGTCGGCGAGTCCGGCTGCGGCAAGACCACTACCGCGCGCCTGGTGCTGCGCCTGGAGACGCCCACGGCCGGCACGGTCGCCTTCCAGGGCACGCCGCTCGAGCGGCTCGACGCCGCGGGGTCGAAGATCTATCGCTCCTCGGTCCAGGCCGTGTTCCAGGACCCCTGGAGCTCGCTCAACCCCCGCCTGCGCGCCGGCGCGATCATCGCCGAGCCGCTGGTGGTGAATACGTCGCTCTCGCCGGCAGAAGTGCGCGAGCGGGTGGCCGACCTGCTCGTGCAGGTGGGCCTGCGGCCGGAGCAGGCGCAGCTCTACCCGCACCAGTTCAGCGGCGGCCAGCGCCAGCGCGTCGCCATCGCGCGCGCGCTGAGCATCGACCCGCGGCTGATCGTGCTCGACGAGCCGGTCTCGGCCCTCGACGTGTCGATCCGTGCCCAGATCCTCAATCTGCTGAAGGACCTACAGGAGCGGCTGGGCCTGAGCTACGTCCTGATCGCCCACCACCTGGCCACGGTCCGCCATATGAGCCACCAGGTGGCGGTAATGTACCTGGGCCAGATCGTCGAGCTGGCGCCGGGCCGCGAGCTGTTCGCTCACCCCCTGCACCCCTACACCCAGGCGCTGTACGCCGCGGCGCTCTCCACCCACCCGGACCAGAAGACGAACGGGCCGATCGTCTCGGGCGAGGTGCCCTCGCCGCTCAACCCGCCGCCGGGCTGCCGCTTCCACCCGCGCTGCCCTTACGCCACGCCCGAGTGCGCCGAGGTGGAGCCCCGCCTGCGGGAGCTGGCGCCTGGCCACTGGGTGCAGGACTGCCGCTGCGTGCGGGGAACCTAACCCCCGGCCCCCCCTTCCCGGCGCGGGAAGGGGGAGTCGAGGTCGGTCGACGCGTTGAGTGCGGGGGCGCGGCCGTTTCCTGGCCGGCACGGCAAGGAGGGGTTGGAAGAGGAGAGAGGCAGGATGGCGTATTCGCGGATCGTGGTCGAGCGCGACGTGGCGGTGCCGATGCGCGACGGCGTGGTGCTGCGCGCCGACGTCTACCGGCCGGACGGCGCGGACGGCTGCCCAGTCCTGATGGAGCGCACGCCGTACGACAAAAAGGCGCGCGGGCGGCCGGGCGTGCTGCTCGACGCGCTGCGCTACGCCGAGCAGGGCTACGCGGTCGTCGTCCAGGACACGCGGGGACGCTTCGCCTCCGACGGCGCGTTCTACCCCTTCCGCGGCGAGGCCGCGGACGGCGCCGACAGCATCGCCTGGGCGGCCGCGCTGCCTTACAGCAACGGCCGCGTGGGGCTGTTCGGTGCCTCCTACGCCGGTGCGACGCAGTGGCTGGCCGCCTCCACCACGCCGCCGGCCCTGGCCGCGATGGCGCCGGCTCGCACGGCGGCCAGCTACTATCAGCCGTGGGCCTACCAGGGCGGCGTGCTCCAGCTCGGCTTCCTACTGCACTGGGCGCTGTCCAGCCTCGGGCCGGACACGGTCCGCCGCCTGGTGGCGGCCGGCAGCGCCCCGCCGGACTGGCCGCGGCGACTGGGCCAGGCTATCGACGCGTTCGAGGAGCTGGCCCGCGAGCGCCCGCCGCTGGCCCACGGCCCGGTCGCCGAGCTTGCCGCGGCGGCGCTGCCCTACTTCCACGACTGGCTGGCCCACCCGACCGACGACGCTTACTGGCGCGCCTACGACGTGGAGCGCCGGCTCGACGCCGTCGCCACGCCGACCCTGCACATCGGCGGCTGGTACGACATCTTTCTCCAGGGCACCCTGCGCGCGTTCGCGGCAATGCAGGGCCGCGACGGGGCCGGCGGCGTGCCGCGGCAGCGGCTAGTCATCGGGCCCTGGGCGCACGGCCCGATGAACGACGCGGTGGGCGCCGTCCAGTTCGGCGTGGCGGCCGGCGGCGAGGCGGCCGGCGTCGGCGCGATGCTGCGGCAGTGGTTCGACGCCTGGCTGCGGGGCGACGAGGCCGGGCTAGCGGGCCAGGCGCCGGTGCGCCTGTTCGTGATGGGCGTCAACACCTGGCGTGACGAGGCGGCCTGGCCGCTCGCCCGCGCCCTTCCCACCCGCTACTACCTCCACGCCGGCGGCGGGCTGAGCGAGGAGTCGCCGCGCCACGAGGCGCCCGACAGCTACCGCTACGACCCGACGGACCCGGCGCCGACGCTGGGCGGCGGCACGCTGATGGAGGGCCACGCCGTCAACCGCAACGCCGGCCCGCGCGACCAGCGACCGCTGGAGGCGCGGCCGGACGTGCTGGTCTACACCAGCCCGCCGCTCGCCCGGCCGCTGGAGGTCACCGGCCCGGTCAGCCTCGAGCTGTACGCCAGCAGCAGCGCCGAGGACACCGACTGGGTGGCCAGGCTGATCGACGTGCACCCCGATGGCGCCGCGATCCTGATCGCCGACGGCATCGTCCGCGCCCGCTACCGTGACGGCACGGCCACGCCGGCCTTCCTGGAGCCGGGGCGGGTCTACCGGTTCACGGTCGACCTGGTGGCGACGAGCAACCTGTTCCGCGCCGGGCACCGCCTGCGCGTGCACGTCACCAGCTCGAGCTTCCCCCGCTTCGCGCCCAATCCCAACACGCGGGTCGACAACCCCTACTTCGAGCCGACCGAGCCGCGGGTCGCCGAGCAGACGATCTACCACGACGCCAGCTACCCGTCGTGCATCGTCCTTCCGGTCGTGCCCGCGGCGAACTGAGCTGGCGGCGCTGCGACCCCGCCAGGAGTAGGGGATGCGCCCCTATCGCACGCAGACGGTCCAGATGTACTCGCGCAGGCAGCCCAGCACCTCGTGCCAGCGGACCCACGCCACCGCCGCTACCATCAGCACGGCCAGCACCGTGTAGCAGAGGTCATCCCGGCTCACGCTGCCTCCCCGGCGTCCGTGGTGTTGGCCGCGTCGCGGCCGCCAGTGCATGCATCGATCGATCCTCCGTTCAGGGGCACTGCGGCGGCGCGGGCGCTGCCCGCGCGGTCGGCGCGAAGCGTGCGCGCAGGGCGGCGGTCATCGCCTCCACCTGGGCGCGGTAGCTGAGCAGGTGATCGCGGAAGGCGCGCGCGGCCGGGCTGAGCGGCCCGCGCGGGTAGACGACGAGCCAGGGCAGCCGCAGCGGGAACCCCTCGACCTGGAGCAGCGCGAGCTGGCCCGCGGCCAGCTCGTCGGCCACGCTGTAGGTGCTCAGCACGGCGATGCCCAGGCCGCCCATCACTGCCTTCTTCCGCGCGTCGAGGTTGTTCACCTCCAGGCTCACCCGCAGGCGGATGCCCGCCTCCACCGCCAGCCGCTCGAAGGACTGGCGGGACACCGCGAACTGGTCCGGCATGACGAGCTGCTCGTCGGCGAGGGCCTGGAACGGCACCGGCCCGGCCCCTGCCAGGCGGTGGCCGGGCTGGCCGACGACGACCTGGTCGAGCGCGGCCAGCGGCTCGCTCGCCAGCTCGGCCGCGGTGATCGGCCCGACCAGCACGGCCAGGTCGAGGCGGCGCTGCTTGAGCAGGTCCGCGACGCGGTGGCCGGCGTCCACCTCCAGGTGCACGGTGATCGACGGGTGGGCGCGGCGAAACTCGTCGTAGATCCGCGGCACGAGGTAGCCGCCGAAGTGCGGGTCGGTGCCGAAGGCGATCGTCCCGCCCTCCAGGCCGTGCATAGCGTCGAGCACGCGGGCGGTGCGGTCCAGCGCCTGGAAGACGTCGTCGCAGGTCTGGAGCAGGATGCGTCCCGCCTCGGTCAGCTCGACCCGCCGACGGCCGGCCGAGCGCTCGAACAACCGCGCGCCCACCGACCGCTCGAGCTGCTTGACCTGGTCCGACACGGTCGGCTCCGAGAGCCGCAGCAGGTCGGCGGCGCGGCGAAAGCTATGGGCGCTGTTGACCGTCGCGAACACCCGAAGCTGGTGCAGCGTGACCGACGCCAGACGATCGTGTGCCAAGTCGAGGTTCCTCACCGTCCCACGGCGTTGGAGCTGCCCTTGCGAAGGTTGATCCATTGATTCACGCAAGCGCTCATCGCTCAGGTCGGTCTGATCGTGTAGTGTAGCGTCAGCGTAATCGTCCAATCGCCCGATGAGGAGAGCCGGCGGCGAGCGTGCCCGGCGAGCCGCGGCGCGCTATACCGGCCCCATGGATGAAAGGTCGCCGCTGCCGCAGGCCCTCGATCTCCGCCGCGGCGTCGTGGCCCGCGGCGAGGCCGAAGCGCTACTCGAGCTACAGACTCAGGGCGTGGGCGACAAACGATGGCTCCACCGCCCACGAGCTGAGTCGCGGCTAGCGCGCGAGCCGTTCCAGTTCTTCGAGCTGGTCGGTCTCCGAGGAGAGGATGCCCTCTAGTCGAATCGCAAGACCCTTGTCCCCAAACTCGAGCGCCTGGTCGATGCGCCGGGTGTAGTTCGCGATCACTTGCCGCTCGGCGGCGATGTTGTCGCTCAGGAGCTGGCGGGAGCCGACCAGGTCCTTCGGATGGTGCGGGCGGATGCGCACCTCTCCCCCGAGCGCCACGATCTTGTCCGCCAGGAACATCGCATGCTCCAGCTCCGACGCCAGGTCTTTCCGGAGGAGCTCCCGCAGCTCGTGTCCCAGCATGCCTCGTCCTGCGGCCGCGTGATAGATGCCGCGCAGCAGCGCCTCGAGCTCGAGGTTCAGGTCTGCGTTCAGGCCCTCGATCAGCTCCTGACGGGTCATCGTCACCGAATGGCCGACGACGTGGGTGACCGGCAGGCCGAAGCGCCGCTCGATGCGTCGGGGCTGGTCGAGCGCGAGCCAGCGCGAGCGCTGGATGGGCAGCGTTGAGATGATGATCCCGTCGTACGCCTCCCGCTGGCGCCCCAGCTCGTCCTCGATCGCTTTGCTGGGCAACGGGTCGCCGACCTCGACTCGAACGACCCGCGCGCCGATTCCCTCGAGGTGCGCTCTGGCGGCCTCGCCGGTACGCTTGGCAATGGTCTGGCTGTCGTCAGGTTGCCACTCCAGCAAGTCCTCAACGGGCGTCGCCGGGACGAGCAGGACGAATTCAGGATCCGTGTCATGCTCGAGGATCCGTCTGATGGCATCCGACAGTTCCGGGCTTGAGGCCGTTTGATTCGCCAGGACGAGATAGCGCGTCATAGCTCATCCTCCCCAAGCAGAAATGGTCGGCCTGCTCTCAGCATACACGCACCCGGCCCGCATTGCAGCAAGGCGAGCCGCCCGCAGCAGAGCCGTCGCGATCACGTCGCGGTTGTAGCGCCTCGTGGCCGGCCTGGCAAGCGAGCGGCCGTGCCCGCAACGGGGGAGCTGAACGCTTACACGTGCTCTAGAAGCCCGGGAACAGGGCGTTCAGCCGCAGCGCCGCGGCCCGGTCGCCGCTGATACCGACCTCGCCGGCGGCCTCGGCCTGCTCGAGGGGCAAGCGCCCGCTGTAGAGGCGGGTGAACGCCTCGGCCGGGAGCCGCAGCGAGGCCAGCGCTGCCGGCGCCGCGCCTTCGTGCACCTGGACCGCGCCGTCGCGGACGGCGAGCGCGAACTGCTGCCGCGCGGGGGTGAGCACCTCGAAGTCGTAGACGGCGCCGTCTAGCTCGGCCTTCGCGGCGGCGCTGGCGCGGCGGTTGAGGTTGTCCAGGACGTGCGGCCAGAGCGCCCGCGCCGTGGTGGGGAGCAGCCGCGCCGTCGGATCGAGCGCCACCCGGATGTCCCAGGAGTGGAGCGCCAGCTCGCTCAGCCGGTACTGCGCGTACTCCGCGATCGGCGCCTCGCCGGCGAAGAAGCGGACAGTCCGCTCGCGCTGCTCGGCCGGCAGCCCCTCCAGGTAGCCAAGGAAGGCGTCCATCCGGGCGCGGAACTGCGCCTGGAGCGGCTCCGGCGCCAGGCTGTCGAAGTAGTCCCAGATGCGCTGGCGCGCCTCGGCGCTGGTCGGCTCTGCCCCTTCGAGGTTCTCCTTGAGCGTGCGCAGGTGCAGCTCGGCGCCCGAGCCGAGGTGCGAGACGGTCTTCTGCACCGTCCACTCGGGGCAGTAGGTCGGTCCTAGCCAGTGCGCCGCGTTGATCGCGTCCAGGTAGGCGTCGAGAACCTCGTACTCGCGCCGAAGGGCCGGGATTACACTGGCGAACTCGTGTCGCTGCATGGTGCCCCCGCTAATAGACCACGGCGCGCACGCGCGTGGCGCCGGTGAAGTCGGTCAGGCCCGGCACCTGGCCGGTGGGAAGGGCGAACGGGCCGTGCGGGTCGGCGGTGAGGCGGCCGAAGCGTGCGCCGCCGAGCACGCGCTCGATCGGTCCGAACTGGACGGCCTCGGTGTGGTTGCCGAGGCTGACCAGGGCGTCGGCCTGCTCGACCGTGGTGACGACCGGAAACTGGTCGCCCGCCTCGCCGGCCAGCTCGGCGACGGCCGCCACGGTGCGCATCCCCCGCGCCTCGCAGGCCGCGATCGCCTCCATGACGTCGACGTCCCCCTGGCCGCCGCCATCCTTGCTGATCAGCACGCCGTCGCAGCGCAGCACCTCGTGGGCCAGGCTCGCCGCCTGCGCGGCGAACGCCGCCTTGTAGCGCAGCTCGGCGGCGTGCGGCACCAGGACCAGGCCGGCGCAGGTGTGCTCGCGGCCGTGCCCCAGGGCTAGCTCGTAGGCCAGGGCGTTGTTGGCCAGGTCGTAGGTGCTGTTGCGCACCGAGCGGGTGTGGCCGTTGTCGACCAGCGCGCCGTCGAGGAGCTGGGCGATGGGCAGGATCGTCGGCAGCATGCCCGGCGACTCCCGCCCGTAGATGAGCTTCTGGCGGCCGAAGCCGTGCGAGTACAGGTAGCAGAGGTAGCCCAGGCGCGGGCCGACCGCGCTCGGGCTGGCCGCGTCGAGCTCGACCTCGTCGGCCGGCGCGGCGCCGAGCGTCGCCCGCGCCACGGCTACCGCCACCCGGCAGCCGGCGGCGAGGACGGCGCGCCCGAACTCCTCGTTCGGCACGCCCGCCGCCGGCTCGAAGGAGACGACCAGGATCCAGCCGTCGGCGTAGCACGAGCGCAGCGCCTGCTCCGGCTCGGTGGAGACCACCGTGTCCTCGGCCTGGTCGAGCAGGGCGGTGGTCATCACGGTCAGGCCGGCGAGGACGTTGGTCGGGCCGCTGCCGACGAGGAAGGGATCGGTGCCGACGCCCGGGTAGTAGTCGGGCACGGGCCGCTCCGGCTTGATCCGCGGCTCGACGACGTCCACGATGTTGATCACGCGGGCGCGCTCGCCTGGGTCGACCAGCGCCAGCTCCACGGCGGCGAAGTGCGCGTCGGCCAGCAGCTCGGCGCGCAGGGCGTCGGCGGCGATCGTCAGGCGACCGTGGCAGTAGGCGGCTTCCGCCCCGAAGGCGGCCGCGGCCACCGGGTAGCGGCGCCAGCGCAGCGGCGTCTCAGGCATCAACGCCCTCCGCACCCGCCGGCTGGGTGAGCAGGCGCAGCGCGCGCTCGGTCAGAGTCCGGCGCAGCGCGCGCTCCTCGGCGGGCGGCAGCGCCGGGTTGCCGAGGATGTGCGGGATGGCGACGCCGGGGAAGACGCGGTTGACGTGCATCGTCCGCGCGACGCTGATGAGGTTGGTGACGAGCACGGTGGGGATGCCCTCCTGCTCCAGGGTGTTGGCCAGCGCTGACCCGCAGCGCGAGCAGGAGCCTCAGGTGGAGGTGACTAACGCTCCGTCCACGCCGGCGGCGCGCAGCTCGGCGGCCACCTCGTGCGCCATGCGCTCGGCAAACTGGGGGTAGGTGCCGGTGCCGGCCAGCGTGTACAGCGTCGGGTGCAGGCCGCCGAGCGCGCCGTCGCGGACCAGGGCGCGCAGGGCATCGAGCGGCACCAGACGATGCGGGTCCTCGTTGACGTAAGCGGTATGGTAGCCGCCGTGCACCGCCTCGTAGGCGTCGCCGGACAGCTCGTCGCGGTCGGCGATCGAGTAGCGCCCGTAAGCGTCGGCGACGTGCGACTTGAGGTGGTCCGGGTTGCCGCGCGGCACGAGACCGCCGCTGGTGATCACGGCCAGCGTCGCCGTCGACAGGTCCGCGAGCGGGCGCGCGGCGGGGACGCGCTCGAAGCTGGGCAGGGCGATCTCGGTAGCATAGGGATCGCCGGCCAGCTTCGCGCGGAGCATCGCCACCGCCCGCTGGGCGCCGCTGTGGGCGACGAGGGTGTTGCGGCGGAAGCCGTGGGCCAGGTAGCCCTCCTCGTCGGGCGGGCCGAGCGGCTCGCGCCGCGCCAGCTTCAGGCCCACGGCGGCCAGCCGCTCCAGCGCCGCGCTCATCGACGCCGCCGACGGTCCTGTGCGCACGATCGTCACCGTGCGGCGGTAGGCTTCCACGGCGGGGTTGTCCGGGGCCAGCCCGGTGACGGCCGGCAGGTCGAGCGCCTCCTGCGCCGCGGCGCAGAGGTGGGCGCAGGCCAGGCCGTAGCGGCCGGCGGCGAAGGCTGGCCCCGCGATCAGCAGGTCGGCACGGGCGTCGGCGAGCAGGCCGAGCAGCGCGCGCGTGGCGGCCTCCTGGCGCTCGGCGAAGTAGTTGTCGCCGCAGATCAGCATCCCCGCGACGCTGGCGGCGTCGCCGAGGTGGCGCTGCAGGGCCAGCCCCGGCCCGAGCGGCCCGTCGACGGCCCGCGGCGGGACGCCGGCCTGCTCCTCGCCGCCGATCCCCCCGAAGAACTGGTTGACGTAGTGCACGACGCGCAGCATGGCCTTCTCCGTATCAGTTGAGCACGAGCGGGATCGTCGCCTCGGTGGGCGCCTTCTTCCCGATGGTGGGCCAGTAGTCGTAGAACGGCGGGTAGGCGGTGGGGTACGGGCGCCAGGCGAGGTCCTTCTGCACACCCCACAGCTCGTCTACCGTGTGCACGAACAGCCAGAAGGCGTCGTCGTGCATCACGCGGCTCACGGCCGCGGAAGCCCTGGCCATCCCCTCGACGTCGGTCGCGCTGTTGATCTCGCCGACCAGGCGGCGCGCCTCCACCAGGTCGGCTGGGGTGTCGCCCCATTTGGGCGTCAGCTTCGCATCGGGATAGCTCAGGTTGAGCGTCGAGGAGTAGAGCACCGCCGGGTGCCAGGAGATCGGCCAGATCAGCTCGGTGACGTCGTAGTCGCCCTCCGTCCGCTCGGCCAGCAGCCGCGCCCGCTCCAGCGGCTGGAGCTGCGCCTGGATCCCCACCTTCGCGAGCTGGCTGGCGACGGCCTGGGCGATCTCGACGTCCTTGGCGAACACGCCCTGGGTCACGCTCCACTTGAAGGAGAAGCCGTCGGGGTAGCCGGCCTGCGCGAGCAATTGCTTGGCCTTGTCGGGGTCGTAGGGGTAGGGCTTGAGGTCGTCGGTGTAGCCGAGCCAGCCGGACCAGAGCGGGCCGGGCATGACCGTGCCGTGCCCGCCGAGGATGGTCTTGACGATCGAGTCACGGTCGACGGCGTAGTTCATCGCCTGGCGGATGCGCTCGTCGCGGAAGGGCGGCGTGGTCTTGAACAGGTTGATCACGTACGACAGCCCGGTGGCGCCCTTGAGGCTGACCACCTCGAGCTTGGGATTGCCCTCGATCGAGCTGAGCGACTCGATCGGCACGGTCTGGGCGATCTGCGCCGTGCCTGC
>Ga0070739_10008806_pt1 | contig 10213 bp, 8 predicted proteins | sample Coa_R1_7_FD_66445 | JGI IMG/M metagenome (GOLD analysis project Ga0070739, IMG submission 66445) | Surface soil microbial communities from Centralia Pennsylvania, which are recovering from an underground coalmine fire - Coalmine... | ecosystem: Environmental > Terrestrial > Soil > Unclassified ...
AACGGAGCGTCGATCTGCTCGTATCCGCCCGAAGATATCGTCATCGAGAACTACGGAAAATTCCTAAAACACTACGCGAAGACGATGGTTTCCGAGGAACGGTCGCACGCGGAGCCGTTTGTCACCTCGATTCTGGACGGCATCGATCTTCGGGAAACGATCCGGAACTGGTACGAAGGGAAGATTTACGTTCGCGAATTGGGAAAATTCGCAGGAGACGTCGGGGCGCTGGTCATTATTTTCGATCCAGACCCCAACGACCGCTACAAGTACCTGACGACCTGGCTGGGTGAGAACCAGAACGAGTCGGATATGGCTTTTTATTCGACCCACCCGTTTGAGCATATTGTGGGTCCGGGGATAGGGCGGGCCGAGTATGGCGGGTTGCTGATGACGCTTCCGCCCCGGCGAATGTACGACGTCTGGCAGGACCCCGACTACGATATGGCCGAAAACAAGCCCGAACGGCTGCTGATGGCCGCCTTGGATTATTCGATGGAGCGGCATATCCTCTATATAGCGGCGAAGCCGCCGCGCAGCATTTTCCGGCAGATGGCCAGCCGGTTTAATCGTAAGATCGTGTACATTCCACTGGGGCAGCTTTCGCCTACGAAACTGAAGAAGATCCGGGTGGTTCATGTCCTGGATAGCTACGCCCGGCGGGAGCAGGCGAAAGATTACATTTGGTAAGCCCGTGGGTAATGTCCTCGAGTGTGCTGATGCTTCCGGGCTAGCGCTTTGATAATGGTCGCATCCGAAGGCACTCTTTGAAAACTCAGCCGGTGGTAAATGTACTTGCGGCTACTCTGCAGTGATACCCTTTTCCATTGTGACCGAGGCTGATTTTCAGTTCGAATACGACGGGACGGCTGTAGCGGATGGCTTGATGGACGTCCGTGAACTCGCGCCCGCGCTCCTGGCCCTCAATGATCTCCTCGAAGCAGTCGACGAGGAACTGAACCGCGATCTGACATCCGTGAGGGCTTTCGCTGATGCAAACTTCAAAACGGGATCTTTCGATGTCAATCTTCGCGTCGTCCAAGATGTCATCGGGCAGATAAAGGGTCTTCTTGGCAGCCAAGATCTCAAAAATGCTGAGGAGGTTGTTAAAACAGCAGGGCTCGCAGGGAAGGAAGCGTGGATGGGCTACCTCAGCCTGAAGAAGTGGCTAGGCGGTCGTTCAATAGAGCATAGATCGGAACCGGACGAGGAAGGAAAAATCAAGGTCTCAATTTCTGGCGATGTTAAGTTCACCAAGGAAGAAGTCCTAAAACTGATCAGCAACGACCGAGCCAACCAAGCTGCGGAAAGAATTGTAGCTCCACTAACCCACCCAGGGATTGACTCGGTCAAGTTTCATGACAGCCGACATGCGGACGCGCCAGTGGTCTTGGAAAAGTCCGACATTGAGGCGTATATACGCCCAGACCGTACCGTCGGCAGTATTGAAGAAACGAAAGATGAACCGCGTGTTGCTCAAAGAACGAGCCAGAGGCTCACGCGTATTTGGGTTCTGGAGCCATCGTTCATAAGAGGGAACAAATGGCTGGTTGAAGAGGCATCGCACAAGTTCTACGTAGACATTCAGGATAAGGAATTTATGGATCGGGTCTCCCGCGCCGAGGTACCATTCACGGCAAATACCGGATTGGATGTTGAATTAACACAGGTAGTCACGCTTGCCAGATCCGGAAAGGATTCTGCCACTTTTGTGATTAAGAAGGTCCTGGGGGTGGTGTACGGACCGGATCAGGCCCTTCTTTTTTAGCTACTGATTTCGGGCAAACGTCCAAACGTGATCCGTAATATTCCCTTCCATGGCGACGGTAACGCGAATGGTTTTCTCGCCTATGAGAACAAGGAGGCGGCAGAGCGCCCCCGATGCAACTCCGTGATCTGCTTGGCCCTTCGGCATTCGCCGAAGGGTTCTCACGACCAACGATTTCTCCCATTTGGCTGAGATGGAACAGCGTTTGATTGATTTTCCAGCACCGCTATGAGACCACAGCTTCACACTTTCAGTGGACCTTCACACGTAGCGACCTTCATGCCCTAGTTGTCAAGATTCGTCGCAAATGCCTCGCCGCTACGGCTCGAGCTCGCCCAAGAAATACGTCAAATAGTTCCGAATCAGTACTAAATTAGGAATTTTTGGATAGAATAGAAGGCCAATATGTCGTCCATTCTTCCTTCCGGGATGCCCCAAGCGCAGCAATGGTACACAGCGGGTCGAGCGCGCGGTGGCTATGGCATTAGTTGCAAGGTCTGCGACCGCGGCACACTGCTACCAAAGAAGCGCTTCCGAATGAGCCCGCCCGTTGTGGTGATCGGCTTCATCCTGCTGATACCGTCGGTATGCGGCATTGCGTTTGCTGTTCTCCTAATCTTCGGATCGCTCAGCGCGGCCGGAGTGTCTGGTGTTCAATCATCCACCCTACGAAGGCAAGCCATAGCGGAGATGCGCAGGAATGACGTGCCGCCGAGCGTTATCCGCGCGGTTTTAGCGAATCCCGACCTGGATGCCGACGATCTAATCAGCCGACTTCCGATGTATCAGATTAGCTGGATCAAGGATGCGGAGGCCAAGCTGAAACGGGCACCGGCTACGGTGATTGGCGGTGCCGGCATGGCGCTATTCGGTAGCGGCTTCGCTGTGATAATCGGTATCGGGTCATTCATCGGTGGTCTGCTTGGATGGCTGCTCGTGATGCGCCGACGCGTACTGCAATGCACGGTATGCGGCGCTGCGGTGGATGCAGGATAAAAACCGTATCCCCCTTGGGAGGAGGCTATAATGCGAGCCGCGTTGCTTATTGGAGTAATCCCTTTATGCTTGTTTCCGTCTGAGTAGCCAAGCAAAAGATTCCCGATCCGCCAGTGATTGACATTCCGGCCGTTTCTGATCCGCTTGCGAAGATTTTGCGGTTTTCCGTTAAGGCCGAATGCACTATTCCAATGCCGGTCTACAAGACGCCGGACACGTTCATGACCGGCGCGCTTCCTGGCGAGTTTGAAGTGGTGGACTTCACGATTGGTACTGACGGCCTAGTCGATTCGAACAGCATTACGCTGACAGATCAATCACTCGGTCACGCCCAATATGAAAGGCGACATCGTTAATAACCTCAAGCATTGGAAGTTCAATCCCGCTATCTAGCTGCGATGGGAACCAGCATCTTTCGAGGCCCATGTGATGTTTCAGGCTTATCAGAAGTAGTTCAGAAGGATTGAGCCGCCCGGTGCAATGGCACCTCTCCCTGTCATTTAGAAAACCCTACCGGGTCCGCAATCAGCCGTTTTGCCTGACGAATGTTTGTACATTGTGATAGCGGGAAATCGAATCAAGATAGTCTGGCAGTTCTCTAAAGAGAATGGCCGCGGTCCTGCGATGTTTTCAGCAGATCCTCCCGGTGAACACAGCTATGCCGATGGGAGCGGCGAAACGCTGCATCCGGTGATGGCGACCGCAGGCTTGGCAGCACGGTTCAGTAAGAGAGGTCACGGAGTTAAGGTAACCGTGGGCTGAAGCCCACGGCGGCACGCTGAAGGCGTGCGCCACGTACGTGTTCCCAATTCGATATACTCTAGTTATCCTCCGGTTTTTTCTCCATGAATAGTCGTTTCAAATGGACCATCGTCGGCAGTTCAACTTGCGTCGTTGCGCTGCTTTTGCTCGGCGCTAAGAACGGACGGGCTGTCGCCGCCGATGATGTTTACGGGCACCTGAAAGTTTATACAGAGGTGCTGGAGCGGATCAAGCTCGAATACGTGGAAGAGCCGGATATGAAATCCGTGACGCTCGGCGCAATCAACGGCCTCTTGGAATCCGTGGATCCGTTTGCCAGCTATCTGAATGCCGATCAATACCGGCAGTACGAGAAGAGCGCCGACACGAGCAAGGCCGGGGTGGGGTTGATTTTAGCCAAGCGCTACGGCTACGTGGCGGTGGTTGACGTGTTACCGGGTTCTCCTGCTGAAAAGGCCAACATCACGACCGGCGATTTGATCGAGAGTATTAATAATGTCGCAACCCGCGATATGCCGCTGGCATACGCTGACCAACTGCTCCGGGGGGAGGCGAACTCCAAAGTGGAGATTACGGTTCTGCGGTTGCGGAATCCCGACCCGGAAAAGCTGACGCTGATGAGAACGGCGATTTCTTACCCGGATGTGACGGCCAAGCTCCTGCCGAACCAGGTTGGGTATGTGCATGTCGCGAGCCTCGAAGGGAACCGGGTTCAAGAGACAAAGACAAAGCTGGAAGATTTGAAGAAGCAGGGGGCCAAGTACGTGGTTCTCGACCTTCGCCACTGCTCCACGGGCGAGCAGGCCGAGGGAATTCCGTTAGCGAACCTGTTCCTCGATAAGGGCGAAATCACGTATCTCGAAGGCCAGAGGACGGAAAAGAAAGAGTTCGACGCGCAAGCCGATAAAGATGTCTGGAATGGTCCGCTGGTGGTGATTACCGACCGGGCCACGGCGGGAGGAGCGGAGATCGCGGCAGCCGCACTGCTCGACGACAAACGCGCGCAGGTGGTTGGCGAGCGGAGCTACGGGGATGCCAGCGTTCGCAAGACCATTCAAATGGACGACGGCGGCGCGGTGATTCTCTCGGTGGCGAAGTACTACGCTCCCAATGGAAAAGCGATTCAAGACACCGGCGTGGTGCCTTCCGTGCAGATTGCAGAGAACGACAACTCGCCCGAACTGGACCAGGAAGGCAACCCGATTCCCGGCTCAGCTCCGAAGAACACCGAAGACAATCTGTTGAAGCAATCCATCGATCTGGTTACGGGTAAAACGACCGTTGCCGAGTTGATGAATCAGGTGAACGGACCCGTAATCAACCAGGGGAATCATCCGATCATCCAGAGAAACGTGAAGTAAGGAAATGCCTCTCTACGAATATCAGTGCGAAAACTGCGGTGAGCTATTCGAAGTGATGCAGAAGTTCTCCGACGAGCCGTTGACCACGCATGTGAAATGCGGCGGCAAGGTCCACCGGCTGCTCTCGGCTCCGGCGCTGCAGTTCAAGGGCAGCGGGTGGTACATCACGGATTACGCGAAAGGTTCCGGGTCCGGAAACGGCTCCGGCAAGAGCGGCGAAGACTCTTCTTCCGGCAAAAGCGGAGAGAAGAGCGGGACAACCTCCTCGGCGAGCACTAGTTCGGGTGACAAACCCTCTGGGTCCTCATCTGGTAAAAAGAGTGAGTGACCACCCGCCGCGAGTTCTTAGGCACCGCTGCGACCGCTAGCCTCGGCACTTCTCTCCTGGCCAGGCAAGCGGCCCAGGCTCCAATTCACACTTCTCCGAACGACAAAATTCAGATCGCGCTCATCGGCTGCGGAGGTATGGGCCAGCAGGACGCGCATACTTCCTTTTCGACCGGACTGACAAAAGTCGTCGCGGCTTGCGACTGCTATGATGGCCGGCTCGAACACATGAAGGAGCAGTACGGGAAAGATATCTTCGTCACCAAAAACTACGAAGAGATCCTCGCCCGGCCGGAGATCGATGCGGTTCTGATCGGCTGTCCGGATCACTGGCATCAGGCGATCACGATCGCCGCTATGAATGCTACGAAAGATGTGTACTGCGAGAAACCGATGGTGCAGCAGATCGAGCAGGGCCACGCGGTGGTGGAGGCCCAGAAGCGCAGCACTCGCATATTGCAGATCGGAAGCCAGCGCGTCAGCTCCATCATTTACAAGAAGGCGCAGGACCTGTTCCGAAGCGGGGCGCTGGGCAAACTCAATCTGGTGGAGGCGTGGTACGACCGCAATTCGGCGGTGGGCGCCTGGGAATACACGATTCCGCCGGACGCCAGCACGACCACCTGCGATTGGAACCGGTTCCAGGGCCTGGCGCCTAAAACGGAGTGGGACCCGAAGCGCTTTTTCCGCTGGCGCTGCTACCGCGATTACGGAACGGGTGTTGCGGGCGATCTGTTCGTGCATCTATTTTCGGGACTTCACTTCATTACAGGTTCGGCAGGTCCGACGCGCGTGTTTGCCACTGGCGGACTGCGGTTCTGGAAAGACGGGCGAAATGTCCCGGATGTCCTCTTTGGCCTTTACGATTATCCGGCGGTGGGGAATAATCCAGGCTTCAATGTCATCACGCGCGTGAACTTTGTGAGCGGTGGCAAGGAGAACTCGGGGTTGCGCTTTGTGGGAAGCGAGGCCGTGATGACCGTTGGAAAAGATGTGACACTATCTGCTCCTCCGCCGGAGCGAGAGCCTGGATATACGATCGGCACGTTCGACGAAGCGGAGCAGAAGGCGTTTTTGAAGGCGTATCACCAAAAGTACCCTGAGGTGAAGCCTTCGGCGGCGACTATGAAATTGGACCACGCTCAGACCTTCGAGCCGCCTGCCCGCTACAGCGACCATTTCGACCATCATTTAAATTTTGCACTGGCAGTGCGCTCCCGAAAGCCGGTGGTGGAGGATGCAGTGTTCGGGTTCCGCGCCGCGGGTCCGGCGCTGCTTTCGAACGTGAGCTATTTCGAGAACCGGATCGTCGACTGGGACCCGATTGCGATGAGGATGAAGGCGTAAGGCGGCTCGATGTACTCTCCAAACGACAACATTCAAATCGCTTTGATCGGAGCGGGCGGCATGGGACAGGGCGACGCCAAAATGGCGACGTCCATTCCCGGCGTGAAGCTCGTCGCAGCGTGCGACTGCTATGACGGACGTCTGAAACACATGAAGGAGGTCTATGGCCCGGACACCTTCACGACGCGCGATTATCGCGAGATCGCCGCGCGAAAAGACATTGACGCCGTTATCATCGCCACGCCGGATCACTGGCACTCGCGCATTTCAGTAGATTGCCTGAACGCAGGGAAGCATGTGTACTGCGAAAAGCCGATGGTGCACGCGATCGAAGAGGGCCAATCGATTATCAAAGCACAGGCGAGCTCAGGCAAAGTGTTCCAGGTCGGAAGTCAATATCGCAGCTCGCTCACCTATCAAAAAGCTGCGCAGTTGTTTCAGCAGAAAGCGATCGGCGAGTTGAATTCGATTGAGGCGTGGCTCGATCGCAATAGCGCGATTGGAGCCTGGGAATATTCGATTCCGCTCGATGCGAACACGCGCACGTGCGACTGGGATCAGTTCCAGGGGAACGCGCCGAAGCACGCCTGGGATGCGCGCCGGTTCTTCCGCTGGCGCAATTATCGCGATTACGGTACCGGCGTTGCCGGCGACCTTTTCGTCCATTTGCTGACGGGCATACATACAGTGACAAGTTCGCTGGGCCCGACACGCGTTTTTGCGACGGGCGGAACGCGCTACTGGATGGATCGCGATGTTCCCGATGTGATGCTCGCCACCTTGGACTACCCGGAGACCGAAGCGCATCCGGCGTTCAACGTGCTGTTGCGGGTGGATTTCAAGAGCAGCCTTCCGCAGGAATCGTTCGGAGTGAAATTCATCGGCAGCGAAGGCGTGATGACCACCACGAGTTTCACGCAGCTCAATATCGAGCGCATGCCCCGTCCGGATGAGTTTGACTATACGATTCGCAGTTTCTCGGATGCTGTGCAGAAAGAGCTGACTGACGAGTGGAAGGCAAAACATCCGGAGGCGACGGTCGAGACGATCAAGCCCGAATCGACGCAGACGTTTGACACGTCGAGCCAGGATGCGCATTTGGAGCATCACAAGAACTTCTATAAGTCGATTCGGGAAAACCAGCCATCGATTGAGGATGCAACGTTCGGTCTGCGCGCGGCGGGCCCGGCGCTGCTGACGAATGAGAGCTATTTCCAGAAGAAGATCATGAGCTGGAACCCTGAGAGCATGACGGCGGGCCAAGGCAGCTCTGTTTAACATACTCCGCTCCCTCGCGGTCGCGGCTCGGTTCTGACGTTTCATCGCGTCAGCACGGCAGACCCATTCTGGTTATGAGTGCTTCGAGGCCAGGATGCCCGCGCAAGCCGCCGAGTCTTGGATCTACCTGGACGTAGGCCATGTGCGTGGAGCGCTCTGCGAAAGCTTGCTCCAGTAACTCCAAGGCCCGGTCATACTCACGAAGCGCGAGCCGGACCAGAGCCAGGCTATAGGATGATACAAACGCGGATCGACTCTCCAGGCGAGTGAGAATCGGCCGCGCTTTGTCGTGCTGATTCGCCAGAATGAGCACGCGGCCCAGATTCGCTAAGAAGTCCAGGTTTTCGGGAGAGCGCTCGACGGCCGCCCGAAATGCAGTGAGAGCCTGTTCATAATCTCCCAGTTGCTCGAATGCCTGTCCCATCATCTCGTGGCCGCGAGCAAAGCTGCTGTCCATAGCCAGAACCTTTTGCATTTGCTCAAGGCAACCTGCGTAGGCGTGAGCGTAGAACAAAAACCAGGCCAGATGAAAATTAATCAGGAAATCGAGCGGATCGAGATCGAGCGCTCTTCGGCTGATTGCGAGTGATTCTTCCATCCGACCCATGGCAGTTAGATTATGCGAATACCAGTGATAGGCAACGGCGTAATTGGAGTTCAGCTCAATTGCCCGCTGAAAGGCATCGTTTGCGCCCGCCCAGTTCCATTGATGATGCCGGATATATCCGAGCGAGGCGTGCGCTTCGGCAAGAGTATCATCGAGCGCCAGCGCCGCCATCGCTGCCAACCAAGCCTTTTCCAGCGCGGGCTTTGTCGGACACAAATTGTTTGCGGCAAGCAGCCCGTATGAATCCGCGAGTCCTGCGTAAGCGGGCGCGTACCGGCGATCGCGCTCCAGCGCCTGCTCGAAGAAGCCGATTGCCCGCTCCAGATCATGCTGAGTGATTTTGTTCGCGAAATACCGTCCCCGCAAATATAAGTGATACGCTTCGAGATTTCCGGTATACCGGTTCGCTAAACGTCGTTCCGATTGAGGCGCAAGCCGGACCCGCAGCGTGGCCGCAATGGCTTTCGAAATTTCCTCCTGGATTGCGAACACATCTTGCATTTGCCGGTCGTAGGCTTCCGACCACAAATGACATCCATTTTTGGCGTCGTTCAGTTGGGCGGTAATGCGCAGCCGCATACCCTCTTTCCGCACACTGCCTTCGAGCACTGTACCCACGCCAAGTTGCTCGCCGACTGAGCGAATATCCAGCGCCTTCCCTTTGAACTGGAATGCCGAGGTCCGCGCAACCACTCTCAGACCTTCGAGCCGGGTTAGCGCATTGATAATCTCTTCTGTCAGGCCGTCGCTAAAATACTCCTGATCCCGTTTCGGACTGAGATCCAAAAAGGGCAATACGGCGATGGAGTTGAGCTCGGCTCCAGTGGTATTGGTACGACTTTCGACGGCTTCGCGGACCTGGCCGGCAAAACGATAGCCCCGCTTTGGAAGCGTTTCAATATAGTGCTGCTCTTTCGAGCACTCGCCCAGCGCCTTGCGCAAAACCGAAATATTTTGAGCAAGGTTGTCCTCTTCAACAAACGTGTCGGGCCAAACCGCATCCAGCAGTGAGTCTTTCTCGACGATTCTCCCGCGCGCAGCGAGCAGAAACAGCAGGACATCGACAGCCTTCGGCGGCAGGGGAACGGGTTTGCCTTCCCGGAGCAAAATCCGATCTCCCGCGTCGACGCAAAACGGCCCGAACTCATAGCGAACCGAGGAGTTCTGCAGGCGAGGTATCAGATTATCTTCAGCGCTTTTTGAGAACTTTCTCAAGACGCGGGTTCCCCAGGAGAAATACATTGCCTGAGAAGGAGGAAAAAGTCAATGCGGCTATTCCGTATTCTCATTGCCGGAGCCGTGATCAGCGCAACTGGCTGGTCTCAATCTCCGCCTGCATCAATAATCACTGTAGATACCGGGAACAACACATACTACGTCACCGACACGCCCGATCTTACTCAGTATGCAAAGAATCCTGGCCCGGTTCCGGCTGTTAGCGGACCCGGGACAGCACCCACGTTTGCCCACGTCACCATGATTGGCGACATCGTGACCGTAAATGGTGTGCCCGTCAAAGGCACGGTCGTGAATTCATACACCGTGCTGAACCTGAACCCGAATCCCTGGCCGGGCCAATCCATCGCAGATATTACGGCTTTCGCCTTGTCCGGGGCGATTAGCATGGACCTTTTGCTGGCAGATGGAACTCGGATCGGCGGTCTCACGGCTTCCGGCCTGTGGACCGCACCCGCCCCGCCTGGCGCTCCTTCCAATGCAGCCTCTGCATATGGGCCGATAAGCGGAGGCACAGGCTCCTTTCTGGGC
>Ga0070739_10008808_pt1 | contig 10212 bp, 7 predicted proteins | sample Coa_R1_7_FD_66445 | JGI IMG/M metagenome (GOLD analysis project Ga0070739, IMG submission 66445) | Surface soil microbial communities from Centralia Pennsylvania, which are recovering from an underground coalmine fire - Coalmine... | ecosystem: Environmental > Terrestrial > Soil > Unclassified ...
TCGTAGATGATCAGCCCGAGCGGAATGACGAAGATGAAGAGCCGGCGCAGCCACGGCCCGAAGATGTGGAGCGGGTACTCGGCCAGCGTCGTGCCGCCGTAGGTGAAGGCGTTGACGACTTCCGTCGCCTCGGTCGTCCAGAAGCAGAGCGTCGCCTCGAGCGCGAAGAGGGCCGTGAAGAGCACCGCCGCGCTGGCGACCACGAGCGGGACGTAGAGGATGCGAACCGGCGTCCAGTGAATATCGGTCAGGTGCAGCGCGATGCCGAACGCGATGATACCTTGGACGATCGTGCCGAAGCGGTAGAGCTGCACGTCGCTGGCGAGGACCTGCAGGAGCGTGCCGATCGGCCGGGTGAGAACGCGGTCGAACTCGCCGCGCGCGATCTGCTGCGAGAACGTGGCGAAGCCGGCGCCGATGCCGTGCGCGATGCCGAACGAGATGCCGCTCAGGCTGTAGAGGAAGGCGACCTCGCCCACGCTCCAGCCCCCGAGCGAGGTGAAGTGGCGGAACAGGATGAAAATGGCGAGCAGCTCGACGAAGTTGCCGGCGAAGTTGCCGGCCACTTGCAGCGCGAAGGAGGCGCGGTACTGCATCTGCCCCCGCAGGCGGGCGCCGACCAGGCGGCGGTAGAGCGCCAGCTCGCCCGCCAACGTGCGCAGCTCACCCACCTTGCACCACCACCTTGCGCACCGCCAGCGCCATCGCCCCCTCGCAGGCAAGGCAGAGGACGAGCGCCCAGCCCGCCTGCAACCCGAGCGCGGCGAGGGCGCTGCCGTGGCCGAGCAGGATCTCGATCGGGAGCATGATGATCGCCCGGAACGGGAGGAAATCGGCGAGGGCGCGCAGCCAGGACGGAAAGAAGGGGATCGGCACCAGGAAGCCGGAGAGGAAGGTCGTCGCCACCAAAGCCAACCCGCCGACGCCGCGGATGTCGGTCAGCCAGAAGGCGGTCAGGTTGAGGAGAAAGCGGAAGGCGAAGCTGACGACGACGGCGAGGATGAGGCTGGCGCCGAAGGCGAGCCAGGTCAGCGGCGTGCCGGGGAGCGCGAGATCGTAGAGGAGGGCGCCGATCAGCAGCGTGGGCACAAAGCGGGTGAGGACGTGGCAGCCGGCGCGGCCGAGGTCGCGGCTGAGCCAAAACGCGAAGTAATCGAGCGGCTTGAGGAGATCGCCGACGACGTCGCCGCTCTGGATCGCGACGGCGACCTCCCACCAGCTCCACATGTAGATGACCATGATCATCGCCTGGCCGATCCAGATGTAGGTCAGCGCTTCGGCCTGATTGAAACCGGCGACGCTGCCGCCGCCGCGCGAGCGGTAGAGCGCGATGAAGACCGACGCGAGGAGCACGCCGAAGACGGAGTTGGTGAAGAGCCCGGACAGCGTCGCGCTGCGGTAGGCAAGGTGCCGCTGGAAGGAGCGCCGGGCCGCTTCGAGGTAGAGGCGCACGCCAACCCTCCCAAGCATATGGGCAACCCTCCGGCTGTTCCGGCGGGGACCGCGCATGGTACCTTGCCGCGTGCCGGCGCGTCAAACCGCGCACGTGGGGCATCGGGGATAACCACGAAGGCGCGGCTGGACCGCGCACGGCGCGATGCAAATTGATGGAAGAAACGCGATCGAGGAGTCTGTCCGTTGGTTGCAGAGATGGAGCAGAGCGCGGTTCCGACGCGGGACCAGGTTCCCGTTGCGGAGACATGGGACCTGACGACGATCTATCCGAATGATGAGGGTTGGGAGCAAGACGCGGCACGGCTGAAGGCGCAGCTCGCGGCGGCTGCGGCGCACCGTGGGCAACTGGGCGCGTCCGCGACAGAGCTGCGCCAGGCGCTCGACGACGTGATGGCCGCGCGCCTGACGATGGAGCGGCTGCAAGTCTACGCCGCGCTGCGCAAGGACGAGGACGCGACCGACGACGCGGCCGTGGCCCGCTACCAGCGGGCGGTCGCGCTCGCCGTCGAGGCCGGCGAGGCGCTGGCCTTCGTGCAACCGGAGATCCTCGCCATCCCCACCACGACGCTGGCCGAGTACACGGAGGCTCCCCCGCTCGCGCCCTACCGCCACCTACTGCACGATCTGCAGCGGCAGCGGCCGCACGTCCGCTCGATCGAGGTGGAGGAGGTCTTGGCGCAGGGAAGCGAGGTGGCCCACGTCCCGCACGAGGCGTTCAGCGCGCTCGACGACGCCGATCTCGATTTTGGCACAGTGCGCGACGAGCGCGGGAACGAGGTGGCGTTGAGCAAGGCGCGGGCGATGCTCTTCCTGCGCAGCCAGGACCGCGATCTGCGCCGCGCCGCCTGGGAGGGGCTGATGGGCGCCTACCTTGCGCACCGCCACACCCTCGCCGCGCTCCACGGCGCCTCGGTGCGCAAGGACGTCTTTGCGGCGCGCGTCCGCGGCTACGCCACGGCGCGGCAGGCCGCGCTCTTCGAGGCGAACATCCCGGAGGCGGTCTACGACAACCTGCTCGCCGCCGTCCGCGCCGCGCGGCCGACCATCGCGCGCTACCTCGAGCTGCGGCGCCGCATCCTCGGCGTCGCGCAGCTCACCGCCTACGACCTCTACGTCCCGCTCGCGCCGGAGCCAGAGCGCCGCTACGCCTACCAAGAGGCGACCGACGTGGTGCTGGCCGGTCTGCGGCCGTTGGGCGAGGGGTACGTCGGCGACCTGGCCGGCGGCTTCGCCGCGCGCTGGGTGGACGTGCACGAGACGAAGGGGAAGCGGGCCGGCGCCTACTCGTGGGGCATCTACGGCGCGCCGCCGGTCATCCTCCTGAACTGGAACGGCACAGTCAACGACGTTTTCACCCTGGCGCACGAGGCCGGTCACGCCATGCACAGCCTCTACGCCGACGCCGCGCAGCCCTACCACGACGCCGGCTACTCCCTCTTCCTGGCCGAGATCGCCTCGACCGTGAACGAGGTTCTCCTCACCTGGAGCCTGCTCGACCAAACGCCGCCGCAGGATCGGGCCGAGCACTTCGCGCTGCTCAACCGCCTGGCCGACAACTTCTTCAGCACCCTCGTGCGGCAGGCGATGTTCGCCGATTTCGAGGCGCGGACGCACGCCCGCGCCGAGGTGGGGCAGCCGCTGACCGTCGGCGACCTCAACGCGCTCTACGGCGAGGTCTACGCGGCGTACACGCCGGGCGTGGCGGTGGACGATGCCGTCCGCCTCACCTGGGCGCGCGTGCCGCACTTCTACCGCGCGTTTTACGTCTACCAGTACGCGACCGGGCTCTCGGCGGCGGTGGCGCTGGCCCGCGCTATCCGCGACGAGGGGCAACCCGCCGTCGCCCGCTACCTCGGCATGCTCGCCGCCGGCGGCAGCGATTACCCGCTGCCGCTCCTGCAACGGGCGGGCGTGGATCTGACGACCCCGGCCCCGATCGAGGCGGCGCTGGCCGAGTTCGCGCGCACCGTGGCCGAGATGGCGCGGTTGGTCGAGGAGGGTGCGCTGAACGGCGCCGGGACCGTGTAGGGGCGCTTGCTTGCTGCGCCCTTGCGCTTGCTTGCTGCGCCCCGTTCGGACGCGACGGCGTCGGTCATCGGACGGGGGCGCGGTAAACCGCGTGGGCAGGGCAAGCCCTGCCCCTACACGACCGGCGGCGTCGCCGCGCGTGGGTTGCGGGCGCGCGGGTTGCGGCCGACAATGCCGGCTGGTTGATGCGGGTTGCGGCGGTCGGCCGGAGGAGCGCGCGGCGGCATGGAGATGGACGGGCACGCGGCGGCACGGGTGCGCGGCTTCGGCACCTCGGTCTTCACGGAGATGAGCCGGTTGGCCGTCGCGCACGGCGCGGTCAATCTCGGGCAGGGCTTCCCCGACTTCGCCGGCCCCGATTTCGTCAAAGAGGCCGCCAAGCAGGCGATTGACGCCGATCTCAACCAGTACGCGCCCAGCCACGGCACGCCCCGATTGCGGCGGGCGATCGCGGAGACCTGGGCGCGCGACTACGGGCACGAGGTTGACCCCGACCGCGAGATCACCGTCACCAGCGGTGGCACCGAGACGATCTTCGACGCGATCCAGGCCTTCCTCGGCCCCGGCGACGAGGTCGTCGCCTTCGAGCCGTTCTACGACTCGTACCTGCCGAGCGCGGTGCTCGCCGGCGGCGCGCTACGGCCCGTCACGTTGCGGCCGCCGGACTGGTCGTTCGACCCGGACGAGCTGGCGGCCGCGTTCGGCCCGCGCACCCGCGCCCTCCTCCTCAACACCCCGCACAACCCGACCGGCAAGGTTTTCACAAGATCCGAGTTGGACCAGATCGCGCGGCTCTGCCGGGCGCACGACGTCGTCGCCATCAGCGACGAGGTCTACGAGCGGATCACCTTCGACGGGGCGGAGCACATCCCGCTGGCGACGCTGCCCGGCATGTGGGAGCGGACGCTGACCATCGGCTCCACCGGCAAGACGTTCAGCATGACCGGCTGGAAGGTCGGCTATGCCGTCGGCGCGGCCGGGCTGAACGTGGCCCTGCGCGCCGTCCACCAGTTCGTCACCTTCGCCACGTCCACGCCGTTCCAAGAGGCGATGGCGACGGGGATGGAGCTCGCCCCGCGGCTCGGCTACTACGACCGGCTGCGCGCCGAGTACACCGCGCGCCGCGACCGGCTGCGTGACGCGCTCGCCGCCGGCGGGCTGCGCACGCTTCCGGTCCACGGCAGCTACTTCCTGCTGGCCGACATCGCCGAGCTCGGCTTCCCCGACGACGTCAGCTTCTGCCGCTTCCTGACGACGGAGATCGGGGTCGCCGCGATCCCGCCCTCGGCCTTCTATGTCGACCCGGCGCGGGCGCCCCTGCTGGCCCGCTTTTGCTTCGCCAAGCGCGATGACACGCTGCAGCAGGCCGCCGCGCGACTGGCGCACCTGCCGGAGCGGCTGGCGAGCCGCGGCGCGGGGGCGGCCGCCCCCTGAAGTCGGGCGGGCCGGCCGGCGGTCCGCAGACCCGCCCGGCGACGTCGCCTCGTCGTCGCCGCCGTTCGCGGCCGGCTCGGGGGTGCGCGGACGACCTCGCCGTTGGCGGCGCGCACGGCTGACTGGGTTCGGCGCGAGGCATAGAATGGCGCGCTGCGCACCCGCCCGCAGGCGACAACGCGGGTAGCAGCGACAGGAGCCACGACGGGATCCAGCGAGCGCCGCCGCGCCTGCGCACCACGCCCCACTTCCGGTGGCGGGAGCGGGGCGCTGGCTCCTCGGCTCCTGGTTCCTGCCACCCGACGCGGACGCCGGCTGGGAACAGGACGCGAAGCGGTGGTGGAGGATGGGGTGAGCCGGCGGTGCGTACCCGACCGCGTTGCCCGCAGATCGTGTAGGGGCGCTTGCTTGCTGCGCCCTTCCCAAGGGGAAACGCCGTTGCCTTCGGCCAGGGCGCAGCAAGCAAGCGCCCCTACACGACCGGTCAATAACCGCGGGGAGAAGGTTGGGGACAATGGGGCACCTTGCGATACGATTTTGCCGTTGGTTGAGCTCGTGGTCGGGGCGGACCTCCGTGTCTTCTGAACGCGCCGATGTTTCCCTTTGGAAGGGCAGACAGGGAGGTCTGCCCCGACCACGCGTTGGCATCACCCAACTGAGGGCCGCTGTAACCATGGCAACAGCGCCTCGCCGCGGCGCGCGAGATGTGCTCACGCGCCAACTCGAAGACGCCGACTTCCGCGCGGAGTGGGAGCGACTCGTTCCCGCCCGCGCCGTCGCGCAACGGCTCGTCGGCTACCGCATCGAGCATGGGCTATCGCGGATGGCCTTGGCTCGCATGCTGGGCCTGCAGCGGTCGGCCGTGGCCCGGCTCGGGTCGGGCGAGCACCTGTCTACGCTCGACACGCTGGTGGGCATGGCACGCACGCTCGGCATCGAGGTCCTCGTGGACATCAGGCCGCGCGGCCAAGGCAGCAGTTGGGTGTCGCCAGACGTCGCCGCGGCGAAGGTCAAGGAGGAGACGGCGGTCGGCGACGATGCCGAAATCCTGGTCGCGGTCGGTTAGCCATCGCCGCGTTCCCTCAAATGGATGGACCGGCCTCTAATCCTGCGGCGGGGAGGGCACCGGTCGCCCCCCGACGCGGCGCCTACACGGCCGCGCTGGCCGCTGGCCCCGACTTTGCAATTCGTCGCGGCAGCGACGGGGCGAGCCGCGCGAGGCAAGGAGCATGACGTGAAGGCGACGCTGCTGAACGAGGGCGACGAGCGGACCTTCGCCCTCGTCTTCGATGTGGGCGACGAGACGATGGCCGGCTTGACCGCCTTCGCCGACGAACACCGCGTCGGCGCCGCCCAGTTCACGGCGATCGGCGCCTTCAGCGGCGCGGTCCTCGGCTTCTTCGACTGGGAGACGAAGGAGTACCGCAGGATCCCGGTCAAGGAGCAGGTCGAGGTCCTCTCGCTCATCGGCGACATCGCCCTCGACAACGGGCAGCCGAAGGTGCACGCCCACGTCGTCGTCGGCCTGGCCGACGGCACCACCCGCGGCGGTCACCTCATGACCGGTCACGTGCGGCCGACGCTGGAGGTGATCCTCGTCGAGTCGCCGCAGCGCCTGCAGCGCGTCTACGACCCGAACTCGGGTCTGGCCCTGATTCGCGTCTAGAGGTTAGGGGATAGAGGTTAGAGGTTAGGGGTTAGGGATTCGATACAGCGCGGCGTTTCCTTACGCCTAACCTCTAGCCTCTATCCCCTAGCCTCTAATCTGTGGAGGCAACGATATGGCGGAGCGCAACGAGCGGATCGCGCGGGTCGTCCACGATTTGGTGGCGGATAACCTGGACGCTATCGTCTGCGCGATCCCGGCGAACGTGCTGATGCTCTCGGGCTATTGGCCCGTGGTCGGCACCGCCGTGGCCATCGTCACGCGCGACGGCGTGTGCGTGGCGCTGGCACCGGAGGACGAGCGCGAGCTGGCCGCGCGCGGCTGGGCCGAGGTGCGCACCTACCAGCCCGGCTCGTTGGGGCAGCTCATCAACGTGACGACCGCGATCACCGACCCGCTCAAGCGGCTCGGCGACGAGCTCGGTCTCGCCCGCGCCCGCATCGGCTTCGAGGCCGGCCCCTTCTACGAGCCGAGCAGCTACGCCGCGATGCACTTCTTCGGCGGCGGCATGCTGCCGCTGCTGGCGCACGCCCTCCCCGAGGCGGTGAAGGTGCCGGCGGACGAGCTGCTGTCCCGGCTGAAGGCGGTGAAGACGCCGCTCGAGATCGGGCGCATCCGCACCGCCTGCCGCATCGCCGCCGATGCCTACCAGACCGGTGCCGGTCGCCTCGTGCCGGCGATGGCCGAGACCGAGGCGGCGGCCTCGTTCCAGGCCCCCTTGAGCATCGTGGGCACCGGCTTCGACGGCGCGGCGCGGGCGGGAGGATTCGTCTCCTGCATGTCGGGGGCGAACTCGGCCCAGGCGTTCGGCGCCTTCGCGCGCTCGCGCGGCACCGCGATCACGACGAACGAGCCGATCCTCGTCCATTGCAACTCCTACGCCGATGGCTACTGGACCGACATCACGCGCACCTTTTGCCTGGGGGAGATCCCGCCCGACTTGCGCCTCGTCTACGACGCCGTCCTCGCCGCGCGCCAGGCCGCGCTGCTCGCCGTTGGCGACGGCGCCCGCGCGGCCACAGTGGACAAGGCCGCGCGCGACGTGCTCGCCCAAAGCGGCTACGGTGCCGACTTCAAGCACGGCACGGGGCACGGCGTCGGCTTCGCCGCCATCAATCACCTGGCGCTGCCGCGCATCCACCCGGCCTCCGAGGACGTGCTGGAGACCGGCAATGTCTTCAACATCGAGCCGGCGGTCTACATCGAGGGAAAAGGCGGCGTGCGCCACTGCGACGTCGTCGCCATCACCGAGCAGGGCGTCGAGGTGCTGACGCCGTTCCAGAGCGAGATCGGGCAATTGCTTCTGGGTGGGGTGTCGAACGTGATGCCGCCGGGCTAGATCGGCAGGGTCGCTCATGGCAATCGAACAGGCCCAAAACCACGCCGTGCAGCCGCAATTGGCGCAGGCGCCGGCGCAAGAGCACCGGCGGCTCGAACGCATCCTCAAGCAGCAACGCACCTCGCTCACGCGCGGCATCGCCGACGCCGTCGTCATCAAGGACGGCGAGCTCTTCTTCCTGTCCAATCCGCACGGCGACGTGCCGCTCAAGGGCAGCCACGGCTACGGTCTGTACTACCACGACACCCGCTACCTCAACGGCTACGCGCTGCGCGTGGCCGGCGCCGATTGGGAGATCCTCTCCGCCAGCGCGGCGCGCTGCTTCGAGTCGGTCTGCCAGTTGGCGAACCCGCCGCTGCGCACGCGCGATGGCCGCTTCGTCCAGAAGGAAGAGCTCGGCCTGAAGTGGGAGCGCGTCGTGGACGGCAAATGCCTCATGCTGCACGACGTGCTGACGCTGCAAAACTTCAGCGACGACCCCATCGAGGTGCCGATCACCGCCACCTTCGCTACCGCCTTCGAGCCGATGTTCGAGGTCCGCGGCCTCGTGACCAAGGAGCTTGGTCAACCACGCCCGCCGGTCTGGGAGGACGGGGCGCTAAGCTTTATCTACGAGGGCGCCGATCACCTCTTCCGCAGCCTCACGGTCCGCTTCTCGCGCCCGCCCGACCGCGCCCACGGCACCGCCGCCGGGTTCCACGTCCGCGTCGAGCCGCGGCAGACGGCGCAGTTGCGCATCACGTTGGAGGTCGCGGAGTCGCCCGAGCTGCACGCGGTGCAGCCGCGCGCCATGCGTCCGCCGCAGGCGCAGGAGGTGGCGGCGGTGCTGCACCGCACGATGGAGGCGTGGCTCGGCAAGGAGACGGAGGTCGCCAGCGACAGCATCCTCCTCGACCGCGCGCTCGCCCGCTCCTTGCGCGACCTGCGCATGCTGCGCATGACCCTGCGCGGCTGGCACTACTACGCCGCCGGCATCCCCTGGTTCGCCACCCTCTTCGGCCGCGACAGTATCATCGCCTGCCTGCAAACGCTCGCCTTCGAGCCGGAGATCGCGGCGCAGACGCTCCGCCTGCTCGCCAGCTTCCAGGGGCAGCGGGTGGATGCGGACAAGGACGAGGAGCCGGGCAAGATCATGCACGAGCTGCGAGCCGGCGAGATGGCCCACCTCAACCTGATCCCGCAAACGCCCTACTACGGCTCGGTGGACGCGACGCCGCTCTTCCTGATCCTGCTTGGCCGGTACGTTGCCTGGACCGGCGATCTTGGGCTCTTCAACGACCTGCGCCCAAACGTCGAGCGCGCCCTCGACTGGATCGCCGACTTCGGCGACAGCAACGGCGACGGCTTCGTGGACTACCAAAGCACGTCGACCAAAGGGCTCGCGAATCAGGGCTGGAAAGACTCGGGGAACGCGATCGTCAACCGCGACGGCTCGCTCGCCGTGCCGCCGATCGCGCTCGTCGAGGTGCAGGGGTACGTCTACCGCGCCAAACTCGAAATTGCCGAGTTGTTCGCCCGCAGCGGGGAGGCGGCGCGCGCCCAGGCGCTGCGGCAGGAGGCGCGCGAGCTGCAGGCGCGCTTCAACCGCGCCTTCTGGCTGGCCGACCTCGGCTTCTACGCGCTGGCCCTGCAGGCCGAGGGCCGGCCCTGCGCCGTCGTTTCCTCGAATCCCGGGCAGGCGCTCTGGAGCGGCATCGTCTCGCCGGACAAGGCGGGCGCAACCTGCACCGCGCTGATGGGCGACGCGATGTTCAACGGCTGGGGGATCCGCACCCTCGCGACCGACGCCCGCGCCTACAACCCCGCCGGCTACCACGTCGGCGCCGTCTGGCCGCACGACAACTCGCTGATCGCGGCCGGGCTGCGCCGCGCCGGCTGCGACGACGCCTTCCCCCGCATCTTCCTCGGCATCGTCGAGGCCGCGCTCCACTTCCCCAACTACCGCCTGCCGGAGGTCTTTAGCGGCTTCGGCCGCGACGAGTACAGCATCCCCGTCCACTACCCGATCGCCTGCCACCCGCAGGCGTGGGCGGCCGGCGCCGTCCCCTACCTGCTGACACAGGCGCTCGGCCTGACGCCGCGCGCCCTTGACCGTCGGCTCCTCATTCGCCGCCCCCTCCTCCCCGACTACGTCCATCGCCTCGACGTGCGCCGGCTGCAGGTCGGGCAGGCAACGGTGGATCTGCGCTTCACGCGAGACCGTGCCGGCACGGTCAAGGTGGATACCGTCCGCCGCGACGGTCGGCTGGACGTGGTCATCGAGGATGCGGCGCCCGAGGCGTGATGCGCG
>Ga0070739_10008810_pt1 | contig 10210 bp, 9 predicted proteins | sample Coa_R1_7_FD_66445 | JGI IMG/M metagenome (GOLD analysis project Ga0070739, IMG submission 66445) | Surface soil microbial communities from Centralia Pennsylvania, which are recovering from an underground coalmine fire - Coalmine... | ecosystem: Environmental > Terrestrial > Soil > Unclassified ...
CAGGAGGCAATTTCAAGGCGATCCTGGCACCCAAAATAGGGCCAGCTTCTGAGGCGCATCAGGGGGTAGGACAGTGGCTGCGAGGACCACACCTGGTTACGGCAAGGGTCAAGCGGCCGCAAAGAACCCGTCTGCAGAGAACGAGCAGGGTTGCCCCATGCCGGACTTTGAGGACGCGGACGAGGAAAAAGTCAGATTAACGACAGGAACACGTTTCACACGGGACGGGTGAATCCGTTGTCACTGCAACGTCATCAGATACGCGAAGAGGTCGTGCAGCTCCTTGACGGTCAACTGATCGGCGAAGTTCTCTGGCATCATTGAGTTCTTTTGGACGACAATTTCGTCCAGGTCTTGTTTCAACAAGGAATGGAATTGGCCATTCTCTTCGCGGAGCTGAATGCTGAAGTTGGACTCGTTGACGCGAAGACCTACGATGGTGCGCCCTTTCTTCGTGACCACCTGAACAGCCTCGTACTGGGGATCAATATCCTTAGAGGGCTCTAGGATCGATTGCATGATGTATTCGGCGGATCGGCGGCTGGCGATGCGATCCAGCGACGGCCCGATCCGGCCGCCTTCGCCGCCCACGACATGGCACTTGGCGCACTGCGTCTTGCTCTTTGGATCGAAAAAGAGCTTGTGGCCCGCTTTGGCGTCGCCGGGGAGATAAGGCTTCCAGGTCGTCTCGCCGGGCGCACGGGCCAGGCTGCGTATGTAGAGGATGATCTTGCGGATCTGCTCCTCCTTGAGCGATTCGCCGAGTTTTTTCATGGTCGTCTTGGGCACGCCGTCGCGGATGACGCGGGCTATGTCGTCGTCGCCGCTACCGTGAATCCAGCGGTCGTCGGTCAGGTCCGGTCCTTTGCCACCTCGGCCGTTTCCGCCGTGGCAGCCGCTGCATAGGCCGCGGAACAGCGCCTGACCTTCCTCCAAGGGCGCTTGCTTCTCCGGCGTCGGCGGGACAGCATCCGAGCCGCGACCATGAGAGAGCAGTTTTTCCTGCTCTCTCGCGCTCCCGTCTCGGATCATGGCCGCCGCGACACAACTGAGCAACACCACGCCCAATACACTCCAGGGAAGCCAGCGCTGGCGCGACGAAATGGCTGTCATGTGGATAGCTCTTCTCACTCGTTCGGGGGAGAGTAGGGAACATGCCAGCGCGCGAAGACCTTGGATAATCGATCCGACCGCCTCAGTTCCTCCAAAGCACGATCGATCTCAGCCTTCAAGTCGCCATCGGACTTGCGCACTGCTGCACAAAGAGGAAAGCGGTCCCTCGAATCCGGGATGGGGATGAACTTGAGTTCCTTGGGCCAGCGTTTGGCGGCCAACCAGGGTCCGCGCGTCGAGATCACGTAGCCCGCCTTCACCTGCTTGTCTCTCACCGCCTGCAAAACCGCTTCCAGGCTGGGATAGCTCTGCGTCTTTCGCCCTGCGAGGCTGCGCACCGCAATCCCCTGCTCGATGGCCAGCGGCTCGTCGCCGAGTTGCTCCAACCCAGTTGGGGCAGCATCATCGGCCCGAACGACCAGCTGATAGCCAGCGATGTGGTACGGTTTCGAGTACAGCACGCGCTTGCCGAAGCGGTCATCCGGCGTCACTCCCAGAATCACATCGCACTGGTTCTTGGTAGCCAGCTTGGAGGGATAGGAATCGTGCGCGGAGTAAGCCCAGTACACGCGCAGCGACAGGCCCATCTGCTCGGCTAGCAGGCCGGCGATTTCGTAATCCAGTCCTGCGGCTTTGGGGTGGGCTGTCGAAAAGGGCAGATTGTTCTGATCCAGGCCCACGACCAACACTCCCGCCGAACGAACCCTCTCCAGTCCGCCATAGGAATGCTTGGACCTTTGCACGCGCGCCAGCTGCGGCTCCAGCCCCCGATCAAGAACCTTGTGGTGAATGACGCCCGCCTCGTCCGCCTTTTCCTCCGAGAAAGCCGGGAAATACGGCACATGATAGCGGGTTAGGATGCGGGACACCGTACCATCCTTAACGAGCTTTTCTATCGCCGCATCAACGTGTTTCTTGAGTTCATCGTCGCCTTGGCGCAGAGCGACGGCGATGTTCCAGTGATCCTCTGGTACGTAGTCCGTCGCGATTTCAAGCGCCAAATCCGGAGACGTATGAAGCGTCCAACCGACGTTGGTCCAGAGGTAAGCGTAGTCGATGTCGCCGTCGTTCAGAGACTTCAGCACGGCCAATTGGTTGCGGAACAGCCGGCGCAAGTAGCCCCGTTGGCGCAGGCGATAATCGGCGACCGAACCCGCCTCCGTGCCAAGACGGCGGGATTTCTCCCCCTTGATGTCCGCCAAGGATCGGATGTGCGGGCCATTTTTGCGCTGCACCAGCAAATAGCCAGTGCCGTAGTAAGGCCGTGAGTAAATCACCTTGCCCACCAGCTCGTCATCGTCTTCGACTGCGTTAGCATCCACGGCCGCCCCAAGCGCCAGGTCGCACTCGCCCTGCAGGAGCTTCCCCACTGCAGTCTCACGCTGCACGTCCAACCACTCGATGCGTAAGTGGATGCCCATTTCCTTGGCCAAGGCACGAGCGATCTCGACATCGAAACCAGGTCGATCCCCTTTGGCACTGGAGTAGGGCAAATTCGCGGGGTCCATGGCGGTCACCACTTCGCCGCGGTCGCGGATGCGTCTCCACGAATCGACGCGGACGGCTCGCCGGGCGCTGTCCGTGAAGGGCGGACGGAATGGAACATCGTACTCGGCGTAGATTTCGCGCAACTCACCCGATTCGGCCAACTGGGCCAACGCCTGATTGAGGCTCACCAGCAAGGCCGCGTCTTTGGCTCGCACGATCAGGGCCATATTCCAGCGCTCACGCGGCACATACTCCTTTACAAGCCGTAAACCCAGTTTCGGATGGGAATGCAAATACCAGGCGGCGAAATCGGCGTCCAGGAAGGCGGCGTCCAACATTGCGGAGCGGAAACCTGTCAGAAGGTCTTCGCGCGCCTTGAAGGAAACGACAGTATGGTTTTTCTCGGAAAGGGCCACGGTACCAGCCACCACGCCGACTCGTTTGACGCGCAGGTCGTCGAGAGAGCGCACGCCTCCTGCTTCGCGGGGAACCACCAGCCCGAACTGGCTGCCGGCATAGGGAACGCTCCAGGCCAGATCGCGCGGCGGACCCGCTTCGTGTGGCTGGCCGAGGATAACGTCGCAGCGACCCTCGCGCAGGCATCGGTGCGAACACGCCGCGCTGCTGCACCAGTGAAACTCGACCTTGCGGCCGAGGCGGCGTCCAAGGCGTTTGGCCAGGGCGGCGTCAATCCCTTCGGGTTGGCCATCCGGCGTCTTGTCGCTCCGCGGCATGGAGGCCGGTACGGCGCAGAAGATCAGGGATTTTTCTTCCGCCGCTCGCGCAGCGGATAAAGCGATAAGTTGAAGAGAGATTAATCCGCCAAGACGCCAAGACAAAAAAGGTAACCATTCCCGCATATTCGTATCCCTTTCCTTTCTTGACTTTCTCGTCCTTTCCTTGGCGTCCTTGGTGTCCTTGACCTCTTTGACGATTTAATCCTTCTGAGGTAGCGCGAACACGAACAGCGTGTTGCCGCGGCGCGCGTTGCGCAGCCAGGGAGCACCGTCGCCGGCGAATCCGGCCGTCCATCCTCCCCAGCCCACACACACGGCGATATACTGCCTACCATCGAGGGTGTAGGTGATAGGCGGGGCATGGTGGCCTGAGCCACATTGGAAGCTCCACAGAGTCTTTCCCGTGTCGGCGTCGTAGGCGGTGAAGAACCCTTCGGCATCGCCGGTAAATACCAATCCGCCGCCGGTAGTAAGCACCCCAGCAACCATTGGGGAGCGCGTCGCTACGTCCCATTTGATCTTGCCGGTCTTCACGTCAATCGCCTTGAGCGAGCCGGACGCCTGGTTATCGATCAGCGTCAGCGAGCTGCCCCAATAGGGCTGGCCTTTGATGAAGAACGCCTTGCCCGAAGTGAACTTGGCGCAGTTGTTGATGACCGGCACATAGGCGAAGCCGGTACCGGGATGATAGGCCATCGGGTTCCACTCCTTGCCGCCGGCCGCACCGGGACAGACGCGCACACCCTTTTCCGTGGGCAGCGCAGCCGGGTTGATAAACGGTCTACCCGTGTCCGGATCGAGACCGTCCACGCCCTTCTTGCGGTCGGTCCAGGTGACTTCGCAGAACGGCTTGCCATAGAGAAACTTGCCGGTTTCGCGGTTGAGGCAATAAAAGTAGCCGTTGCGGTGAGCCTGCACCAACGCCTTTATCGTCTTGCCGTCCTTTTCGATATCAACCAATAACGGCTCGTTGACGCCATCGTAATCCCAGACATCATGAGGGCTATTCTGAAAGTGCCACTTGTAGCTGCCGTCGTCGGGATTGAGGGCAATGATGGAGCAGGTGTAGAGGTTATCGCCTTTGCGCACATCGCCGTTGAAGTCCGGCGAGGGGTTGCCTATGCCCCAGTACAGGGTGTTCAACTGGGGGTCGTACGTGCCCGTGACCCAGGCCGAGCCGCCGCCGGTCAGCCACGATTTACCCTCCCAAGATGCCAAAGCTTTCTTGGCATGCTCGGCTTTATCGTCGGGACTGGGCACGGTGTAGAAGCGCCACAGGCGTTTACCGTTCTTGGCATCATAGGCGTCGATGAAGCCGCGGATTCCGTATTCCGCGCCGCTGATGCCCATAATCACCTTGCCCTTGACCACCAACGGAGCGACGGTGGCGCTGTACGACATTTTATAAATGTCCTTGATTTCCTTGCCATCGTCGCCGGTGATCGTAATCGGCGTGTCCCAGATCTCTTCGCCGGTGTTGCGGTCTAGACACACCAGATGGGCGTCGAGCGTGGCCATGTAGAGCCGCTCTCCCCAGGCGGCAAAGCCGCGGTTGACAGCATCGCAGCACAGGGCCATGTTTTCGGGCAGCGATTTCTGGTAATGCCAGAGCTGCGACCCCGTCTTGCAATCGATGGCGTAGGCATGGTTCCAAGGGGTCGTCACGTACATGATGCCGTCGATGACCAACGGCGTGCATTCAAAGCCATCGAGAACGCCCGTCTGAAACGTCCATTGTGGAGTCAGGCGTGCTACGTTCTCTTTGTTGATTTGCTTCAGAGGGCTATAGCGCTGGGCGTCGTAGGTTCGACCGTACAGGAGCCAGTTGGCGTTGTTGTCCGAGGCGTGCAAGAGGTGATCTTCGGTGACGGCACCGACCGGCCCTGCCTTTTCCTCGGCCGCCTGCGGCTCTTCGCTCGGCTGTGACCGTGGAGCTGGCTCGGTAGCCGCCTCCTCGTTGGGCTGCCCGCATCCGATCAGCGAGCAGACGAAAGGGAGCAACGCGATCCGAGAAATTCCGCGCACAAGTGCGCGAGATTGTGGAGAGAGGTGCAGAGCGCTCACGGCAGTTACCTCGTCAAAGATAAGTTATGGGACGGAGCTAATAATACTCTGTGCTGGTGAGCCGTCAAGCAATTTCTTCTCTGGTTGGCGTTGCGTTCGCATGGGGGAGAAGTATGCTGAAGCGGGGCAAAGCGTGCCCCCTGTTCTTCAGACCGTCGAGGCAATTCCGGAGGACAAGGTGGTCTTACTCCAACGCAGCGATTCTCTCCTGCTGCAAACCCGCGCGAAGTGGCAGATTCCCAATGAGCTGCGCCCCGAACGGCACCCAGCGGCTCTCAAGGCCGCGGTCGAGCTGGCACGGGGGATTTTCCCCGATGCTATTCTCCGCTCGATCACCGCGACGTACAATTGTGTCGGCATGGTTGTGGCCAGTCGGCGAACCTGGGTCGATCCCGCCGACCTGGTTCGCATCCTCCGAGACGACGGCTATCGAAAGCTGAATGGCCCGGAAGAGGGCGATATCGGAGATGTGGTGATCTACCACGATGAAAACGGCATGCCCTGCCACGTCGGGCTTGTAGTACGAAAGAATATCTTGCTCGCGGGAGGACAAGAAGACTTGCTGACGGTCCTGAGCAAGTGGGGAGCGGACGGTGAATACATCCACGGAGCATCGCGAGTCCCCATCTACTTGGGCGCGCCTGCGGAATATTGGACCGATAGGAGGACGCTATGAACGCAAAAGAAGCGATGGAGCGGATCGAGGGCCACTCCTTCTCCGCGATGGTGAACCTGGCGAGCGACTTCCCGACGTTCCTCCGCATCCTGACTTCTCAGCACGAAGTGCGGGCGCTCGCCGATGAAATGAAGTCTGAGCGCGTGACGCTCGACGTATTCGCACGGGTCGGTGAATTAGCCGCTAAGCCGCTCGAGGAGGAATACGAGCACCCCGCGGATTCGGCCCTTGCCACCTACCTGTGGCTGCTCAACGCCAGAAACGGCGATTATTTCGAGAAGGCAGCGGAAACGGTCCTAGGGTGCAAGCAGTGCTGGTGGGCGCGGAAGATGGCTGAATATGTCCGCGGTCAGAAAAAGCCGGAAAGGTGTCAGGAGATTTTACAAAGTCATAGAGATTCCTGACACCTTGTCCAAAAAAGGAATTAGGAACTTTTTGCGGTCTTAAAAGGTTCCTGATTCCTTTTTCTTGCTGCCTTTTTCTTGCTGGCAGTTGACCGAGAATCTAGATATTCGTCAAGGGTCACAGGTACCATGCGATGGGCTCCTGAGTGATGGACTAACAGCTTGTCTCCCCTATCCGTGACTCGGAACCGGATTGCAGCGCCAGGACCATGTCTTGGATAGATCCAGCTCCAAACGCGTTGAAGCCCTCTCCGCTTGGACAGCTACCGTCTCATGGTGTGGTGATAGTCCACATGCTGGGTCGGTATGGGCCACGTCGCCCGTCAGCAGGGCGGCCTGGCAGCGACAGCCGCCGAAATCCTTCTCGCGCTCGGGGCAGCTGCGGCATGGTTCGCGCATCCAGCCGGTGCCGCGGAAACGATTGAACGCATCCGATTCCTCCCAGATCCACCGCAGCGATTTCCTTCGAATGTTCTCGAAATGAAGTCCTGCGATTACTCCCGCCGTCGGGCAGGGTAGCACGTCGCCTACGGGGTTTACGGTCAGATGACGCTGTCCCCAGCCGTTCATGCACGGCTTTGGACGGTTGCGGAAATAGTCCGGCAGCACGTACACAACTTGCATGCGCCCGCGTAGGCGCTCGGCGGCAGCCGTGGCCGCCGCCGAAGCCTCCTCCACTTGAATCCGGGATGGCAGCAACGATGCCCGGTTGGTCCACGCCCAGCCGTAGTATTGTGTGCTTGCCAGCTCCAGGCGTTCGGCTCCCAACTCCTCCGCCAGGGTCACCAATGCCTCGATCCGGTCGATGTTCCCTCGATGCAGGACCACGTTGAGCGTCAGCGGCAAGCCCAACTCGCCGACCAGCCGCGCCGCCTCAAGCTTACGGGCATGGGCAGGTGCACCGGCGATGACATCCGCAGTTCCCGCCTCGTCCGCCTGGAAACTGATTTGCACGCTATCCAGACCGGCTTTTTGCAGTTGTTCGCCGCGCGCCGGGGTGAGACCGACACTGCTTGTCAACAGGTTCGTATACAATCCAGCCGCGCGAGCCGAACGGACCAATTCCGGCAGGTCGGGGCGCAACAGCGGCTCACCCCCCGAGAAGTGGACGTGCAGTACACCCAGTTCCCCCGCCTCGCCCAGCACACGCTCCCATTCCGCTGTCGTCAATTCTCCCTCGGTCAGCGAGAACTCCGTGGGGTTGGAGCAGTACGGGCAGTGCAATGGGCAGCGATACGTCAACTCCGCCAGCAGCCCGAGCGCCCGGGGCGATGTCCCTGGCGAGCGGGGGGTGTTAACCCCCCGGTATTTCCACCGAGGGGTTAACACCCCCCGCTCGCCGGAGTGTAACAGTCCGCACCCGCGCAGGCGCTTCAGGAACTCATCCACCTGTGCCCGCAACACCTCCGGGGGGACCGCATACCGGCCCGCTAACTCCGTCACGATTTCCACCATCGTATGGCGGCCATCACACAAATCGACGATTGCGGCGGCGGTGTCATTTAAGCGCAACACCCCTTCGGGGTAGAGCAGCAGCGGCTCGCCGTTCACGCGGTCCTTCACTAAGCGCGCCTTCTTCGCCAGGCAGGGCCGAACTTTTAGATTCAGGGTCTTATCGCTCTCGTTATCGCGCATGATCGTAAGCCTGCGTTAAGGCATCCAGCATCGCCCACAATACATCGCACTTGAATTCCAGGGCTGCGATGGCTTCTTGCTGCAACTCCGCCGTCGTGCAGTGGGTGAGCGTTAACTCCAGGGCGTGTTCTGAGTCAGACTGGGCCTGAGTCAGCCGCGCTCGGAAGTAGTCCAACCCCCAGGACGGCACCCAGGTATAATGTCGCTCAAAGGCGGCTAACCGTTCACCCATGAGGTCGGGGGCGAATAGCTCTGTCAGTGAGGAGGCGACCGCGACGGGCCAGGGGCGCGAGCGGGCGAACTGCACGTAAGCGTCCACGGCAAAGCGAACACCGGGCAGCAGGAGCCGGCCGTTCCATACGTCGTCCCGCGTCAGGCCGGTCGCTTCGGCCAGGCGGAGCCACGCCTCGATTCCTCCCTGTCCCTGCCCTGCCCCGTCGTGGTTGAGCAGGCGGCGGACCCAGACGCGGCGCACCTCCGGCAAGGGGCAGTTCGAGAGGATCGCCGCATCCTTGATCGGGATGTTACGCTGATAGTAGAAGCGATTGGCCACCCAGCCGCATATCTGTTCCGGATTGAGTTCTCCTGCGTTCATGCGGCGGTGAAACGGGTGTTTGTCGTGATAGCGGCCTCGACCGACGGCCCGCAACATCTCCAGGAACGTCGAGCGGTCCCACGATCCTCCGCCGGTTGCTGAATCCGGAACTCTCATAGGGTGAACTCCAGCCCATCCCAGCCGACCTCCACGCCGGCCTTCTCCACGGCGCGGCGCTCCGGCGAATCTTCGCGGAGCATCGGATTGGTATTGTTGATGTGGACGTAGATCTTACGGGCTGCGGGCAGGGAGGCCATCGCGGACAAGCTGCCCTCCTCCGAGCCGACAGGGAGGTGGCCCATTTCCCGCGCCGAAGCCGTGCCTGTACCTACGTTCTGCATCTCTACCTCACTCCAGAAAGTGCCGTCCAGGAGCAGGGCATCGGCTTCTTGCAACCGGATCAGCACCTCACGATCCAGGGCGGCCAGGCCGGGAACGCACACCAACCGCCCCCCCGTGGACTCATCCACGAGCAGGTATCCCACAGCGTCCTCTGCGCTGGAGGAAGCTCGACCTTCTCGGTAGCGCGGTAACTTGCCAGGGACTGGAAAGGCCGCGTAACGCAATCCGCTTAACGTACCGTCTGCGCATACTAGTGGGGCCAAGCGCGCCGGCGGCTGGTGCCAATCCACCCCGCCGTAGCGAGCTAGCACCTCACTCAGATGAAACCCCTCGTCGAGTGCCCGCTGCACGGAGGACGTGGCATGGACAGACAACCGCCCATTCTCACGCAGCACCAACAGCCCAAGCGTGTGATCCAGATCGGCGTTGGTCAGAAGAATTCCTTGGATTGCCGTGCCGCGGACGGTCCCATGCGGTAGCAAAGGGACAAACGACTCGATCTGGATGCGAACGTCCGGGGAGGCGTTGAGAAGAAACCAGCGCTGCCTATCGGCGCTGACGGCCGCGCACGACTGCGTGCGCGGCTGTGCCCGAATGGTGCCTCGACGGACTCCTTCGCAGTTGAGGCATCCGCAGTTCCACTGAGGGAAACCGCCTCCTGCCGCTGTGCCGAGCAGACGAACGTGCATCGAATTCTCCGCAGGAGTTCGCCAAAATCTAACGAGCCGGAAGCGTAAGCGACGGCGGCCCTACCGTCGCTAACGCTTCCGGTTCCTCTCGCTCGCTGTCGGTCGCTTTGGTTTCGCAAGCAGCCTGCGTGCCGGCGTACGCCGTGCATTCCCCATTTACGCCGATCTCGTGAAAATCTGGTTTGAGCCACCGATCACTCACGGTCCCTCTCCTTTCATGCGTAGTTGCGGCGGACGGTAAGCAACGCTTCGTAGAAGCATCGCTAACCACTTCAATAACCTCGAGAGCGCTCTAAAGCTATCACCAGCGAGCAACGATGGCAAGGATTTTCTGCAAATTCGATCAAAAGGGGTGCGTGCGCCGATTCTGGTAGTGTTGCAAATTGGGGCGGGAAAACGCTTTCCGCCGCCCGCGTTGTGGCCCGGTCTCCTGACCAGGCCACTGCCTTTGACCGCAGGTCTCCTCG
>Ga0070739_10008812_pt1 | contig 10210 bp, 9 predicted proteins | sample Coa_R1_7_FD_66445 | JGI IMG/M metagenome (GOLD analysis project Ga0070739, IMG submission 66445) | Surface soil microbial communities from Centralia Pennsylvania, which are recovering from an underground coalmine fire - Coalmine... | ecosystem: Environmental > Terrestrial > Soil > Unclassified ...
GGTCAGCATTCCCGTCGGCCTGCTCGCCGTGGCGCTTCCAGCCGCCTTGGCCCGAGTAGCTTTCCGCCGGCCGTCACTGAGAACGGCCTCCATCGGCCTCCTTGCCGCGGCCCTGCCCTTCGCGATCCTCGCCGGCTCCAGCATCCTCTATGACCGCGTCGACGTCCTCATGCTGGCCCATCTCTCCAGCGCCCGCTCCGTCGGCGTCTACTCGGCGGCGGACCGGCTCGTGGAGGGATTGCTGGTCATACCGGCCGGTATCGGAGCCGCCCTCTATCCCTCCCTGGCCAATGACCCGGGCAGAGCCTGGGTGCATCTGCGCACGCTGTTCCGGTGGGCACTGCCGCTGGGACTCGCCATTACTCTGCTGTGCCTCGGTCCGGGCGCGGTACTGATCTCCATCCTGTATGGGAGCGAATACGGCGGCATCGACGGCGCCTTCAGGCTGCTCTGCTGGACGGTTCTGTTGGAATCAGCCACCGTCCCGCTGGCCTACCTACTGCAGGCACAGTCGAGAATGCTGGCCGCGGTGGCCGCCACGAGCTTCGGGCTGCTGGTCAACGTCCTTCTCAACTTGGCCCTGATCCCGCGCTTTTCCTACCGTGGCGCCTCGATCAGTGCCTCCCTGGCAGAGCTGGCGGTCCTCATTGCGCTATGTGTGCTCATCCTCGCAGACCACTTTGGTTGGACTCAGAGGCTTTCTGCCGGGAGGCGCGAAGTCATTCAATAAGTTCGATTTGCAATGCCTTCATTGTGGGTGTCCGGCCAGCTACCCTTGGTCCTGGTAGTGGACCAGGACCAAGACCGCCGTCATGAGAACGGCTGCTGCCACCAGGATTCCGACTCCAATGGCAATGATTCGCACGCTCGGCACCTCGCCGAAATCTTGCCCCACGCCAGAGCATACTTGGTTACCTGTACTTCCCGTTCCGCGTTGAGACACTTAGCTGCCGTCGAGGCAGCGGTAGTTGGCCGGCTCGCTCCTGCCGCATCGTTCCTTATGCACCTGAGCCGTGGCTCCCGGATAGCCGGAGAGTCTCGGCGTTCTGTCACCTGAGCGCCTGGTTGGCGGCACAAAATTAAGAAGTCGTGCCAGAGGCGAGCACAGACGCCCGCGGCCTGGCCTCCACCGAGCTCCTAATTCCAACCCGAAACTCGATTGATATACTCAGCCGTCACTCGAGCCGGAAGGAGGCCGCGACTGCCCGAGACCGCTCGTGTTCTGGCGGTGGCGAATCAGAAGGGCGGCGTCGGGAAGACGACCACGGTCATCAATCTGGGCGCCTCGCTCGGCGGCCTGGGTGACCGCGTTCTGCTGGTCGACTGTGACCCCCAGGCCAACACCTCTCGTGGCCTGACAGCTCAGGACGGTTCCGGTCCGACGCTGTATGAGGTGCTGAGCGCCGGCAGGGAGCTGACCGAGGCCATCGTTCCGACGGCCACCTCAAACGTCGACCTCGTCCCCGCGTCTCCCGACCTGGTCGGTCTGGAAATCGAGCTGGCGGGAATTTCCTGCCGCGAGCGACTCCTGCAAAAGGGGCTCGCCCCAGTCCTTCGCAGCTACCGCTACGTACTGCTCGACTGTCCGCCGTCACTCGGCATCCTGACTCTGAATGCGCTGGTCGCGGCCGGCGCCGTTCTGGTCCCGATTCAGTGCGAGTACCTGGCCCTCGAGGGGCTGGCGCGGCTGCTGGAGACGGTGGAGCGGGTACGTTCCGGCCTCAACCCGGCGCTCACCATCTTCGGGTTGCTGATGACGATGTACGATCGCCGCACTGCCCTCTCCGACCAGGTGGCGCAAGAGGTCCGCCGCCACTACCCACGGCTTACGTTCGACACGGTTATCCCGCGAAGCGTTCGCCTCAGTGAGGCGCCCAGTTTCGGGCAGAGCATCATTGAGTACGATCCCTCAAGCCGGGGAGCCGAGGCCTACGCTTCGCTGGCTCTTGAGGTGGCCGCCCGTGGGTAGGTCGCGACGGGTCCTGGGGCGTGGACTCGATGCTCTGATTCCGAGCCAACCGCGGGAATGGCTGCGAGAGGTGCCGCTCGACCGGATCGAGCCCAACAGCGAGCAGCCCCGTCGGCGCTTCCCGGAAGAAGCCTTGGCGGAGCTGGCAGAGTCGATTCGCATGCACGGCGTGCTCCAGCCGCTCGTGGTCAGCACCACGGACGCCGGCGGCTACCGTCTGATTGTGGGTGAGCGCCGCTGGCAGGCGGCCAAGCTGGCCGGCCTGGAATCCGTGCCGGTGATCGAGCGCGAAACCACCCCGCGCTCGGCCCTGGAGCTGGCGCTGATCGAGAACCTGCAGCGGCAGGACCTTGATCCGCTGGAAGAGGCGGCGGCCTTCGAGCGGCTGATGAGTGAGTATGGACTCACTCAGGAGGAGGTTGCCGGACGGGTAGGACGCAGCCGGCCGGCGGTGGCCAACACCCTCCGGCTGCTGAACCTTCCCTCGAGCCTCAAGCAGGCACTGTTGAACGGGGAGGTCAGCGAGGGCCATGCCAGGGCCTTGCTGGGGCTCGCCGACCCTCTGGTTCAGGAGGCTGCGCTGCAGCGAGTGCGTGAGCGGCAGCTCACGGTCCGACAGACCGAGGCGCTGGTCAACGAATTGCGGCATCGAGAGACAGCGGCACCCGATAATCGGACCCCGCGGGCGCAGGAGCTGGAGGTGCTGGAGGGCCGGCTGCGCGAGTCCTTGGGGCGGAAGGTTTCAATCCAGAAAGGCCGCCGCGCGGGCCGGATCGTCATCGAGTACTATTCGCCCGAGGATCTCGATACGCTCTTGGAGCACCTCCTCTCGGCATCCTCTTCGTGACTGAACGCGGCCGCCTGAGTTCCGCCTCCACCATGTGGGTGAAGGGCGGGCGCCTCGCCATCAGCACCGTCGGTGGGACCCTAGACACCCCGATAGGCCGCCTAACTGTTGCGCTCGTTCTCCAAGTAGGGCTCCGCTTTCAGCCTAGCCGGCCCTCACCTTGAGATAGCGCTTCTTGCCCAGTCGAAGGAGCAACGCCTTGTCATCGCCGAGGTCCGCCGTACCGACGACTCGATCGAGAGAGGCAACCTGCTCGCCGTTGAGGCTGATACCGCCCTGTTCGATTTGCCGTCGTGCCTCACGCTTGCTGCCTCCGGCGACCAGCCCCACCTCGGCGATGAGGTCGACGATCGGCACGCCCGACGCAAACCGCTCCTCTGGGATCGTCACCGAGGGGACGTCGACAGGCCCGTCCGAATCGCCGGCAAACAACGCCCTCGACGCACGCCTGGCGGCCTCGGCTGCCTGCTCTCCGTGGACGATTGCGGTCACCTCATACGCCAGCACCTCCTTGGGCTCCCTCAAGTCCGCGCCTTGGCGACGGCCAAGCCGGCGCACCTCGTCCATTGGAAGGAAGGTGAAGATGGCGAGCAAGCTCTCGACCTCGGCGTCCGGAGCGTTGATCCAGTACTGGTAGTAGTCGTAGGGCGTCGTCAGCTCAGGTGACAGAAAGACGGCGCCGGCTTCGCTCTTGCTGATCTTCGCGCCGCCAGGGAGGGTGATCAGCGGCGCGACCAGGGCGTAGGCCTCGGCGCCATCCACCTTGCGGATCAGGTCCACTCCGGCCAGGATGTTAGGCCACTGGTCGCTCCCACCCACCTGCAGAAGGCAACCGTAGTCCCGATGAAGCTGGAGGAAATCGTAAGCCTGCAGCAGCTGGTAGGAGAACTCCAGGAAGGTCAGTCCGTGCTCGAGCCGCGTTCGGTAGGTCTCGAAGCTGAGCATCTGATGGACGTTGAACCGGCTGCCGATGTCCCGTAGGAAGTCGATGAGCCTGAGCGGGATCAGCCAGGCGGAGTTGTCGAGCAGCATGCCACCGCGCTCGAGATCGACAAAGGGTGTGACCTGCGGCCGGAGCCGGGCGAGGTTGGCTTCGATGTCCTCAGGCCGGAGGAGCGGACGTTCCTTCGTCCGCCCCGACGGGTCGCCGACCATGGTCGTGCCGCCGCCCATGAGCGCGATCGGCCGGTGCCCGCAGCGCTGGAGCCACGCCAGCATCATCAGCGTCACCTGGTTGCCGATGGTCAGGCTCGGCGCCGTGGCATCGTAGCCGCAGTAGACGGTACACGGCGACTCGAGGGCGGCACGTAGCCCTTCGAGGTTGGACACGTCCTTGAGGAACCCGCGCTCGGCGAAAACGTCGAGGGCGTTCACGCGTCCCTCAGGGCCACCGAGCACTGCGCGGCGCGTCGTTGCTTAGGGACGGCGAATCAGTCGAGCCATGGGAACCGCCGCTTGCCCTAACTGGGGTAGGTGGTGTGAAAGCTCTCCACCCAACGGAAGTCATGGTTCTTGAAGCCGGTGACGATCGGGGAAGAGGCGAGGGCGACGCACCTGCTCTTCTTCACGCCCTGGGGCAGCTTCCAGCCGAAGCGGTAGGCGTATACGCCGACCAGATGGTGGTCGGCCCTGCGGACGGCGATGTAGTACAGCCCGGCGTCGGTCTTGCTCTTGAGGACTGCGAAGATGCGCGCCTTGTCGCGCTGCCAGAGCACTGTCGAGAGCTGCTCGCCGGACGGACAGACCGGAGCGTTCAAGGTGGAGACCACGTAAACGGCCCGGTCGTGCTCGTTCCAGGACCGCGCCTGGACGTCCTGGGCCACGGTGATCAACCCCGTACCGAGAGTGAAAAACAAGGCGGCGAGCAATCCGAACTTCACGTGACGATTCCTCCACAGGTTGGTGCCGTTTTGAGCATATCGAACTTCGCCTCGCGATGCAAGCCGTGACTCCAGCTTCGATTCAGACGGGAATCGGGGTATCTATCGGCTCCAGTGCGATGCCGGCGTTGGTCAGATGATCGATCGTAAGCTGGTTTACCTCGTCCGGCTTCTCCCAGTGCACGGCGTGTGCCGAGCCGGGCACGACCTCCAGATTGGCGTTGGGGATCATCTCGGTGAGCTCGCGAGAGAAGGGGAGCGGAGTGAAAATGTCCTCTTCGCCGGCGATGTTTAGTGTCGGCGCCGTGATTTGACCGAGCCGGTCACACGCATCATGTGCCATGCAGGCCTCAACCTGCCGGGTGAAGGTCACAGACGGGGTCGGGTAGGGCACGTCCAGAGACGCCCGCTGACGCTTCTCGAGCTCGTCGTAGCTGGTGTCGAAATAGCCTCGGGTGAAGCTCCAGAGGGCGACCTGGCGCTCGAACGTCAACGGGTCGACACTGCGCTTCACATCCTTGAACAGCTCCAACAGGCACGATAAGTAGCGGTCGGGCCGTGCCCAGCTGGCCACCATGACCAGTGCTCCCACACGCTCCGGATGGTTGATGGCCATCTCCTGCGCGATAGCCCCTCCCATGGAGATGCCAAAGACGTGCGCTCGAGGAATACGGAGGTGATCCAGCACGTGAATGACGTCGTCGGCCAGGAGCTTCATGGTGTACTGCGTCGAGGGCTTGCTCGAGCGGCCGACTCCACGATTGTCGATGGCGATACAGCGGAAGTCTTGACTGAGCCTTGGGACCTGGCTCCAAAGCGAGGTCACGTCGTTGCCCATATCGGGCAGAAGAACCAGCGGCTGTCCTTTGCCGTGGCTCTCGTAGTACATCTGAATGGTCCCAATGGGAATCGCGGGCATCGACACGTCCTCCGTCCTGTGTTCGGCCTCTCAGGCGCCGGGCAGCGGCGCCGCTTCGGATCGTCGCTTCCCACGCGCTCCAGACTTGTCGTCGTGGACAGGAAGGCGGGCCACCAAGACTCCTATTCCGTCGGGCGGCTCACGAGAGTACCGAATCATGATAGTCGGGAACGGCCCCCAAAGGCAAAAATCGGCCTACTCTCGCTGGCGGACCATCGAGACCGGGTAGGAGGTGACCCAGCCGGTATCGAAGCGGATCACAGCTACGTCTTCGGCTCCCGCCCGGTTCCTGATCTCCAGAAGCCGTCCATGAAACCGGTGTCCATCCCGGGTCTCGACCTCAACTCGAGCACCGGGTTGCCACTCCTCTCGCTCAGCCTCCATGCTGGAAGCTCGCTTCATCGGCGGCGGCATGCGACAAGAGCAGGGACCGGACGGCTCTGTTGAAAGCACTCGACCGGCCGGCACGTGCCACCCTGTTGGCCGGAATGTTGTACTCCACCAGGCGCAGAATCACATCGGCGCCCAGAGCCAGGGCCGTCACCGCTATGGCCCCGGCCTCGATCTCGGCATTAGAGTTGACGGTGCCGGCAGTCGCTCCCTCGAAAAGGATCGTCCCAAGATCGGGGATGCCGACCAGTCCCGCGACTGCGGCCACCGCGATGGCGGAGACGGTGGCGATCCGGAGCCCGGCCATAACGATGGGCAATGCCAGCGGTATCTCGACCCGAACCAGGACCTGCAGCGGGTTCATCCCCATGCCCCGGGCCGACTCCTTAGACTCCTCCGGAACGCCCTGCAGGCCGACGACCACGTTTCGCACCAGGATGAATTGCGCGTAGGCGACCAGTCCGATAAGCACGGTGGTCTCGCTGAGACCGAAATGCGGGATCAGGGCCGGAAACACCGCCAGGCTCGGCAGCACATACACCGCGTCGAAGAGACCCATGACGGGGAAGTTCAGCCAGGGAAGTCGATGCACGATGATGCCCAAGGGCACGGCGATGGCCAGCGCGATCCCGACGGCCTCGGCGCTCAGCTTGAGGTGCTCGCCGAAGAGGGCGGCGATCTGGGGCCAATCCTGGTTCATGTACCAAAAGCCGGGGAAGCGCTGCGGCAGCGGCAGCGAGATGAGCGCTTGGACGAGCCGCCCGAACTCGAGAGCTCCTTCGGCTCCGAGCCAGAGCAGCGGAGCTCGGGCCAGCCAGAGGGCGACGGCGAGCACTACGACGACCAGAAGACGTCGGTACTCGAGGACTCGAGCAATTGCGGCGCTCATGCCGCGTCTCGTCTCAACCGGAGACCGGCACAGGCCGGCGGCTGTCCCGCGCTCCCAGTCGTTGGATCTGAGACATGGTCAGCGTTCCCACCGGCGCGCCGTCCTCAACCACGGTCAAGCGCTCGACGCCGCCGGCGATCATCAGTGAGAGCGCCTCTCGCAGGTTCTCGTCGGGCGCGATGGTAGGGCCGTCGACGGCAGGACTCCCAGGCGACATCGAGGCCCTAACCGTCATGAGGCCGAACTCACGAAACACATCGTCGGTATTGAGCAGCCGCCGCACAAAATCGTCGGCGGGATGCGCCAGAATATTCAACGGGGAGTCGTACTGGAGCACCACGCCGTCGCGCATGACGACGATCATGTCGGCCAATCGCAGGGCCTCGTCGACGTCATGAGTGACGAACAGCACCGTCTTCTTGACCCGGCGCTGAATCGCGAGCAGCTGGTCTTGCAACCGCAGGCGGGTGATAGCGTCTATGGCCCCGAAAGGCTCGTCCATCAACAGGATGGCCGGATCGGAGGCCAGCGCGCGAGCCAGGCCAACGCGCTGCTGCTGTCCGCCGGAGAGCTGGCTCGGGTAACGCTTCCGAAACTCCGCCGGCGCCAGGTGAACCAGGTCGAGCAGCTCGTCGATGCGCTGTTCGATGCGCTTGCGGGGCCAGTGGAGGAGCCGTGGGACCGTCGCAATGTTAGTCGCCACCGTCTGGTGCGGAAAGAGGCCCACCTGCTGGATGACGTATCCCATGTGGCGGCGCAGCTCAGTCACACTGACGGAATCGGTATTCCTGCCGTTAACCTCGATCGTGCCTGATGAGGGCTCGATCAGCCGGTTGGTCATCTTGAGCAGCGTCGTCTTGCCGCACCCTGACGGCCCCAGGAGAACCACGAACTTCGACTCCGGCACCTCGAGCGAGATATCGTGGACGGCGGCCTGACCGGAACCGGTGTACCGCTTCGAAACGGTGCGGTAGCTTATCGCCGCCATGATCCGGCCCGGCTCGTCAGTGGAGGCACAAGAGATGGGAATGTGGAGAGACCCGCGCCGCGAGGGCGCGGGTCTCCCATCGGCTTCTAGATGAGATGATGCTTCTTCAGGAAGCTGTGGGCGATGTTCTGCGGGAGCTGGCCCCCAAAGACATCTTGCGCGTTCATCTTACTGAAGTTCGACGTCGTGAGGACGGCTGAGAGCTTGTCGAGCCAGGTCACCATCTTGGGCTGCGCCTTTGCTACTGACTGACCGACGAAGGGGACCAGCTGGTCCGGAGGAAACAGTGACTTGGTGTCCTTGAGGCGCACGAGCTTGAAGTGCGCGATCTGGGCATCCGTCGTTCCATACCCCTGTACCACGTCATAGAGTCCCTTCCGGAGGTCCCCATAGAACGGGTTCTCCGTCCCCGTGTCGGTGCCGTTCACCGAGGTCGAGAACTTCTTGAACTCACAGCCGGCGTTCTTCTTCGAGTTGCACTTCTTGAGCCCCTTGGGGTGATAGACCTGGTTGAAGCCGACGAGGCAGTCGGTTCGAGTGGCGCACGTCTGCAGCACCTCTACCCGCAGCTTCTTGGCTTTGCTTGCAAAGTTGGCCAGGGTCTTCAACCCAAACTTCTTGGATTTGGCCTTGGTCGTCACGAAGACGTTCTGGTCGTTGAACTTATAGGCCGGCGTCAACAGCTCCAGCTTAAACTTCTTCTTGAACGCAGCGTTGACGTTCTTGTAGACGGTCTTGGGGCTGGTTCCAGGCTTGTATACCTGATTGAGGTCCACCAGGCCATTGCCGAGGTAGTCCGGAACCACGTCGAGCTGCTTGTTCTTCAGAGGCGCGAAGATGACCGACTCGGCGCCTCCGAAGCTCTCATCGAGGCTCACCTTGAAGCCGTGGGCGGAGAGCAGCTCCGAGTAGAGGTAGCCGGCGATCTGCTCTTCGGGGAAGCCTCGAGCGCCGATGCGGATGGTAGTGCTGGCCGCCTGACTCGAAGGCAGCTGAAGCGCGACCAGGGTAAGGATCACGGCTAGAGCTGCGATGCTCCTCCCTAGGCGGCCGAAAACGTGATTATGCATAATGTTCCTCTCTTGAGATGAATATAGTGGGGATGAGTCTGCATGGTGATGGCAACTGCTCGTCGAGGCACCTCCTGGTCCTTCTACCTTTGATCTACGGCGACGGTGGTGATACCAGCTTCTGCAGCACGGACAGGCTCAGCTCTGCCATGAGGGCGATGGCGGCGACGGCGGCCACACCCAGAGTGAGCTGTGCCTCTGCCGAAGACTGCGGCAGGTACTGAATGGCAGTCGAGATTGGCGTACCCAGCGTGTCGAAATTGATGTAGGAGGCGATGGTGGCGCTGGCGATCACTTCGATTGCGGCCGTCCGCACTCCCGCCAGCACGACTGGAGCCGCGAGCGGGGTCTCTATCCGCATGAGGATCTGAGAGAGGTTCATGCCCATGCCTCGTGCAGCCTCGATCACCGAGCGTTCGACGTTGGCATAGCCTGCTGCCGTGTTGAGGAATACCGGGGGCGCCGCCAAAATCGTCAATGCGATCAATGCCGGTTTCGCTCCCTGACCGATGAGCGGCCACATGAGAAACAACACCGCCACCCCGGGCACGCCGCGAGCAATCCCCACGATGTTCGTCGTCAGGGCCCTCATGGCCGGTATCCGAGAGGCAAGGATCCCCAAAGGAAAGCAAATGGCGAAGCTCAGGCCGATGGCGGCGGCGCTGATCAGTACGTGGTTTTTTACCTCGGTCCAGAATTCCTGGCTATTCTGCTGACCGTAGGCAAGGGCGGAGCGGGCTATGCCCGGAGCCAGGTCATAAAAAAAGGTTCCGAGGGGATGCCCTGGAATGCAGAGGTAGGCGAATACCGCCAAACCTGCCGTTCCCGTCACCAACCCGAAACGCTTATACATGGTCACGCGTTGAAACCGAGTAAGGTATGTCTCGGAGGTGATATCCCTGTGCGTCGCAACACCCCGTCCCGGCGCCCATGGAGCCGCGGAGCGTGTATCAGATACGACCACTCGTCCGGCGGCCAAGGCCGCCTTCGACGGCGCCGGCGACGACAAGCGGGACTGAGAAACGGTGGCAAAGTCATGCGGGATTATAGCCCGTTTCAGGCGGCCTGAGTTCAGAGCGGCACATTGTCGGCCAGATGAGTGGAGGCTTCACGGCGGACGGGTCGAGCGACAAATCCTCTCCTCTTGAGAGCGACGAAGTGGATCGCACCCCTATTTCCCCTGTTCGGCTGGTCCGCCGCCGTTGGATTCGTCTCCCCGTCCGAACGCGTATGCCCGCCGGCTGACTAAGCGGTAGAC
>Ga0070739_10008813_pt1 | contig 10208 bp, 8 predicted proteins | sample Coa_R1_7_FD_66445 | JGI IMG/M metagenome (GOLD analysis project Ga0070739, IMG submission 66445) | Surface soil microbial communities from Centralia Pennsylvania, which are recovering from an underground coalmine fire - Coalmine... | ecosystem: Environmental > Terrestrial > Soil > Unclassified ...
TCGGGGCCGGTCACGTTGGCCGGGCGGATCGCGGTGATCTCCATTCCGTATTTCTCGCGATAATCCTGCGCCTGCCACTCGTTGAAGATCTTGTGCATGGCGTATTGCACGTGACCGTGGCGGAAATCCTCCTCGGTGACCATGCGCTCGCCATAGAATTTCTGCTCGCCGCTGACCGCGAGCGAGCTGGCGAAGACGACGCGGTTGATGCCGCAGAGGCGCGCCGCCTCGAAGCAATTGTCCATGCCGAGGACGTTGAGCTTGAGGGCGGCGTGCGGCGGGTGCTCGCTGCCGAGATAATAGGCGAGATTGACGACCCGCGAAGGCTTGGCCGCGACCGTCGCCACCATGACCTCGTCGAACTGGCTGACGTCGCCGCGCAGCATGCGCACCTTGTTGCCGAAGCGGCCGTAATCGGCGGTGCCGGGGTTGATGTCCATGCAGACGACCTCTTCGCCGCGCTCGACCAGCAATGGCACGAGCCGCCGGCCGATGAAGCCGGTGCCGCCGAGAACCAATGTCGTCATCGCGCCCTCTCCCCTCTTGTGCCTGTCTTGTGCCTGCCCGGACGTTAGCCCGCGGCGGCGGCGGCGCGCAATGGCCTCACCCCCTCGGGGGATTGCCTATCCCGCGACGTCGAGCCCCAGATCGAGGATCGGGGCGCTGTGCGTGATCCAGCCGCTCGAAATCAGATCGACGCCGCTGGCGGCAATGGCCGGCGCATTGTCGCGCGTGATCCGCCCCGAGGCTTCGGTGACGGCGCGGCCGTCGACCATCGCAACGGCGCGGGCGAGCGTCTCTGGGTCCATATTGTCGAGCAGGACCGCGTCGATCCCGCTCGCCAGCGCCTCGGCGAGCTGGTCGAGCGTATCGACTTCAAGCTCGATCTTGACGAGATGCCCGGCATGGCGCCGCGCCCGTTCGAGCGCGGCGCGCACGCCACCGGCGAGCGCGATGTGGTTGTCCTTGATCAGCATCGCATCGTCGAGGCCGAAGCGGTGGTTGGCGCCGCCGCCCGCCCGGACCGCCGCCTTTTCGAGCGCGCGCAGACCCGGCGTGGTCTTGCGGGTGCAGACGATCTTGGCCTTGGTGCCGCTGATCGCATCGACGAGGGCGCGGGTGGCGGTGGCGACGCCGGACAGGCGGGAGAGCAGGTTCAGCGCGGTGCGCTCGGCCGCCAACACCGCCCGTGCGCGGCCGCGGATCGCGGCCACCGCCGCGCCGCGGTGGACCGGCGCGCCGTCGGCGGCGAGCCGCTCGACCGCCACCGCCGGATCGACCAGTTCGAACGCCAACAGCGCCGCGTCGAGCCCGGCGACGACGCCCTCCGCCCGCGCTACGATCGTCGCCTCGACGCGCGCGTCGGCGGGGATGATCGCCTCGCTGGTGATGTCGCCGGCGCGCCCCAAATCCTCGAGCAGCGCCGCACGCACGACCGGCTCGAGCAAAAACCGCATCATCGCCCGATCCTCCCACTCCCGCCGCCTTCCGCCGCTTACCGCCCCTCACCCTCCCGCTGACGCGGGTCCCTCCCTCTCCCTCCCTGCCCCCGGGCTACGCTTGCGACGGCCCGTCGTTGCCAAGCCCGGGGGTGACCCGGGGATCAGCGGGGAGAGGGCCGGGGTGAGGGGCGCCGCCGTCAGCCGAGTGCCAACATGCGCTCGACCGCCCGGCGCGCCCGATCGGCGGTCGTCGGGTCGAGCACGACCTCGTGCGTCATCGTCTCCAGCGCCTGCCGGATCTTCGGCAGGGTGATCCGCTTCATGTGCGGACACAGATTGCACGGCCGCACAAAGTCGAGATCCGGGTACTGGATCGCGACGTTGTCGCTCATCGAGCATTCGGTCAAGAGCACCACCCGCGCCGGCCGCTCGCGGCCGACATAGGCGGCCATCGCCGCCGTCGAGCCGGTAAAGTCGCATTCCGCCACCACCTCCGGCGGGCATTCCGGATGCGCCAGGATCGTGATCCCGGGATGGCTTTCGCGCAGGCTCCTGATGTCCTCGGCGGTGAAGCGCTCGTGCACCTCGCAACGGCCCTTCCAGGCGATGATCTCGACCGCGGTGTCCTTGGCCGTGTTGCGGGCGAGATACTCGTCCGGCAGCATGATGACCCGCGGCGCGCCGAGCGCCTCGACGATCTTCTTGGCGTTGCTCGAAGTACAGCAGATGTCGGACTCGGCTTTGACCGCCGCCGAGGTGTTGACATAGCTGACCACCGGCACGCCCGGATGGCGCTCGCGCAACAATCTCACATCGGCCGCCGTGATCGAGGCGGCGAGCGAACAGCCGGCTTCGAGGTCGGGAATCAGCACGGTCTTGTCCGGGTTCAACAGCTTGGCCGTCTCGGCCATGAAATGGACGCCGGCGAGGACGATCACCTCTGCATCGGTGCGCGCCGCCTCGCGCGCCAGCGCCAGGCTGTCGCCGACAATGTCGGCGACGGTGTGGAAGATGTCCGGCGTCTGATAATTGTGGGCGAGAATAACCGCATTTTTCCGCCGCTTCAGGGACAGGATCGCCGCAATGTCCTCGGCGAGGAGCGGCCACTCGAACGGGGGCACGTGCCGTTCTACACGGCTGTAGAGCTCCGGCAGCGGCAAGCCGGCCGGGATTGCCCTGGTGATGGTTTCGAGCACGGCGAACTCCTCTCTTATACTCAAATCGAGCATTACAAGGGACCGGGAAAAGCCGAGCGCGTCGCGCCCGGCTCCAGCTTTATGCTGAGTTTGAGTATAAGGCGTCGCGCGCCGGCGTCAAGTCGCCGGCGCGCGGCGCCCCGTACGCAGGCGCAGCCCCGGCGCCGGGCGCTCGAGCAGAACCTCGCGGCGGAAGCGCACGAGCCGCGCCGGCCGGCCGCCGGTCTCACTGCTGATCTCGCCGGTCTCCTCGACCAGACCCTGCTGCTCGACGAGACGGCGGAAATTCTGCTTGTGCAGCCGCACCCCGGAGAGGGCTTCGACCGTGCGTTGCAGCCGCAGCAGCGTGAAGGCGGGCGGCATCAACTCGAAGACCACCGGGCGATATTTGATCTTGCCGCGCAGGCGGCCGATCGCCGTGGCCAGGATGCGCCGGTGATCGACCGCCATCGCAACCCCGGAGGCCGGCATCTCGCCGCCGGCGAGACGGCCGAGATCGCGCCAGCGTTCCTGGATCAGACCCGCCTCGTAGAGGAGTTCATAGCGTTCGAGAACGAGTTCGTCGTTCCACGGCCGGGCGAAGGCGAGCCCGACCCGCTCCCGGCGCAACCGCCGCTCTGCCTCGCTCTCCGCCTCTTCGGCCCACGCCGCGAGCCGCTCTTCGAGCGTCGGAATCCCCCGCGGCCGGCCGGCGCGCCAATCCTCCCACGGAAAATAGCGGTACCAGTTTTGCCAGGCCGCATCCGCCGATCCGCCCGGCCGCGCCTCGCGCACTAACGCCAAGTAGGCGACCGTCAGCGCCCGCACCGGCGCGCCCCTATCGGTCTCGACGCGGTCGCGGTCGCCAAAGGTATAGAGTTGCTCGACATAGCCGAGCTTCTGGCCGGTTTGCCGCTCGACCCAGGCCCTGAGGCCGATTTCGAGGGTGCGATGCTCGATCTCGAGCGGTCCGGAGGGCAGGGCTTCCGCCGTTCCGCCGAAGACCTTGAGGGTCAATACGCGGGGCTCGTCCTGGCTCGCGGCGACGATCACCGCGGAGAGCCGGATCGACGGCGAGGCGTCCCGCCCGTTCTCGCGCGGCTGGGCGCGCGCGGGGCGGATCATCCTCGTTGCGCTCGCCGTCGCCTCCATGCGTCGCCATCGCCTCCGTCACGCGCCCGCAGCCGCGCGATCCCAACCCCACGCGATCAAAGATCGCGTGGGGTTGGGATCGCGCGGGGACCCCAAACCAAAAGCGCATTATAGCATATCGCACCGCCGGCCGGGACGCGGCACAAGCCGCATCCTTGCCGCCCGGGGGCGACGAGGATCGCGGCTCACCTGTTGCCGCAGTTGCGGTCGAGCACCGCGCTGACCTCGACGCCGTCCACCATTTGCGACGGCATGAAGGTCTGACCCGGGGTGAGATGCATCGTCACCCCTTCGGGGCTGATCGTCGTCGGCCGCATCACCTTCCAATCGCCGTAACCGTTGCGCGCGAAATCCTGACAGGCGATCGGACCGTCCGGCATATTGATCTCTGCGAGAGCCGTATGCGTCGCAAACAGGCCGGCCAACAGTCCGGCCGCGGCGACGATCGCGGTTCGCATCCTTTTCCGCCGATTGATCATGGTTGCCTCCGTTGCTCGGGGAGGGCGAGGTCGGAACGGCGTCCTCTCCCTTTTTCATCCCGCATGACGTCATTCGCCTGCGCCCTCCGTTCGCAATGGGCAACAACCGCGCGAGAGGATCGGTTTCGCTACCGTGCTTAGATTGCTATACCATATCACCGATCATCTTAAGATAGTAAAAGACTTTGCGACCGGCCCGGCGCTGAACCGCCGCCCGGCGCCGGGCGTTGTGCCTTCAGGTTGAGACTGGGGGGCATGATGGCGCCGGAACGGCAAGACCCATACCGCGCGATCCCAAGGTTACGCCGAGGAGGATTGCGCCGATGAAGGTGCCGCTCGCCTGGCGCCTCCTGGTCCATGACAAGCGGCGCACCGGGCTCGCGATCGTCGGGGTCTTTCTGGCCATCGTACTGGTGTTCTTCGAGCTCGGCCTGTTCATTGCCGTGCCGCGCGGCGGTCTGTTGCTTTACGACCACATGCGGTTCGATCTGATGCTGACCTCGAACCGATACGAGTATCTGGTCGATTCCGGCGTCTTCCCGCAAAGCCGGCTCGACCAGATACGGAGGCGGCCGGACGTGGCGCGGGTGATGCCGCTCTATTTCGCGGCGGCGAAGTGGCAGGGCGGCGAGGGCGGCCAGTGGATCGATCTGTTCGTGATCGGCTTTTCGACCGCGGCTTCGCCGTTCACGGTCGAGGGCATTGATCGCCGGCTCGACATCCTGCGCCGGCCCGACACGATGCTCGTCGATTCCGCGACCCGTCCGATGTTCGGGCCGCTGGCGACCGGCCGCACCGTCAAGATCGACGGCCGCGCCGAAGTGATCGGCGGCACGTACCGGCTCGGAACCGGCTTCATGGGACTGGGCGTGGCGCTGTTCGGGGAGCGCAATTTCGCCCGGCTGTTTCCGCTGCGCGGGCTCGGTTTCGTCAATCTCGGCGCGATCGTGCTGAAGCCCGGCATCGACGCCGAACAGGCCGCGCGGGCGTTGCAGAAGGCCTTGCCGGACGACGTCCGGGTGTTCACCCGCCGCCAGCTCGACGCGCATGAGATCGCCTATTGGACGACCCGCAGCGCCGTCGGTCTGATCTTCGGATCGGGGCTCGTCATCGCGATCGTGGTCGGGATCATGATCGTCTATCAGACGTTGGCTACCCAGATCAGCCGACACCTGCCGCAATTTGCGACGCTGAAGGCGATCGGCTACAGCGACCGCTCGCTCTATGCCACGGTCGCCGCAATGGCGGCGATGATCATGGCGATCGGCTTTGTCCCCGCCGCTCTCGCGGCGCTCTGGCTGTATGCGGTGATCCGGCAGGCGACCTTGTTGCCGGCGGCGATGACCGGAACGCGGGTCGTCGCGGTGGCTTTTGCCGGTCTCGTCATCGCCATGATCTCGGCCGCCTTGTCGGTGACGGGGCTGCGCCGCGCCGACCCCGCCGAGGTTTTCGACGGGAGAGCGACGTGACGGTGTCCCTCTCCGCGTCTCCGCCGCTCCGCCGCGCTCTCGGCAGCGGGCGGGTGCCGCTCGCGCGACGCAACCTATTGGCGAATAAGGCGCGGCTGTTGCGCTCATTGGCCGGTATCGGCTTCGCCGTCCTGCTGATGTTGATGCAGCTCGGTTTCGAGCGCGCCTTCTTTCAGTCCTCGCTGCAGGTCATCGAGCTGCTCGACGGCGATCTCTTCATCCAGAACGCGCACAAATATCGCTTTGTCACGCGTCAGCCGTTTCCGCCGGCCGACCTCGAACGGGCGCGCCTTGTGTCCGGGGTGGCGAGCGTGCGGCCGCTCTACGCCGATTGGTACAGCACGTTCTGGACCAATCCGTACGACGGCAAGGTCTTTCTGGTGCGGATCTTCGCCTTCGATCCGGACCAGCCGGTGTTCCGCCTGCCGGCGGTCAATGCCCACCTCGCCGCCTTGCGAAAGCCCGATACCGTGCTCGTCGATCGCCGCGCGCGGCCGTTTCTCGGCATGGGCGGCAACGCCGCCGCCGCCAAACTCAACGGCAGGCCGGTCGAGATCGTCGGCCGTTTTGCGCTCGGCCCCGATTTCCAGAACGACGGCACCGCCATGACCGGCGCGCAGACCTTTGCGAGCCTGTTGCCGCCCGGCGCACCGCGCGGCATAGAAACGGGCGTCGTCAAACTGCGGCCCGGCGCCGATCCGTCCGCGGTCGCGCGCGCCCTGAAGGCGGCGTTGCCGCCCGACATCGCCGTGTTCACAAAAGCCCAGCTGATCCGCTTCGAGCGCGATTTCGAAGCGCGCGTGTCTTCGGCCGGCGTGATCTTCGCGATGGGGACGATCGTCGGCTTTGTCGTCGGCGCCTTGATCGCCTATCAGATCGTCTATACCGATGTGAGCGATCAGCTACCGCAATATGCGACATTGAAGGCGATCGGCTACGGCCCCTTCTATGTCGTCGGGGTCGTGCTGCGCCAAGCCGGACTGCTTGCGTGCGGCAGTTGGATCCCGGCCTTTTTGGTTTCGTTGCTGCTCTATCGCGTCATCGGGGAATTGGCGTTGATCCCGCTCGCCACCAGCCTCGCCATCGTCGTCGTCAGCTTCGCCTTGACCCTCGGCATGTGCCTGGTTGCGGCGGCGTTTGCGATGGTGCGGGTGGTCGCCGCCGACCCTGCGGAGGTGTTCTGATGGCAACCGTCGAGATCGTCGAGCGCAGGGCGCCGCCGGCGCCGGCGCCCGCCCCGGAAACGGTCGTGCGCGTCGCCGGCCTCAACCATGCCTTCGGCAGCGGCGAGGCAAAAAACCAGGTTCTGTTCGACATCGGGCTGGAGATCGGGGCGGGCCAACTCGTCGTGCTCTCCGGTCCGTCCGGCGCCGGCAAGACCACCCTCCTGACCCTGATCGGCGCGTTGCGCACGGTCCAGGAAGGCCGGGTCGAGGTGCTGGGCCGCGACCTTGCGCGCCTCAGCCGGCACGAGCTGGTCGCGGTGCGGCGCAGCATCGGCTTCATCTTTCAGACGCACAATCTGTTCAATGCGTTGTCGGCCTATGAAAACGTCAAGATGGCGATGCAGCTCGCCCCTCGCTCGCCGGACGAAATGCGGCGGCGCGGCGTCGCCATCCTGGAGGCTCTCGGTCTCGGGCGCCGGATCGACTACAAGCCGCGCTCCTTGTCGACCGGCGAGGCGCAGCGCGTCGCGATCGCGCGGGCGCTGGTCAATCGCCCGCGGCTGATCCTCGCCGACGAGCCGACCGCGGCGCTCGATCGGGCTTCGACCCTCAAGGTCCTCGAACTCCTCCGAGAAACGACGATCGAGGACGGCGCCGCCGTGCTGATGGTGACGCACGATCATCGCCTGATCGAGCGCGCCAACCGGCTGGTCCAATTGGTCGACGGCAGGATCGTCTCCGACGTCGTGTTGCACGACGTGGCCGAAACCTGCGAGTTCCTGCGCCGCACCGATCTGTTCCGGACGATGGCCGCGAGCCAGTTGACCGAGATCGCGGAAAAGCTGGCGCGGCGCCATATCGGCGCCGGCGAGACGGTCGTCCGCGCCGACGAGAGCGGCGAAGAACTCTTTCTGATCGTCAGCGGCTCGGTTCGGGTCGTGCGCGACGGGCGCGAGGTGGCGCGGCTCGGGCCCGGCGAGGTCTTTGGCGAGGCGGCATTGCTCGACGACGTGCCGCGCAACGCCACCGTCGTCGCCGAGGACGATCTCGAAACCTATGTCCTCGACAAGAACGATCTCGCCGCCGCCGTAGAGAGGAGCCCGCGCTTCCGTCAGCAGCTCTATCGCCTCGCCGCCGCGCGCCGGTGATCCGCTAGACCGGAAAGCCGGCCCGGCGCGGCGACAATCGCACGCCGCAACGCGCCGCTTCGAGCATGAAATAGCGCGTCATCTGCACGATGTCCGTGCGCCAATAGAGCTGCTGCGCCTCGTTCTCGAGGAAATCCGCGCTCGCGAAAGCATAGCAATAGGTCTCGATGTAGCGGCGCGAATAATCCCAATGGGGGCTCTCGCCCGATCCGTGCGGCGCGCCCGTGCGATCTGCGGTCGCGCGGGGCCGGGAAGCGCGCGGGGTCAGAGGGAGCGGCGCATCCCGCCAGCCGAACTTCCAGCCGGCATGCTCGGCGCCGAGCCGCCAGCGATCGAGCCGCACCGACAGCGTGCTCGCGTCGAGCGCTTCGAGCGCCGGGACGCGATAGACGACGACAAAGCGGTGGACGTTGAGTTGCAGTTGCATCAGCAACTCGTCGCCGAAGGCATGAACGAGATAGGTCGCGTCCGAGGCGCCGCGCACATGGCGGACCTCGACCCGCGCCCGCGCCGCCGCCGCAAGCTCCACCTCGCGCGGCTCGGCATCGAAGCTCGGCAATTCATACTCGACCGCGCCCAGCGCCTCGCGCATCTGGTCGATCAAGAACAGCTCGCTCCGCCGCTGCGCCTCGACGATCGTCAGCATTCCGTGCGCCTTGCCGTACGGAGCGACAACAAGGGCCGCCGGACGGGCGTTCCCCGCCCGCAGGCCATCAGGATTTGTCGGGGAGGCGCGCCGCGGGTCAGGCGGCGCGGATCGCGACCTCCTTGACGCCGTCGCCGACAAAGGGTTCGAACTGGTCGAAATTCTTTTCGAAGCGCTGGGTCAAGTCGCGCGCCGTCTCGTCATAGGCGCGCCGGTTCGACCAGGTGCGGCGCGGATCGAGCACTTCGCTCGGGATCTCGGGGCAGTTCTCCGGCACGAGAAAGCCGAAATTCGGATCCTTGCGCATCGGCGCCTCGGCGAGGCGGCCGTCGAGCGCGGCGCGCAGCAAGGCCCGCGTGTGGACGATCGCCATGCGCCGGCCGACGCCGTAGGCGCCGCCCGACCAGCCGGTGTTGACGAGCCAGCATTCCGCCCCGTAGCGCGCAATGCGCTCGCCCAGCATCCGCGCATATTCGGAGGGATGGCGCGGCATGAACGGCGCGCCGAAGCAGGTCGAGAACACCGCCCGCGGCTCCTTGCCGAGGCCGACCTCGGTGCCCGCCACCTGCGCCGTATAGCCCGACAGAAAATGGTACATCGCCTGCTCGGCGTTGAGCTTGGCGATCGGCGGCATGACCCCGAACGCGTCGCAGGTCAGCATGACGACGTTTTTGGGGTGCGGCGCGAGGCCATCCGGCGAAGCGTTCGGAATGAACTCGATCGGATAGCAGGCGCGGGTGTTTTCGGTCAGGCTGTCGTCGTCGACGTCGGGCATCCGCGTCAGCGGATCGATCACGACGTTTTCGAGCACCGTGCCGAAACGGGTGATCGTCGCATGGATCTCCGGTTCGGCGGTCGGCGACAGGTTGATGACCTTGGCGTAGCAGCCGCCCTCGAAATTGAAGATGCCTCTGGGGCTCCAGCCGTGCTCGTCGTCGCCGATCAGGGTGCGCGCCTTATCGGCCGACAGGGTCGTCTTGCCGGTGCCCGACAAGCCGAAGAAGATGGCGCAATCGCCTTTGGGCCCGACATTGGCCGAGCAGTGCATCGGCAGGACGTCGCGGGTCGGCAACACGAAATTCAAATAGCCGAACACCGATTTCTTGATCTCGCCGGCATAGCGCGTGCCGCCGATCAGCACCAGCCGCTCGGCAAAATTGACCAGGATGAAGGTCGAGGAACCAGTGCCGTCGAGGGCCGGCACGGCGCGGAATTCGGGAGCGTGCAGGATCGTGAAGGCGGGCTCGAAGGCGCTCAGCTCCGCCGCCGGCGGGCGGATGAACATGTTGCGCGAAAACAGGCTGTGCCAGGCGCTGTCGCTGATCACCCGCACCGGCAGGCGGTACTCGGGATCGGCGCCGGCGTAGAGATCCTGGACAAAGATCTCGCGGCCCTCGAAATACGCCAGCAGACGTCGATGCAGACCGTCGAACCGTTCGGGGGCGATCGGCTGGTTGATCGGTCCCCACCACACCGTGTCTTTGGTCCCCGCCTCCTCGACGATGTATTTGTCGCGCGGCGAGCGGCCGGT
>Ga0070739_10008814_pt1 | contig 10207 bp, 10 predicted proteins | sample Coa_R1_7_FD_66445 | JGI IMG/M metagenome (GOLD analysis project Ga0070739, IMG submission 66445) | Surface soil microbial communities from Centralia Pennsylvania, which are recovering from an underground coalmine fire - Coalmine... | ecosystem: Environmental > Terrestrial > Soil > Unclassified ...
CCGGCGTGGTCACCCACGCCACCACCCCGCCGGTGCCGCGGAGGGTGGTGGCTATCGAGTTGATCGGCTCTGCGGAGATCAGCGTTCTCGGCCTGCCGAGGTCCACCTGATCCTGAGCCAAGCTGCCCGCGCTGCCGGAGTCGAGATCGACGACCACCAAAGCGGTGCTTCGCGGGTCGATGCCATCGCGCAGGTGCAGGCGACCACGTCTAGCTACGACCTTGTCGACGATTCGTTGGTCAATGTCGCTGGGGTGCTTCACCGTGCTCGGCTCTTTTCCCGGTTGGCGCTAACTACGGGGAACCTATCAGGGTTCTGCTCCTCATCCTGTCGCGGCAATGTCCTATGACCTGGGATTAGTGGCAGCGAACCTCTGGGTCGTAGCGGCAGCTATCGTCCTGGGATGGACATGGACTGGAACCTCGAGGTAGTCGATCAGTTCGAGTCCCACTGGCGGCGTCAGCTCCGGCCCAGGCTCGACGGACTGACCGATCACGAATTCTTCTGGCAGCCAGTTCCCAACTGTTGGACCGTCAGCCGCCGCGGCGACAGCTCAGCACCGCTAATCGGTGACGCTCTCAGCTGTACCGGGCGCTGTATCTGACGCTGCGTGGGATCCTGTATCCGGGGCTGGGAGCAGCCGCGCGACCTGCTCGGCAGGCCACGGGTGAGTCTTCGGCCCGCTGTTCAGCGCGTCGTAGAAATCGAGGACCAACTGGGCCAGCGGGCCGTAGCGATCAAGGAGCGCTGCGAGGTGCGGCACGGCAACCGGGCGCTCGGCGTTTCCCGATACCCACGCGCGCAGGAATTCGCGGCGCGGCTGGTTCCCGCGCAGCGCGTCGACCGCGTGCGCGACCAGACCTGTGGCGATGTAGGCGAGATCGAAGTCGCGGTGGTCGGCGAGGAAGCGGCGTTCGGGTTCCGATAGGGCGAAGTGATCGCACGTCGCCAGGCCGAAGTCGGCGAAGTACACCTGGGTGCCGTCGGTCAGCACGTTCCCGAAGTGCGTGTCGAAGTGGACGAAGCCCTGCGCACGCATGAACCTGGCTCCGGCCACCAACTGCCGCTCGGCCAGCGCGAAGTCCGCGTCGGGGCCGGCGAGCCAGTCGGCGAGCCGGTACGGAATGTGCTCCTGGAAGACGACGATGCACGCGCTGGAGGCGGCAATCGCCTCCAGGCGGCGGCGGACGGCGACTGATCCGTCCCAGCGCGCCACGGCCCCGTCGATGCCGCCGAACTCGCCCGCAACGGCGTCTTCTCGCGGCGGCGGCGCGGGTAGGACGCGCCAGTGGTGCGTGAGCGGGAAGCCGGGAAAGCCACCGGTGAGAACCCAAGTTGTGGTCATGATGTGCGCGGCCAGCTCCCGCCACGCGCCGAAGCCGGTCGAGCCCATCGGGTATTGGTAGAACGTCGGCAGACCGAACAGATCGGCCGTCGATCGGTGGTTTTCTGGGCGCAACTCCAGGTCGGTGAGCGGGATCGACTTGGCGAAGACGGTGACGCCGGCGACTTCCAGGGTCACCGCGCTGCCGCCGATCCCCGTGCCCTGCGAGCGCCCGCCGGCCACCAGTTCGGCCAGTTCGGCGTCTGATTGGACGGCCAGCGCCGTCGCGGCGACGCGATGAGCGGCGAGACGCTCAGCAGGGACCGGGGAAGCGGCGATTTGCATGCAGACAGGTTCCTAGCGCCGCTCGGTGAGCGCTACTCGCGCGGCGGATTGCGGCGGGCGCGGAGGACGGCGTCGTGGATGGTGACCTTCTGCCCGTCTGGATCGGTGGCCTCGCGCGGCCGGGCTTCGGCGACCTCGATGGTCCAGTCGTCGTCGAGCGAGGCGGCCAGGTCTGCGGCCGTCCAGCCGAGCGCGGCGAGGTCGGGGCGCGGGACCGTGGTGAGCAGGTCGCTCGGGTCGTGGCCCACGATGAGCAGCGTGCCGCCTGGTGCCACGGCTGCCGCGAGGTTGCGGTAGACCGATTCGCGCGCGGCGCGGGGCATGTGCATGTAGTGCGATGTGACCAGGTCGTACGTGCCTTGGATCGGGGTCAGCGCAAGGTCGGCGTGCAGCCAGGTGATGTCCAGGCCGCGTTGCCGCGCTAGCTCCTGCGCGCGCTGGAGGGCCACGTTGGAGATGTCTGCCGCGGTGACCTTCCAACCCTGCGATGCCAGCCAGACCGCGTCACCGCCCTCGCCTGCGCCGGCGTCGAATGCGGTACCAGGCGTCAGATTCGCGACCTCTGTGACGAGCGCCGGATTCGGTTCACCGCTCCAATGGTGCTTGTGGCCATGGGTTTGATACCGCTCGTCCCAGGCGCTCTCGCTGTGTTCGCGACCCGCCTCGACTGCGCGCTTGACGTCCTCCATGACCAGGTCCGCGTTGATCGCCGCACCGGCCGTCAGACCGGATGCCGCGGACGAGATGACCTGCGCCTGTACCGCGGCGAGGTTTCCGGCGACCCAGACTCCGGGCACGCTCGTCGCTCCGGCCGGGTTCGCCTCGATCTGAGTGCCGATCACTTCGCCGGCCATCTGGACCTCGGTCGGTGTCAGGCCGAGCGACTCGGCCAGCTCGGTCCGGGCAGTGAACCGCGGCGCGACGACGAGAGCGTCGAGGGCTACGTGGGTGCCGTCTGTGAGCCGGACTCCGGTCAGACCGCCGTCGCCGGACTCCACTTGCGTGACCTGGCCCTCGACGACCGTGACGCCGAGCACGCGCAACTGCTCGCGGTTCTCGTCGGTCAGGGGTGGCGCGGTGTGTTGGAGCAGCGTCACGCGAGCGCTGAGTTGCCGGAACAGCAGCACCTGGTGCATGACCGCCGGGCTGGTCGCGAGCACGCCGATGCGCTGATCGCGAACCTCCCAGCCATGGCAGTAGGGGCAGTGCAGCACGTCAATTCCCCAGCGCTCAGCCAGGCCCGGGATGTCCGGCAGCTCATCGCGCAAGCCGGTCGCCAGGAGCAGGCGCCGCGCCGTGACGGTTTGGTCGCCGATCTCGACGCGGAAGCGCTCGCCCTCCCGGCTTACCGCGGTGACCCGGCCGCTTTCGACGTGGCCGCCGTACCGGACGACCTCGTCCCGGCCGAGCGCGAGGATCTGCGCCGGTGGCGTGCCGTCTCGCGTCAGGAAGTTGTGCACGTGGCCCGCCGGGGCGTTGCGTGGCTCCCCCGAGTCGATCACGAGGACCGACCGGCGGGAGCGGGCCAGCGCGACCGCGGCGCTTAGCCCGGCCGCGCCGCCGCCGACCACGACCACCTCGTAGGCCTCGTGCGCTTCGTCGAACTTCTCGTCAGTGTGCTCATGCCGCTCGTCCATGTATTCACCATCGGCCGACCGCGCCGACTTGACAAATTTCTTTGCCGAAAGAGCAATGGAACCTATGACGAACGACGATCCCGTGCTCGATGCGATCGGCCCGCGGCTGCGGGAGCTGCGCCGCCAGCGCGGCTTGACGCTCAGCGGCCTGTCGGCGGACACCGGCATCTCCGTCAGCACGCTCTCCCGGCTCGAGTCCGGCGGCCGGAAACCGACGCTCGAACTGCTGCTCGCCTTGGGGCGCGCCTATCAGGTGCCGCTCGACGAACTCGTCGGCATGCCGGAACAGGGCGACCCGAGGGTGCACGGCAAGCCGGTGCAGCTGCACGGCCGCACGCTGATCCCGCTCAACCACCGGCCCGGCGGCCTGCGCGCGTACAAGATGCTGCTGCCGGCCCACGACCCCGAGCGCGACCAGGCCAGCCACGAGGGCTACGAGTGGATGTACGTGCTGTCCGGCCAGGTCCGGCTGCGCCTCGCGGACCTGGATTTCATCATGAAGGAGGGCGAGGTCGCCGAGTTCGACACGCACACCCCGCACTGGTTCGGCAGCGCCGGCGGGGCGCCCGCCGAGTTGCTGACCCTCTTCGGGCCGCAGGGCGAGCGGATGCACGTACGCGCCCGGCCGCGATCGCGCAAAGCCGATTCGTAAGACCCGAACCGCCTCCGAGCGCTTATCGTGGCTGGGGTATCCATGTGACGCGAGGAGAAGCCGTGACAGTGGTCGATCAACCGCGGCAACTGGTGCGGTACGGATCACCGGCGGGTCGATGGGTGCTGTTTGCCACTGTGCTCGGTTCGGCGCTGACTTTCATCGACGCGACCGTGGTGAACATCGCGCTCCCGCACATCGGGCGCGAGTTCCATGCCGGGGCGGCGGCGCTGCAGTGGACGGTCAACGGATACACACTCAGCCTCGCGTCGCTGATCCTGCTCGGCGGCTCGCTCGGGGACCGTTTCGGGCGCCGCAGAGTGTTCGTCACGGGTGTGATCTGGTTCGCCGCGGCCTCTTTGCTGTGCGGTCTCGCGCCCGACGTCCAAGTGCTGATTGCGGCCCGGGTGGTGCAGGGGATCGGCGGCGCGCTGCTGACGCCGGGGTCGCTGGCGATCCTCGAGGCCTCATTCCATCCGGACGACCGAGGCCGCGCGATCGGAGCGTGGTCGGGCCTCGGCGGGATCGCGGGCGCGCTGGGGCCTTTCCTCGGCGGCTGGCTGGTGCAGGTTTCCACCTGGCGCCTGGTCTTCCTGATCAACGCGCCGCTGGCCGCGGCGGTCGTGGCGGTCGCCCTCCGGCGCATCCCCGAGTCGCGTGATCCGCGTGCGGCCCGGAGCCTCGACGTGCCGGGTGTCGTGCTGGCCGCGGCCGCGCTCGGCGGGTTGACGTACGGGTTCACCGCGTGGCCGACGAACGGTCCGGGCTCGACCGGTGTGGCCACGTCGCTGAGCGTCGGCGTGGCAGCGCTCATCGGGTTCGTGTTCACGGAGCGGCGCTCGGCGCATCCGATGCTGCCGCTCGACGTGTTCCGATCCCGGGCCTTCACCGCGGCGAATCTGGCCACCTTCGCTGTCTACGCGGCGCTGGGCGGAGTGTTCTTCCTGGTCGTGCTGAATCTTCAGGTGGTCGCGGGATACAGCGCGCTGGCCGCCGGTACCGCGATGCTGCCGATCACGGTGTTGATGCTGCTGCTCTCGGCTCGATCCGGCGCGCTGGCGCAGCGGATCGGGCCGCGCTTGCCGATGACTTTCGGGCCGCTGGTGTGCGCGGCGGCGATGCTGCTGTTCTCGCGCATCGGTCCGCACGCGTTCTATCCGGCGACGGTGCTACCGGCCGTGATCGTGCTCGGACTGGGCACCTCGCTGAACGTCGCGCCGCTGACCGCCACCGCACTGGGCTCGCTCGACGAGAGCCGCGCCGGGATCGCCAGCGGGGTGAACAATGCGGTCGCGCGGGCGGCCGGACTGCTCGCGGTAGCGGTACTGCCGCTGGCCGCCGGGTTGGGCACAGGCAGCCTGACCAACCCGGCGACGTTGGCGCCGGTTTATCGCACCTCGATGTACATCTGCGCGGGGTTGCTCGTCGTAGGATCTATCATCGCCGCGGTAGCGATTCCGACGCGGTTGACGCGGCCCCAGGAGCAGCAGAAGCGTGAGATGCATTGCGCGATCGCCGGACCGCCGCTGCGAGCCGACCGCAACGCGTAACGCTCGATCGGCGGCCTGCCGTGCTCAGGCTGATCAGAATGCCGCGCGGATGCCGCCGACCACCGAGCCGCCGCCGAGCAGAGGCAAGGTCCCCAGCTGATCGAGGACCTCGGACCGAACGTCGAGCCTGCGCAGCGCTTCGGCGAGTATGACCGGCTTGGCGCGCTTCGAGCCGTCGGAAATCTTGAAGGCGAGGGCGCGACCGTCAGGCAGTGCGGCGGCGTGTACGGCCTCTGCGCCGCTCTTCGAGAGCAGACCGCTTACCGCGCGCATCGCCAGGGTGTCGAGCTGCTGCGTTCCCGCGACATACTCGGGATGGGTACGCATAGCGTCAGCAACCTTACGTGCGTTGGTTCCGGAGGGCGCCGTAACGCACGCGCGGAATGCCGATGCCAGGCCGACGAGGGAAAGACCGAGCAACGGGGCGCCGCATCCGTCTACCGCGTCGTACGCGATCTGTTCGCCTGCGAGCCTTTCGATCGCGTCGCGGATGATGCGCTGGGCCGGGTGCGCGGGGTCGAGGTATCCCGCGACGTCCCATCTGTTGCGTACGCAGACCGCGAGCATCGCGGCGTGCTTGCCCGAACAGTCGGAGTAGATCGGCCGTGGGGCGCTGCCCGCGAACAGTTCGGCATGCCGGGCGTCGTCGTCGAGGGGCAGGCTCGGCGGGGTACGCAGCGCTGATTCGTCGAGGCCGACTCCGGCGAGGATCTTGCGTACTCCGTCCACATGGAAAGGCTCGCCCGCGTGGCTGGCCGCGGCGAGCGCCAGCTCCGCGCCGGTCAGGTCGAGTCCGGCGTCGAGCAGGCCGGTGGCCTGCATCGGCTTGTTCGAGGAGCGGGGCAGGATCGGCGCCTGCACGTCTCCCACGGCGAGCCGGATCGAGCCGTCCGCGTCGAGCAGAACCAGGCGGCCGCGGTGGGCGCCCTCGATGAAGCCGGAGCGGACGATCTCGGCGAGGACCGGCTCGGCGGGGAAGGTGGAGGGAACGGGGCCGGCCGGGGTGGGGCCGGTGGAAGCGTTCGAGGAGCCGATCGGGGTGGGATCGGCCGGGTCGGTGCTGGCCATCATCATCGGGATGCAGGGTCTCCGCTCTCGGTGTCGGCGAGGCGGCTGCCGGACGGGGCCGGCGACGGCCGGCTAGTCCGCGGCGAGCAGATCGTCGATGGCCGCCTCGCCCTCACGGTACCGGCGAGCCAGGTCCGCGGCACAGGCGTCGGCAACCCCTTGTACTCTGCGTCGCAGATCAGACACCTCGCGCTCACAGACCGAGAGCGCGGCGGCGGTATCCCGGAGGGTGCGCTCCGAGCAGGCGGCCAGGTCGGGCAGGGCGAGCTCGCGCAGCCTGGCCTCCATTGCCGCCCGGTACTCGCCGATCGCGGCCTCGCCGCCGAGGCCCAGATGCCGGGCGGAGGCGATTCGGCTGGACGGCGCGTCGGCGAGGATCTCGGCCAGCCGCGCCACCAGCGGGCTCTGGTCGCCGCCCGCGCGCCGGGCGCATTCCGCGGCGATTATGTCGAGCCGGCCGTGCAGGACCCGCCGAAGGTATGAGAGATCGCTCTCCTCGGCGCTCGCCTCCGCGCGACGTTCCCGCAGCACGGACACCGGAAGGGACGGCAGGTCGGCGATGAACGCGCGGCCGAGCACGCGGTCGATGCGCCGCTGCGGGCTCGCAGCCGCGGTGCCGGCGCTGGGACCGTTGGCGCCGGTGGATTCGGTCGGTGTCGGTTCGCTCATCGCACCCCCATGGAGTTGGGGGTGACAACTCCCCCGGGTCGACGGTCCGGGCCCGGCGGCCGGACCTGTGGTGAGACTTGCCTGAATCGTCGCACGCTGGCCCGACGGATGACTCCCTGGACCGCAACTGTCACCCGGTCGGATGAGCGATATCGAGCGTTGAGAGGGTATATGACCCCACTTGGCCGTCCTGTCGACGTCCTGGCTACGTCCTTCCAGGGTCCGGCTTGTTCTCCGGTCGTCGCCCGGTCATTCGTCCTATCGTCCGCGCAGGCGTTCGCGTGCGTTACCGCCCGCCTCCGGGGAAACGATGATCTCTTGACCGGCGGCCACCCCACCTGCAGTGAGTTGCGCGTCGACCGGAACGGTCCGCTTGACCAGCGCGAGCGCGATCGGGCCGAGTTCGTAGTGCCGGGCGCTTGAGGTCACCATGCCGACCGCGCGGCCGTCGAGCTCGACCGGATCGCCGTGTGCCGGAAGGTGCTCGGGGGTGCCGTCGAGGTGGAGGAAGACCAAGCGGCGCGGCGGGTGGCCAAGGTTCTCCACCCGCGCCACGGTCTCCTGGCCCCGGTAGCAGCCCTTGTCCAGATGGACGGCGGTGCTGATCCAGTCCAGTTCGTGCGGGATGGCGCGCTCGTCGGTCTCGAGCCCGGCGCGCGGCCGGTGCGCGGCGATTCGTAGCGCCTCGTAAGCCCACGTACCGGCAGGGTGCGAGTGTGTCGCGGCGTAGTCGCTGAGAGCGGCGCGCGGGAGGAAGAGATCCCGGCCCTGTGTGGCCTCGCCCAGCTGGATCGGGCCACGTACGAGCGCACCTGCGGGTACCGGACCAGACGCGTCAGCCTCGTAGACGACCGCGTAGTCGGCCGTGACATCCTGCGGGTCGACATCGAGGAGGAAGCGCATCTTGGTCAGGAACGCGACCAGCGCAGGCGCCGCGCCGGGTTCGACATGCGCCCAGGTCGCCTCGCCGTCGTCGACGACGTAGAGGGCGTGCTCCACCCGGCCCTGCGGGTCGAGCAGCAGCGCCTCGGTAGGCGTGTTCGGGGCCAGTTCGGTCAGGTGCTGGGTCAGCAGCGAGTGCAGCCAGCTGAGCCGCTCCTTGCCGCCGATGCGGACCACGCCGCGGTGTGACAGGTCGACGAATCCTGAGCCCTCGACGAGCGTGCGCTGCTCGGCGTGCGGATTGCCGTAGTGCGCGGCGACGCCTTCATCCGGCGACTCGGCTGGTACCGCACCGGGCAGATCGAGCAGCGGGCTGCGGTACCCGGTCGTGCCTGCTGCTGCGTCGACTGCGGAAGCGGAACTCTCGGGGCTGGGCATATCTTCGGCAACCTCGCTCTTGAAAGGGCTATTCCGACCTGCCGCCGGTTCGCGCCGCACAGTCGGCGCAGCGGCCGAAGATGGCGAAGTGCGCGACGTCGATCTCGAACCCCTGCTCCGTACGCAACTTTTCGACCAGCGGATCGGCCACATCAGGCTGCGCCTCGGTGACCCGGCCGCAGACGCGGCAGACCAGGTGCAAGTGCTGCTGTTCGGCGGCTGCGTGATAGATGGGGGCACCGTGCCCGAGGTGGGTGTGCGTAACGAACCCGAGTTCCTCAAGCAGTTCGAGGGTGCGGTACACGGTCGAGAGGTTGACGGAGCTCGCGGTGCGCTGGACTTCGGCACAGATGGCATCGGGCGTGGCGTGTTCGAGGCCGGAGACCGCGCTGAGCACGAGCTGACGTGCCGGAGTCAGCCGGTATCCCTTGGCCCGTAGCTGCTTCGTCAGGTCGGACTGCTCCATCGTGCTGCCCACGTATCGAGTTTACGGCGCGGCTCGCGCACCGACCGAACGCGCGAAACGCGGACGCGCTAAGCCCGGACCCGCTTGAGCTGTGCGGCCAGGTGGTTCTGGCGTTCCTTACCCATCGCGGCCATGTCGAAGGTCCAGTACAGGTCGCCATTGACCAGGCCGTAGAGCCGATGGCCGCCGGTGTACTCCTTCGCCGTCGCGGTGCGCGCTACCGCGTCCGTGCTCAGCTCGATCTTGCCGTTGTCGATCGCGCCATGCCAGATCTCGACGAAGCCGGTCGGGTGGGCTAGCACGACCTCGAGGGTGTTGTCCGGCTGCGGCCGCCAGTAGCCGTGCTCACGGGCCAGCGGGCGCACCTTCTCGCCGTTCTCGTCGATCAGCCAGGAGCGGGACTCGTAGTCGAGGAAGGTCTTGCCGGGGACGTAGGAAAAGGTGATCTCCTGCCCGAAGCGGAAGTCCTCGATGGTGGGGTACTGGCCGAGTCCGACGCCGGCCCAGTCGCCGATCAGGAAGGCGACTGGAAGCAGGGCTGGGTCGAGGTCGGCGGGGATCTCGAAAGGCATCGCGCGGTTCTCGGCTCTGTGCGGTCTGGATCGGCGGCCGGTTAGCGGGTCTGGCCCTTGAACAGCTTCACCACGACGAACCCGGCGAACCAGGTGACGAGCAGGAAGACCACCACGAGCAGGGCGGTGAAGAAGGTCTCCACGGTGGACGCTCCGGGTGCGTAACGGCGGCGGTGGCTGCGCGGGCGCAATCATTCGTCATGCGGCGCGGCCACCTGGACGGCTTCAGTCTATGGGCGCCGCGGATGGACCGCTGACGCGACCGGATGTGAGTCTCGCTACGCTCAACGCTCATGGCGAAAAAGCTGGTCATCAAGCTCACCGCGGGCGAGGACGCGCCGGAGCGGTGCTCGCAGGCTTTCACGGTGGCCGCGGTCGGGGTGGCCTCGGGCGCACAGGTCTCGCTGTGGCTCACCGGGGAATCCGCGTGGTTCGCGTTGCCCGGCCGCGCGGCGCAGTTCGAGTTACCGCACTCCGCTCCGCTGGAGGAGCTTCTCACTGCGGTACTTCAAGGCGGCACGGTGACGCTCTGCACGCAGTGCGCAGCACGGCGGGACATCACCGAAGACGACGTGCGCCCCGGCGTACGGATCGCCGGGGCGCA
>Ga0070739_10008815_pt1 | contig 10207 bp, 10 predicted proteins | sample Coa_R1_7_FD_66445 | JGI IMG/M metagenome (GOLD analysis project Ga0070739, IMG submission 66445) | Surface soil microbial communities from Centralia Pennsylvania, which are recovering from an underground coalmine fire - Coalmine... | ecosystem: Environmental > Terrestrial > Soil > Unclassified ...
TACCCGGCCAGGATCGAGGACCCCGCACCGGTCGGCAGTTCACCAAATGGCTAGCCGTCTGCCCTATCTCGGCTATCTGGTTTGGCCGCCGGTCCGATCGATCTGGATTCCGCCGCCCCCGCCGCCCGACGAGGCGCTATTGCGCCGCGTGATAGACGGCCTCAACCGACTCCAATTCCACAACTGAGCCGGAACCGGTCCCGATCTGGGGACCCTCCACCGGCCCCCTGAACCGGCCGCCCTGCCCTCCCCGCCGGTGCGTTAGCCCCCGTGGCGCACCGTAGGCGGGGCGGCCTTCCCCGCAGCACCGCAAGCCCCCGGGCGGCGCATCCGAGTCGCCGCACAGGCTCCCCCACGTGCGCCGCCCGGGTTCCAGCTCTCGAAGAAAGAACGCTGAGACACCTTGCGGTCATCAGAGTTCTGGCTAGACTCGGGGCAGACAGTAACAAACCGTGAAAAAGCGGTCATATGTTGCTGTCCAATTCCGAAACCGAGAGGTGGAAATGACCGTCGTCGTCAATCTCAAGGACGTGGCACTCAAGCCGACCGCGTGCGGCTCGTGCCAGGGATCGTCATCTGACAACACCGTCCGCACCGAAGTCCGCACCGCGCTCGAAGAGCAGGCGCGCACCGGCCAGACCGTCAACGAGACGTCGGCTCTGATCGCCGCGTAACGACCGCCAACCCGTCACCGGTTACGGTGCGAGCCAATGTCAGAGGATTGAGGCACGATGCTGCTCAAGTCGTCGTACTACAACCACTTCACCGTGACCGGTGACGGCGGTCACGTGCTGCTGTTCAACAAGTCGTGCGGCAGCGTCGCACTCGTCGAACCCGCAGTCGCCGACGCGCTCAGGAACGGTGCGCTCAACACGCTCCAATCGGACACCATCACGGAGTTGACCGATGCGGGGTTCCTCGTGCCCGCCGACACCGACGAAATCGCCACCGCCCGAGAGCGCTATCTCCGCAGCAAACAGCAAAACAGTGCTCTCGCAATCACCATGGAACTCGGACAAGCCTGCAATCTGGCCTGCACCTACTGCTACCAGAACGACTATCGCGACAAGGTGGTGATCACTGAGGAGGCGATAGCCCGGCTCGCGCGGTACATCGAAGCCGTAGTCACCTCCGGCAAACGGCCGATCACCGACATTGCGTTCCGGTTCATCGGCGGTGAGCCGCTGATGCAGAAGGCGAAGGTACTCCAGGCCGCCTCAGACCTGCGCGAGCTGGCGAACCGTCTCGGCGTGGTGCTCCACACCCAGATCGACACCAACGGCCTGTTGATTGACGAAGCCGTGGTCAAGACACTTGACGCGCTGTCCATCACGCTGACCAACAAAGCCGACCACGACACGGTACGAGTCCGGCACAACGGTTCCGGCAGCTATGACGCCATCCTGCGCAAGCTCAAGCGGCACGCCGAGCACTTCAACCGGTACGGCACCGTCTTGAGCATCCGCTACAACGCGAACGCGCTGAACTCGCGCTACGTGCCCGAGGTCTACCGCATGATCAAGGCCCTTGGCATCCGGCGCAGTGAGTTCGAGCTCTACAACACGGTGAACTACGACTACAACCTTCTCGTTCCGACGCTCACCCGCGACCAGTTCAAGCGGCTCTACTTGGATCTCGTGCGGCTCAAGGCGGAGCACGGCGAGATGATCACCGACTTCCCCCGGCCGACGTTCACCCCGTGCAGCGCCTACACGCCCTATAACCTCAAAGTCACCGCCGCCGGTGAGCTGGCTCTGTGCGACGCGATGCACACTCCCGCCGGTTCGCTCGACGACGTGGCCGACGACATCGACGCGGCCAAACGGATCTTCCCAGAGATCGCGGCACACAACCCGTTCGACGACGAGCAGTGCGGCACCTGCACGAACATCGGGATCTGCGGCGGCAAGCTGTTCTGCAAGTCCAACCCGCACGCCGCCGACAACAACCCGTGCGACTTCCTGCCGTTCGACATGGACGAGTTCTTGAGATTCTTCGCCGAGGCGTACCCCACCATGCCCGAACGGTTCGACCTAGCCAGCGTCGCCCTCGACTAGCCCTGTCTGCGAGGTAGAGCACGTTACGGCATCGGTAGCGTAAGGTAGGGCCTGCTTGTTGTAATAACTATAACTCGCAAGTACGAGGTGACCCCCCCGAATCCGCGTCGGGGGGGTCACCTCGCACTACTTGATGATCAGCTTCAACAAGCTGATCACTGCGACCGCCAGGCGTACAACCAAATCCAGGTTCGGATAGCTGCGTACCTCGCGGTTACGGCGTTTAGGCTTCTGCGTCAACGCCGCTTCACCTCCCTTCACCGGCGGATCTGTCCGCCGATCGGACGGACAGGCGCGGACCCGGTTCAAGGAGGCTGAGAGCAACGCTATCGCACACCACCAAATCGGCGCTGACGCGAAAGGAGTACCCGAACGCGCGAACAGCGACTACCGGCCGCCACAAGCCCGGTCCAAGGTGGTTCGCCGCGAACCACCCCCGGCAACGTCGCCATGCGGAGCAATCACCGGCCACCGGCAGCGCAGCCCAGAAGCGGGGCAGCGCCGCCGGCCGCCTCCGCTGTCAACTCACCTACCAGCCGGAACGGCTTACCAGCGGTCTTTTTGCGCCCGCGCCTCGTACAGCAAGACCGAGGCCGAAACCGACACGTTCAGCGAGTCGGCTGATCCGAGCATTGGGATACCGATGCGCTTAAAATTCGCGTCGTACCAGGGCTGCGACACGCCGTATCGCTCGCTGCCGACGACGAGCGCTGTTCGCCCCCGGTAGTCACATCGACGGTAATTCGTGCTCTTATCCGTATCCGCGATGTAGACCGTGAAGCGCTCAGCGTTTAGCCACGCAATCGCCTCTTCCGCCTTCTCGAACTCAAAGGACGGAACTTTGATGCTCATCCCTTGGCTACTGCGCAGCACCTTCGGGTGAGTCATGCGCGTGCGCCGGTTGGTCATCACCAGACAGTCAGCCCCGCACGCATCGAGCGTTCGGATGAGCGTGCCCAGGTTTCCGGGGATCTCCAGCGCATCAGTCACCAGGACCAACGCATCATCCCCGAAGCCGATCGTGTCCGGTCCCCAGTCAGGAAGCTGGGCAATCGAGATCAATCCATCCGGGTTAGGTCGTTCCGCAAGCCGCTCAAGGGTCTTGGTCGAAATCTGATAGGAGCGCCTAGCGCGCGCCACGAGCTGAGCAGCGCGCTTCTTGGCCTCATCCGAGTACGCCGCTTCCGGACACCACAGGAACGTCTCAACGACAACACCGGTCTCTAGAACGATGTTGTTCTCAAACAGGCCCTCAGCGACGAAGGTCCGGCGGGGGATGCCCGTGCGGTTGTTTTGAATGTCGCGCACCAGCTCAGCGGCCGGATGCCGCAAGCCGATCTGTTGGAGGTCCATGCCGCTCGTCTCGTCGTGGGGATCGCTCCAGGATACCGCCGAGTCTGGCTCTCTCCGGGCCACAAAACGACGCGAGCCCTGCACGATGATCTACAAGCAGCAGGCAAGCGACCCGGCACCCTTCAGGAAGGAACCGGGCCGTCACCGCTGCTCAACTGTTGGGGCGTTTACCGTGGTTCGCGCTGCCCTTCTTGCGGTCCCTCTTCTTGCGCCCACGCTTCGACATAGGGATCTCTCCTCTTCCGTCTCGTTGACTAGTACGACCCGCAGACTAGAGCAGCTGCCGCACCGAAGATGTAGCGGCGCAGCCGTTCTTGTCGGTGGCCGCCGGTAGTTGGATGGTCGGTTGGGTCGGTCGTGGCATCTCCGCACGCGCCACCCGAAGGGTTGCCAGCCGTCCGCCCCGTCGTCAAGGAAAGAGCGCCTTGACGACGGGACAGCCGCCCGGCAAGACGGAGTCTGCCGCGTACGGAGATGCCACGACCTCAGCCCCAGCCATGGGCGCGGCCCGCAGCAGGCGCAGCCCACAATGCCCCGGCCACGGCCCCGGGATGAACTTCACAACCCGCGATCAGTAGGAATCCAGCCGAAACCGCAGCTCAGAAGTAGAGCAGGAACAAGTATTGACCCAGATCAAGGACGTCCCCTGGGACGACTGGACGATCGCCGTCCCAGCCTTCCTCGCGATCACGCTCATGGCGTTCACCTACAGCATCACGGTAGGGATTGGGGCATCGGTCATCGCCTTCGTTCTGGTGAAGACGGCGGCCGGCAAGATCCGCGAGGTCAGCCCGCTGCTGTGGATCGTCGGCGCGTTGTTCGTGGCCTACTTCGCGCTGAACCCGATCCAGCAGGCTCTCAACATCAAGTAGGCGTCAGCTGGAGCGCGAAACGGCCGGGATCGGCCCGGGTGAATGCAGTCTGTCCACCCGGACCGGTCCCGGCCTCTCGTCGGCCTCCACTGGCGTCGCAGTGCCCACCCCGGCCGACGTATTTATGTGGTCTTCTTTTGTCTTCGGTCCGGCCGCTCAGCCGGAGCCGGCCATCGGCGGCTGCATGTGGCCGAGCTGGATCATCATGCTCATCGAGTCGTAGTACACGTCGCCGCTCGCGATGCGGCCGCTCGCGTCGAAGCGCAGCACCTCGCACATGCCGAGGTCCATGCGGTGGCCCGTGGCCGGCAGATTGGCCATCGGGCCGTTGTTCGTGCCGCGGCCCTGGAAGGTGGCGACGCAGTGGTCGCCTCCGTCGATGTACCTGGCGTCCTCGACTGCGGCGTCCGGGAAGGCGTTGATCCAGTCTTGCAGCCAGTCGATGAACTCCGCCGGGCCCTTGGTCGTCAGGCCGCGGGCGTGGTCGGTGTACTCGGTGTCGGGTCGGAAGTGGCGGACCGCCTCGTGCAGGTCTCGGCTGTTGAACGCGGTGTGCGCGGAGCGGTGGATGTCGGCCAGATCTGATCGGCTGCCGGACATCGCGGTGCCTGCGGCCGAGTCATGCACCTGCGCGATCTCGGGAACGCCGGGGCTCAGGCCGAGCTCCTGCATGATCGGTCCGACGGTCGCGGCGAACCGGTCGAGGTCCTCCCGGCTCTCCCACACGTCGAACACGCGTAGATCGTCCGGGTCGCCATAGCAGACGTGGTAGATCAGCCCGGACGGGTCGCCTGCGCCGGCCTGCTCGAGCCGAATGCCCGCCTGCTCGTAGGTCGCGGCGTTCATCGCCGGCGTCGGGTTGACGCGGATCACGAAGGCCATTGACCGGCCCCCCTCGAGATCGAATTTCGCTTCGGCTCCCCGTCCTGACCTGCTATATGCCAGCACCGCGGCCGGTGGGTCACAAGGGTCCATCCAGGTGACCGGCCGTCACTCTTCGTAGCTGTCGGCCGAATCCGCGGGCGGCTCGTCGGCGCCGAGTTCGCGCAGTCTCCGCAGCAGGAATTCGCGCTCTGCGCCGCCCTCGGTGAGGGACAGGGCCGCCCGGTACTCGGCGACGGCCTCGTCGGTGCGACCGAGCCGCCGCAGCAGATCGGCCTTCGCCGCTGGGAGGTAGCGGTAACCGGCGAGGTCGGCGGACCTGCCCGCGCCGCCGACGCCGTGTTGTTCGAGCTCAGCGATCTCGGCGAGCGCGGCCTCGGCGCCGTAGACCATCGAACGGGCGGCAGCGCGGTTGAGCGCCACCACCGGGGAAGGCCAGACGCGCATGAGTACGTCGTAGAGCTCGACGATCTGGGGCCAGTCCGTTTCCTGATACGTCTTCGCCTCGGCGTGCAGCGCCGCGATCGCCGCTTGGAGCGCGTATCTGCCGGGGCGTCCACCGCGCAACGCCTGCGGGATCAGGCTCATGCCTTCCTCGATCTGCTCCCGATTCCACAGGCTGCGATCCTGTTGTTCGAGCAGGACGAGCCGTCCCTGCTGGTCGGTCCTGGCCCTCGTGCGGGAATCAGTGAGCAGCATCAGGGCCAGCAGGCCACTTACTTCACGCTCGTCTGGCATCAGCACTCGTAGCATCCGGGCCAGATCGATCGCCCTTGCCGTGAGGTCGCGCTGTATCAGGTCCGTGCCGGTCGGGTCGGTGTGGCCCGTCGTATATACGAGATGGATGACGGACAGCACCGCGCGCAGCCGGTCGGGCAGTTCGGTCGCCTCGGGCACGCGGTACGGGATGCGGGCCGCTGCGATCTTCTTCTTCGCCCTGGTCACCCGCGCGGCCATGGTCGCTTCCGAGACCAGGAACGCCTGCGCGATCTGAGGCGTCGTCAAGCCGCAGACCAGGCGCAGAGTAAGGGCGATCTGCGCTTCGGGGGCGAGGGCGGGGTGGCAGCAGGTGAAGATCAGGCGCAGGCGGTCGTCGGGGACCGGGGAAGACGAGTCCGCCGGTGCGAGACGCGCGCCGAGCGCCGTGAACGGGTCGGGCGGGGCGAACGAGGCGTCGAACTCTTCATCCGCCGGCTCGGGGTCGATGAGCAGAGGCAGCTTGTCGCGCAGGGTGCGTTGGCGACGGCAGATGTCGAGTGCGCGGCGGCGTGCGGTAGTGGTGAGCCATGCCCCGGGGCTGTTCGGCACGCCCTGCTTCGTCCACGCGTCGAGCGCCGCGAGGTAAGCGTCCTGCACGCACTCCTCGGCCAGATCGAGGTCCCCGGCGACGCGCGCCGTCGCGGCGAGCACGTAGGCCCACTCGCGGCGGTGCGCGTCGGCGACCGCGTCCCGGGCCTCGGCGGCGGCCTCGGAAGGTTCCGGGTCGTGCCGCGCGAGGCCCGGGTCCGGATGCGCGTCCCGCTGCGCGCGCCGGTCCGGAGTCATCCGCTAGAAGACCATGACCGGTCGGACCTCGACGCCGCCCTTGAGCACCGGGACCAGCTTCGCGATCGCCAGCGCCTGGTCCAGGTCGGCCGCCTCGATCAGGTAGTAGCCGCCCAGCGCCTCCTTGGTCTCGGCGAACGGGCCGTCGGTCACCACGTCGCCGCGCACGGAGGTGGCGGTGCTGGTCGGCTGCAGCGCGTTGCTGTTGACGATCTTGCCGCCCAGCTCGACGCACTGTTCCTGGAAGCGGCCGTGCGCCTTGAGCATCCGGTCGTACTCCTCCGGGGACGCGGCGGCCCACGCGGCCTCGTCGTCGAACAGCAGGATCATGTACTCGGCCATGACGGTGTCCTTTCACCTTTGGATTTCGGCTCCGACACCAACTACGACGAACAGCATCCCGCGGAATCGACAACGGCGCGGCCCGGATCGCCCGACGATTTCACGGTCGGCTCGCCGCCACTGGCCGGTAAGGGGTGGTGGGTGGAATAACTCCTTGCTCCTTAGCGTAGCTAATGATGTAGGCTCGAGGTTGACGGGCCGTTCGCCTGCCCGCCACCGCACCGCCGCACCATCGCAACACCGCACTACCCCAGGGGGTCGCCCTTGAGCGCGCGCAGCGCCGTTTCCACCACTTTCCGCTCTCTCCGTATCCGCAACTACCGGCTTTTCGCCGCCGGACAACTCGTATCGAACACCGGTACCTGGATGCAGCGCATCGCCCAGGACTGGCTGGTGTTGGCGCTGACCCACAGCGGCATCGCGCTCGGCGTGGTCTCAGCGCTCCAGTTCCTGCCGATCCTGTTGTTCTCGGTCTGGGGCGGGGCCCTGGCCGACCGCTACCGCAAGCGCGTGATGCTGATGATCACGCAGAGCAGCATGGGTCTGCTCTCCGCCGGGCTCGCCGTGCTGACGCTTTCCGGCGCGGTCACCGTCTGGCAGATATACGTCTTCGCCCTCACGCTCGGCATGGTCACCGCGCTGGACACCCCGGCCCGCCAGTCCTTCGTGGTCGAGATGGTCGGCCCGGACCAGCTGCAGAACGCGGTCTCGCTGAACTCGGCGAACTTCAACCTGGCCCGGATCGTCGGCCCGGCGGTGGCCGGTGTGATGATCGGGCTGTTCCGCTCCGAGGTCACCGGCAGCGGCTGGGTGTTCCTGATCAACGCCGCGTCCTACGCCGCGGTCGTCTCCAGCCTGGCCGCGATCCGGGTGCGCGAACTGCTGCCGGCCAAGCGGGTCGAGCGGCGCCGCGGCCAGCAGATCGAGGGCTTCCGGTATCTGCGCACCCGGCCCGACCTGCTCGCCGTGCTGGGCACCGTGCTGATCTTCGGCACCTTCGGGCTCAACTTCCCGGTGCTGCTGCCGCTGTTCACCACGCGGGTCTTCCACTCCGGCGCCTCGGCCTACGGGCTGCTGTCCGCGATCATGGCGGTCGGTTCGCTGACCGGCGCGCTGCTCGCGGCCCGGCGCGGTACCGTGCGGATCCGGCTGGTGCTCGGCGGTGCGATCGCGTTCGGCGTGCTGGAGGCGATCTCCGCGGCCATGCCGGACTTCGCGGCCTTCGCGCTGCTGCTCCTGCTCACCGGGACGGCCGGGCTCACCGTGGCGACTACGGCCAACGCGGTAATGCAGACCTCGGTGACGCCCCAGCTGCGCGGCCGGGTGATGGGCGTGTACCTGCTCGTATTCATGGGCGGTACGCCGATCGGATCCCCGCTGGTCGGCTGGATGGCCGGATCGCTCGGAGTACGCTGGACGCTGGCCCTGTGCGGCGTGGCCACTGCGCTTTCCGCGGTCACCGCGGCTTACGCGCTCGCCTGGCGCACCGACCGGAGAATCATGGCCAGCGTGACCAGCCGTCCGCACCTCGCAGTCGTGCCGCGTACCGCATAATCAGGTTCTTCGATCCGGTCGGGGCTTAGGCGCCGGTAGGCTACCGCCGCCGGCGCGGGGCGCGGCCCGCAGGGAATGCCGCCCCGCCGCCGCGATCATGCTCGAAGAGGCATGATGGGTCGAGTGGCCCTGTCGAAGGTGACAGAGCCCCGGACCGGAGGTCTTGATGCGGCTGTTCGTCGCGGTGATCCCGCCGCGCCCCGTCGTGCTCGAACTGCGCGCCGCATTGACCACGCTTCCGCACGGCGACCCGGCGTTGCGCTGGTGCCGGCCGGAGACCTGGCACGTCACGCTCGCGTTTCTCGGCGATGTGCCCGAGGACGCGCTGGACGACCTCAAGGAACGGCTCGGCCGGGCGGCCGCGCGCAACACCCCGATGGAGCTGGCGCTGGCCGGCGGCGGCCACTTCGGCGGACGCACCCTGTGGACCGGGGTGCAGGGCGACCGCGACCGGCTCGGCCGGCTCGCCGAGTCGGTCAACAGCGTCGCCCGGCGCTGCCACATCAAGGTGGATGAGCGGCCGTTCCGGCCACACCTGACCCTGGCCCGCGTGCGCGATTCCGGAAATGGCAACCACAACACGCACGGGCACGGCCAGGGCAACGGCAGCGGAAGCGGCGGCCACGGGCACGGTCACGGCGGGGACGGACTGCCGGACCTGCAGCCTTATGTGGACCGCATGGCCGCGTTCCGCACGCCGCGTTGGCTGGTGGGCGAGATCGACCTGTTCAACGTCGTCGACGATCCGCTCAAGCGGTACGAGCGCATCGGGCGCTGGGCGCTGACGGGGCGGTAGGCGCCAGCTTCGGGAGCGGCGGTACCTAGACTGGCGGGGTGGACCCGCGCATCAGAACCAGAATCGTCACGGCCGCCTTCGTCGCCCTGATCATCCTGGTCATCGTCGGCTCCGTGCTCCGGCATTAGGGAATCTCCGACCGACGCACCGCGGACCGGCCAGATGACCGGTCCGCGGGCGCGCTAAGCCGTTTAGCAGCGGTCTTACAGCCGCTCCACCACGTAGTCGATGCACGCGGTCAGCGCCTCGACGTCGGCCGGCTCGATCGCGGCGAACATCGCGATGCGCAGCTGGTTGCGGCCCAGCTTGCGGTACGAGTCCGTGTCCACGATCCCGTTCGCCCGCAGCGCCTTGGAGACCGCGACCGCGTCGATCGAGTCGGCCAGGTCGATCGTGCCGACCACCTGCGAGCGCTGCGCCGGGTCCGCGACGTACGGCGTGGCGTACTCGGACTTCTCCGCCCAGGCGTACAGCCGGGAGGCCGAATCCGCGGTGCGCGCGGCGGCCCAGTCCAGGCCGCCGTTGCCGTTCAGCCAGTCCAGCTGCTCGGCCAGCAGGAAGAGGGTGGCGATCGCCGGGGTGTTGTAGGTCTGGTCCTTCGCGGAGTTGTCGATCGCGGTCGGCAGGTCGAAGAACGCCGGCACGTAACGCCCGGAGCCGGAGATCTCCTCGACGCGGGCGAGCGCGCCCGGGGAGAACAGCCCGACCCACAGGCCGCCGTCCGAGCCGAGGTTCTTCTGCGGGGCGAAGTAGTAGACGTCGGTCTCGCTCACGTCCACCGGCAGGCCGCCGGCCGCCGAGGTCGC
>Ga0070739_10008819_pt1 | contig 10202 bp, 10 predicted proteins | sample Coa_R1_7_FD_66445 | JGI IMG/M metagenome (GOLD analysis project Ga0070739, IMG submission 66445) | Surface soil microbial communities from Centralia Pennsylvania, which are recovering from an underground coalmine fire - Coalmine... | ecosystem: Environmental > Terrestrial > Soil > Unclassified ...
GATGTCTGTTTCTTCCGCGTCTATGAGAACGACAAGCCGGCGCAAATCGAGCATTATCTGAAATGGAGCAAGTCGGGCGCGAAGGACGGCGAGTTGATCTTCGTGTCCGGCCATCCCGGCCGCACGGACCGCTTGGCCACGCTGGCGGAGCTGGACTATCTGCGCGACATAGGTTTTCCGTATTTGCTCCAACGGCTCAACCGTCTGGAAGTGTTGCTGATGGCGTTCAGCGCCCGTAACGAGGAAAACGCACGCCAGGCTCGCGAATTTTTGTTCGGAGTACAGAATAGCCGCAAAGCGCGGGTCGGCGGGCTGGCCGCTCTACTCGATCCGGATCTGATGGCCCGCAAGAAAGAGCAAGAGAAGAAGTTGCGAGCCAAGGCCAAGGAGGATGCGTCGCTTAAAGATGCCCGCGACGCCTGGGACCGCATCGCCGCGGCACAGAAAGTCCGCGCGGCCAATATGCGCGAATACACGCTCCTCGAAGGCGCCCGCGGTGGTGCCGCCGGTTTCAACAGCGAACTGTTCGACATCGCTCGCACGCTGCTCCGCGCCGCCGAAGAAAAGCCCAAGCCCAATAGCCGGCGCCTGCGCGAGTTCCGCGATTCCAATCTTGAATCGCTGGAGTTCCAACTGTTCTCCGAAGCGCCGATCTACGACAATTTCGAGAAGGTGAAATTGACCGACGGCCTGACGTTTTTGGCCAACGAGCTGGGTGCGGACAATCCGCTGGTGAAAAAGGTTCTGGCCGGCAAATCGCCCTCTGAGCGCGCTTACGAATTGGTCAGCGGAACAAAGCTGAAAGACGTGAAGCTGCGTGAAAAACTCTACAAGGGCGGCAAAGAAGCGGTCAATGCCAGCCATGATCCGATGATCGAATTGGCTCGCCTGGTCGATCCCGAAGCACGGAAGGTGCGAAAGACCATCGAAAGCGAAGTGGAGGAAGTACAACGGCAAGCCTACGCCGAGATCGCCAAGGTGAAATTCGCGCTGGAGGGCACCAGCACCTACCCCGACGCCACGTTTACGCTGCGGCTTTCGTTCGGCCAGGTCAAGGGCTACGAGGAGGACGGCAAACACATCCCGTTCGAGACGACCTTCACCGGGCTTTACAAGCGTTCGGCGGAACATCACAACCGCGAACCGTTCAATCTGCCGCCGCGTTGGGTCGAGAAAAAAGACCGATTGAATCTTAAAACGCCGTTGAACTTCGTCAGCACCGCCGACATCATCGGCGGCAACTCCGGCAGCCCGGTGATTAATCGGAGGGCGGAAGTGGTGGGGTTAATCTTCGACGGCAACATTCAATCGCTGGCCCTGGATTTCGCTTATAGCGATGAGCAAGCCCGCGCCTTGGCCGTCCATTCGTCCGGTATCGTCGAGGCGCTGCGCAAAGTCTACGACGCCGGCGCACTGGCTGACGAACTGACCGGACCAAAGTAACCACCGACGCACGAGCCGCCGGGGCAAACTCGGCGGCTCAGGCGCGCGACAGCGATTGCATCAAGCACAAGCAATGTATTAGCCCGGCACCTCTTCGCGATTCGACGCCGTCAATCCGTTAATTCTTGCGATGCAAGCAGTTATAACAAACTCCTTGCTCAAGCACTTCTGGCATGATGATTGCAAGAGATTGTTGTCACATGAATGCAACCCCAAGTCGAACACATGGGGAATACATAGACAGATAACGGAATTTACATAGAATTCTGTCAGAATAGGCCGGCGTTTGGGCCGGCTCCCGCCGAAGCGATCCTCTCCGCAAGCTCTCCGTGGCTCATGATGGCTAGGAAGTATCCCGCCCGAACTCACTGTTGTCCCGCGCCCGGGACGACAATGGGACGTTGCTGTTTCGTCCTAGAGGTTTTCAACAACGAAGGAGACCGTCGATGAATCTCATAAGCAAGATGCTCCGCAGTTTCATCATTCTGACCGCCCTAATGTTGACCCTCACCGGTCTTTCGGCGAAGTGGCTATTCGAGCGAGGCTCTCCAACCGATTGCCTTAACGATTTTATGTTTCTCCTCGAAGCTCAGCGCAAGGCCGACCAGCTGGGGCGCGAAATGGAAATGTCTGTCAATCGCCTCTTCGTCAAAGCAAAGGTCGCCGAGGCGTTGGCGAAGGGTGAGATGAAATTGATCGAGGCTGCGGCCGTTTTCCGCTGGCTGCACGACGATCCCAAATCGTGGCACGCGCTGAACCGCCCATTACCGGACTCCGAGGACGCCGAGGCCTGGTGCCACGAGGCAATGGAGTGGACGGAGCGATACATGCGTCTGGATCAATCGCCCAGCGAGTCTCATACGTTCCGTCAGCGGTATAAGCCGGAGTTGCAAGAACTGCGGAAACGACCCAATGCCGTAAAGTTGCCGGAATGATTAGCAGCTTACCTTAGGCCAGCACGCGCAGCTCGCGCGGCAGCGGGAAGCTGACATGTTCCTCGCGGATGGTGCGGCTCTCGACCTGGGCGCCGAAACGCTGCCGTAAGGCGGCCACGCACTCCTGCACCCTCTCCTCCGGGGCGCTGGCACCGGCTGTGATGAGTACGGTTTCGTCGCCTCGAAAACAATTATTCGGCAGATCGCGAATGCTGTCGATCAGGTAGGCAGGTTTGCCGTGGGTGCGGGCCAACTCGGCCAGGCGCATGCTGTTGGAGCTGTTTTGGCTGCCCAGAACCAGGACGGCGTCGGATTCGGGCACCAGATGCTTGACCGCTTCTTGGCGGTTTTGGGTGGCGTAGCAGATGTCGTCGCGCGAGGGGCCGGCGATGTGCGGAAAACGGCGCTTGAGCGCCGTAATGATGACCTCGGCGTCATCGACGCTCAAGGTTGTCTGCGTCAGGTAAGCGACCTTGGCATCCGCAGGCAGATCAAGCGCCTCGACTTCCTCGACGCTTTGCACCAGACGGATATGTTCGGGAGCCTCACCGGTCGTTCCGAGGACCTCATCGTGTCCCTCGTGGCCGATGAGCAAAATCGTATAGTTCTCCTTGGCGAAGCGGACGGCTTCGAGGTGGACTTTCGTCACCAGCGGGCAAGTAGCGTCGATGGCGCGAAGATGCCGCTCGGCAGCTGCGGCGCGGATGGCCGGGGCGACGCCGTGAGCGCTGTACAGCACCGTGGATCCAAAGGGCACTTCATCGATACGATCCACGAAGATGACGCCACGTTTGCGGAAGCGTTCGACTACAGGACGATTGTGGACGATTTCATGATAGACGTACAACGGGGCACCGTAGACCTCAAGGGCGCGTTCCAGGCTCTCGATGGCCATGTTCACGCCGGCACAAAAACCGCGCGGATTGGCGAGAATGATCTTCACAATACCTTCCTCCTTCTTTGCCTGTATGGTAGCGTCCTTGCGAAATTCTCGCCATGCGAGTGCGCCTGGTTGGTCCCCCAACAAACATAACCGTATTCTGACAAAAACAACAACGCCACCCGTTTGGGTGGCGTTGATAGATAAAGGGTACGTGGAGTGCGGCAAATCTGCTTCCGCGAGCAAACCGCTCTCACTCCTTGTACTCAACTTTGGTGGCATGGACCCACTTTTTGCCCTCTTTCTCGGAAACCGTCCCCGTTACCGTCCCTTCCTTGGCTTCCATGCACGTGTCCTTGTGGTACTTCTGGTTGCTCGCCTTATCGAACCAGTAGACGGTTTCCTTGACCTTGACGACAGTGTTGCACTTCTTGGCGAGTTTGAGGTCGCACTTGGCACAGGTGATCGTGCCCTTGAGGACCTCTTCCTTCTGGTCTTCCGCTTGAGCCAAGGCGAAGATGCCCAAGATCACAGCCAGACTCAAAGCGATCTTAGCAGTCATCCTCATCGTCGAACCTCCCCATAAGTTGTTTCATGACAGCCCCCGAGCACTCGAGGGAATCTGCTCTGGAGATGCAGACGAATATAGCCATTCCGCCTATTCAAGGCAATGATCTTTCCGGCGAGCGGGGTCGCGTTAGCGCCCCGAGGGGGTACTCGGGGCGCTGACGCGGCCCCGCTCGCCGCCTCAACCCATTGACACTCTTCTACGTCCGTTTAGAATGTTCTTTTCCTCTTGGCCGGAATATTTGCCTCGTTTTTCACCGGGGACAGGTTGAGCGACCGTGATGGACGATGCCATCCGCAAAGCGGAAGCCCTCATCGAAGCCCGCAGCCATATACGCATGTTCCGTGATAAGCTCACGGTCATCAAGCTGGGCGGAAGCGCCATGGAAGATGCCGGCGCGCTGGAAGCGACGCTGCAAGATGTCATCTTCATGGAAACGGTCGGCCTGCGCCCCATCCTCGTCCATGGCGGCGGCAAGGAAATCGATCGCACCATGGCGCGTTCCGGCCTACAGCCGCAGAAAATCCAGGGCCGACGCTACACCGATGCTGCCACTCTAGACATTGTCGTCCAGGTATTGCTGCATGAGGTCAACGCGGGCATTGTCCGTGACATTCGCAAGCTGGGCGGTCGGGCCGTCGGTCTGCACTCCGGCTCGCTGCAAAGTCTGTTTGGTGAGCGCTTGCATCTGCTCGGACCCGACGGCAAACCGATTGATCTCGGCTTTGTCGGCCGCGTCACGCGCGTCGATGGGTCCTTGATTGAATCGTTCTGTGCTGGCGGGGTGATACCCGTCATTCCGTCCGTAGCGATTGATACGGCAGCAGATCGCCCTGACGGTTGGCTCAATGTCAACGCCGACACTGCCGCAGCTGCTATCGCCGCCCATCTCCGCGCCGAGAAGCTGGTTTTTCTCACGGATACACCGGGCATTTTGCTCGATCGCAGCCGGCCCGAATCGCTCTTGCCCAGCCTTGACGCCGCGCGGTGCCGGGAGTTGATTGGGCGCGGCGTCATCGGCGAAGGCATGATTCCCAAGGTAGAGGCGTGTTTGGACAGCCTGCGCGCGGGCGTGCGCAAGACACACATGATTGACGGGCGATTGCGTCACTCCTTGTTGCTGGAGATTTACACCGACCGCGGCGTTGGGACGGAGATTACTTTGAACTAGCCCGGAGCGCCAGCGACGGACGCTTCAGCCCGTCACTGGCGCTCCGGGCTAGTTAGGATTTTTCCCATGAAACAATCAACCCTCGAGCAATTTCAGCGTTACGTTATCCCCAATTACACGCGCTATCCCGTGTGTCTGGTGCGCGGGGAAGGTTCGGCAGTGTGGGATGACGAAGGTAATCGGTATCTCGATTTTTTCCCGGGTTGGGGCTGCGACCTTCTCGGCCATTGTCCGCCGCGCGTCGTCAAGGCGGTGCAGGAACAGGTTGCTCAGCTGATTCATGTGCCCAATACCTGGTACACCGAGCCACAAGGACGCTTGGCCGAGGCGTTAAGCGAACGGACCGGCTGGGGCGGACAGTGTTTTTTCTGTAACAGCGGCGCTGAAGCCAACGAGGCAGCCATCAAGATTGCCCGCCTGAACGGCAAACCCGGTCGCTACAAGATTATCAGCATGCTCAACAGCTTTCACGGGCGAACGCTGGGAGCGCTCAGTGCCACGGGACAACCGAAGTATCATCAAGGTCTGGAACCGCTGTTGGCCGGTTTCAGCTTCGCTTCCTATGGCGATCTCGATGCCGCAGCCCGCCTCATCGATAGCGAAACCTGCGCCATCCTCGTCGAACCGATTCAGGGCGAGGGCGGCATCAATCTGCCGCCGGACGGTTATTTGCAGGGCTTGCGCGAATTGTGCGACCGTCATCGTCTCTTATTGATTTTCGACGAAGTGCAGGCCGGCATGGGCCGGACAGGACGCTGGTTTTCGCATCACCATTGGAATGTACAGCCGGATGTCATAACGTTGGCCAAAGCGTTAGCCGGAGGTGTCGCTGCAGGAGCGCTGATAGCGAAGCCGGAAGCCGCAGAGAAACTCCGGCCCGGCACGCACGCCGCCACTTTCGGCGGCAACCCGCTCGCTTGCGCCGCTGCTCTGGCCACCATCGAAACCATCGAGTCCGGCGGGTTGCTTCAACGCGCCGAAGAGCTGGGCGCGTATTTCCAGCAGCGCTTCGAGGCGCTACGGCAACGCTGTCCGCTCATCCAGGACGTGCGTGTCAAGGGCGTGATGATCGGAATTGAATTGAGTGTGGATGGAGCGCCCATCGTCAAGGCGTGTCTGGAGCGACAGCTGCTCATCAACTGCACGCATACCACCGTCTTGCGTCTGTTGCCCGCCCTCACGCTCAGCGACGCCGAACGAGAGGAGGGATGTGATATTTTGGAAGAAGCATTGGTAAACGCCAAATAATCGACATAACTCCCGGCAAGCCGGGGGCTAGATGAATTTCGTGAGACATGTACCATGCGGCACTTTCTGGGCTTGATTGATCTGGCAGCGGAAGACTTGAATTACTTGCTCGAAGAGGCGGCGCGGCTGAAAGCCGACTCCCAGCGCGGCATCCGTCCGCCGCTGTTGGCCGGCCGTGTCCTGGGCATGATCTTCGAGAAACCGTCGCTGCGGACGCGCGCTTCCTTTGAAGCGGCCATGGCCCATCTCGGCGGCACGTCTATCTTCCTCAGCGCCAGCGATGGTCCCATCGGCCAGCGCGAGAGTGTCGCGGACTTCGCACGCACGCTCAATCATTATGTCGATGCCGTGGTCCTGCGCACCTACAAACATTCGACCATCGAAGAATTCGCCAGCCATGCGACCGTGCCGGTCATTAATGGCCTGTCGGATCTGTGCCATCCCTGCCAAGTGCTCGGCGATTTGCTGACGATTCAAGAACATTTCGAGGGGGGCATCCGCGGCAAGACGCTGGTCTTCGTCGGCGACGGCAATAACGTGGCTCGCTCGTTGGCCTTGGGATGCGGCAAGCTCGGCGCGCGCTTCATCCTCGCCGCTCCGGAAGAGTATCGCTTCGATCCCAGTTTCGAGCAAACCTTCCGCCGGGTTTGTGGCAAGAGCGAGCTGATACAGAACGGCGTTCCTTCCCACGCCATCTGCCAGGCCGACATTATCTACACCGATGTGTGGACGAGCATGGGTCAAGAAGCGGAAAGAGAATTGCGTCGCGCCAAGTTTGCCGATTTCCAGGTCAACGACCAACTATTGGCGAAAGCGCCGCCACAGGCGCGCGTGATGCACTGCCTGCCGGCTCATCGAGGCGAGGAGATCACCAGCGAGGTGATCGACGGGCCGCGCAGCATCGTCTTCGAGCAGGCTGGCAATCGCCTGCACGCCCAGAAGGCGCTGCTGAAATGGCTGATGACGTGAGACGCAAGAAATGGGCTGCCATGCGTCCTCGCGTTTCCCTGCCCCGTATTCGCGGCACGCAAGGCGGCTTGCGCGATTGGTCCGTCGTTGATCGTATTAAGTTCGATCTGCGGAGAGGACAGTACGCGTTTCAGGAGCGACGTGGACAAATTGGCGGTGTGCGCGACCGGCGAGGAACCTACTATGTAGTTGAAGGACATCATCGCATGGTCGCGGCACTGGAATGTTATCACGAGAGTGGAGATGCCGCGGCGGTCTTAGAACTGTTACGCTGGGGACAGTGGACAGAAATCGATAGACCGCCTTCTGATCGCCGACCTTTACCTGCGCGCCATTGGTGGGGTGCCTTTCGCAACTGGATCGGTTACTAAAAGGACAGGCAGAGCGCATGGACCTTCTTTTTGTGAAGAGCGATGGTTTTTCCATAGACTCGCTTCGCATTCCAGCCTTTCAGCTACGATCCGGCGAAGGTCTTTGTCTGCATCTACCGCCAATAATGTTCTCCCCCGAAGTTGAGCAACTGATTCGTGTCCTGACAGGGAAAACTCCTCTATCCGGTATTCAGCTGTTCGGCCAGGTTCTCTGGGCCGCTCCTGTACGTAATCGCCGTTACGGTTTGACGGGTCTTTTTCGTCCGATGCGCGTGGCCGATTGGCTCTCTCGGATAGCCGGTGCGTCGCCAGCACAAGTGCAAACCATCCTTCAAAAGCTGCATCCGAGCAGACGCGACAGCTGTATCGAACAGCTAGCTGGGACCCCACGGACATTGTTGAGCATCGAAGCAGCTTGGCTCGCCGGAGCGGATGTGGTCGTCTTCACGACCGCTGCCTTGGATCCGCTGGGCCGAGAAGCGGTTTACCAAGCCGTGGCTTCCCGTTTTCCCCAGAACAGTGCAATCCATCTCTCGTTCCCCTATCTGCAGAACAATCAGTGGCAGCGGCAATGCTTCCCAGGAACAACCTGCCTCGAACTAAGGCAAGCCACAGAGCCATTGTGCTCGCTCCCTCCGAGGACAAAGTAAACGTGCGAAACGACAGCAGACAACCCGATGAGCTACGGCCCCTCCGCTTCAAGCGCCGCTACACCCGCCAGGCGCCGGGCAGTGTGCTGGTGTGCATGGGGCGCACTACCGTGTTGTGTACGTGCTGTGTCGAATTGACCGTGCCTCCGTTTCTCACCGGAAAAGGCAAGGGTTGGCTGACCGCCGAGTACGCCATGCTGCCGGGTAGTACGCAGACGCGCAAAGCGCGCGATCGCGGCGGCAAGATTGACGGACGCAGCGTCGAGATTCAGCGACTCATTGGCCGGGCGCTGCGGTCGGTCGTCAATCTGGAGGCGCTCGGCGAGCGGGCGCTCTGGATTGACTGCGACGTTCTCGAAGCCGACGGCGGCACGCGGACGGCCTCCATCAATGGCGCTTACGTCGCGCTCATTGATGCGCTCAAAGTGGAGCGGAAAAATGTTCCCGCGCAAAACATCGGTCCGAGGGGGCAGCTGCTGGCACCACTCCCTCCCGTCTCCCAGATCGTTCGCGGCAGCGTAGCGGCGGTCAGCGTCGGACTGCTCGACGGTAAGACTCTTCTAGATCTCGATTACAGTGAGGACAAGGACGCCGATGTCGATCTGAATCTCGTCATGACCGGCAGCGGTGAGTTCATCGAAGTGCAGGCCGGCGGCGAAGAGGCGACCTTCAGCCGCAAGCAACTTGATAATCTGCTCGACTTGGGCAAGCACGGCATTGATGCGATCACTCGCGCGCAACGCGCCGCTCTCGGCTCGAATTGGCCTCTGGACTGAATCCCTTCTATTTGTTATGGGCCGTCCTCCAAGGGAAAAAAGCGAACGGCCGGCGTCAGTCGGCCGCCGTTCGCAGACGAACCTTCCAAACTAGGGAGGACCGGGCACATGAGGCGGATTCGATTGCTGCCAGCTATGGGGTTGGGGTTGGCAATGCTGGCAAAGCTGGTTCAGGCACAGGCGCCGGAGATGCAAAGTCCGAATGCTCCCAGCCAGCCTGGAGGGCTAAATGGCCTTATTCAATCCAGCCGCGAGGACATCAACGCGGCTTACGCCGTCACTCCGCAAGCCGGCCCGTGGATGATTTGCGTTGCCAGTTACCTGGGCGAATCGTCTTCGGAACTGGCGTACCAGCTCTGCACCTATCTGCGCCAGAAGAATTATCCGGCCTACGTCTACAATCGCGGCAACGCCGAACGCAAAAAACTGCAAGAGGAACTAGACCAGCAGCAGAAAGCCATGCCCGGCGTGCCGCGACGGCGGAAATTGGCGCATCCGGAAGAAGACCAATTTGCCGTTCTCATCGGCGGCTTCCAAGACGTGGACACTGCCAGCGCGCAGCTCAAGAAAGTACGCAACTGGGCCTTGCCCGACATCAAGCTCAAATCGGGCAAGCCCGCCTTTGATACCTACGATGTCTACGAGCCGACCAAAGACAAGAAGTTCGAGCTAAAGCGCTATCCCGTCAACCCCTTCCATACGGCAATGGTGGTTCCCAATCCAACCCTTCCTCCCCAGCGCAAGCCGGTCGCCAAGGTCGATCCGCTTTGGAAGACGCTCAACGCTAATGAGCCGCGCAGCCTCTTCAAGTGTCCGAAAAAGTGGACTTTGGCGGTGCAGGAATTTCGGGGAGCTTACGCAATCCAAACAGCTTCGTCGTCGGGTGGGTTTCTGGACAAGATAGGTTTGGGCGAGCATTCCGGTCAGCGCCTCGACAATGCTGCGCGGATGGCCGACGAAGTTTGCGACATGTTCAAGAAGCTCGGTTTCAAGAGCTATGTCTTGCACACGCGCTACAACAGCGTCGTTACCGTCGGTGAATTCGATGCTCCCAACGATCCCGCCTTGCTGCGCACTCAGGAACAGCTCGGGCGCATGTCGTTCAAAAACGGCAAGACCGGCGAACAGGCTTTCAATCTCTTCGCGAAGGCGCTGCCGATGGAAGTGCCGCATTGACCGGCGTCAGCGGTT
>Ga0070739_10008823_pt1 | contig 10199 bp, 11 predicted proteins | sample Coa_R1_7_FD_66445 | JGI IMG/M metagenome (GOLD analysis project Ga0070739, IMG submission 66445) | Surface soil microbial communities from Centralia Pennsylvania, which are recovering from an underground coalmine fire - Coalmine... | ecosystem: Environmental > Terrestrial > Soil > Unclassified ...
CAGGCCTGGCCCTCCTACGATTGGATGGGGGTGAGCAAGGCGGCGCTGGTGGCGGTGGTTCGCTACCTGGCCCGGGACCTGGGACGCTACCGCATCCGGGTGAACGCGGTCTCGGCCGGGCCGGTGCGCACGCTCGCGGCCCGCGGGGTGCCGGGTTTCGACCAGATCGAGGGCGCCTGGGCGCGACGGGCACCGTTGGGGTGGGACGCGGGCGACCCTCGTCCCGTGGCCCGGACGGTGTGCGCGCTGCTCAGCGACTACCTGGCCGCCACCACCGGTGAGGTGATCCACGCCGACGGCGGCCACCACGCCCTCGCCTATGAGGTCCCCGAGCCGGAGTCCCGCTGAGCCTCCCGCTGCGACCGCGCCGCCGGGGCCTGGGGCCGGAAGCGCTCCGGTCCCAGCCCGGAGAAGGCCTCTCCGCCCTCGCCGGTGAGGATGGGCTCGGCCAACCAGAGGACGATGGCGGGGGCCACCTGCATGCCGATCGAGCCCTGGCCGCCGTGCACCCAGATGCCCTTGGCCGTGCGGCCTGCCACCGGCCAGCCGTCGGGGGTCATGGGGCGAAGGCCGCTCCAGGCGGCCACCACCGGCAGCTGGCCCGGCCCGGGCGAGCAGCGCAGCGCCCGCTCGGCGATCAGCCGGGGCATCCCGGCGCCCTCGACCGCGTCGCGGAGCGAGGGGCTGAGCGAGGTGCCGATCAGCGCCTCCCCGCCCGGGAGCGGGGCGGCGGCGAGCGCGGAGGCCGCCGGCTCCGGTCGCCCGCCCGAGACCAGCTCGCCCAGCGTGAGGGGGCGGGCGAGGCGGCCCAGCTGGTCCTGGGCCGGCCAGGACATCTCCTCCACCACCCAGGGGATGGGCCCCGGCAGCGGCGCCGCCCGTAGCCGCCAGCCGCGCCCGGCGCTGATGGGCAAGCCCGGGACCAGGTCCGGCGGCCAGGGCCCCGCCGCCACCACCATCTCGGCGGCCATGCGGCCGCGATCGGTGAGCACCAGGTCGGGCCGCACCGCGACCACCCGGACCCCGGTCTCGGTCCTGGCCCCGGCCTCGCGGGCGGCCGCGGCGAAGGCCGGGGTCGCTGCCGCCGGGTCGAGCAGCCACGACTCCCCGACCAGGAGACCGCCGGCGATGTCGGGGGCGAGGGCAGGCCACTCGCGGCGCGGGTGGCGGCCGTCGAGGAGGTCCGCCTCCAGGCCGGCGCCGCGGAGGGCCCGCGCGTGCTGCTCGGCCAGCGTGGGCTGGGCGGGATGGGGGGCCAGCAGGAGCTGGGGGCGAGGGCGAAGCGCCAGCGGCGCCAGAGGCTCCAGCTCCCGATAGCGCTCGGGGGCGGTGCGCATCATGCGCAGCGCCGGGGGTCGACCCGGTTCACCAGCAGCCCCAGGTTCCGGACCGAGGCACCGGAGGCGAGCCAGCCCCGCTCGAACACGGCAAACCGCAGCCCCCTCCGCGAGGGCTCGTAGGCGATCGTGCAGCCGGCGATGCCTCCCCCGATGACCGCGCAATCGCCAACGCGCGACAATGATGTCGGTTTGGACATCGGGCTCCTGGTGTATCCGCGCCACACGCCGCTGGATCTCATCGGGCCATGGGAGGTGCTGGCTCGAATCCCGAACGCGCACACCCACCTGATCTGGACACGGCCGGGCCCGGTGCAGGCCCAGGGGGGGATCGAGATCGGCGCCACGGTGTCGTTCGCGGAAGCGCCTCTCCTCGACGTGCTGCTGGTGCCGGGGGGTCCCGGCCAGCTCTCGCTGATGAAGCACACCCTGCTCATGGAGTACATCCGCTCCTGCACACAGACCGCGCAGTGGATCTGTTCGGTGTGCACGGGAGCGCTGCTGCTGGCACAGGCGGGTGTGCTGAAAGGTCGGCGGGCGACGACCCACTGGCTGGCCCGGGACGCCCTTCGGAGCTTCGGCGTCGAGGTGAGCGAGGAACGGGTCGTGTTCGACGGCAAGTTCGCCACCGCCGCCGGTGTGTCCGCCGGCGTCGACCTCGCCCTGGAGCTGGTGCGTCGGCTGGCCGGCGACCAGGTGGCGTGCGAGATCCAGCTGCAGATCGAGTACGACCCGGTCCCGCCCTTGGACTGCGGCTCGCCCGCCAAGGCGCCGGCCGAGGTGGTGGCCCAACTGCGGCAACGGGCCCGGCGGTACCGCTGAGGGCGGGGATGCCATCGAGCGCGATCGGGGGGCCGGGGCACGGGCGCTAGAATCGGGTCAGTGCTGCGTATCAGGGGGTGGAGCCCTTGCGAGAGTGTCTCGTTATCTACGTCGATGCGGCACTCGACAGGAACGGCCGGGCCGGATGTGGCCTGGCCGTTTTCGTTAGAGGCCGGGCCGTCTACACGGAGTCCTTCGGGCTCGCGCACGAGGGCGGGTCCGCCCAGCTCGAGGCTCACGTGTGCGCCGCCGCGCTGGAGCTGGCGGCGGCGAGATGGCCCTTGCATCGCGTGGTGGTGCGCACCGACTGTGCCCCGGTCGTGCGCAGTCGGCTGCCCGCCAGCGAGACGTTTCGCGCCGCCCTGCACGAGGTACGGGAGAGGATCCGACGCGGACACCGCGTCGTCCGGTACGTGAGTCGGAGGGCCAACCCCGCCCACGAGCTGGCCCGGGCTGGGCTTCGCAACCTGGCTCGGCGCGGGGTCGCCGCGGCCGCCTGAGGGCAGGGCCGCGCCCGCCGGGCCCTATCCCGCCCGGCGGGCGGCGTGGTAGGCGTCGACGACGCTGTAGATCCAGAGCCCGAGGCCGCCGAGCTCGGCCGGGACCCCGAGCACGGTGCCGATCAGGCTCAGGTCCAGGTCGAGGCCCACCAGCTCCATCAGGCCCACGGCGGCCATGATCCCGAGGCCCTTCCGGCGTTCGCCGGCGTAGAGGTGACCGAGACCGGGGACGACGCCCAGCAGCGCCGCCAGCAGCGGGCTCTTGCCACCGGCCTGCCTCCGGGGCGTGCCCGCGGGCCGCGAGCCGCAGGCGCGACAGGTGGCACCCGGGTGGTCGAGCAGGGCGCCGCAGGCGCCGCAGATGACGTAGGAGGCCATGTCCCATTCATACCGCGCGGTGCTAGCCTGCCCCACATGGATCTCAGCTTCACGCCGGAAGAGGAGGCGTTCCGGGCCGAGGTCAGGGCCTGGCTGGACGCGAACCTGCCCGAGGGCTGGCGGCACCGGGGCGTGGGCGGATATCGGGAGGAGGAGGACGAGCGCATCCAGCGGGAGTGGCAGCGGCGCCTCTACGAGGGTGGCTGGCTCAAGCTGGCCTGGCCGCGCGAGCAGGGCGGCCGTGGCGCCACCCCGGTGATGCGGGCCATCTTCGACGAGGAGCTGACCAGGGCCGGCGCTCCGCCCATCCTGGGCCGGCTCGGGGTGACCCTGCTCGCGCCCCTGCTCAGCGTGTACGGCAGCGAGTGGCAGCGGCGCGCCTACCTGGAGAAGATCCTCTCCGGGGAGCTGATCTTCTGCCAGGGATTCAGCGAGCCCAACGCGGGCAGCGACCTGGCTGGCCTCCAGACCCGGGCCGAGCGACGCGATGGGCGCTGGGTCATCACCGGCCAGAAGACCTGGTCGAGCGGCGCCCACTACGCCGACCGCAGCTTCCTGCTGGCGCGCACCGACCCGGCGGCACCGCCCCACCGCGGCATCGGCATGTTCCTGGTGGACATGCACCAGCCGGGGGTGGAGGTGCGGCCGATCGTCCAGATGACGGGCACGGGGGAGTTCTGCGAGATCTTCCTGTCCGAGGCCGAGGTCGAGGACCGCGACCTGGTCGGCGGCCCGACCGAGGGCTGGAAGATGGCCATGTCGACCTTCGGCTTCGAGCGCAGCGGCCTGGCCAACGCGCCGCGCTTCGAGCGCGCGGTGGAGGCGCTCGCCGACCTGGCGCGCCGCCAGGGCCTGGGCGGCGACCCGCTGGTCCGCCAGCGGGTGGCCCAGGCGCGGATCGAGGCCCACGTCTTCCGGGTCAACGGCCTGCGGGCGCTGAGCCGGGCCCAGCACGGCCAGGTGCCGGGGCCGGAGGCCAGCCTGACCAAGCTGTACTGGAGCGAGATGGACAAGCGCATCCAGGAGACGGCCGTCGCCGTCCAGGGGCTCTACGGCGCGCTGGGGCCGAGGTCGCCCTGGGCGATCGAGGAGGGACGGTGGCAGCTGGCCTGGATGTGGGCCCAGGCCGAGACCATCTACGCCGGGTCCTCGGAGATCCAGCGCAACATCATCGCCGAGCGCGTGCTCGGTCTCCCGCGCGGACGATGAGCCCGGAGGGCGCCCCGCCGGGCGTGGTCGAGCGCCTCCGGACCCGACTGGGCCGGGAGGGCGTGGAGAGCGTGCACGTGGTCGAGGCCGGGCACGTGCGCCGCTTCTGCGAGGCGATCGGGGACGGGGACCCCCGCTGGCGCGAGCAAGCGCCGCCGACCTTCGTCGTCGCCCTGGGTGCGGAGACGCCCGAGCTGCCCGAGGCGCTGGAGTACGGGCAGGGCTGGCTCAACGGCGGCGATCGCTTCGAGTACCTGGAACCGGTCCGCGTCGGGGACACCATCCGGGTCCGGAGCCGGCTGGTGGACGTGTACGAGAAGCGGGGGAGGAGCGGCGACCTCCTCTTCCTGGTCTTCGAGACCGAGTACGTCAACCAGCACGGCCGGGTCGCGGTGCGGGCCCGGGGCACGAGGATCCGGCGGTGAGCGGGCCCGAGCTGCGGCCGGGGCTGGAGCTGCCCGAGCTGGTCAAGCACCCCACCACTCGCCAGCTGGTCCAGTACGCCGGCGCCTCCGGCGACTTCTACGAGATCCACTACGACCAGGAGTTCGCGCGCTCCGCGGGGCTGCCCGGGGTCGTCCTGCACGGGCTCCTGAAGGCCGCCTTCCTGGCTCAGGTCGTCACCTCCTGGGCGGGCGAGCGGGGCCGTCTCACCAGCCTCGAGGTCAGCTACCGCGGCCTCGACCTCCCCGGACGCCCCCTTCGCTGTCGCGGGGTGGTCAGGGCGGTCGAGGGGGAGAGGGTCGAGCTGGAGCTGTGGACGGAGGACCCCGAGGGCCGCCGCACCACGGTGGGCGGCGCCACCCTGGAGCTGCGCGGGCTCGGGCGGGACCGTCCTGAGGAGGATGAAGCGTGGCCACCCAGCAGCACAACCTGACCGACTACGAGGAGACCGTCAGGAGCTTCCGGCTCCAGGTCCCGGAGCGGTTCAACTTCGCCCGCGACGTGGTGGGACGGTGGGCCCGGGACCCGGACAAGCTGGCCATGCTCTGGTTGGGCGGGGACGGAAGGGAGCGCCGGATCACCTTCCGTGACTTCCACCAGCGCTCGGATCGGGTGGCGGCCGCCCTGCAACGGCTGGGCGTCCGCCCCGGGGACCGGGTGATGGTCCAGCTCCCGCGGGTGCCGGAGTGGTGGGAGGTCCTCCTGGGCTGCTTCAAGGCCGGGGCGGTGGCGGTGCCGGGCACGGTCCTGCTCACGCCCAAGGACATCCACTACCGGGTCACCATGGCCGAGGGGGTGGCCTACGTGACCGACGCCGAGGGCGCCGTCAGGGTCGACCAGGTCAGGGCGGACTGCCCCTCGCTGCGGGCGCTGATCCAGGTGGGCGGGGAGGCGGGCGGCGGCTGGCGCGACTACGAGGCCGAGCTGGCCGCCGCCGGCGAGCCCCACCAGGTGGACACGGCGAGCGCCGATCCCGCCCTCATCTACTTCACCTCGGGCACGGTCGGCAACCCCAAGATGGTGCTCCACACCCATGCCTCCTACCCGATCGGCCACGTGATCACGGGACGCTTCTGGCTGGACCTGCGCCCCGACGACCTGCACTTCAACCTCTCCGAGACGGGCTGGGCGAAGGCGGCCTGGTCCTCCCTCTTCGGACCCTGGAACATGGGTGCGGCGCTGTTCGTGGAGGACGCCCGGGGCCGGTTCAACGCCTCCGCCACCCTGGACCTGCTCGAGCGCTACCCGATCACCACCTTCTGCGCTCCGCCCACCGCCTACCGGATGCTGGTGCTCGAGGACCTGTCCCGACGTCGCTTCCCCTCGCTGCGCTGGTGCGTGAGCGCGGGGGAGCCGCTGAACCCCGAGGTCATCGAGAGCTGGCGACGCTCCACCGGCCTGGTGGTCCGCGACGGCTACGGGCAGACCGAGACCGTCCTGATCTGCGGCAACTTCCCCGGTCTCGAGGTGCGGCCCGGCTCCATGGGCCGTCCCTCGCCGGGCTTCACCCTGGCCGTGATCGACGAGGAGGGCCGGCCGCTGCCGCCCGGCGCCGAGGGCGACATCGCGGTTCGGATCCGCCCGGAGCGGCCGGTGGGGCTGTTCCGGGAGTACTGGCGCAACCCCGAGGCCACCGCCGCCTGCCAGCGCGGCGACTGGTACGTGACCGGCGATCGGGCCGTGGCTGACGAGGACGGCTACCTGTGGTTCGTGGGCCGGGCCGACGACGTGATCATCTCCGCCGGCTACCGGATCGGGCCCTTCGAGGTCGAGAGCGCGCTGGTCGAGCATCCGGCCGTGGCGGAGGCGGCGGTGGTGGGGAAGGCCGACCCCATGCGGGGAACGATCGTGAAGGCGTTCGTGGTGCTGGCGCCCGGCCGCCAGGGCGCGCCGGAGCTGACCCGCGAGCTGCAGGAGCACGTGCGCCGGGTCACGGCCCCCTACAAGTACCCCCGCGAGATCGAGTACGTCCCCGAGCTGCCCAAGACCATCAGCGGCAAGATCCGTCGGGTGGAGCTCCGGGCCCGCGGGTAGCCGGGGCCGGCCCTCGGCCGTGGACGGCGCCCGCGGGCTCGGCGCCGTCCGCCCGGCGCGGCAGGCTCAGGCCGAGCCCGATCAGGGCCAGCGCCGCCGCGGTCATGAGCCAGAAGGGGCTGGTGGCGGCCCGCGTGTGGTCGAGGAGGAGGCCACCCAGGAGGGGGCCGACGAAGGAGATGGCGTAGCCGACGGTCAGCACCAGGGCGGCGTAGGCGGCCACCTGGCCGGGGCGGGCGAACAGGGCCGGGAGGGCGCTGGCGCCGAGGAAGCACATGGCCGTGCCCGTCCCCAGCGTCGCCGCCCAGAGCCAGGCCTGGGCCGTGAGCCCGAGGGCGAAGCCAGCCGCGCCGAGCGTGGCCAGCAGGCCGGCGACGGTGTAGAAGGCCCGGGAGCGGGCCCAGGGCCAGCGCAGGCCCATCAGGAGCATGCCCAGGGGCGGGGTGCTCAGGCTCAGCAGGAGCATGACCAGGGAGAGCCGGCCCGGCCCGGCGCCCCGCAGCTCGAAGGGGATCCAGGAGGCGGAGCCGTAGAAGATCAGGCTCTGGAGGCCGAAGAGGCCGGCCACGTGCCAGGCGGTGGGGTCGGCCAGCGCGCTGCCCAGGCCGGTCGGCTCCGGGTCCCGCCCGGCGCCCGGGGCGGGCGCACCCACCAGCCAGACCAGGCCCGTGGCCAGGGCCACCGTCGACCAGACCACGAAGGTGCCGCGCCAGCCGGCCAGAGCCTGGAGGCCGGCGCTCAAGGTCGCCCCGCAGAGCCCGCCGGCTCCCAGGGCGGTGCCGAAGACGGCGCTGACCTGCTGGACCCGGTCCGGGAACCAGACCCGGACCGCGACGCTCATGGCCGGCTGGGCGACGGCCACGCAGAGCGCCATCAGGGCGCTGAAGACGTACAGGGTGGCCGGCTCGGGCGGGGCCAGGCGCAGCAGGGCCGTGGCCCCGAGGCCGAGGGTGGAGAGTCCCACCACGGAGCGGGCGCCGTAGCGGTTGACGAGGAAGGCGCCCGGGACCGCTGCCAGCCCCAGGCAGAGCACGGGGATGGAGGTCAGGGCCCCGGCTTGGGTGAAGCTGAGGCGAAGGTCGGCGCGCAGGGTCGGGAGCACCGGCGGCACCGCCAGCACCACCGACCGGAGCTGGAATCCGACCGCCGCGATCAGCAGGGTCGTGGCCAGCGCCCGGCGGCGCGTCAGCATCCCGGAGCCGAGGTGGATCGGAGACGGGCGGCCGGCCGGAGCCCGCCGATGGCCGGCCCTCCCGTCCGGCCGGGGACCGCCGATGGCCGGCGCCGGCACGGGGGTGGCGTCCCCTCCCGGGAGGGGACGAGGGCGGCTGGGGCCATGGGCACGCTGGTAGCGTAGCCGGTCCCGGAGGAGCGTCGCCCAAGGGCGGGAGGCCCCTTCCCATGACACCGCCCCGGTGCGCTACCCTGTGCGGCGTTGCCTGCGCTGGTCGAGCTCATCGGAGCCACCCACCGCTACGGCGAGGTGGTGGCGGTCGATGACGTGAACGTGGCCCTGCGGCCGGGAGAGCTGGTGTTCCTGGTCGGGCCCAGCGGCGCCGGGAAGACGACGCTGCTGCGGCTGATCAACCGGGAGATCCGTCCCAGCAGCGGCGAGGTCTGGGTGGACGGGCTGCCCGTCCACTCCCTGCGATCCGCCCGCGTCCCGGAGCTTCGCCGCCGGGTGGGCGTGGTCTACCAGGACTACAAGCTCCTCCCCCGCCTCACGGCCCTGGAGAACGTGGCCTTCGTCCTGCGGGTGACGGACCTCGAGGTCACGGAGGCCGAGGCCCACGACCGGGCCCTGGACGCCTTGGAGGCGGTCGGCCTGGGTGAGAAGGCGGACGCCTTCCCGGACCAGCTCTCGGGCGGTCAGCAGCAGCGGGTGGCGATCGCCCGGGCCGTGGTCAGGCAGCCGCCGCTGCTCATCGCCGACGAACCCACCGGCAACCTGGACCTGGAGACCGCCTGGCAGGTGATGAAGCTGCTGGAGCAGATCTCGCGCTTCGGGACCTGCGTGCTCGTCGCCACCCACAACCTGGAGATCGTCAGGCGCATGCAGCGGCGGGTGCTGACGCTCGTGGACGGCCGGCTGGTTCGGGACCAGCCCGCCGGACGGGTGGGGAGGCTGGCGTGGGCGTCGTCGTGAACGCCCCCTTCCCGCGCCGCCGCCGGCTGGGCAACGCCCTGCGCAACGTGGTCCGCCTGGTGATCCTGGGTGCCTGGCGGAACTGGGTGCGCAACCTGGGCTCGACGGCGCCGGCGCTGGGATCGATGACCCTGCTGCTCCTGCTGGCCGGCCTGGTCGGCATGGGGGCCTACGCCGTCCAGCGCGTGGCCGCCGCCCAGGCCGAGAGCGCCGCCGTCCTCCACGTCTACCTGCGCGACGACGCCAGGCCCCAGGACGTCGACGCCCTGCGCCAACGCCTGGCCTCCGATCGACGTGTGGCCTCGGTGGGCTACACCAGCAAGCAACAGGCGCTGGAGCGGGCCAAGGCCCGGCCGGGGCTGGGCAACCTGGCCGCCGCCTCGGACTCCAACCCCTTCCCCGCCAGCCTGGACGTGAAGCTGAGGAGCGTGAACGACGTGGGCGCCCTGGCCGCCGTCGCCGCCGATAGCCCCGCCGTCGATCCGGTCATGCCCACCTCGTACGACCGCGGGACCTACCGACGGATCCAGACCGTGCTGACGGTGCTGAGCGCGATCGGGGTGGCTTTCCTGCTCCTGCTGGGGTTCGTGGCCGTGACCGTGACCGCCAACAGCATCAGGGCCGCCATCCTGGCCCGGCAGCACGAGGTCAGGATCATGGAGCTGGTCGGTGCCCGGCACTGGATGGTCAGGGGCCCCTTCCTGGTCGAGGGAGCGCTCACCGGGGGCGTGGCCGGGGCGGTGGCGGCCCTGCTCACGCTGATCGTGAGCCTGGCCGGCATGGCCATCGGTGCTGGCAGCTTCCAGCGCTTCGCGCCCGGGGTCACGCCGGTGGTGGCGCTGATCGCCGGAGCGCTGCTGGTCGTGGGCGGGTTGCTCCTGGGCTCGTTGGCCTCGCTGCTGGGCGTGCATCGCGAGCTGCGGACCGCCTGAGCGCCCGCGCTACCGTCTCCGTGACCGGGCTCCCGAGGCGGTGCCGGCAGCGGTCGAGGAGAACCCCGAGCGCGAGTACGGTGCCGTCGATGATGCAGTAGCCCCCGGCGATGGCCGAGGGCGGGTTGCCGGAGGGGACGTGGTCCCAGGGGGCCACCGCCAGCCAGCGCCAGTCGCCGGCCAGGGTCCCGGACAGCTCCAGGTCCAGGGTGGCCACGAAGATGGCGGCGAAGAGGGCGAAGCGAGGCGTGCGCAGGATGCACCAGGCCAGGACGGGGAGACAGAGCGCGCCCTGCAGGTCGAGCCGGTGGGTGAAGGGCGGCAGGAGGGTGAGGCCCAGGGCCGCGTAGAGCGTGCAGCCGCCCAGGACGACCAGGGCCGCGCGGCGGCCGTGGCG
>Ga0070739_10008824_pt1 | contig 10199 bp, 6 predicted proteins | sample Coa_R1_7_FD_66445 | JGI IMG/M metagenome (GOLD analysis project Ga0070739, IMG submission 66445) | Surface soil microbial communities from Centralia Pennsylvania, which are recovering from an underground coalmine fire - Coalmine... | ecosystem: Environmental > Terrestrial > Soil > Unclassified ...
GCGATACGCAGCGTCTGCACCTCGTAGCCCCCGGCTGCATAGCGCTCGCCGGCGACACGCAAGATGGTCGCGGCACGCTGTATGACGGCTCCCGGCAGTGGATGCTCTTCCGCAATGCCGAGTGTGATAGTGCGAATGGGTGGCAGTTCAGACATACCTATATACTAGCACATGCGATGGGAGCGCGAGGAACTGCGCTCCTCGCGCTCCCATCGCATGTGCCAGTATCAGTACCCTTGACGAACTCGCGTTCTTCCCGTACACTTGGCGATAAGAGAGCAAAAACGGGGAGAGAACGTCTGATGGCGATTCACTATGTCCACGACGTTGCCACGTCAGGCAAGACACAGCGCGCATGCTTCCTCTGCGCGCTGGATCCGCAGCGCCAATGTTGCGAGCAGAGGATCGAGGGGCGCATTGTTGCCGTGGCGCAGCGCACTCCGGACGGAGCGCGCACGCCAATCATCGTTCTCGACTGCGATGGCGAACGCGTCGAACTTCGCCTCTCCGGCCTGTACTACCACAGCCTGGTCAAAGAGATCAGCGCCAGAATAGAGGCTGATCGCGCATTTCTGCACAGAACGCCGCTCACCTTGCGCGCATATCACCTGCCCGCGCCCACAACCGTCGCCTTTCGCGATACTGTGCGCCGTTGTTACGAGGGCAACTCGTACACGCTTGCTGTGCTGGAGCCTGATATTCTGCTCAACATCACTGACTTGAGCCAGGCCGAGTATTGCCAGCGCCAGTATCTCTTAGGGCGGCTCAGCCCGTCTCCAGCCTCGGCGGCGACGATGCGCGGCAATCTCATTCACTACTGCTTCAAAGAATTGCTCAAGGAGCACGATCCTGGCCGCCTGCAAGCTTCGCGCGCGGCCCAGGAGACTCCACTGGAGACGCTGCGGCGCCACCTGGATGAGGCCATCCAGCTCAACAGCCTCGAACTTGCCCTGGCGAATATATCCGCCTCGGAGATGCGTGCCGAAGTGGAGCCGCACCTTGAAAGCCTGGCGCGCTGGTACGAGAGCAAACGCAGCACGCTGTGGGATACGCTCCCCGCGAACGATGACAATCCGACGGGGGCCAATCCGACGGGGGCCAATCCTTCTAACAGAGATGAGAACCTGGCGCTGACCGGCGATCACCTGGCGTTGACCGGCGATCACCTGGCGTTGACCGGCGATCACCTGGCGTTGACCGGCGATCACCTGGCGCTGACCGGCGATCACCTGGCGTTGACCGGCAAGACGCCCGCAGGCAAGACGCCCGCAAGGGGCGTCTCTACATGTAGAGACGCCCCTTGCGGGCGTCTTGCCTGCGGGCGTCTTGCTTGCGGGCGTCTTGCTTGCGGGCGTCTGATTGAGGGCGATGCCGATCCTGCCAATCCTGCCGGGCCTGCCGGGCCTGCCGGGCCTGCCGGTCCCCAACCTGACCAATCCCGTACATCCGAAGGGCAGGTACGCGCGGAGACGTTCCTGCTGGCGCCCGAAATCGGGCTGCGCGGGCGGCTCGATCTATTCTGGCAGCAGGCAGGGCAGCGCAGCCTGCTCGAATTGAAAACCGGAGGCAAGAGTGGACGCGATCTGCCGCGCCGCGAGCATCGCTGGCAGGTCTACGGCTATCACGCGCTGCTCGCCGTGCGCCGCGATTCACGGATGAAAAAGGCCGCCGCTACCCTCCTCTACAGCGGCACACCGGGCCAGGCGCAGGATTTCCCCATCCCCGGCGGCATACGCGAGATCCAGCGCGTCAACGAGCGCCGCAACCTGCTCATCATCAGCCATATCACCGGCATGCCGCCCGCGCCACCGCAAGGCACGCGTTGCACAAAATGCTCTATGCTCAGCCAGTGCCAGAGCCTCTCGCCCGTGCTGGGCTGGCAGCCGCCGCAGCCCGTAGCCGCACCACAACCTGACATTGCCGATCAACCCGGGCCATATCATCCTGAGCGCAGCGAAGGATCTGGCCCGACGAAGGAAGAGCGAGTGCCGGTGTGGCGTGGACCCTCCGCCGCGCTACTCTATGCTCAGGATGACGTATCTGAGGTTCGGAATGATATGGGCGGCACTCCATTGCGCAATGAATCGCACGGCTATGCACAGGAGAATGACATACCCGGCGTTCAGGACGACAGGCAAGCCGTGTCCGATGCCATCACCACGAGCGCCACCGTCTCTCCGGCACGCTTCATCGATACTGAAGAGGATCGACTGTTCTTCGCTACCTACTACCGACTGCTGCACCTGGAGGGGCGCGCCGGCGAGCAGCAGCAAGCCTTGCTGTGGAACACGCCCGTCGCGGAGCGTATCGCGCGCGGCACGGCCCTCTACGGGCTGGAACCGCTGGCGGAGCCGCGCATTGACAGGGACGGCTGGCAGCAAAGCTTCTCTTGCAACAATACCTCGGAATTGCGCGAGGGCGATGAGATCCTGCTCAGCGATGGTGATCCCATCAGCGGGGAGGTTGTCAGCGGCACCATCATGCAGATCAGCGCCACTCGGGTCACGGTCTGGACACGCGAACTGCTCGCTCATCCCGCGCTGATTGATCGCTACGAGAACGACCTGGTACATGTGCGCACGCTCCAGAACCTGCTGCGCTGGCTCCAGGTCGGGCAGCATGCGCCTCACCTGCGCGATCTCGTCGCCGGCAAGGTGCGCCCACGCTTCATCGACGAGGATGTGCCCGCACGCGCGGACTTCAACGCCGAGCAGAATCTAGCCGTCGCGCGGGCGATGCAGATGCAGGATTACCTGTTGATCCACGGACCGCCCGGCACCGGCAAGACCAGTGTCATAGCAGAGATCGTCAGGCGGCTCTGCGCGCGGGGTCAGCGCGTTATGCTCGCCGCCTTCACCAACCAGGCTGTCGATAACATGCTCAAGCGACTCGATAAGGAAGGCTTCCACGACTACCTGCGGCTCGGCCACGAACGCAGCGTCGACGAGGCCGTGCAAGGCCACCTTTTGAAAGCGCTGTTGGACGCGCGGCAGGACGGAGCGAGCGAGAGCTACGCACCCGAGGCCATCTACGACCTGCTGCACAACATACCCGTCGTCGCTTCGACCACCGCAACATGGTCATCCGATAAATACGCCTTCAACGGCGGGGGCTATGATTCCCCAGAGGCGCCGGATCTGTATTTTGATGTCGCTATCATCGACGAGGCAGGCCAGCTCACCGTGCCGGCGATCCTGGGCGCGCTGCGCTTCGCGCGCCGCTTCATCCTCGTCGGCGACGAAAAGCAGCTCCCGCCGCTGGTGCTGAGCGCGGAGGCAGCGCGGGGCAGCGCGAAGGACGGCAAAGGGCTGGCTGATTCGCTGTTTAGCATTTTGAAACGTCACGACGAAGACTATATTCAGAGGCATCCTATGCAGGTGAGCGCATGCGTGCCGCTGTGCGTGCAGTACCGCATGAACCGGTGGATCGCTAACTTCTCCTCCACCGTCTTCTATGACAAACGCCTGATCGCGCATGAGTCGGTTGCCGGAAGCATGCTCGCGCTGCGGAGCGTGCGCGCCGGGGAGGCGCAGCTATCTCCGGAGATTGCCCGCGCCATCGAGCCGAGGCGGCCCCTGGTCTTCCTGGATGTGCATGATGAGCCGGGCGAGGTCGCGATGGGCGACGGCAAGACCAGCAACGCCGAGGCGCGGGTTCTACGCGCCATTGTGGCGGAACTGCTGGCGCGCGGCATCGCGCCGGGGGATATCGGCATTATCGCACCGTATCGCGCCCAGGTCGCCAATATTCGCCGCCACCTCTTCAGCGACGATGACGCACACGGCTGGCGGGCGCTGGCCGCTGATGCGGGCCTCTGCGTCGATACGGTTGATCGCTTCCAGGGCGGCGAGCGTATGGTAATGATGATATCGTTCGCTACGGCCAGCGAGCCGGAGGAGGGGAGCCAGCGGCGCGAATTCCTGGTGAACGAGAAGCGCCTGAATGTTGCGCTCACGCGCGCGCAGCGCAAGCTTATCCTGGTAGGCTGTGTGCCGGCCCTCGAACGCCTCCCCATCCTGAGCCGGCTGATTACCTACTGCCGCAGCATGAACACGGTGATTCCATACAGGGACATTAGTCCCTCTCATTGACGATATGTTGAGGCTTGAGCAAAAGTATTGTAAAAAAGAAGGGTGAATGCACCTGCGGGTACGCTTCCTGTCCTACCTAACCACAGAGTCGGAAGAAATCCCACTTCACCAGTACCCGCAAGTGATTTCTTTTACAGGTCATGTTTCGTGAAACATGGCCTGTTTCTGTCTGGCGAGGTCGGCAGTATCGCCGCGCTGAGCGCGGCGATACTGCCGACCTCGCCAATCGACTCCTTTGCCGGTCAGCACGCGCCACATCGACTGCGCCAGGATGCCGTCGAACATCAGAGCGGCCAGCGGGTGCGTCAGCGCGTAGAGGAAGCCTCGCCGCGCTCCCATGCCGAGACGCAGATTGAGCCATGTGCGGTACGCCAGCAGCGGAGCTATCTCCAGCGCCGCCGCCAGCGCGGCCTCGGATCCGCCAATCGCCCGCGCATTAATGTTACTCCGTTCACGTGGCAAACCGGTCAGCAGCGGCAGAAGGAATGGGATAACCGCGATCAGAGGCAGGCCGAGCAATTGCAGCAGCAGAAACGGCACGCCGCCGCGATTCCCCAGGAACGCGTTCTTGCGCCAGCCGCGCCAGATATCGTTCAGTCCATGATACATGTGAACGCGCAGCAGGCCGCGCCCATCTACGAAGCGCAGGCGGAAGCCCGTCGCTTTGACGACGTGCGCCAGGTCACGGTCATCCAGCAGCGTCGCGCGCAGATCGGGCCGCGCATAGCCGCCGACCAGATCGTAGACCCTGCGCCTGATGAGAATGTATTGCCCGTTGGCAACCGCCACAGCGCTCGCGGGATCGTTGACCTTGCGCGGCGGGTAGAGCATGCTCACGCCCAGGAAGGCCATCGGCATCAACACGCGGTCCCAGAAGGAAGGCAGTTCCTGAGTCGAGTCCATTGTGAAGAGGTCGACCTGCTCGGCGAGCGCCTGCGTCATGGCCGAACGCAGGGCATTGGGCGCGTGCCAGGTATCGGCATCCGTGAAAAGCAGCCACTCCCCATGTGCCTCCTGCGTCCCCTTGTGGATGGCGTGGGGCTTGCCTGCCCAGCCCGGCGGCAGATCGTTGAGGCGCAGCACCCATAAGCGCTTGCCCTGTGGATGAGTTTCCGCCAGTTCATCGAGGATGCGGCCCGTATGATCGGTTGAGCCGTCGTCAACGACGATGACCTCATAATTATCGTAGTCCTGCTCCAGCAGGGACGTGACGCAGCGCCTGATGTTGCGCTCTTCGTTGCGCGCCGGGACGATTATCGAGACCTCCGGGAGTTGCGGCCTCGTTCTGGACGCGGGCGGAGGTGGCAGCGGCGCGACGCGATCTTCTTTATCGGGCATCGTGCGCAGCCAGAGCGTCAGGTAAAAGCCGATCACGCCCAGCACATGAGTCCACAGGAAGATGCGCGGCCAGGAGCGGAGCGGGTGGTAGCCATTTTTCATATATCGGGAACCTCGTATGTTGTTGTCACGTATATTGAAGCCGTGCGGCCTCCAACTCATAGTATAGCCTTTCTGGGAACTCCCTGCCTACTCCCTTTAACACCTCAGCGCCTGCGGCGCTTCGCATAGGATGAGAGGAGGGCAGGAGGCGGCTCGGTGCCTTCGGCACCGAGCCGCCTCCTGCCCTCCTCTCATCTGAGTGAGCCATGCCCTCAGAGGGGAAGCAAGGCTGTCGCCGAACCCTTGCTCGCCCCACTCACCTTTGACCTGTTGCCTCTCACCCGGGAGGGGAAGGAAGGCCGGCGGTGCCGCCGGCCTTCCTTCCCCTCCCGGGTGAGCCACCGAAGGTGGCAACGAGTGCAAAAATGACGCCTATTCCTTGACAGATGCACACAAAAATGGCTATTTAAGAGTAAGAATAAGAAAGCAGGGAAACGATAATGTCCCAATCGGAGAATAGTAAAACGATGCGAACGATTACGCTCGAGGAGCACTTTGCGACTCCGGCCTTTATAGACGGACCGGGGCGCCAGGTCAGGGACACTGCCACCAGGTTAGCCCAGAGCCAGCCAGAGGCAGCGAAGGCGGCACAGGCGCTGCTTGATCGCCTGTGCGATCTCGATGATCTCAGAATTGCGGAGATGGACGCCGCCGGCATCGATGTGCAGGTCCTCTCATTGACCTCTCCCGGAACCGAGCAGCTCGACGCGGCGGAGGCCGTGGCAATTGCCCGCGATGCCAACGACATCCTCGCCGAAGCCGTGCGCCGTCATCCGAGCAGATTCGCAGGCTTCGCCGCGCTTCCGACGGTGGCTCCCGACCGCGCCGCCGACGAACTGGAGCGGACTGTGCGCAGCTACGGCTTCAAAGGAGCCGTAATCAACGGTCATATCCGGGGCCGCTACCTCGACGACTCGTTCTTCTGGCCGATTCTGGAACGGGCCGCCGCGCTCCAGGTCCCGATCCATATTCACCCGACGCCCCCTCCGCAGCCGGTGATCGCGGCCTCCTATACGGGGAACTTCTCTCCACAGGTGACGGCTGCCCTTGCTGCCTCGGCCTGGGGCTGGCACATCGAAACAGCGCTCCATGTCCTGCGCCTCATTGTGAGTGGAGCCTTTGATCGCTACCCGAGCTTGCAGGTGATTATCGGCCACATGGGTGAGGCGCTTCCGTTCATGCTGCCCAGGCTCGAACTCGCGCTGCCGGTGCAGATAACGAAACTGGAGCGCCCCGTTGGAGCCTATCTACGCGAGAACGTGCACTACACCTTCAGCGGCTTCAACTTCCTTCCCACCTTCCTCGATCTGCTGCTGCAAGTGGGAGTCAACCGGATCATGTTCTCCGCAGACTACCCCTACAGGTCGATGGCGGAGGCCCGCACCTTCCTGGATCGGCTGCCGGTCAGCCCTGCCGACAAAGAGCAGATCGCCCACGGCAACGCGGAGCGCCTCCTGCACCTGTAATCCGCGCCTGGTCGCGGTCATCTGCCCGGCTGGCGTGCGCGTGGGCATCTTCCACCCGCACGCCAGCCGCCTTTTGCTTAAAGGCGCTCAACAGTTTCAAACCAGTATCGCCCCGTAATCTCTCTCCTCTTCCTGCTCATCCTCAACCCATTTGTCCCGCCGCCGCGATGGCACGATGAGCAGTGGAAGCTTCGAGTCGCGCAGCACATGCTCGGTGACGTTCCCCATAGCCCAGCGCCTCAGCCCATCATACCTGTGAGACACCAGAGCGATCACATCCCCGCCGCCGAACACGTCGGCTCTCTCTGAAGTCTCCCCCGTCCTGGCACCGAGCGCCTCCGCTACATAGCTATCGACCACCACAGACCAGGTGACAGTGAGGTTAAGCCTGGAGACCGCCGGGGCGACGAATCCCCCTCGAATATGCTCCGCCGTCGCGCTGAGATAGCGCCTCGCCTTCGCGCTTGCCGTTGCCATGCCCCCCACCTCGCTGCGCGCGGTCACTGGCTGAACCACGCGCACCAGGTGCAAAATCCCCGGGTGGGCGCCGGTCAGGGCCGCAACCAGATGTGCCGCCGGTTCCAGCGCCTCCTTTGCGCCCGCTGTGCCATCTAATGGGACAATAGCCCGCAGCGGGCGTTCGGCATCTGGACCAGGCGCCGGTCCATCCTCACGCAGCACAAGCACGGGCATGACGGCCTCTCGCGCAAGGTTCTCCGCGACGCTGCCCATCATGCGACGCGTCAGGCCGGTGTAGCCGTGGCTGCACAGGACAATCAGATCAGCGTGCGCGGAATCCGCCACCGCGAGCAGCGTTGAAACTGTTGGCCCAAACTGGACCATGCTTTCCGTATAGACATCCGCCAGATCGCGCGCAGTGGCGACGCCCGCGAGATAGCGTTCTGCTTCGGCAAGATCGGCGGTAAGCGCCTGCTGCGCCAGGGTGATTTGCTGCGTCACGAACGGCCAGAAACCGCTGGATTTATTGACCACACGCACCAGGATGACGACTCCACCGGAGGCGTGTGCGAGCCGTGCGGCAACGGGAACGGCCCGCTCTGCACGCGTTGATCCATCTAACGGGACCAGTATGCGCTGAAACACCTTCTTCCTCCTTGTTCATAATTGAAACAAGCTCATTCGACTCAAGCCCGCTGCAAGAGCTATATCTACTTTCAGCATAAGCATACTGTGCCCCGATGAACTGGCGCTGTGGCATGACTGAGACGAAGCTGAGACTGCGAATCGGTCAGGGTGCGGTCAATCCCGGTGGTCAGGCTTTCGTTGTGAAGCGCTTTAGCAAAGGCGATCGATGAGTACTTATTGAAGAGTGCCCAAAGCGGGAGGTCCAGGAGGGCGGCGGCCCTCCTGGCGCGGCCTGGGATGTCTCCCAGAACTATTCACTTTTGAAACGGATCTGGTATAAACGCTCCCTCACGAGCGCTGATCGAGGATGAGTTTGATTAGCGCCGGATCGTCGGGTAGCAGCCCAACCGCCACCAAACGAGGGATCATCTCCGCCCAGAGAGGCTCCCTGGCAAAGACGCGATGCAGCAGCGCAAGGGCCTCCTGTAGCTCACCAGCCATGAACAGAATCTCGCTGGCGCGAAACGCGATTTCCGTGATCTCGGGTTCAAGCTCCAGCGCCCGTTTGAGTAGAGGCAGTGCTTCCCCAAAGCGCTGCGCGAGGGCCAGCTCGTAACTCTGCTCAAAGAGCAGCCACGCCCGGCGCATGGAGACAAGGCGTTTGAGTTCCTCAACCGGGTGCGGATGATCGTCAACACGCAGATCGAACAGACGCCCCTGCCACGTCTTCTGGCAGCGTTCGCCTGCAACAATCAGCAGGGCCGCCGCCTGTTGTCCGCGAATGTCTCCACCAGCCTGCTGAGCCGCCTCAAGTGCGGCGATCATGCGATCAGCAAGATCCTGCTCACGACTTTCGGCCTCTTCATACGCCTGTTTCATAGCCGGCCAGATCGAGTCATTCACCATCATGTTAGCCTGGACAGAGAAGTTTACTCCTATCAGATGTCCGGCAGCAGAGATACAGCGGGAGCCAGTATGGACGGCAATTGTTCCTTGCCCATCCAGCAGCGCCACCTGGCGCATCTCACGATTCTCGTCCTGTTTGAGTAACGTGGAGAGGGTTCGGGCCGCGCTCAGTCCGTCCCTCATCAGGGAGAGTCCCTCAGGTCCGTAATCCAGGTTGGCAAACGCCTGGGTCGCGACCACTCCTACGCCCGCTTCAGCCCAGGGGACAATGGCTCCAACTGCGAAGGCGTGCGATTGCACCGCGACGCCCATCTGGCCGGTATGAGGATCACGAGCGATGATTGAATAGGTATGGGCAAACGGATTGTATAAGGTGCTCGGAAACATCATCTTCTTCCTTCTTTCTGCTTGCGTTCTCTGATCAGGTTTGCCGGTTTGCTCAACTAATCAGAAGCATAGCCGCGCGATGCCTCTCGTACATCGTGGAAAGCTACTATCTGTAATAGGGGAAAAGTGGGGAGAGAGGGGATAGGGGAGATAGTAGGAATCTACTAGCGGGCAATAGCCACATTCTGGCGAACTACTCCGCCAGCCCATGTCGGATGGCAAACGCAGCGGCTCCGGCACGGTTCTCGACGCCGGTCTTGTTGAAGATATTGACCAGGTGGTTGACTACGGTGCGCTCGCTGATTACCAGCGTCTCGGCGATCTCGCGGTTGCTCTTGCCCTGAGCGACGAGTCGCAGCACTTCGGCCTCGCGTGCACTAAGCCCTGCCGGTAAGCGAGGTCGGGTCTCTCCGCGAGAAATCTGACGCAGCCGCTCATGTATCTGCCGAAGCGCTATGCGATTGTCGATCTGCTCAAAGAAGGTCGCTGCTTCTTCCAGCAGGATGCGAGCGGAGGCAGTACCGGCGCGGCCGCGTTCGGCCAGTTCGAGTTCGGCCTGAGCAAGCCTGGTCGTGGCATATTCTATCCTGATGCCAGAGCGCCGGGTTATCTCCTCGGCCGCCAGGAGGTATGTTCGCGCCGCCGGAAAGTCGCCGAGGAGTGTGGCGAGCGCACCCAGCAGGCGATCTACAGAGAAAGAGTGCATCTGGCCGCTGAACGGCCGGAGACGTGGATAGAGGCGGGAAGCCCACTTCTGGTCACTCAGATGGACGGTAATCGCGGCCATGAAGCATAACGTATGCGCCGCCGGCATGGCTCCGGC
>Ga0070739_10008826_pt1 | contig 10194 bp, 6 predicted proteins | sample Coa_R1_7_FD_66445 | JGI IMG/M metagenome (GOLD analysis project Ga0070739, IMG submission 66445) | Surface soil microbial communities from Centralia Pennsylvania, which are recovering from an underground coalmine fire - Coalmine... | ecosystem: Environmental > Terrestrial > Soil > Unclassified ...
AGCTCGCGGCCTGGATCCGGCCCAGCGGATCGTCCGTCACCTGCTCGGCCGGCGGCTGCGGCGCGACGATGTAGCCCTCGCGCAGCACCGACTCGGTCTCGTCGACGACGGCCGGCACGCCGACCTGCAGGTACGACCCGGACTCGAACGCCTCCGCCGCGAGCGCGCACAGCATCGCGTCGATCTGGTCGTGCGTGCCGGGCGGTCGCGAGCCGTAGCCGAGCGAGCGGATCCGCGCCCAGAGCTCGGCGACGTACCGGCGCGGGTCGCGACGCTTCGAAGGGATCTTCAGCTCCGGCCAGAGCGTGCGCACGACGAAGCGCGGATAGGTCTCGACGACCGGGAGGCCGAGCCGGTGCGCGGCCCAGAAGATCGTCAGCCCGGCCTCGACGAACTCCGGGTAGACGGATGCGACCTCGTTTCGGTGGGCCGGCAGGACGCGGATCGGCGTGTTCGCATCGGCGTCCGCGGCGCGGCGCGGCGACCCGTGCACCGGCAGTCCTTGCGGCGCGTCGAGCGCGTACCGCGTCGCCGGCGACAGCCCCGGCGGCTGCGGCGGCAGCGGATTCTCCGCCGACGGCACGTAGCGGTCGAGGACGAAGCGGCCGCGGTCGAGCCACGCGACGTCGGCCGGGGTCGCAAGTGAGCCGACGTCGATCCCGCACACCGTCACGGCTCGGCACCGGGCTGGCAGGTCGGACACCAGTACGCGGTCCGGTTCGCGTCGCCGAGGCCGCGCGAGCGAATCGGCGTCCGGCAGCGAGGGCACGGTCGCCCCGGGCGCCGGTACGCGTTGCGCGCCGGCGGCCGCCCGCTGTCGAGCGCGGCGCGCATCAGTCGCGCGGCCGTCTCGAGCGCCAGCCGACGCTCGTCCTCGCGCACCCCGCCGAGCCTTCGCCACGGCGAGAGCCGCGCCTCCCACAGAGCCTCGGCGAGCCACATGTTGCCGATCCCGGCGACAAGGCTTTGATCGAGCAGCGTCTCGCCGAGCGGGCGCGCCGGGTCGGCCGCATCGAGGCGGGCGAGCATCGCGGCGATGTCCGGCCGCGAGGCGAGGATGTCCGGGCCCAGTCGCCCGAGCACACGCGCGTTCAGCTCCAGCACCGGCCCGTCCCAGAGCACGGCCTCGAGCTCGCCGCCACGGAGGACGAGCCACGGCGTGCCGCGGCGACCGGAGCCGCGCGGGCGGACCTGCCAGCGCCCGCTCACCCGCAGGTGCGAGCGCAGCACGAGGCCGCCGTCGAAGCGCAGGAAGAGGTTCTTTCCGACCGCGGACACCGCCTCGAGGACACGCCCGTCGAGCTGCGTCGCGTCGATCGCCGCCCGCGCGCGCGGGTGCGGCGCCTCGACCTCGACCCGGCCGCCCACGAGCGGCTGGAGGCGGCGCGCCGCGCGGTGGAGCGTGTCTCCTTCGGGCACGGCCCGAGCCTACTCCGTCATCCTTCGTCTGCCGTGGCCGCTCCGGAACCTCGCTGGTGGACCCTTCGACACGCGCAGAACCTCAAGCCCGCGACGTATCGGTGCCCGCTCTGCGACGGACATCTGCACGCGATGACGGAGCACGTCCTGATCGCGCCGGAAGGTGACCTCTCGCGGCGGCGGCACGCGCACACGGAGTGTGCCGCGAAGGCGCGTGCGGCGGGTCGGCTGCCGTCCTGGGACGAGTGGCAGGCGATGCAACCGCGGCGTGGCGGCCTCTTCGGCCGGCTGCTCGGACGCGGGCGACAGTCGCCAAAAGGCAACAGCCGCTTTCGCCTCGAGGCAACAGAGAGCCGTCTACCTTTCCGGGATCGCGACGATCGGTGATCGGATTCGGAGTCGGCGCGTCACGCTCGGCCTCAGCCTACGCGAGGTCGCGCGGCCCGGCCTCTCGCCCGGGTACCTCAGCCGTCTCGAACGCGGCGAGCGGCAGGCGAGCACGAAGGCGTTGCGGCTGCTCGCGCCGATCCTGGAGTGCTCCGCGCACTGGCTCGAGACCGGCCGCGACGACCCGGCCGAGCTGCTGGCGCAACTCGTGCTCAAGCACCGCGGCCGACCGCTGCCGAAGCAGGCGGCGACGCTCGCGCGCCGGGTCCTCACCGCGAGGCGGGAGTAGCCGGCTGCGCCGACTCGACCCTAGGGGCGCAGCACCGCGCGGCGGGGGCCCGCGAGGAAGCCGGCCTCGACGAGGAGCGGCAGGACGTCGCTCTCGGTGACCGGCTCGCCGTCGAAGCGCTCGACGGCGAGCCGCTTCGCGCCGCCGCGCTTCACGTGCGCGACGAGCGCGGCGAGCGCGGGCCGCAGCCACTCGCCGTCCGGCGCGCACAAGGGAACGAGCGAGCGGCCGCCGCGCTCGACGTAGAGAACGGCCTCGCCGCGGACGAGCACGACGTGCGCGCCCGCGACGCGCGCGGGTCGCGCCCCCTCTCGCCGCGGCCACGGGAGCGTTGCGCCGTACGGCTGGGCGGGATCCGCCGCCGCGAGCACGAGCGGCGCCGGCTCCTCCCCCGCCTCGCGGAGCTCGCGCAGCCGCTCGACGGCGCCGCCCAGCGCGAACTGTGCGCCGCCGAGGCCCTCGACGAAGTAGCCGCGACGGCAGAGGCCGAGCGTCTCCAGCGCGCGCAGCTCGCCGTACACCGCCCCGTAGCCGCCGGCGATGCCCTCGGCACGGACGCCGTCGCGCGTGACGACGCCCTGCCGCTCGAGCAGCAGCTCCGCGAGCGCGCGACGGTCGGGCGGGCGTGCGAAGAGCCGCTCCGTCAGCGACCATCGTCCCTGCGTCGCCGTCACGACCGCCGTGCGCGAGCGGGAGAACCGTCGCGGCCGGCGCTCCGGCTTCGGCACGCCGTGGCGGCGACCGGCACGGAGCGGCGTCCACGCGTCGTTCGTCACCTCGCCGGCCCAGACGAGGTCCCAGAGAGCCGGCAGCGCGTCCTCGGCGGCGAGCCCCGTCTCCTCGAGCAGGTCGAGCCAGAAGAGCGCGCTCCTCGCGAGCGCGGCGCGAACCCGGTCGTGCTCCGCGCCTTCGGGTCGCGGCGCCGCCGCCACCTGGCCGAGCGCCCCGGCGTCCTCGCGGAAGTAGAGGGCGGCGCGGTCCTGCCCCGCACCGACCCAGACGACCTCGCCCGTCGCGCAGAGTCCGTCGAGGTGCTCGGGCCGGTAACCCGGCACGCGGCGCGGCAAGACGTCCGCCTCCCAGAGCGCAACCGGGAGCGGCAGCGCCTGCAGCGGCACGAGCGCCTCGCGCAGCGACGCCCTGCGGTCGATCCCGTGCCACGACGGCAGGAAACGCGCGAGCGCCTGCTGCTCGACCGGCTCCACCTCGCGGCGGAGCGCGGCGAGCGACGCGCGGCGCAGCCGGCGCAGGACGTCGGGGTCGCACCACTCGCGCTCGCTGCCGCCGGGACGAAGCTCGCCGCGGACGAGGAGCTCCTCCCGCTCGAGCGCGACGAGGACGCCGCTGAGGTCGCGGCCGAAACGTTCGGTCGCCTCCTCGCTCGTGAACGGCCCCCGCCCCTTGGCGAACCGCAGCACGAGCTGCCGCAACGCCGCGTCGGGCTCGGTCGGTGCCAAGAACGCGTCGGGCAGGCCGCCGGGCGGCATCGCGCCGAGCGCATCGCGGTAGCGACCCGCGTCCTCGGCCGCGATCAGCCGCTCCTCGCCGGCGACGCGCACCCGCACCGCGCGCCGCTCGCGGAGCAGCGTCTCCGCGAGCGCCTCCTCGTACTCGCCGGCCCGGAGGTCGCCGCGCAGCCGCAGCCTGTCGTGCAGCTGGTCGGCGGTGCGCGCCTCGCCGCGCAGCTGCCGCTCGACCTCCGCGACGGCGTCTGCGTCGAGCAGGTCGCGCAGCTCCTCCTGGCCGAGCAGCTCGCGCAGCAGGTCGCGGTCGAGCGACAGCGCCTGCGCCCGCCGCTCCGCCGGCGGCGTGTCGTCCTCGTACATGTAGGTGGCGATGTAGTCGAAGAGAAGCGACGCGCTGTACGGCGAGGCCGACTGCGTCTCGACCTCGACCAGGTCGAGCGCTCGCGTGTGCAGGCCGTGCAGCAGCCGCCGAAGCGCCGGCAGGTCGAAGACGTCCTGCAGGCACTCGCGGTAGGTCTCGAGGACGATCGGGAACGAGCCGTACTTGCGCGCGACCTGCAGCAGCGACTGCGCCTTCAGCCGCTGCTGCCAGAGCGGCGTCCGCTCGCCGGGCCGCCGGCGCGGGATCAGCAGGGCGCGGGCAGCGTTCTCGCGGAAACGCGCGCCGAAGAGGGCGGTCTCCCCCAGCTCCGCGACGACGAGATCCTCGACCTCGCCGGGGTCGACGAGCAGCTCGCCGAGCGCTGGCGGCGAGTCCGCATCGGGAAAGTGCAGCGCGATCCCGTCGTCGGACCAGATCGACTGCACGCGCAAGCCGAGCGAGTCGCGCAGCCGTGCCGAGATCGCCATCGCCCACGGCGCATGCACGCGCGCACCGAACGGCGACAGGATGCAGACGCGCCAGTCGCCGATCTCGTCCCGGAAGCGCTCGACGACGATCGTGCGGTCGGACGGGACGGCGCCGGTCGCGTCTTCCTGCTCGTGCAGGAAGGCCACGAGGTTCGTCGCCGCGCGTTCGTCGAGCGCGAACTCCTCCTCAAGCCGCTTCGTCGCCTGCTCGGTCGGCAGAGCGGCAAGCTCGCGCGAGGCGGCGCCGATCTTCTGCCCGAGCTCGTACGGCCGGCCGACGCCCTCGCCCTTCCAGAACGGCACCGCGCCCGGCACGCCCGGCGCCGGCGAGACGAGCACGCGGTCGCGCGTGATCTCCTCGATCCGCCAGGTCGAGGCGCCGAGCAGGAACGTCTGCCCCGCGCGCGCCTCGTAGACCATCTCCTCGTCCAGCTCGCCGACGCGCCCGCCGCCGTCGACCAGGAACACGCCGAACAGGCCGCGGTCGGGGATCGTGCCGGCGTTCGTGACAGCGAGCTTGCGCGCTCCCTCGCGGGCGCGGATCGTGCCGCCCGTGCGGTCCCAGACGATCCGCGGCCGCAGCTCCGCGAACTCGTCCGACGGATAGCGGCCGGCGAGCATGTCCAGCACGTTGTCGAACTGCGCGCGCGAGAGGGTTGCGAACGGGTACGCCGACGTGACGAGCTGATAGAGGTCGTCAGCGGCCAACTCGGCGTCGACGGAGATGGCGACGATCTGCTGCGCGAGCACGTCGAGCGGATTGCGCGGGATCTGCGTCTCCTCGATCTCGCCGCCCCGCATCGCCCGCGCGACGACGGCGGACTCGAGCAGGTCGGCTCGGAACTTCGGGAAGATGCGCCCCTTCGAGACGGCGCCGAGCTCGTGCCCGGCGCGGCCGATCCGTTGCAGCCCGCGCGCGACCGACTTCGGCGACTCGACCTGGATGACGAGATCGACCGCTCCCATGTCGATCCCGAGCTCGAGCGACGACGTCGCGACCAGGCACGGGACCCTTCCCGCCTTCAGCTCCTCCTCGACGAGGACCCGCTGCTCGCGCGCCAGGCTGCCGTGGTGCGCGCGCGCGATCTCCCGCTCCGCCAGCTCGTTCAGCCGCAGCGCGAGCCGCTCGGCGAGCCGGCGGTTGTTGACGAAGACGATCGTGGAGCGATGCTGCTCGACGAGGCGCAGGATCTCGGGGTAGACGGACGGCCAGATCGACTGCCGCGAGACTCCGTCTGCCGGCGACGTTCCGTCGATTCCAGCACCTAGAACCGGCGGCGAAGCCGCTGGTTCCCGCATGTCCTCGAGCGGCACGACCACCTGCAGGTCGAGCTCCTTGCGCGAGCCCGCGTCGACGAGCGCGATCGGACGGCCGCCCGACACGAAGCGGCCGATCTCCTCGAGTGGCCGCTGGGTGGCGGACAGCCCGATCCTCTGGATCGAGCTCGTCGCCAGTCGCTCCAGGCGTTCCACGGACACCGCCAGGTGCGCGCCGCGCTTGCTTCCCGCCACGGCGTGCACCTCGTCGAGGATCAGCGTCTCGACGCCGCGGAGGGTCTCGCGCGCGGCCGAGGTCAGGATCAGGAACAGCGACTCCGGCGTCGTGATCAGGATGTCGGGCGGCTCCCTGGCGAGCTCGCGGCGCTCCTTCATCGGGGTGTCGCCGGTGCGGACGCCGACGCGGATCGTCGACTCGAGCCCGGCGAGCGGGCCGCGCAGGTTGCGCTCGACGTCGTAGTCGAGCGCCTTCAGCGGCGAGACGTAGAGCACGCGGAGCCCTTCGCCCGGCGACGTCGTCAGCCGGTCGATCGCCGACAGGAACGCGGCCAGTGTCTTGCCCGATCCCGTCGGCGCCTGGATCAGGACGTGGTCGCCGCGCGCGATCGCCGGCCAGCCGAGCGCCTGCGCCGGCGTCGGTGCGTCGAACGTGCGCTCGAACCAGGCGCGCGCGCGCGGCGAGAACGGGGCGAGCGCGTCCACGGCCCCATCGTAGAGCTCGGTTCCTGCCCTAGGCGAAGTAGTAGAGGATCAGCGCGATCCCGGCGATGACGGCGACGAGGGCGCTGATGACGATGAAGACACCCGTCAGCGCGATCGCCGGCGTGCGCTCGGACTCGCCGTGCCCCGCCTCGTGCAGGAGCTCGCCCGGGGTTGTCGTCTCACGCATGCACCGCTCGTACCCGCTCCGGGACCTCTTCAACCACTACGATCGCGGCATGCCCGACGCGCTCTGGTTCACCGACGAGCCCGAGGCCTGTCGGCTGCTCGCCCGGGACCCGTTCGCCCTCCTCGTCGGCTTCGCGATCGACCAGCAGGTGCCGGTGCAGAAGGCGTTCGCAGGACCGCTCGCGCTCAAGCGGCGGGTGGGGACGCTCGAGCCGCAGAAGCTCGCCGCCACCGACCTCGAGCCGGCGTTCCGCGAGCGGCCGGCCATCCACCGTTTCCCGGGCACGATGGCGACGCGCGTGCGCGAGCTCGCGCAGGTGGTCGCGGACGAATACGGGAGCGACGCGTCCCGGATCTGGCGCGACGCCGAGGATCCGGGCGACCTGCGCCGGCGCCTGTCCGCCCTGCCGGGGTTCGGCGAGATGAAGGTGAAGGCGCTCTCGGCCGTCCTCGCGAAGCGGCTCGGGGTCGAGCTGGCGCGCCCGCTCGCGCCGAGCCACCCGACGCTCGGCGACGTCGACTCGCCGCAAGCGCTCCTCGACTACCAGGCCGCGAAGCGCGCGCACAAGGCGGCGATGCGAGCCGCCGCCGCCAAGACCTGATCGCGAGCCGCCGGCTCGGCCGACCTCGACAGCCACGCGACGCCGCTTGCCGAGCTGCGATCGGCGGCTGCGCCTCATCGCGCCACAGACCGTGCTCGGGTGTTGCGCCCGATGCTCGGCAGAGTCGACCCTCCGGGGGAAGGTCAGGCCGTCCGGACGACGGTCTCGAGGTGTTTCCGCTCGACGACGTCGAAGAGGCCGCGGTCGGACAGCTTCAGTCGGGGCAGCTCGCCCCCGAGCGCCACGAACGCGAGGTTGTGGAACGGCCGTTCGATCGCGGCGCCGAGCTCGTCCGCGGCGACGGCGTACAGCCGCTCGAGCTCGGCGACCACCTCGTCGAGCGGCTTGTCGCTCATCAGGCCGCAAAGCGGCAGCGGCACCTGCGCGAGCACCCGTCCCTCCGCCACGGCGACGAACCCACCCTCGAGCTCCGCGACCCGGTTCGCGGCGAGCGCCATGTCGGCGTCGTTCGTCCCGAGCACCATGACGCCGTTGAGGTAGGGGTCGTAGCTCTGACCGATCGCGCCGCGGCGGAGCTCGTACCCCTGGGCGAACGCGATCGCCGGCTTCGACCAGCGCCCGTATCGGTCGAACATCGCGATCTTGAGCACGTCGGCGGCGACATCCGGCTGAACGGCCCCGTCGACGACGTCCAGCTCGGCGCGCCGCTCCTCGGAGAGCAGCGACTCCGCCCCGATCACGCGCACGGTCGCCCGAGTCGCGCCGGGCGGAGCGCGAAGCACCAGGTCCTCCGGAGCCACCGGGCGCGCGAGCCTGACCGTGTTCCGCAGGTAGGCCGGATAGACCGGACGCTCGAACGTCACCGTCGGCTCCGGACCGACGACGACCCGGCCCTTCGCGATCACCGTCGTCGCCCGGAACCGGTCGAGATCGTCGACGAGCAGGATGTCGGCCTGGCGCCCCGGCGCGAGGCTGCCGAGGCGGTGGTCGACGCGGTAGAACCGGGCCGCGTTGATCGTCGCCATCCGCAGTGCCTCGAGCGGCTCGATCCCGCCGTCGACGGCGATCCGGATCTGCTCGTCCACGTGGCCGACGCGCGCGAGCGTCACCGCGTCGGGCACATCGCTCGAGAACATGAACAACGACGGGTCGGCGCCGAGCTCGACGACGGCACGCTGGACATTGCGCTGGTTGCGCGCGATCGGCGTCTCGCGCATCGAGACCATGATCCCGTGCTGGAGCCGGGCGATCGCCTCCTCGGCGGTCAGGCATTCGTGGTCGCCGGTGACACCCGTCGACGCGTAGCCGGCGAGCTCCCTTCCTTCGAGCCCGGCGCCGTGACCCATGAACGCGAGGCCGCGGCGATACGTCTCCTCGACGAGCCGGACGATCACCGGCTCGTGCTCCTTGATCGGAATCCACGGCGGCTCCTCGATGCCGACGCAACCTTCCCAGTCGAGCATCTGGAGGAGCTCGTCGCCGGTGACGCCGTCGGGCGTCGGAGGAAGGCCGAACTCTCGGTTCTGGAGGTAGGCGAGGGCGGGTACGACGAAGAGCACGGTCAGCGGCGTCCGTCGCAGCTCGTCGTAGAAGAAGCGGACGGCCGCGGCGCCGCGGATCTGGCCCTGGCCGTAGAAGCCCTCGGCGACCGCCGTCGTTCCCGCGCGCAGGCACGCACGTGCGTATTCCGTCAGACCGAGGTTCGCGTGATAGGAGTGCGCGTGCGTCTCGATCAGGCCGGGCGTGACGTAGCGGCCGCCGGCGTCGATGCGGCGGGTGCCGGCGCCGACGAGATCGCCGACCGCCCCGACGCGGACGATCCGGCCGTCCTTGACCGCGACGTCGCCCCGGGCGACCCGGCGGCAGAACACGTCGACGACGTGCCCGTTCTCGACGACGAGATCGGCGTCCGCGGCGCCGGCGCGCACGTCGACGACGCCGGCGCTCACCCTCGGATCGGCCGCCATCTGTAGTGACGCTAACGGATCCTGAGAGCCACCCTCAAACGAACTGCGGGGCCGGAGTCGGTTCACGGCCCGGTTGGCTCGACCGGCGCCGGAGGTCGCGCGCGACCCGTAGTGATGCTAACGGAGCTTGATAGCCCCCCTGGAAGTGTTGTAGCGTCCGGTGACGGTTCGGCGCCGGCGGCGGTGCTGGGCAAAACGTGAACGAAGGAGGGTCAGATGTCGCGGTTCCACTGCAGGCGCGGTGGGCTTGAACGCCGGTCGAGGCTCGGCCGGCTCGGCCCGATCGCGCTGCTGTGCCTGCTCGGTGCCGGCTTCGTCGCGACGCAGTCGGTCGCTTCGTCGGGGGCCGGCGGACCACTGATCGCCGTCCCGAAGGCCGGACAGATGGTCTCGACGTCGACGTTCAAGAAGAACCCGCCCTGGACGATCGGCTACGCGGACTCCTCGCTGAGCAACTCGTGGCGGGTGTTCGCCTGGCAGTACATGCAGTACGAGGCCTCGAAGTACCCGGTCAAGATCATCCACACGAACGCGAACGACAGCATCCCGAAGCAGGTGAGCGACATCCAGAACCTGCTCTCGAAGCACGTCGACTGCCTGATCGTCTCGGCAACGTCCGACAAGGCGCTCAACCCGATCATCTCCGTGGCGTCGAAGCAGGTTCCGGTCGTGATCCAGGAGCGCAGCGTCACGACCACCGACTACACGAGCTTCGCCGCCCTCGACGCCGTCGAGATGGGCCGCCTCCAGGCGCAGGCCGTCGCCAAGGCGCTCCACGGGAAGGGAAACATCGTCATCCTCGAAGGCGTCGCGGGCAGCGGCCCCGTCGACCAGAGCCTCGAGGGAATGCACAGCGTCCTCGAGAAGTACCCCGGCATCAAGGTCCTGACGACGCAGTACACGAACTGGTCGGCTGCGACCGGGAAGAGCGACATGCAGAACGACCTGACGGCGTTCAAGCGGATCGACGGCGTCCTCAGCGACAGCGGCCTGCAGGCGCAGGGCGCGTTCGAAGCCGTCCAGGCGGCGGGCCGCCTGAAGGAGATCAAGGTCTGGACCGGCGACGACGTCCAGGCGTGGCTGCGGAC
>Ga0070739_10008827_pt1 | contig 10194 bp, 7 predicted proteins | sample Coa_R1_7_FD_66445 | JGI IMG/M metagenome (GOLD analysis project Ga0070739, IMG submission 66445) | Surface soil microbial communities from Centralia Pennsylvania, which are recovering from an underground coalmine fire - Coalmine... | ecosystem: Environmental > Terrestrial > Soil > Unclassified ...
TTATCGGGCTTGATGTCGCCGTGGAGAAAGCCGGTACCGTGCAACGCGGTGAGTGCTTCGCTGATTTGCCGCGCGATCCAGACAGCTTCGCTGACCGGCAGGCGAAAGTCGCGTCTCAGTCGGCGGCGCAGCGATTCACCGGGAAGCAGATCCATCACCAAAAAATAGGGAGGCGCCGTGACATGGGCATCGGTGACGCGGACCAAATGCGGATGACGCACGCCGAGTCCGGCTCGTGCTTCGCGTTGCAGCAGTTTGATGCCGGTTTCGGCATCGTCCCAGTCGTCGCGCAGCACTTTGACGGCATAAGGGGCGTCATTTTCGAGGGCGCGAGCCGAGTAAACCGAGGTCATCGGTCCGCCGCCCAGACGCTGCAACAGTTGATAGCCCGGAATCCGTGGGATAGGTTGCATCGCCTCCGATATCGGCAGCGGATGCCCCCGCGATGCAGAGAATCTCCCTAGAATGCTCCTATCGCCCCCGCTTTGCCTAAGGAATGAATCCATGCCTACCAATAATACCGCTGTCCTCCACGCTCCTCCGCGAAGCAGCGCTGATCGCGTCGCTTGGGATTTGGCAGACCTTTACGCTGGTGTCGATGATCCGGCCCTTAACCAAGATCTCGAAACCGCTCTGAAACGAGCGCAAGCGTTCGAGTCCACGTATCGGGGCAAAATCGACGTGCCCGGCGGTCCTGTGGCCGATGCCTTGCTTGCCGCAGTGCGCGAGCTGGAAGGACTGTCCGAGCAGATGGATAAACCGATCATCTACGCCAGCCTGGTCCATGCAGCTAAGACCGACGATCCCAAACACGGAGCTTTGCTGGCCCGCACGCGCGAGCAACGCACTGCCATCAACAAGCATCTCATTTTCTTCGATCTGGAATGGGTCAAGGTCGCCGACGATGCTGTCCAGCGTTTGCTGGCCGCACCAGCGCTGGTACGCTATCGCCATTATCTGGAGCAGAAACGCGCTTGGCGGCCTCACTATCTGAGCGAGCCGGAAGAGAAAATCCTCGAAGAAAAAGCAATCACCGGCCGCGCCGCCTTCGTGCGCCTATTCGATGAAACCGTGGCCTCTCTGCGCTTCCCCTTCACGCATGATGGGCAAAGCGAGATGCTATCGCTCCAGCAGATCAATGCTCGCCTGTACGATCCCGACCGCACAGCGCGCCAGGCCGCCGCCGAGGGACTGACGCGCGGCTTGCGTGACAATTCACGCCTGTTGACGTATGTGATGAATACGCTCGTCCTGGATCATCGTTCCGATTGCAACCTACGCCGCTTCGATAGTCCGATGAGTCCGCGCCATCTCGCCAACGAGATTAGCCCTTCCGTCGTCGATGCGCTGATGACGGCGGCGGAGCGCTATCACGGCACCGTGCAGCGCTATTATCGACTCAAAGGGCGCTTGCTTGGCCTCGATCCGCTGTACGATTACGACCGCTATGCCCCACTGTTCGCCGACATGCCGGCTTGCGATTGGCCGACGGCGCGCAACATTGTGCAGGAAAGCTACGAGGCGTTCAGCCCGCGGGCTGGCGCGATCATCCGCGAGTTCTTCGACAAAAACTGGATTGACGCCGAGCTACGCGACGGCAAACGCGGCGGCGCGTTCAGCAGCAGCACCGTGCCCAGCGTCCATCCGTACATCCTTATGAACTTCACTGACAAGCTGCGCGATGTGATGACGTTGGCCCACGAGCTGGGTCACGGTCTGCATCAATACCTGTCGCGCGGCGTCGGCTACTTGCAGTGCGATACACCGCTGACTACGGCGGAGATGGCCAGCGTATTCGGCGAAATGCTGACTTTTCAGCGCTTGCAACAGCTCTACTCCAAGCCTCGTATCCGTCTGGGCATGTTGTGCAGCAAAATCGAGGACAGCTTCGCAACGGTATTTCGTCAAGTGGTATTGACGCGCTTCGAGCAATCGCTGCATCAGGCGCGGCACGAGCAAGGCGAACTGACGACGGAGCATATCAACGAGCTGTGGCTGGCTGCCAATCGTCCGATGCACGGCGACGTAGTGCGGCTGACCGACGGCTACGGCTGGTGGTGGTCGTACATCGGCCATTTCGTCCATGTGCCGTTCTATTGCTACGCCTATGCGTTCGGCGAGCTATTGGTCTTGGCGCTGGTGCAGAAGTACAAGCAGGAAGGTTCGGCGTTCGTACCGCGTTATCTGGAGTTGCTGTCCGCGGGCGGCTCCGATGCGCCGCATCTTCTCCTTGGCAAGCTCGGCGTTGATGTCAACGATCCCGCCTTCTGGGAGCTAGGGCTTCGCCTACTTGACGACATGGTTTCTGAGGCCGAGGAGCTGGTGCGGCGAGTTTGATACACGTTAAGGCAACACGAGTACCGAGAGTCGCGATGGCATCTCCCGCGAATGATACACGCGCTGAGTCGCCTTCTGGAAATCCGACTCTTTCGCCTGGTAGATGTCCACAAACGTCTGCGGATTGAGATCAACCAGCGGAAACCAACTCGACTGCACCTGGACCATGATGCGGTGTCCGGTGCGGAAGGTGTGATGGCTGTCCTGCATCGTGAAGGATACCTTCGTCGGCTTGCCAGGCGTGAATGGTTCGGGGTTCTCGAAGCTGTTGCGGAACTTTCCGCGCATGACATCGCCGCGCACCAGTTGTTGATAGCCTCCCATGCGCACGCCCTTGGGATTGGGGTTCGGATCAGGGTAATCGTCGGGATACACGTCGATCAGCTTGACGATCCAATCGGAATCCGTGCCCGTCGTGGAGACGTGCAAATCCACCTGGATAGGACCGGCGATGGTCACGTCTTCTTCCAGCACATCGGTTCGGTAGGCCAGCACGTCGGTACGCCGGGCGGCGAAGCGCTGATCGGCGACCATGTATTCGGGACTCATCCCAATGACGATTTTGTCGAGATAGGGTACAGGCTTTTTCGGATCGCTGATGTATTCATCGTAGCCCTCCGCCTCGGTTTCTTCCGGCTTGGTCCAGGACAATTTCTCCTGGGCGTGTAAGTAGAGCGAGCGTGATTTCGCCGACCTGGGCGGCCAAGCATCGTGCTTGCGCCACTGGTTCGTGCCTGTCTCGAACACCCACGCTTTGGGATGCTTGAATTCGCCGACGCCTTTCAGGTGAAACTCGAAGAAGGGAAATTCGATATGCTCCCGGAAATACGCGGAGGTCTTGCTGTTGAAGGAAACGTCGCCGAGCGATTCACCCTCGCCCCGGCTCCAGCCGCCGTGTAGCCACGGACCCATTACAAGGACGTTCGGTCGCCCTTCGCTTGTCATCTCGACTTTCTTAAACGTCTCCAGGGCGCCGAACAGGTTTTCGGCGTCGAACCAACCACCAACTGTCATAACGGCCGGGCGGATATTCTTCAGGTGCTGCCGCACGTTTCGCGCCTTCCAGAAGTTGTCATAAGTACCATGCTTCATCACCTCGTTCCAGAAGGCCACCTCGCCTTTGAAATAACGTTTGTCGGCATTGGCGAGCGATCCCAAGTTGAGAAAGAACTGGTAGCCATCGGGCGTCTCGTGATCGAACCTGTAGTCGAATTTCTTGACCGGTCCGGTGCGTGGCCGTCCGAACACAGCCATGAAGTTGAAAATGTGGGGCAGGAACAAGGCTCCGTTGTGGTGCCAGTCGTCGCCGATGAACCAATCGGTCACAGGCGCCTGGGGCGAGGATGCCTTGAGGGCCGGATGCGCGTCGATCATGCCGGCGTCGGTGTAAAAACCCGGATAAGAAATGCCCCATTGGCCGACACGGCCGTTGTTATTTTTCACATGCTTGATCAGATACTCAATGGTATCCCAGGTGTCGCTGCTCTCGTCGATCTCGGTGTCTTTCTTGTCCGGGTTGTGCGGCCGCATATTGACGAACTCGCCCTCGGACATCCAACGGCCACGAACGTCCTGGTAGGCGAAGATGTATCCTGATTTGCCGAATAGCGGTGAAGGGTCGAGGTCCGATTTGTAGCGATCGACACCGTAGGGCTGGACGCTGTAGGGCGTCCGCATCAACAAGAGGGGATAGCGTTTCGAGTCATCCTTGGGAACGTAGACGGAGGTAAACAGCTTTTTGCCGTCCCGCATCGGGATGCGGTACTCATACTTCGTGTAGTGCGCCTTGATGTAGTCCAGTCCCTGGGCGGCGGCATCGTCAGCCGGAGCGAAGAACAGAGTGATGAAAAGAACTGCTGGAAGTGGAGGCAAGCGCAGAGTCATCGAGAGTTCCCCGGTTGAAGGGTTGCGGCAGAACGTAGCACCCGGTCAGCGTCCGCTGCGAAGGCGTTCGGCCAGAAAATTGTCCAGTTCCTCGATCTCGCGGATCTTTCCGACCGTTGTTTCGACATCGTACTCGACGCGGCGGAAGCGGATAGTATTCCCATCCAGAAGCACGTAGGAAGCGCGCCAGTCCGCATCGCGCGGCTGGCCGACCGAGCCGACGTTGCACAGCGTCTTGTGGCCATCGAGTTTGTATTCGTAATCGATCTCGTCGGGGCTGTAAAACTCCAGCGACTCAGTGAAGATGCCGGGAATGTGCGTATGGCCCTGGAACAGGTAGCGCGGGACCTGAGAAAAGATCGAGCGCATCTTCGCCTCGGAGTAGATATCTTCCGGAAAAATGTATTCGTTGAGCGGATTGCGCGGCGAACCGTGAACGAACAGAAAATCGCCTTCACGATGCTTGAGCGGACGTTCGGAGAGGAACTCCCAGCGTGAGTCGGCGGCGGCGCGATTGGGGACGGGGCGATCCAGCTGGGAACGAGTCCACATGGTTGCGCGCTCGGCCACCGGATTGAAATTCATCGGATCGAAGAGGACGGCCTGATCGTGATTGCCCAGCAGCACTACCGGGCACCGCATGATCTGATCCAGACACTCGCGCGGATTGGGACCGTAGCCGATGATGTCGCCGAGACAGTAGATGGCCTCGACGGAATGTCGGGCGATGTCGGCTAGAACGGCGTGCAAGGCTTCAAAGTTGCTGTGAATATCGCTGATGAGGGCTTTCATGTGCGGAATCTCTCAGACAGAGCCGCGCCGGAGCGTTCGGCTCTGGTCGTGTAATTAGTCCTTTTATCCTACTCATCCATTCGCAAACTCACAAGGAGCCTCGCCGTTGCGAACCAGGCAGGTTGTGCCAACAGGTCGGTCAGCAGGGAGGCGCGACGTCACGAAAATTAGAATTTTTTGCGAGTTTCGCGGAAATGGTTGTGGCGATGTTTTTCGTGTTTGTTTATATTCGTTTGGACGTACTCTACTCCATTTCATGCCACCGGCGATGGGCTTCATCGCCTCTCCCGGTGTGCGGGCAATTCTTAAAGACATCGGGAGGCGTCATGGCGTCTGATGAAAGTGTCCAATCTTTCGCCGGGAAAAAATTGGCCGCGGGAATCTGCGGCATTCTGCTGGGATCGCTTGGCATCCACAAATTCATCCTCGGCTTGAACAAGCCCGGAATCATTATGCTGCTGGTCAGCATTCTAGGGTTTTGCGTCGGCGGAACGGCGGTGATGCACATTATTGGCATCATCGAAGGCATCATGTATCTCACGAAAAGCGACGAGGAATTCTATCAACTCTATGCGGTTGAAAAACGGGGCTGGTTCTAAGGCGAAGATCCGGGCAGTTTGCCCTCTCCTCCTTCGTGACCTATGCTCCTGGCAGGAGGCCACGCATGAACGAACCAACAGCAAACGGCTCGGAGCGTCGCCGTTCGCGGCGTCAACGCCCCAAGATGACCACCGAAATCGCTTGCCGTCCCCAGACCGTACTCGTCGGCCCGGATGTCGCCCTGGCCGTGCTGGACATCTCCGCAGAAGGAATCCGCTTGATGGTCAATGCGCCTTTGGAGAAAGGCCAGCGAATCGAGGTGGATCTGCAGGGTATCGGCTACAGCAAGCCCCTCAAGTTGAATGCCGAAGTCATCTGGTCGCTGGCCACGGCGGATGGCAACTGGTGCGTCGGTGCGAAGTTTTGAGCAGGGAACGATCCGAGCCTGAAGCGTGTGAGCGAAGACTCTTCGCTCACGCTTCAGGCTCGGATGAAGTCTCTCAGAAGAAGAACTGCAACTGAATTTGCGGTCCAAAGAAGATCATGCTGCCGTTGTTATTGGTGTTGCCGTGCGGGTAGCCACCCTCGGCAGCGAACACCGACCGAAGATTACCGCTTTGCAGGGCGTTGGCCACGCCTTGCACGCCTATCGAATTGCGCGATTCGGTACCCCGCAAGTTGAAATCGACCTGATCAACGGCGGCCGCCACGCCGGTCAGCCAGAACGCTGTGTAGCCTAACCGCAGTCGCAATTTTTCCAGCAGATTGATGTCGGCGAAAGCGCCCAGTTGATACACTTCTGCGAACGTCCAGGCGTGACGCGTCGTGTTGAAGGCGGTCAAGCCGTCGTTGCGCGTCAGGTTGACATCCGTGGTCAGGTAATTGGCACCCCACGCACCTTTGCCCAACAAACATAAGGTCAGCCATTTGAAAATCGGCAGGTTCCATTCCAGGCCGACTTGCGGTGCCATGATGTTGTTGTGGGCAATCACCATGTAGTTGATGGCATTCTGTCCGGGCGAGTGCAAGCCCAGCGCGTTGGCATTATCGAACAGAGCAGTTCCCGAACTGGTGATGCCAAGAATGTCGTTCTCACGCATGTAGCGGGCACCAATAATGAGGTCCACTCCGTTGAAGAACGCCGAGTTCCAGCGGCGGTAGTTCGCCTCGCCATTGAACAGGCTAGAGCCATAACGCAAGGCCACGGAATCGGCATAGCGAAACATGCCTTCGCCGATGAAGGCCAACGGCGGATTGTAAAACAACGTATCCAAGGCGAACGGCATGTTGACAGCCTTGGAAACATCGTTTTCCCAGATGTAGAAGCTTTCCAACTCGATGGCCTGATTGTCCCACAGGTACCCGAGCTTGCCGATTATACCCAGCGATAAAGGCGGTGTGACGCTATTGAAGCCCAGCGCGGGCATAATGCCGGCCGGCGGCGGAACGAACGGATTGGGGAGGACCGGCCCAGTAGGAATGCCCACGGCGCGGGCGTTGACAACGGCAATGTCTCCGGCGCCCAGATGATTGCGCTGCAAGGCAATCGGGCCGATGTCCGCATAGAAGCCGCATTCCTTCACATAGTTTTCGCATTGGAAGGCGCCAGTGTGATCGGCCGGCAGACTAAGGCAATCCGGCGGGCCCATCGGCGCCTGTTGCGGACTAATGGGGCCGGGGACCAAGTTTGGGTCCGGCGCAGACGGAGCCGGTGAAGGCCCGCAAGGAATCGGTTGGGGCATCCGTGCCGCGCCGAGCGCGCTTGGATATGTTCCTGGTAGTCCTGTTTGAGCCTGGGCCGGCACATTTAAGCACCAGAACGCCGCTACGAGCGCCAAGCCCTTCCAGCCTCTACACATGTTCGCGTCCCCCCAGAACCCGCCGAAACACCTCTTCCGGATGCTGGCGTTGATCGCTGCAAACGCGGTCAGCATTCGCCTGATAGGCTCTCTCATCCGTTAAGTCATCGGCTGATACAACCCTCCTTCTTGAATCTTTCCATACAAACGATACAAACGGGAAATCAGAAAAAAGCACCGAGTTTATCCAAAATGCGCCGATTATCTCACCAGGCGTGCATCGGCCCAGTTCACTACATCGCGTACGTTCCCGTTCCGACCGAAATCAACCTCCAACGTAAGTTCGCGCACACCTTCCACGCTCAGGCTTACGGGGACGGCACCGTCTCGGCTTGTCATGGTGCGATCTAACAGCGTCCTACCTGCAGCCAATACACGCAGGCGCACGGCACCGCCACGTCCATCCTTGTCGTCCAGTCCTGCCATCGCTTCGAAGCGCCGGTAGGCCCCAGACAGACGATAGGTGAGCCGGCTCTGGCTGTGCATGCCGATGCCCTTGTCATACGTCGAACCGGCCAGGAGAAGATCATGTCCGGCAACATTGCTGTCGAGGGTGAACGGCCAGATGGAATCGAGATAGGGATGGAAGCTATATTTGCTCTCTTTAAGGTCGGAAAGGTAGATAAAATTGCCCAGTTGCGGTTCAAGAGCCGCGATGTCGGCCAGAGGGACTCGCAAGCGAGCGCCGAAAACGGTCGTCCCGGTGAGCGTGGTTTCGTCGGCGGAGGGGGAAGTAAAGGATATTCGGCCGCCGTGTCCGGGCCGATTGTCGGAGAGAATCAGACGTGCATACGTCCCCTTTGGTCGCAGAGCGTCAGCCAATTCCGTATTGAAAGCGATGTAGGCTAACTGCGGCGTCTTGACCGTTACGCGCCGTTTATCCACTTCCACGACCGCGTTATCTGCGTCCAGACTGGTCAGAATTCCGGCGACGATGTCACCGTTGCGCAGGCAAACCGTGTCGCGTGTCCGCTTGCTTGCGGTGAGCCGGCGGCGAAGTTTTTCTGCATCGAGTTCCTTGTCCGGAGCGATGTACCAGAGGAGGGTGACAGCGGACAACGGCAAGGAGGCCTCCTTGCCGTCTTCCAGATTGGCGTGGCGAAAGTGAAATTTCTCCTCGATCAATCGTAAATCGCGAAAGGGAATACGGTCGCCGTTGGCAAGGATGAGGTGATTCTCCATCGGCAGAGGCGGCAGCGGCACATCGGCACGACGGACGCTCAGAACGTGAGAACCGGAAATCAGCGCGCCGTCCGCTTCGCCGACTCGCACGGACCAGTCGGGTTTCAACTGACGCCAGGGCCCTTTGACCAAGTCGCTGCGCGTGGTCCGCACAGTGAAAGTAGGCTTTTTCGCTTCGTCCTGTGCACGCGCGAGAGTGGTGAACAGCAGAGCTAGCGAAAAAAAAGACAAAAAATGATGCCAGGGAGTTGACATCGTCCCCTTGACAGTCGTAAAAAAATCCATATCGTTTAAGGAATGGAAGTAAATTGAAGTCCGGTCGCGGGGCGAGTTGACCCCTTGCTTACCCTGATTAAGGGACTTCATTGGTCCAAACCTCGGCGACTACCATGGAGGTAGAGTCACCCTGTTATGCTCATGTTATGGATCACTGGGGATCGCCGCAAGAGTTGGAATAACTCTCTCCCGCCAACGAGGGTGGGCCCACTCACACCACTTTGCTTTGTGCTTTCTATCCCTGATCGTTGGTGGAGAGAAGGCAGTCTACAACTTCCGATCGCCCCGGTTTGCTCGGAAGCCCAGCAAAAATGCCCAAAAATCTAGCGAGGATGAGAGAACGATTCTCCCCTTGACCTTTGCCGCCGCTGCCGGTTAGCTTAGTTGTTCACGAATGGTTCCTGAACTCGCGGCAAAGTAGACTTTTGGCATCCCTTTTGCTTCTCAAGCGGAGCAATTGGATCATGCCTCAAAACCAGGCTACTGAAGTCTTCCGTTGCACGGATGCACAGCAACATGGAGAAGAACGTGAAGATCGCTTTGTTTTCATGGGAAACCTTGCATAGCATCGCCGTCGGTGGAGTCGGCGTCCATGTCACCGAGTTGGCGGCCGCCTTGGACCGCCGTGGCCATGAAGTTCACGTGTTCACCCGGCGCGGCCCTCAGCAGGCGCGCTACGATCACATCGACGGCGTGCATTATCATCGCTGCGACTTCACGCTGAGTCCCAATTTCGTGGACGAGATCAACAACATGTGCCGGTCTTTCGTCCATGAGTTCTTCGCTGTGGAAGATCATGTTGGCCGTTTCGACATCATCCATGCTCACGATTGGCTGGCTTCGAACGCCTTGGTTTGGATCAAGGAAGGCCGAAGGCGAAGGGCCGTGCTTACCATGCACTCGACGGAGTATGGCCGCAACGGCAACCGCTTCTTCGGCGGACAATCGCCGCGCATTCAAGACCACGAACGCCACGGCACCTATTGTGCCGACCGCGTGATCACCGTATCCAATCAGCTCAAAAACGAAATCAGCTGGCTCTATCAATGTCCCGATCACAAAACCGCTGTCGTCTATAACGGGGTCAATGCCCGGTGCTTCGATTACGCCATCGATGCCGGCGAGGTCAAACGCCGCTATGCCATCGGACCGCTCGATCCTACCGTCCTTTTCGCCGGTCGTATGGTCGTGCAGAAAGGGCCGGACATTCTCGTCCGCGCCATGCCGCACGTGCTCCGCTTTTATTCCAACGCCAAATTCATCTTTGCCGGCGACGGACACATGCGCAACGAGGTTTGTGGGTTGGCCCATCATTTGGGTGTTG
>Ga0070739_10008828_pt1 | contig 10194 bp, 6 predicted proteins | sample Coa_R1_7_FD_66445 | JGI IMG/M metagenome (GOLD analysis project Ga0070739, IMG submission 66445) | Surface soil microbial communities from Centralia Pennsylvania, which are recovering from an underground coalmine fire - Coalmine... | ecosystem: Environmental > Terrestrial > Soil > Unclassified ...
CTACTCGGACGGCAAGGGGACACAGAGCTACAGCTACGACGCTGTGACCGGAGACCTCACCGCCTTGCAGGACTCGGGCGCAGGGACCTTCTCCGCTGCATATAACCCCGATGGGGCGCTCGCGGCGGAGACCTATCCGAACGGGATGAGCGCCGCGTATACCTACGACGAAACCGGGCAAGCGACCGGGTTGTCGTACACGAAGATCACGAACTGCTCGAGCGGGTGCACTTGGTTCACCGACCAAGCCATGCCATCTATCCACGCACAGTGGCTCTCGCAACAGAGCAGCCGTTCGTCGCAAGCGTACGCCTATGACGCAGCGGGCCGTTTGTCGCAGACAGAAGAGACGATTGGCTCCGGCTCGTGCTCGACGCGGCAGTACGCCTATGACAAGGACAGCAACCGTCTCGGTCTCACAACGATCGCTGGAGCGCAGGGCTCATGCTCGACGAGCGGCGGTGCTACCGCAGGCCACAGCTATGACGCAGCTGATCGCCTGTCCGACGCCGGCGTCACGTACGACCCCATGGGTGACTCGCTGACCCTGCCGGCGGCTGATGCAGGCGGCTACAACCTCACCAACAAGTACTACGTCACGAATCGGCTCCAGTCCGAGACCCAGAACGGGCTGACCATGACGTTCCTGCTCGACGCCGACAACCGCATTCACGAGCGTGTCGCCAGCGGAACGAAGTCCTGGACCAGCTACGACCATTTCAGCGACAACTCGGACAGTCCGCGATGGACCGGGACCGGATCCAGCTGGACACGGGATATCTCGGGCATCGGAGGGGAGTTCGTCGCCCTTCAGAGCAGCAGCGGAACCATCACCTTCGAGCTCAGCGACCTTCACGGAGACGTCGTGGGCTCAGCAAGCAGCACCGCCACAAGCCCGACGCTGTCTCAGCAGACAGACGAGTTCGGAGTCCCCTATCAGGGCATCAGCCCGAACCGATTCTCCTATCTCGGGGACAAGGAACGAAGCACCTCGCTCTCAAGCGGAGTCATGGAGATGGGCGAGCGCGAGTACGTGCCGGAGCTTGGCCGCTTCGAGCAGCCGGATCCAGTACTCGGTGGCTCCGCGAACTCGTACGACTACGTCGATCAGGACCCCTTGAATGCCCGCGACCTATCAGGACGGTATTGGCCGGGCTATTCGTACGCGCCAGCCTGCTACACGCTAAATTTGATTGGCCGGCGAAATCGTACGCACGTGAGATTCTGCGAATGGCTGTTCTTCCGCGCGTGGGGTGCCGACAACGACTGGAGTAGCGATAACGATCCTAACGTCCGGCCGGGCACCGAACCGATGTATCCCTTTGGTCGTCGCTGAGGCCGTCATCGCCGACTGGGAGCTGGTAGGGTGCGACCCGCGCCTCCGGTGGGCTGGCATTGTGCATGTATGATGGACGACCAATGGGTGCGGGGCCGCCGCGAGCGTATCGGCGGCGCCTCGCTGAGGAGCGCGTCATGAGAACACGCAACTGGTCTGTGTCACGAGGCGGGATCGTCGTCCTCGCCGCCATGCTGGTGTCCGTTCTTCTGGCCATCTTCGGAACGCGGGGCATGGCGGCTATCGGCCTCTTCGTCCTGATCGTCTGCCTCTTCAGCATCGCGATGGCTCGCTTCAACGTGATTGGGGGCCCGCGTGAGGTAGCTCTCCCGACCGACGAAGACGTTGCCGCACACGCTGAGACACAGCGGTTGTTGGCGGACTCGGATGACCGGGACCTAACTGCTGAGGAAGCTGCGCATCGCGAGGCGCTACTCGAACGAGAGGCAATTCGCTATCAGCGCCGGCTTCAGGAACCGCCGTCGCAATAGTGCTTAATGAATGGCAAAGTCGGCGTACGGCGCGCCGCGCGGGCACGGGCGCGGGTGACGGCAGTGGCTCGAAGTGGCGAAGGGGCGTGATGAGGGCCGCTAGCGAGATGCCCGGCGCTCTTGTGTGGCGCACCGTCCTTTGAAGGTCATGTGCGTGATTTGGGCAGCTTATCGTCGACTGCTACGTGGGGAGCGCACAGGGACACTCCCCGTCGTCGTGGCTGTACTGCTGTCAGTGGCGCTTGGGGGGTGCGGTGCTGCGCAACGGCGGCCGGCGGATCGAGGTGACAGCCGCACCTATTCTGGCCAGGGAGCATCGAAGAACTATGACGCACGTGGAGTATGGCTAGGAGAACGCGTAAATGGGTCGACACGGCTCCGCGAGTGCGGATATTTGACCTACATGAGGTATACCGCTTGGGATGTCCGGGTATTCGGTGTGACCTGCGCGGGCGCAGCGGTGGCTATTGAGAGGTATTTGCAGCGTAGACGCGGGACCGCCGCAGGTTGGAAGGCAACGTTCGTGCCCCTCAGTGCACCGCCTGGCGGCCCTGCTAGTGGCGAGGCCGTGGTGGGGAGATTTCGCCTGGACGCAAAGGATGGCTCGTGGGAGATTCTTGCGATGCTGAGCGCAGGTGTCCATGCGGCACCAGCGCCGGTGCCGCTGGGAGGTGAGCCGTTTGACGTTCATTTCGGGTGCCATACGCGGAGCACAATCTGCGGATAGCTTGGCGAAGCGCAGATCTCACGAAGACGTCGGCCCGCGAGTCAGCGAGCTTTCACTATACGGTGACGGGAAGCCTGGGGTTCCGCTGGACGGAGTGGCGGCGGTCGCGAGATGTCCGCAACGCTGGGGCGGAGGTCGCCGAGCTATACGCTGATTATCAGCGTGAAGGCCTGTGATGCCGGAGGTGGCCAAGATCGGTGGAACATGGCACGGCGCGCCGACGGCGGCTCGGACGCTGTCGAGGGCGCGGAGGCGTCGGCGCTCCCGGGCGGGCGGGCGCGTCGCGAAGTCGCCCGGCCTGGGCGGCCCGCAGTGGACGCACTACTCGCCGACGCCGCTATGCCGCGTCTCGGCTCTGGTCGGGCGTGGCGGCTGGTGGGTGGGGTGTCGTGCCCTGAAATTTTCAGTTGCTCGGCAGAGCTCCACTGAAAATTTCGGGGGGCGACACCCGCCCAAGACCCGCGCCTATCCTCTACACCGCGCCATGGTTGACGAACGGATACTTGCCGAGCGGCTTGTGTCGTATGACACGTCGAGGCCCGAGGAGATCGTGGCCGCCGCAGGATTCATCAAGGGGTGGCTCGAATCTCGCGACATCGAGGTTCGCCACCACGATCACAATGGGCTGCCCGTGCTCATCGCCGACATCGGCCCGCGCGACGGCGAGGCGCCGTGCGTGGTCTTCCACGGCCATCTCGACGTGGTGCCGGCGCGGGCCGAGCAGTTCCAGCCCCGCGTGGAGGGCGACCGGCTGCTCGGCCGCGGCGCCTACGACATGAAGGGCGGCCTGGCCGCGATGATGTGCGCGCTGAAGGACCTCGAGCGCCAGGATCGGGTGCGCGTGCGGCTGCTGTGCGTGCCCGACGAGGAGTCCGAGGAGCTCGACGAGCGCTCGACCGACCGGTTCGTGCGCCTGGGGCTGGGAGGGCAGTTCGCGATCACGGGCGAGCCGACCAACCTCCACGTCGGCGTGCAGGCCAAGGGCGTGGTCGTGCTGCGGATCGACGTCCACGGGCGGGCCGCGCACAGCTCGACCCCGTGGCTGGGCGACAACGCCGTGCTGAAGGCGATCGACGTCTTCCGGGCCATCGAGTCGCTCCCGTTCGCGCGCGAGTCCTCGGAGCTCTTCGACCGCCCCTCGATCAACCTCGGCCGGATCGAGGGCGGCGACGCCCTGAACAAGGTCCCCGACCTGTGCACGATGGCCGTCGACGTCCGCTACCTGCCCCATCAGGACCCGGCGGACATCCTGTCCCAGGTGCGCCAGATCCCGGACATAGACGTGAAGCGCACGTTCATCCACCCCTCGGTGACCGTGTCGCGCTCGAACCCCTACGTGCTCGCCCTGCGCGACGCGATCGCCCGCTCCAACCGCGGCGAGGTCATGAGCGTGGGCCGCGACGGCGCCTCCGACGCCGCCGCCTTCATCCAGGCCGGGATCCCGGCCGTCGAGTTCGGCCCCGCCGGCGGCGGCCATCACGGGCCCGATGAGTGGGTGTCGATCTCCTCGCTGGCGCGCTACCGCAGGGCGCTGGGCGACTTCGTTCGCACCCTGCCGTTGCGTCTCGAGCAGCCGGCGGCGCAGGCCGAGCCCGAGCCGGTGCCGCGGTCGGCGGCCGAGGCGGCGGGTGCGGCAAGCGCGGCCGGCGCGGGCGACCACCCCGCGGAGACCAGCCCCGCGCCCAGCCTCAAGGCGATCGAGGGCGGGCTCGCGTGAGGCTTATCCCGCAGACCCGCGGCGGCGCGCTGTGGCGGTTCGCGCTGGCCGCGGTCACGGTGGTGCTCTTCGCCGCGACGGCGACGGCCGTGGCCGGCCTGCTCGAGTTCAAGCAGTTGGCCAAGCTGATCTCGGTCACCCCGCCGCTGCGCGTGCCCGGCATCACCCAGGCCCAGGCGGGCGCGCCCCAGACGCTGCTCCTGATCGGCTCCGACCACCGGGCCGGCACGCCCTACCGCACGTCGAACACAGACACGATGATGCTCGTGCGCCTGAACGCCGACAGCTCGACGATCAACGTTCTGTCGGTCCCCCGCGACCTCAAGGTCCTGCTCCCGCAGGGCGGGGTCATGGCCCCGGGCAAGCTGAACTCGGCCTACTCGCTGGGCGGCGTCGGGCTGCTCGTGCACACCCTGAAGACAGAGGTCTTCCCGGGCCTGGTCATCAACCACGTGATCGACGTGAACTTCGGCGGCTTCACCGCGCTGGTGAACGCGGTCGGCTGCGTGTACGTGGACGTCGACCACCGCTACTACAACCTAAATAACGGCGCGCCCGGGACCGACTACTCGAGCATCGACATCCAGCCCGGCTACGAGCGGCTGTGCGGCTCCGATGCGCTGGCCTTCGTGCGCTTCCGCCACACCGACACCGACATCGTGCGCAACGCGCGCCAGCAGGACTTCCTGCGCTGGGCCAAGTCGCAGTTCAGCTCCTCGACGATCCTCGACCAGCGCGACCGGCTGATCTCGATCTTCGGTGCCCACGCCCAGACGGACGGCGACCTCCACACGACCGACGGGCTGCTGAAGCTGTTCGACCTCGTTGCCTTCTCGGCCGGCCACACGGTCAAGCAGATCCCGTTCCCGGCCATCCTCCAGAACTGCACGGGCAGCGCCCCCTGCTATGTGACCGCCACCTCCGACGCCGAGGCGGCCGCGTACAAGGCGTTCATGACCCCCACGATCCCGCATCCGCCCGCCCACCACGCGGGCGGACATGGCCCGCGCCACCACGGCCCGCCGCCGCCACCCCCGCCGCTCACGACCGACATGGCCGACGGGCAGGCCCAGGCCCAGCTGCTGAGCTCCGTCAACATGCCCGTTTACTTCCCCGCCCGGATCGCGCCGAACTCGCACTACTGCGCGGCCGGCCTGTGCACCGAAGGCCCGGTGCAGAACTCCTATCCGCGCGGCTACCGCCTGATGGACCGTAACGGCCACTGGCACGCCGCCTACCGCCTCACGCTGGTCATGAACCCGGTGCTCGGGCAGTACTACGGCGTCGAGGGCACGACCTGGCAGGACCCGCCGATCCTGAGCGGGCCCCACCAGACCCGCACGGTGAACGGAAAGCAGCTCCAGGTGTACTTCAACGGAGCCAAGGTGACACTCGTGGCCTGGCACGCGCCGACCGGCGTCTACTGGATCTCGAACACGCTCACCGATGACCTGTCGGGCGCCCAGATGGTCGCCATCGCGGCGTCGCTGACCCGCGGCTGACGTGTAGCCTCCAGCCGTGGCCACTGAGCGCGAACCGATCGCCGTCATCGGCACCGGCTACGTCGGGCTGGTCACCGCCGCCGGGTTCGCCGAGCTGGGCAGCGAGGTGTGGTGCGTAGACGTCGACGCCGACAAGATCGCCCGGCTGGAGCGCGGCGAGATCCCGATCTACGAGCCCGGTCTCGAGGAGTGCGTGGCCCGCAACCGCGAGCGCCTGCACTTCGGCACCGATCTGGCCCCGGCGCTCGAGCACGCCCGCCTGCTGTTCGTGGCCGTAGGCACGCCGCCCACCTACTCGGGCGACGCCGACCTCTCCGCCGTGCACGCCGTCGTCGAGTCGATGCCCGCCTCCGACCGCCACGCGCTGATCATGAAGTCGACGGTTCCGGTGGGCACCGGCGCGGCGATCCGGCGCATCTTCAAGGCGCAGGGCAAGGAGGGCTTCGCCTACGTCTCCTGCCCGGAGGTCCTCAAGGAGGGCTCGGCGCTCCAGGACTTCCTGCGCCCCGACCGCGTCGTCGTGGGCGACGACGGCGACTGGGCCGGCGATGCCGTGGTCGAGCTCTACAGCCCCCTCGGCGCGCCGCTCGTGCGCACCGACATCGCGAGCGCCGAGATGATCAAGCTGGCCGCCAACGCCTTCCTGGCCACCAAGATCTCGTTCATCAACGAGATCGCCAACGTGTGTGAGGAGACCGGCGCCGACGTACTCGAGGTCGCCCGCGGCATGGGTCTCGACCAGCGCATCGGCACGCACTTCCTGCGCCCGGGCATTGGATTCGGGGGGTCCTGCTTCCCGAAGGACGTCTCGGCGCTCAAGCAGCTGGCCGGCAACTCCGGCTACCACTTCCAGCTGCTGACCGCCGTGATCGAGGTCAACGAGCTCCAGAAGCGCCGGGTCGTGGCCAAGCTGCACAAGCACCTGGGCACGCTGGTGGGCAAGCGCATCGCGCTGCTCGGCCTGGCCTTCAAGGCCAACACCGACGACATGCGCGAGGCCTCCTCGCTCGTGCTGGCGGCGCGACTCCAGGCCGACGGCGCGCACGTGCGCGCCTATGACCCGGTGGCCGAGGAGGAGGCGCGCAAGCTGATGGTCGGGGTCGAGTTCGCCGACAGCGCGCTTGAGGCGGTGGACGGCGCCGACGCGTGCGTGATCGTCACGGAGTGGCCCGAGTTCGCGGAGCTGGACTGGGCCGAGGTGGCCGAGCGCATGGCGGGCCGGGTGATCATCGACGGGCGCAACCTGCTGGCGGCCGAGGACGTGCAGACAGCCGGCTTCGCCTACGAGGGCATCGGCAGGTGAGTTGCAGGCGCTGATCCTGGCCGGCGGGGAGGGCACCCGCCTGCGGCCGCTCACCTCGACAACGCCCAAGCCCGTCGTCCCGCTCGCCGGGCGGCCGTTCATCTCCTACATGCTCCAGTGGCTGCGCCGCCACGGCGTCGACGACGTGATCCTGTCCTGTGGCTTCATGGCCGAGGGGGTGCGCGCCGTGCTCGGCGACGGCCACGACCTCGGGCTGCGCCTGCGCTACCTGGAGGAGCCGAGGCCGCTCGGGACCGGTGGCGCGCTGAAGTTCGCCGAGGAGCTGCTCGACGAGCGCTTCTTCATGCTCAACGGCGACGTCCTCACCGACATCGACCTGACCGCGCAGCTCGAGCAGCACGAGCGCACCGGCGCTCGGGCCACGCTGGCGCTCATCGGCGTCGAGGACCCATCCGCCTACGGGCTCGTGCGCCGCCACCGTGACCTGTCCGTGCGCGAGTTCCTCGAGAAGCCCTCCGAGGAGCAGATCGACACCAACCTGGTCAACGCGGGCGCCTACATCCTCGAGCGCAGCGTGCTCGACGTGATGGCGCCGGCGGGAACGAACATCTCGATCGAGCGGGAGGTCTTCCCGCGCCTGGTCGGGGAGGGCCTCTACGGCTTCGAGGCATCGGGCTACTGGCTCGACATCGGCACGCCCGACCGCTACATGCAGGCCACCTACGACATCCTCGAGGGCATCGTCGAGACCGAGCTCGGCGAGCGGCTGGCCCGCAATGGCCATGCGCTGGTCGAGGACGGGGAGATCGCGGGGCGTGTGGTCGCCCCCGCCTACGTCGCCGGCGGCGCCCGCATCGAGCGCGGCGCCATCGTCGGCGGCCGGGCGGTCCTGGGGCGTGACGTGACGGTGGGCGAGGGCGCCCACATCGAGGGCGCGGTCCTGCTCGACGGCGCGCGCGTGGGCGCGCGCAGCACCGTGCGCGGCGCCATCCTCGGGCGCGGGGCGAGCATCGGCGAGCACTGCCACCTCGAGGCCTGCGTCGTGCTCGGCGACGGGGTGAGCATCGGGTCAGACAACGTCCTGGCCGCCGGCGCGCGTATCTTCCCCGGCGTGCAGCTGCCCGACGGAGCCATCCGCTTTTGACCAGCACGGCCGACCTCGGGGTCGAGGCGGTCGCCGCCATCGACTCGACTCGCCAGTTCGAGGACGTCCTCGGGCTCCCCGACCAGCTTCGCGACGCGCTCTGGCGCGTGCAGTCGGCCAACCTCGAGCCGCACGACGCGCCCGGTGGCCTGATCGTGGCCGGCATGGGCGGGTCGGCCATCGGCGGCGCCCTGGCCCGCGCGGCGCTGGGCGACCGCGCCTCGCGCTCGATCGTGGTCGCGCGCAGCTACGAGCTGCCGGCCTCGGCCACGCCCGACACCACCGTGCTGTGCTGCAGCTACTCCGGGAACACCGAGGAGACGCTGGCCATCTACGAGGCCGCGGGGGCGCTCGGAGCGCGGCGGATCACGGCCACCACCGGGGGCAAGCTGGCGCAGGCCGCGCGCGCCGACGGGGTGCCGGTGATCCCGCTGCCGGGCGGCTTCCAGCCCCGGGCGGCCGTGGCCTACTCGCTGGTCGTGGCGCTCGAGGTCGCGGGCGTGTGCGGCGCCGGCGAGCGCCTGCACGCCGAGATCGACGTGGCGGCTGCCCACGCTGAGCGGCTGGTGGCCAAGTGGGCTCCCGGCGGCCCTGCCGACGCTCTGCCCAAGGACATCGCCCGCGGGCTGTACGGGACGATCGTGCAGGTGGCCGGGGCTGGTCTGACCGGCCCCGTGGCCTACCGCTGGAAGACGCAGATCAACGAGAACGCCAAGCTTCCCTGCTTCGCCCACGAGCTGCCCGAGCTCGACCACAACGAGGTCGTCGGCTGGCAGGGCGCTCCCGAGCTGGGGCGCTTCAGCGCCGTCTTCCTGGACGACGCCGACCTGCACCCGCGGGTGCGCCAGCGGATCGAGCTGACGAGGGGGCTGATCTCCGGCGACGCCGCGGCCACCTACCGGGTGGAGAGCATCGGCAGCTCGGCCACCGAGCGGCTCGTCTCGCTGGTCCTCCTGGGCGACCTCGTGTCGCTCTACCTGGCCGTGCTGCGAGGGGTCGACCCCGGGCCGGTCGAGGTGCTCGACCGGTTGAAGGCCGCGCTGGCCGGCGGCTGAGCCGCGCGGCTAGCGGGACCCGACGAGCGCGATGCCGCGCTGCTCGTAGAGCCGGCGGTCGGCCACCGCGATGAGCTCCTCGGTGCGCGTGCCGTCCTCGGGGAAGGCGGCGGTGCCGATCGTCAGATCCCAGTGGGCCTGGAAGCCGAGCGCGTCGCGGGTGACGGCGACCTGCTCGGCGATCCGCCCGGCCACGACCTGGGCGTCAACGCCCGACTGCTCGGGGAGCAGCAGCCCGAACTCGTCGCCGCCCAGGCGGCCGATCACGTCGTGCGCGCGGGCCGACGCGGTGAGGACTGAGGCGACGCCGCGCAGGAGCTGGTCGCCGGCCAGGTGGCCCTCAGTGTCGTTGATGCCCTTCAGGCCGCGGACGTCGATGTACGCGAGCACGAACGGGCGCGCGTAGCGAGTGGAGCGCGCGAGCTCGCGCTCGACTGCCTCCGTGAAGCCGCGCCGGTTCAGCAGGCCGGTGAGCGGATCGGTCAGGGCCGCCGCAGCCACGCGGGCGATCTGCCCGGCCTGGTGACGCGCGCGGCGGCCGAAGAAGATCGCCGTGCCCGTGGCCAAGCCGGTGAGCAGGAGCGACCCCACGATGATCAGCCAGACCGACTCCGGCACCTCGCTGATGAAATGGGCGACCGGAATCTGCTCGACCAGGGTCTGGAAGACGGTGTGCGGTGCGGGCGCGGCGGTACTCGCGCCGTGCGCCGGGCGCGAGGCGTGGCCGCGCGCGGCGCCCGCCGTGCCCGTGGCCGCAGCCGCCGCGGTGCCGCTCGTGATCGGCGTCAGGAACGAGGGCAGGACGAGTCGGCGCGACCCCGTCGCGGCCGTCGCGCTGCCGGCGTGACCGGCCGCGGTAGCGCCCGCGGGCTGGACACGGAAGGAGGCGCCGGTGCCCGTGCCGGTCGAGTGCCGGCGGTGCCCGGAGTGAGGCTTGCCGCCGCCCTTGCCCGAGGTC
>Ga0070739_10008831_pt1 | contig 10192 bp, 6 predicted proteins | sample Coa_R1_7_FD_66445 | JGI IMG/M metagenome (GOLD analysis project Ga0070739, IMG submission 66445) | Surface soil microbial communities from Centralia Pennsylvania, which are recovering from an underground coalmine fire - Coalmine... | ecosystem: Environmental > Terrestrial > Soil > Unclassified ...
TTGAGCGCTGTCATCAGAACCACGGCCGCCATGGCACCGTCAACATCATAATCACCGTAGATCAGGATCTTTTCCTTTAGCGCGATAGCCCTTTGCAGGCGATTCACTGCTACGGACATATCCTGCATGAGGAAGGGATCATGAAGATGATTCAGCTGCGGCGACAGAAAACGGCTTGCCTGCTCGGGGTTTTGAAGCCCGCGCAGAACAAGCAGGCGAGCTACGAGCGGTGGGAGATCGAGATCTTGCGAAAGTTGGCGGACTCGAGCGGCGTCCGCTTCACCCATCAGCCAGCGCATGGAAGAAAACGGCCCGATAAAATTGCACGCCTCACCGTAAGCGCCCTTCTCTTGGAGGATAAGGGCTGCAGGCCCGGCAAAAGTCCACCCCTCGCTCCTCTGAATTCAATGAGGTTTGGAGTGAAGAGCTTTAAAGTCCCGGAAGAGTCTGAGTGCCTGGCGCGAGAACAGGACGCTAGCTTGCGGCGGCACGCACATTGTTCGCGCGCAACCCCTTGTTACCCTTCTCCAGTTCAAATTCCACCTTCTCGCCCTCTCGCAGTCCGTCGAAATTGACCCCGCGCAGGGAGCTGCGGTGGAAAAACACTTCCTGACCGTCATCGGCGCGAATAAAACCGAATCCCCGGTCACGAATCAATCTTTTAATAGTACCTTGCATCGTGAGCCTCACTGGCATAGAAGAGGGGCAACATCCGCAGGTTGAACGGAAGATGCGCAGAAATGGGAAAGCCTCTTTTACGCTAATGGGACTCTATCAACCCGCGAGCAATTTGTCAAAGAATGGCGGACAGTTAACCCAATTCTCGCAATCCCATTTAATTGCATTACAGTTTCGGAGGGCACAGGTTCAGTTTTCAGTACTAGTGGAGTCGCAGAATTGCCGCTTGTACGTCACGCATGGATTCTAGGCGGCGGCTTTCCATAACTTCAATTTCTCCGGGTGTACAAGAGATTTGTTCCAGCACGTTCCATAGCTCAGGGCCGGACACTAGCTCAATGTCTCGTTCGCGGGCCAGTGAGCGCGCCTGGCCCGTGAAGCTTCCATTCGTGACGACCACCGGATGCACCCCGTAGTCTTGTGTCAACGCGCGAAGGTAGCGATACCTATAGGTATCGAGTGCGTTGCAGATCTCAGCCAGAGCATCAGCATCGATAGTTGTTACGCCAGTTGTGTGTTTGCATTGAATTAATCGCACATTCCGACCACAGAAAGCCATAACATCAGCCTTGTCATCTGCTTTGCGCGGTGTCAACAACACTGAAGCGCCGCGCTTCTCTTCGAGCAAAGCAACCAGCGCTTCAAACCGGTCCCATGGTAAGGCCTGAACATATTCTTTCGTGACAGTTTCGGGTTGCCCAGACTCAGTCGCCTCGTTCAGAACGTCCCTGAACAGTTCCTGTCCCAACTGTTCTTCGCCTGGCATGGGAGTAAGGAAATCGGCTGCAAGCTGCCTCCGCCTCCTGATCAGAGCGTCCAATTTCTCGTCGAAGGTCTGAAATTCGCCGCGCGGGTCCCTAGCGATGGGGTAATAGACATAGACTTCGCGAGTTTGGCCGATACGATAAACGCGGTCCGTAGCCTGCGACTCTTTGGCTGGATTCCACCAGCGCTCGTAATGAATGACATGATTGGCCTCGACCAGTGTGAGGCCCAAGCCGGCAACGTCGGGGGAAAGAATGATCGCCGCAAAGCCGGTTGTTTCCCGGAACCGGCGAATCATTTCGCTCCGAGCCTGCCGGGAATGCCGCGTATCTCCCTTCCGGCTCGTCGTACCGTTGATAATTTCCACATTCAGCTTGAAAGTATCGGCAAGGACAGAGCGCAAGATCTGCTGCATGCCAATGCTTCGCACGAAAATAAGCGCTTTCTCCTGGCGTCGCCGGATATCCTCGAGGCATTTGACCACAGCCTGCAGCTTGGGGCACTGCGCGATCAGTTCCCTGGCCGGCCGCCCCTCATAACTTGGAAGCAAAGCCGGGTGCAGGTAGACCTTCATTAGTTGCGAGAGTAGGCTGAAAGGATGGCTATCTCGTCCGCGCGATCGTGCTTTGCTCACCAAATCCAGATGCCACTCGCGTTGTTTGTCAGAGAGCTCGCACGCAATCTGCTTTTCGTGCTTGGGCGGCAGGTCCAGCACTTCGCTCTTTTCTCGCCGTAGGATAAAACCATCCGATTGCCCGAAGCGAAGGCGAGTTTTCAGAGATGAGAGGACTCGCTCCACAGCATCGTTCTCACTTTGCATTAAAGGACGATCGTATTCCCGACAAAAAGTTTCTGCACTCCCCAAATAACCCGGTTGCAGAAAGTCAAAAATGTTCCACACATCCATGAGTCTGGTTTCCACGGGTGTTCCCGTACAGGCAATCCGAAATCTCGGCGCCAGGCTCTTCAAGGCGTGCGAGACCTTTGTGTTCGCTGTCTTGTACTCCTGAGCTTCATCCGTAGCCACAATGGACCAAGTCATCGCGGCAAACGAATGCTGATAGTTCACAACCGTGTCATAATTGGTAAGCACAACGCGATATCTTTTAAGTCCGTCCAAATCGAGAACCGGGCCGCCGAGCGTTGTCTCCGTCCCCTGCCGGTAGCGGAAGTCTTTCAGCTTGGAGCCGTGCAAGGAGATCCACGGTTGAAAAATCGACCCCTGGCTCCCAAAGAACTTGGTCATGTCAGCGGTCCAGGTTCCGTTTTCTAACAGAGTCAGTGGCGTCACAATGAGGACTGGATTCCAGGGCGCTGCCTCGGGATCAGCGGTTCCCGCAGGGGCCAGATCTCCGCGCTCGATGACCCAAGCGAGGAAGCTGAGAACCTGAAGGGTTTTCCCCAGTCCCATGTCATCCGCCAGCAAACAGCCTCGTCTTCCTAAAAGGTAGTTCCTTTGTAACCAGCAGAATCCTTTGAGCTGATGATCCTTCAGCAATTGTCGATTGAGGCTGCGGGGTGGGGTGAGGGGGCCCGCAGGGAGTCCCAAGCCCGCCGGTTCCTCATATTCGACTGTGCCGTCGTTGGTGTAAATCAAGAGGTATCGGCGGGGCGAGTCGGAAAGATTCGCGGGTATACCGCCAATGTGTGGAATCACCCGAGCCGCCAGCTCTTTAACTTCATCAACCAACTGGCTGGTGACAGGAATGGACTTTCCCTTAAATTCAACCGCTACCTTGCCGGTCTCAACGGCGTTCATCACATCTTGAACAAAAGTCCGCAGTTGATCGCCGGACGTGAACTCGACCGTTTCGACTGAACCGTCAGCATACTCGCACCGCAGTCCGGCGGTGAATCTAGTGCGGTCATGCCGTCCGGCCTGGCCTTCGGCGTCATCAAAGATGCCCGTTGCGCTGCGCTGGAGGTAAGGCCGTGCGACAAAAGGGAAATCCCCCACGCCATGCACTCTGGGTCCGTATTTGATTACTTCCCCGACTCCGTCAAAGACTTGGCTGGGATCACGCAGGATCTCCGCCTTCTCCGCCCCTCCCACGTGGCGGACACGTTGCATTCGCCGCAAGACTTCCCGCTGGGCTGGGTTGATCACCACCCTGATGCGGCCACCGGCTGGGTCATCCAGCGAATACACCTCTTCCGGGCTATCGAACGCAAAGAATGCGCGGCGCATCGCCTCGGGCTCTACGCCGTCAATCTTGGGCGCAAACGAGATGCGTCCACCTTCCTCCGGAATGATATCCAGAGCGATTTCGGATGGAACGATGACCTTCTCGTGCAGAAGAAATCGATCGAGCTCTGCCCCGACCTCCTCAGAAAGAGTTTTGATTTCGGCAAATTGAATAAAGGCGTCGCTGCCAGTCTTCTTTTCGGGGTCAAGCCCGTTAAACGTGTCTATGGCCTCCACCAATCCGTAAGTCTGGGAGTCAAGCTGGTAGATGGTTTGACCTCGCTTCACAAAGCAACCCCGCCGCTCTGGATGAACTGGGTGCTGACCTGCGTGAAAGCGGTAGATGTATCGAAATGTGCTTGTCCCCGGCGTTCCCGAGGTTTCAAGTTGAATCACCCAATGACTCCAGGGAACGAGCCCGTCGAAAGCATCGATGGAATGATTTTCCTTCAGGCTGACAAAATCTGGATACGCGATACAAAAGCCGCCCGTCTGCCTCGCCATGAGTCCCATTTCCAACAACTGCGGGATCAACGCGGGCAGCAAGCGTCCGAGGCGAGTTTTCGGCTTGAGGGTTAATAAGTCATTTAAGCCGAGTTCGCCGGTCAGGCTGCGAATCCTGACGCCGTCGGCCTCGGCGTAGAGACCGACACCTTCGCTGGGGTATCCAAGAGCCCACCCAGCATTCCTAATGTGCTCAGGGACGAATTCCATAAGATGCAAGTAAATGGCCAGCTTTGCCTTGCCACCCGGCTCTATGCACTCCGTCCCAAAAAGAGACGGGCTGTTTCGTTATCGAGGTACTTATCTTCAACTTGCGTACTTCAAATTTTTGCTGCGACCAAAAGTCGGGCATAATCTCATTGAAGTCTTGGTCAGTGTAGATGTAACACGCATTCCCTACGGCGCTGAATTCAATAACAATGATCTTTCCGAAGTCAAGCAGAAAGCTGCTGGTCGACTCCCAATCGGCCATGCTACCGAAAGCTATCGACTGAAGAGCTTGCCGCCCCACGATCGGATCAAGGCGCGTTCGATCCTCCCAGCTGAGCAATGGGCGTGAACGCCGCACTCTGCGCACGTATCGCAACCAAAATTCTTTTCGACCATGGGGATCATTGCCTCCTGGCAGGACGTGCTCAAAGAAAAAAACGATATCGAACTGTGAGAACCATTCAATGACCTTAGCCTCCGCCTCGCGGATTCCCGCCCAGTTCATTCGGTTGTGTTCGAGCCGCGGATCGCCGAGCCTGTGATCTTGGGCGACGAATTCCCTCAAAGCATCGCGCACCTCCTGGCGATCGGCCGCACCAGCGAGGATCGTCTTACTCACTTCCTCCCTAAACCGCTTTGGCTCCCATTGCTGCCAGGCTAACAGTTTGGCAAGAAGGTATTCGCGCAGGTTAGGGTCTCTGTCCATCTTATCCCTACACACCCGGGTGGCGTGCGCCACGGCGAGTTGGACGTACCGGGAATCTTCTGCAATACCCCACTTCTTGCAAAACAGGGCGACCTCGTGGGTGGCTGTCAGCAGTTCACTGACCGCCTTTTGCGGCGCATGGTCACCGATGATCATCTCCTCGGCCTCTTTCCAGATTCCCAGCAGGCGATTGGGGCCACTGTACTGGCTTAGACGAAGCCGTACCTTCTTTAGAAGGCCTGATTCTACAAGGTGGTCGTTCCAGACAGCGTGGCATGAACGAATCAAGCCGACCAATGCTTTAGACTTCAGGACGATGTGATTCCGGTCGAGATAGCATTGAAACTTTAAATCCGTTGCAATCCGAGGCTCCCAGCACAGATTGCGAATTGCTCGCAGACTTAGCGAGTCGAGCCTACCGTCAAGGTAGTCTTTCCACTGGCCAAAATACTTTTCCATGTTGTCCGGCGAGTGCGGGACTTGAGGCTTTCCCAACTCAGCGACCGCTGCCTCGAGGCGTGGAAGCCGGGGTGGGGAAGGCTCGGGTTTGCAAGCAGACTCCACGCCCCGGATTGCAAGCTGGAGACGTTGGAGCGCTCTCTGAATCTCGTAACCGATTGCCTCCGTCACGGCTGCCCCTGTAACGGCTGGGAGGGCAGCGTCACGCCCTTTACAAATGCGCGCTCCTCAATGGAGCGCACTCGCACCTTAAACTGAACACGGCGCCTCTCCGCCATCTCTTTTTCCGACAGGTGATTTTCCTCACCCAGAGATTCCCCCTTTCCCCTGCCGCTAACGGAAAGAATTTTTTCGAAACATGTCCTCTGTGCAGGATCCCTAAGTGTGCTTAGGCTTTGCTTTACGACTTCTGTCGCGCGATTTTGGCTGAGTCCGATATTGTATTCATCGCTCCCAACGGGGTCCGTGTGGCCCTCAACCACAATTGAGCTGATATCATCACTAAACCTTCTTGAGCACACGACACTTACGAATTTTGGAATGAAGACTTGCAGAAAAGTTTTGCCTCCGGGCGGGATTTCAAACTTGCCAAAGCTAAAATTCAGTAGATGGTGGGGCACAATCACAACTAAGCCCAAAGGATCACTGGGATCTTGGGTCACCTGGACAGTCTCCCCATTCTTGCCATTGCCTAGCAATCGCAGTTCTTTCCGCAACTCGTCTATGATCTCTTCCCGGATGTTCTGACCTCGCTGGTGAGCGTTGTTCAGCGTCGCGACAAGAAGCAAAATAAATATGACCATGAGCGAGGTCATTAAGTCGGTAAGGGAACTGGCCAAACCTGCTTGCTCATGCTCGTCAGCCATCGCCGCTCATCACCTTCTTTGTAATTGATTCGGTAAATCTTCCAAGACCTCCCCAAGCTGTGCAAGCGACTCCTCAAGCTCCTTAATCGAAACGCCAAGTTTTTGGACAGCTGAAGAGATGTGTTCATTAAACATTTCAAGGAGCTCGTCATACCTCCGACGAGTGGCGTCAATGTGCGAGTTCGTAAACTGGGTGATCTGGTCAAGCAGATCACGAGCCGATCTCTCCGTTTCGGCGAACAGCCGCTGGTACTGTTCCATACGGGCGTGGATGGATCCCCACTCTTCCTGCTGCTTCCTGCTCGCTTCGGCGAGCCGCTCGGCCTGGGCTGTGGCGTAACCTGCAACTTGTTGCAACGCGGTCTGGCTTTCTTGGGTTGAACGTGCGGCCCCCGCTGCTGCGGTTGCCATCGCTGCAGCCTCTCCGGCTGTTTTTTGGAGGGCGGAGTTGAGCGTGGCGTACTGAGCGAGGGAATCATTAAAGAGTCCCAGCGCCGACATCAGGGAATCCTCGACTTCCTTTACGTTCCTAAGGTGCGCCTGCTGTTGCTCGAGAATGGCGCCTAGTTGCTCGGAATTTCTAGCCGACCATGCGCCGGCCTCGTTTATAACCGTTGAGGCCGCATCCGCAGCGCGCTTGGCGTTTTCTTCCAGCGTTTGTGCCATCTGCTGGTTCAGTTCGGTAACTCGCGAGGAAAGATCCGCCATCAATCCGGAAAGGCTACGCGTCATTTGCGCCGTCGACGAATTTGCGGTCTCACTGAGCTGCACCATCATCTGACGGAGAACCGCCGTCAAATCCTCTACCTGCGACTTTCCCAGAGCCACTTGCTCAACTGTCGAGTTCTTAACGAGATTGACGAGATCCGACATAGCGGTCTGGGTCATCTGGAACTGCGCGTTCATATTCTGAAGGAGGTTGGCCGTTCCTCCCAGTGAGTCGGCGATGTTATTGAATTGCGCCATCGTCGTTCCCGTCAGCGAGTCCGAGAATCGCCCGCTCATCTCATGCAGAGTAGCCGAAATTGAACGTTCCACGGCTTCAAGCATTTCCTGCAAGGACCCGACGATGGACTCTTGCTTTTGGTTCTCCGACTCCCGCAGCAGTTGACTGATGTGGTCCATCGCCGTGACCATTCGGTCGAGGGTAGGCCCCATGCTTTCGCTGAAGCTCTGCTTAAGGCGTGTGGATAAATCCGTGTTGAATTGCCGAAATGCCAGGGTCTGTTCAGCCATGTCTTGTTTTAGCTCTGCCAGAATGTGGGTGGCGGAAAGGCGCGGAAATACGGAGTCGACGGCGCCGACAAGCTCCAGGCGCGCCTTAGATAATCCGTGAAGGAGATATTTCTCAATAACGATAAAAACCGTCGCCAGAAACAATGCGACAATGGAGGAAACGAACTTTCCGGACAACCCGTTGATCAGGCCGCCGACACCGCTCACTACGTTGTTTTCCCCCACCTTCACATCCATCAGAGCGATCAAGATTGCGATAAAAGTGAGCAGGAGACCCAGACCGGTCAATATTCCAGGGAAAGCCCGATACCAGTTTCGGTTAAGCTGCCTGTCATAAAGAAGTTCTTCGCTAAGTGCTTGTGACGAGCTTTCAGATAACCAGTATTCGTCTTTGTCGTCTGCGCCTCTTCGGACAACTAGAACGGCGCTCAAGGCCTCCCACGCAGACCTAAGGAGCTCTGCCTGTGTAAATAGACGCCCAACCTCTTCGTAGGCGGCGGCAGCAAGGCCCCTCCGCGGGCCAGGGGATGTTGAATTTTGACCTTCTTCAGGCCTTCCGCAGCGGTGGTGAGTGGCTTCTTCGCGCGGCGCACCTGCCAGCGCAATAGAGCCCAGAATGCTATCGTTGGGAGCACTAAGAGGAGAAGGGAGCAAACCCAGATGAAATTCGGTGCGGTGATGCCAACCAGCACCGAGCTCTTCATAAGGAATTGGATTAGCCTCACCGCGGCCCCCTCAGTTCGCTAACGCATTTTGAGCGATCTTATATCAAAAGCCAACCTTGCGTGCAAGTAACCCGCTGTGTCTTTGTTGTTAGCAAGTGAAATGTGAAGTCTATTTAGCGCGGGCACATGTCAGGACTCTTGTGTCTGCAGGCATAAGACTTCCCCGGTTTCAAACCTGGACTGAAGGATTAGCGTTGGATTTACCCAAAGTGTTCTGTGCCGAGGAGACAGCGCGAGATAAGTTAGGTATCGATAGGTTGATAGCCCACCGCTTGAGCTTATAGAAAGTGTTTCGCGCCCCACTTTCGCTGTGGGCACAGAGGATTTTATTCATGTCCTTGCGGAGCTCTTGGCGCTCCGCCTTCCGCACCCACTGGCAGGTGCGGGCCTCGGCATGCTTCTCGCAGTGCTGGGTCTGCGCGCGCGGAAGCGACTTTCCGAGCGATGAAGAGTACGGTGACCGGGTGACCCATTTTTCATCACTTCCAGCATCGTACCCAAATGTATATATTCCTCCCCGTCTTGGCCTGCCACTTGCTGGTGGCCATCGAGAAGCGATTTCTGGATCGAGGAGTTCACACGGCATGGTGGACCTTGCGCCGGCAACTGAGCACCCACCAACTAGTAAAAGTCGCATTGCTTACCGCCAACGGCAGGGTTCTGAAACTTCGCAAGGCACGACGCTGGAACCGATTCATGGCGCCCTCGTCGCAGGATCAAGTCTCGCGGGACGACCCCGGAATTTCGGGTAACCATCGAGGACGGAAGTCAAGCGAATTGAATCTTGCTCTCCAACTCTTTCAATCGGCTATCCAGCAGGCTGATATCCGCTGTCAACTGCTTGATTTGAGAGTAGGTCAAGTTAATTTTCTGCCATAGCTTACCCACACTAGCGTCCCAGTCGAGATTGGGCTTCATGCCGTTCAGAGTATTGATGAATTCTTTTGCCTGACGGCGTTCCTCCGCCATTTCATCCATCAGTTGCTGTATCGTGTTCTTGAAATCTTCAGCCATCTTTTTCAAGGCTTTGCCTTTTGCCGCTTGACCGAACTTTGTGACATCCGACTTGAACGTCTCGAGCATATTCGTCAGGTTGCGAAGGATGATATCTGTTCCTTCTAGAGCCTTTCTGGAAACGTGCAGTTCGTAACTTTCATTAAATTTCAGAAACAGGGCCGTGTTATCTTCCGACCGGTGAGTGTGTTTCAGCGCTTGGAAGAGCTTCTGAAGCTCCTGAAATCCCTTAAATCCTGTACCGATGCCTGATCCTGCTTCGGGATGGGGTGTGACAGCCGCATCGCCGACAATCACTGCCGGATACTGATCACTGTAAAATTGCCTGGCACGAACCACAGCAATTTTAAAGACCGCAAGGTTCTTCTGCACCTGCTTGATTTCGTTTAGAACCACTGTGCCCACCGTCTTTCCGACCGCCAGCAAGAGCTCTTTCAGTTTTTCACTGTTTGCCTGCAGATACTTAAAGTCCTCCTTTGTGCATCCTGCAAGAGTCACCAGAAGATAATTATGATCGGGTGTTGAAAACCCAATCTTCCCGGAAACGATGGATTTCGTGATGCCAGCTACCATATTCTTCTGATTGATATCAGTCTCCGAACCATCTGCCGCATCGGGGTTGAAAATCCCAAAAGCCCCGTAGTTTTTGGCCTTTAGTTTCTCAAACGTAAAGCCGAGCTTCTGAAGCACCGGATCGGAAGCCGCGCCGCCGCCTGAGGCGACCACGAGAAGGTCACAATCCAGCGTCTTGCCCTTTCCGTATTTGGGAGACGCCTTTGCTTTGTCGTCCCATTCCTTGAGGATCAGCGTCATCGATTTATAAAAACCGTCCGGCTTGGGGTCC